>Ga0182016_10000129_pt1 | contig 85248 bp, 88 predicted proteins | sample 712S2MmetaG_FD_120491 | JGI IMG/M metagenome (GOLD analysis project Ga0182016, IMG submission 120491) | Permafrost microbial communities from Stordalen Mire, Sweden - 712S2M metaG | ecosystem: Environmental > Terrestrial > Soil > Wetlands > Permafrost | place: Sweden: Stordalen | collected...
CGGACTGGCCTCGGCGGTCGTCATTCTCGGCAAGGGTGCGAACGTGCCGGCGCTCGATCGCAACATGGCGTTGGCATTCGGCATTTCCGCCGTGGTGCTCGGGTGGTTCTTGATCCACACCACGTTCATCTTTCGCTACGCGCACTTGTACTACTACGACTCGGATGAAGACGGCAGCGCGCAGCGCGGACTCACGTTTCCGGGAACGTCCGAGCCCGACGACTACGACTTCGCGTACTTCGCGTTCGTGATCGGTATGACGTTTCAGGTGTCGGACGTGCAGATCACCGATCCCGGCGTGCGCAGTCTCGCGCTCTTTCACGCCCTGCTCTCGTTCGGCTACAACACCGCAATCCTCGCGCTCGGCGTAAACCTCGCCTCGAGTCTGCTCAACTCACACTAGAGCGTTAGGCGCCGACGACGTCTTTCGTTTTCCAGGCGATGTTCTGCGCGCGGTCGCCGACGCGTTCGATCGTCGCGAGCACGAAGAGCAAGATCGTGCCGGCGGGCACCACGCCCGAATCGGCTTGCATCTCGGTTTGTAGCGCTTCGATGCCGCTGCGATAGAGCATATCGACTTCGTCGTCGCGCTCGATGACCGAGTCGGCGACGGCGGCATCTCCTTCGCGGTAGGCGCGCATGGCATCCGCCAGCATCGTTTGCGCGACGGCGGCAATCTGCCCGATTTCGACCGAGGCGGGGCGCACCGGCACGTCGATCAGCTTGATCCCGTTCTTCGAGATGTCCACCGCGTAGTCGCCGATCCGCTCGAGGTCGGTGACGATCTGAAGCGCGCCGGCGATCGCGCGCAGTTCGCTTGCGACGGGCTGCTGTTTCCAAATCAGTTCGATGCAGGCTGCCTCAACCCGCCGGCGGGTATCGTCGATCTCGTCGTCACTTGCGATGACGCGGGCGGCAAGGGCACCGTCGCGGCGTTCGAGGGCATGCGTCGCGGAACGAATCGCGTCGAGGGTAAGCGCGCCGAGACGAACGACGTCGAGACGCGCGTTGTCCAGGGCTTGATGATAGGCGGTGCGCATTTTGCCACTATATCACGGCCGGGCGTGCGGCGGGACACCCTTAATCTCATCTTACGAAAGGGTGCCCTTCTCTACCCCGCAAAGCGCGAGCGCTATGGACGACATCCTCACGATGGAGCTCGACGGCTCCATTGCCATCCTCACCCTCAACCGGCCTGCGGTGCTCAACGCGCTCAACGCCGATCTGCTCACGCTGCTGGAAGAGACGCTGGATGCGTTCACCGGTGATCCCTCGCTGCGCGCCGTGATCCTCACCGGCGCCGGCGAACGCGCCTTCGCCGCCGGCGCCGACATCGCGGAACTCGCTGCGCTCGAGAACGCGGTTGCGGGCGAACATAAGGCGCGCACGGGACAACGCGTAACGCAATTGATCGAAGCGCTGCCGGTGCCGGTGATCGCCGCGGTCAACGGCTTTGCGCTCGGCGGCGGCTGCGAACTCGCCATGGCCTGCGACTTCCGCATCGCAAGCGAGAACGCGAAGTTCGGCCAGCCGGAAGTGAACCTCGGTGTGCCTCCCGGCTACGGCGGCACGCAACGCACGACACGGTTGCTCGGCAGCGGCATGGCGCTCTACATGTGTCTCACCGGCGAGATGATCGACGCCGCGGAAGCGTTGCGCGTCGGCCTGGTTCAGCGCGTCGTGCCGATTGCCGATTTGCTGCCCGAGGCGTTGAAGATCGCAAAGGGCATCGCCGCCAAAGCGCCGCTGGCGATCACGGCGACGAAGCGCGCAATCCGCGAGGGCGCGTCGCTGCCGCTAACGCAAGGTCTCGCACTGGAAGCGCTGCACTTCGGCGCGATGGTCACGACGAGCGATTTCCGCGAAGGCACGCGCGCCTTTCTCGACAAGCGCAAACCCGTCTTCGAGGGCCGCTAATCAGCGAAGCGGCATGCGTCGTCATCTACGACGGCAACTGCGGTATCTGCGCCGCCTCGGTGATTTGGATTCGCCGGCGCCTGAGGACCGCCGCACAGTTCCTCGCCTATCAAGACCTCGACGAACCCGCGCTGCACGCATTGGGCGTGTCACGCGAGCAGTGCGTTCGCCGAGTCCAACTAGTCATCAATGGTACGACCGCATTGAGTGGCGGCGATGCGTGCGTCGAATTGCTGCGCCGGTGCCGGTGGCCGTGGCCGGGCATTGCCGCAGTGGGCGGACTGAAGCTGATCCGGCCGCTCGTGCGTTTGTCGTACGACGCCTTCGCCCGTCTTCGGCACTGAGGTCGAGCAGGGACATGAGCAGGGCATCGCCGATACCGCGCGATGAGCGAGCAAGAGATGTCCGCCGACGAGGACGTGGCGCCCGTTTCGGAAGCGCCCGCGCCGCCCGAACCCGAGGCGTCGCCGGCCGCGGCTGCTTCCCCGGCTCCCCAAGCAACCGCTCCCGCAGCACCGCCGCATCCCGGCGGAGCCGTCATTCCCGACTTTGCCGAAGACGCGCGCACGATTGCGGCGTTCGAGACGGCGCGGGAACGTTTCGAGCGCGCGGAGTCGCAGTCGGCCGAGGACGTGATCCGGCTCGACTTCAAGCGACGCCGCGAAGCGCTCCAAGTCGAGGTCGCCACGTCGGAAGCGCTCATCGTCGAACGTGAGACGAAGTGGCAGACGGCGCTCCAAACCTATGGCAAGCGCTACCCCAAGTCGTTCGAAAAGGGCAAGGCGCGCAAACCCGGGTTCCTCGCGAATCTCTTCAGCTTCGGCGGCGCCAACAAGATGTATCAAGCAACGCTCGACGCGTCGGCCGATCTCAACGAAGCGCGCTCGCTGCGCCGCCGCAAAGAACACGAGGACGAAGAGCTCGACAACCTGCAACGTCGCGCGCTCTCCAAACTCGAAGAGACGCTCAAAGACCACGCGAAGAAAAACGAGCATCAGGAGAAGTTTCTCTCGCGCCCCGGCAACGCCGCGCTGGCCAAAAAAGTGCAAGAGATCCGGGCCGAGCGCGCCGCGTATGCCGCGCGGCTCGAAGCGGGCAAAGTGCCGGCACTCGAACATCGCGATCGTCAATTCGCGCAGCTCAACGCCGTGCCGCTCGAGGCACCGTGCGCCGGCATTGCGATCGTGGGCGTGGAGACGTACGGCGATCTGTGCTATCTGATTTTCCGCGATCGCGAACGCAACCACTTTTACCGGCCGTTCGATCCGCGCCTCGAGGGGCTATCCGATTCCGTGTTCGACGTGTACCGGATCGCCGACCGCTTCGAGGCGAAGCTGCATCGGCGCGAAGGCAAGCCGATGAACCTCGCCGATCACCTCACCGAGTATTTGCGCGACGACGAGCGCGCGAAATCGGATGCCCGCCGCATTCGCGCGCAACTCCGCGAACCGCGCAACGCGAAGCCGGCCGAGGGCGATAAAACGTTGATGGATCTGCTCGCCGAGCTAGCAAAAACCGCGAGCCGTTTTTCCGGAACCTAGCGTCTCCGTCAACCAGCGGCTGCAAGAATGAGCTTGGTCACCTCCGTCGGGTGACTGACGAGCGAGAGATGCCCAGCATCGATCTCGATCGTCGTCGCCTTCATGCGAGCCGCCATGAATCGTTCGAGATCCGGATCGATCGTACGATCCAGCTTCGAGACGGCATACCAGCTCGGTCTCGAGCGCCATGCCGCATGCGTCGTCCGAGCACGCGGCGACAATGTGGCCGCATTCGGCTGTTGCACGGCGAAGAGTTCTTGAGCTCGCACCGGGTCGACGCCGTTCGCGAAGTCGTTGAGGAAGGCGGCCTCGTTCAACTGCAGGTAGTTTCCGTTTTTCACCAGCCCCGCGCTTGCCGGCGGCGCCGGAAACTTCATAGCGAGGGCGCCGTAGTCTTCGCCCGCATCCGGAGCGCGAGCGGCAACGTACACGAGCGCCGTCACGTTCGGGTGAACGCCGGCTTCGGTGGCGACCATCCCACCATACGAGTGGGCCGCGAGCACCGTCGGACCGACCTGCATGTCGAGCGCACGGCGCGTAGCCGCGACGTCCTCGGCAAACGACGTCAGGGAGTTCTGTACGGCCGTAACACGCATCCCCAGCGCCTGCAAGCGAGGGATGACCGCCGACCAACTCGAGCCGTCAGCGTAGAGACCATGAACGAGAACAATGTTACGTACCGAGGCCGCTTGCGCCGGGCGGGCAGCCGTCAAGAGCGATGCAGCGGCACCAGCGGCGAGCGCGGCAGAAAATGCGTGGCGTGTAATCATGACGTGCGGAATCGTAGCAGGCACGTTCGGCCTAACATAGAGCTATTTTTTTGGTATTGCAAAGCGATTTTTTTTGGTGTGCCGCGCACCTGAGAGTAGCTCGAGTGTGCGGCCTATTGTACGTACTGTCCGTGGAGGCGGTCGCGCCGGAGGGCTATCCTACGGGCATGAGACACCAGATCGACACGCGCGCGGCGGGCGAACCCGTCTCGTGCGGGGATTTCGCCGAGCACCTATATTTGGATTCGCATCGATCGGCGATATTCGTGGGCGACGTTGCCGGTCGCGGACACTCCGTCGGACTGGCAGCCGACGCACTGCGTGCTTACGCGCGATCCGTCATCTTGAGTGGGACGTCGCTGTCGCACACGCTCGACGCCGTCGACGAGTTTTTTGCACGCACGGTGCAGAGCGAAGCCGTCCCGTTTGCGAGCCTGTTTATTGCGGTGTCCGACGGCTGGAAAACCCAACTCCGTTACGCTTCAGCCGGTCACGAACCCGGCCTGCTCTTCGATGACGCGGGACGGCATCGGCACCTCGATCCGACCGGGCCGATCCTGGGGCTCCGGGCGCTGCGAGCGCACCCAACGTACGGTGAGCGAACCGTCGCGCTGGGCAAGCTGCTCGTTGTTGTTACCGACGGGATTACCGAAGCGCGGCGCTTCAATGGCGACGCGCTTGCGTTTTTCGGCAGCACCGGTGTGGTGCGCGCGGTTCAAAACGCAGAGCTGAGCCTACACGATACGGCCGATGCGATCCACCAAGCTGCGGTGGAGCACGCACGGGGTGCGTTGGCCGACGACGCTAGCGTTGTCGTTTCCGCCTTCGGCGTCCATCGCAACGCGCCCACACCGTCGTTGCTCGCTCGTCCGCTCGGTGGCTGGGCGACCCTGACCAAGGCCGAGCATGAGCGCGGCACCTACTGTGCCTAAAGACGCAAGTCCGATCGTACGCGACGTTATCGAATACATTGAAAAGCACTACGCTGCTCCGATAAGCCTACGCGACGTCGCAATGTCCCTCGGATATTCTCCCGCGTATCTAACCGAGACGTTTGCTCGATGCACCGGCAAACCCATAACAGCCTGGATCATTCAAAGACGCATTCGTGCAGCGAAAAAGCTTTTCCGCAACAGCGAGACTCGCGTTGCCAGCGTCTGTTACTCCGTCGGCTTCAACGATGCGTGCTATTTTAGACGTCAATTTATCCGCCACGTCGGAGTTACGCCCGGCCGCTACCGCAGCTTGGTGACCAAAAGCTGGCCTCAAGGAGGCCGTGCTCCGATGTGATGACGACCGTTAGCGGAAGACTATCGCCTACCAATGCGGGCGGCTGCGCGATGCACGGCCGCCCGCATTTGAGGGTCTCAGTGTCGTTAGCTACCGGCGCCGTTGCCGACCGGGAGCATCTCCAACATCTGAAGCCAGATGGGTTGGCCGTTGGGCATCGCGTCGAGCATCTTCTTGATATGCATGATTTTATTCTTGTCGAGCGTTTTGCAAACCAGCGTTTCCGACCCCATCGTTGCCATCGGCTTTTCGGTGGAAGTTGCCTGGCGGCAAAGCAACGTCGCCATATTGCCGGGCATACCGGCCTGAGCGATGCGATCTTGGGCAAACGACGGACTGCGTACGACACCGCTGACGAAAAGCATGATCAGGGCGACGCTAGTGATGAGTACCTTCATGTTGAGCACGTCTTCCTAAAGCAAGTTGCGATGCGCCGATTATATCGGCCGTCGAGCCTGCCGGACAGAGACGATTTCCCGGACAATCAGTACTCCGTTACCGGTTATTTGGGATGCAAGATCAGCTTTTGTACGCGCCAGTTCAGCAGTTCGCCGACGTAGAGCACGTTTTCGGACGGGCACGCCATGCCGTGGATCCAACCGAATTGTTTGAGCTGTTTGCCGGCCGAGCCGAGCATGCCGACAAGCTTGCCGTCGAGGGTGAGTTTGTAGATGCGGCCCGGATAGGCGTCGGCGGTGTAGAGAAATTGATGCGGCGGCGGACTGATGCAGACGACCCACGGCGCGCCCGGCTTGAGCAGCGATGGGAGGTTGTCGCCGTCGGGATCGTCGCCTTTGGGTTTGTCACCATAGATCATTTGCGCGTCCGGCGGCACCTGAACGTCGATCGTGATCTGCCGGATGAAGTTGCCGTTGCCATCGAATACTTGGATGCGACGATTGCCGCGATCGGCAACGTACACGAGTCCGGCAGCGTCCACCGCAATGCTGTGCGGCGTGTTGAACTGTCCCGGTCCGCTCCCCGGCGTGCCCCACGTCGTCAGCCAGCGCCCGTCTTTGGCGACCTTCACAACGCGTGAGTTGATGTACCCGTCGCTGATGTAGCCGTTGCGCGCTTTATCGAACGCGATGTCGGTGACTTGCCGGAAGAGGCCGTTGACCGGCGGCAGCGGAGGCTTCGGATGCTTCAGCGGGCCGGTGCCCTCATCGGACGCCTCTTGTTTGCGGCCGAACACCATCGCAACGCGGTTGTTCGGCGTGAACTTGATGACCATATCCGAGCCCTTGTCGGCGGCCCAGATGTTGTCGTCGGGATCGATGGCGACCGCGTGCGCGAACGACCACGCGTACAGATTTTTTCCGATTTCGCGAAAGTACTTGCCGGTCTGATCGAACTCCAGCAGTTGCGCGGCCGATGCGGCATATGCCGGACCGTTGGTGTTGCCGCGCGAGAACACGAACACGTGCCCCTTGGAGTTGACGGCCACGCCCGCCGCCTCGCCCAAGAACATCCCCTCGGGAAGCTTGAGCGCGTCGGGAACGGAGGTGAATGGGATGATGGGCGGCGTCGTTTGTTGTGCGAATGCCGGGCCGTTCATGAGGGCCAGCATAAGAACGCCGATGAGTAAACGCTTCACGTGGAATCTCCCGTCGCAAAAGAATTCTTCTGCAATCGGGGTTTACTCATGTGGCAGAAATGAACCCGCTCATTCGTCGCTGCTCGGCTACGAACTAAGAACGGGCAAAGAGCAGTAGCGGCCCGATATCGTGATTGTCGGCGCCCCGTAGCGCCTCGACGTATCGCGCGCGGGTCTGGCCGGCGTCGATCAGGTTTTTTCGTCCCCACGTGAAGGGCGGCTTCCCAAGGTGCCCCGCGAGAAGATCGCCGACAAGGCGCGAAAAGCGTCCGTTCCCATTTGGAAATGGATGAATAGCAACGAGGCGATGGCTGAACCGCACGGCAATTTCGTCCGGCGGATAGGTGTCGTTCTCAACCCAGTAGCGCGCGTCGTCGATGGCTTGCTGTACGTCCATGGAGATCCGGTACGCATCGACGCCGATATTGCGGGCAGTCGCACGATACTGCCCCGCCCAACGCCATACGTCGCCGAACATCTGCCGGTGCAATTCGCTCAGAACCTCCCGATCGAGAATATCGCGGCTGCGCGCCCCGCTCCAGCGTAGAGCCGCGCCAATATTGCTCTGTTCGGCTTCATTCAGTTCGTGTCGCAGCGTGATGTAGGACGGGATGAGCCCTTCGCGTTTCTCAGCGGTAAGGGGTGTGTTCGCCTCATCATCAGGATCGAACAGAGGATCAGACACGACGATCCCCGTCGTTGTCCCACAGGCCCCGCAGCGAACCGGATAAGGTAAGATCAACCGTGCGCTGCTGTTCGGCATCGAGATCGGATTTGAGCACTGCCTGATTCTCAAGGCGCATCGTGTGGTCGAGGCGCGAGATGTGCTTCCGTGCCTTTTGCATCGCGCGTTCACGCACGATGTCGTCAAGTGGCTCGAGCGGCACAAAGGCATAAACGAAAGCACAGTTCATCCCCGCAGCAGCCTGCCGCAGCGACCTCACCGTTATTCCGCCGGTAACTTCCGCTTTCTCGATGGCTACGATGCGCGAGGGCACAACGTCGATTCGCGCGGCAAGTTGCCGGGCAGTCATGCCCAGGGACTCCCGAATAGCTCTGATCCAGCCTCTGGGGGGAGCGAGCAACGTCATCTGCCGGAGCGGCTCAAGGCGCCGCTCCAATTGCTTCCTGGCAAGGGCGGCCTGCTTATTATTCATATAAAAGTGTCCTTATTTCTATAAAATAATACGTTTATATGAACAATTCAACGATAAAGCGACACTTATATATGAACGTTTCGCCGAAAGGGCACCTTGGCGATTTCCGCGCCCAGCCGAATGGAATACTAAGCGCTCCCTTGTAAGCAAGTGCAAGCGAGAGCGGCGTCCAGGCAGCGCGTTAGACCCCGGCGGATGACCGCTCGCCGCCGCCGGCCAGCCGCGGGCGCCGAACGATCGGCATCAGCAGATGCGAATCAAATGCTGCGCCCGTAGAGATTGTATGCCAGCCCGCATTCACGGTCGGCTGATGGCGAAATGCCGGGTACTTGTCGGCATCGTGGCCGAAGACGTCGACCCGCAACGTCGATCCCGTTTCGAAGACGGTGCTCGAGGCGAGGATCTCGATGTCGACCGGTACGATTTCGTTCGGCTGTACCGGATCGGCTCTGAGGTGCGAATGCCATGGCATGCCGGGCCGGCTGCGTCGTGGATCGACCGCCCGATGCGAAACGCGCAGCCAACCTTTGGCGACGCCGTCTTTATCGAAGCCGTTGTACCCGTAGAAAAAGACCTCTTGCCCGGATGCGTCGAACTTGCGCAGCTTCGCGAAGAGATCCAGATCGGTGCCTTGGCTCGTCGCGACCCACAACCGCAACGTCATGGTTCCGGTGAGCTCCGTCTCTGTCGAAAAGCGATAGCTGAAACTGGAGCGATCGGGGGACTCCCTCGCACCAGTTGCATAACGCACCTGCTGCATCTCCTTCAGCGGTTGCGTCTCGAGCGTACCGGCTCCGGCATCGAGGTACATCGGCGTATATGCGACGCCGGCGAGCGGCCATTCGCTCTCGCCACGAACGGTCCAGCGCTTGAGCGACTGCCGCACTTCGAGCCGCACGCGTGGCGTCTCATCCCAGCCGTTAGCTTCGCCTTTAAGGAAGCGATCAAGAAAGCGGCGCTGCGTGGTACGCGCTTCCTCGCCGTAATAGGTTTCCCACTTGCGGCGACCGTGCGTGAACAACCATTTTTGCCGGGACCCGATGCCTTCGAAGCCGAGCAGCGAACCACGAGTATGAAGGCCGTGATCCGACCAGCTCGCACACACCAGCGCCGGCACGTCGATCAGCTCGAAGGCCGGGCGTTTGCTCGCCCACCAATCGTCGTCCAGCGGTCGCGCGTCGCGCTCTTGGAGAAAATCTTCGACCATCGCGAAACGTTTGTTATGCCCGCGTTTCATGCGGTTGTTCCACCAGACCGTGACAAAACCAGATTCACGCACACCATCTTGATACGCAAGCTCGCGGAGCAAATCGGTCGCGCCTTCCCACGGAATGATCGCCTTGAGCGCCGGCGGACGCAGCTCCGCAGCCTTCCACTGCGACATCGCCAGATAAGAAACACCGCATAATCCAATAGCGCCGCTCGACCACGGCTGACGTGCACACCATTCGATGAGCTCAGCGTAATCTTGCGCGTCTGTCGGTGTCCATGCGCCCGCGCACCCTTCGGATTTATGCATGCCCCGTACATCGGCTTGGACGACGCAGTATCCGGCGTCAACCCAAAAGAGCGGGTCCGGTGACTCAAAACCCGCCCACCGCGAGCAGGTCATTGTCCCAAAGCGCACGCCGGCGAGGCGCATGAACAACATGCCGAGTCGATCCGGTGTGTTGTCTTTGCCGTAGGGCGTTACCGACAATACGACAGGATACGGTGCCGCGTCGTCGGGCCGGTAGACGTTTGAGAATAGGCGCACGCCGTCTCGCATGGGTACGGCGACGTCACGCTCGATCTTCACGGTTCGTCCGGATCGCCAGACCCTGCATAATTGCATATTACCCAAGAACCGGATTCTCGATCACGGCAGCGACCCTAGCCGCTCTTAGCCGAACCTTAGCTTTTGAGGAATAGAGTCGGTTCGAAGCAGCCAATGCAGCATAAACGTCTAATCGTGGCCGATCGGTCAGCACCGGGCGCTGACTTTGCGGTCTGCCGCCTCGGGGTCATCATGAGCCCGCAACGCGGTGCACCGCATGAGGCTTGGGGTGTGTTCAACCCCGCCGGAGTTCGCTCAGCGGACGGCACGATGCATCTCTTTCCGCGGCTCGTCGATAAAGACAACGTTTCGCGGATCGGGCATGCGCGGGTGCTTTACCATGGCGACTGCCCCAGCGGCGCTGAACGCCTTGGCCTCGTGCTCGGCGCACAGGCGTCTGACGACGGTAGTTCGAGTGACAGCGTTCTCGAAGATCCGCGCGTCGTCTACGTACCTCTGCTAAGGCGTTACATCATGACGTACACGGCCTTCGTACCGAGTGGACCGCGGGTAGCCGTCGCGATGTCCAAAGACCTCCGCATATGGAAACAGCTTGGCTTCCTGAAGTATGAGGTCGTCGCTGACGAGCCTGACATCAACCTATGCAGCAACAAGGATGCGGCATTCTTTTCCGACGTGATCTTAGATCCGCTTGGGAAGCCCTCGTTTGGTGTCTTGCATCGGCCGACGCTGCAGTTGGGTGACGATCACTGCGGAATGAACGTGCGCGAGCATATCTGGATATCCTACATTCCCGTTGACGCCGTTCTCTCCGACATCGGTCAATTGACATCGGTCGGGAGACACGAACGTGTCATGGCGCCGGAGCAGCCATGGGAGTCTGAGAAAATCGGTCCCGGGCCGCCGCCCGTACGTCTCCCTTATGGTTGGGTCTTGCCGTATCACGCGGTCGCGACTCAGAACGCGCGCCGGCGCTATTGCATGGGCCTGGCAATTCTTGATCCCGAGCGTCCCTCGCATGTTCTTTACCGGACGCCGTCGCCGATTCTGGAACCGCTTGCCGAATATGAGCTTGGCAAAGGACATTCCGATATTATCTTTCCTAGCGCAACGGATCTGCGCTCCGACGGGCAACTCGATATCTTTTACGGTGCTGCGGACCGCGTAATCGCCGCCGCACGCGTACGCCTGCCAGACAGACTGCCCCAGCGTGACGATGTCCTTAATCGATGCGCCAGCGCCTAGGTACCGCGTCCCCCGGACGACGCGAACGATTAGACGGTATGGTTGCCATCGCACAGCAGACGGGTTATAAAGCACCGGGATCGCCAACATAGTTCGACGATCTGCCTCCCGCTTGGAGATAGCCATGCCGAACAACACATACGCCGCTTACGAGGGCGCCGGACCGTACTTCGATCTCGTGCGAGGCGCGCTCGGAAACCTCGTCGACGGCGAGCACTTCTTCGATGTTGTCGCCGGCGATGTCGTCTACGAGATCCTCTATAACATCCCCGGCTGGCCTCGGGTCATCAAGGGGCGGGCTGACCTAATGGCCGCGTTCAGGGACTATGTCGACAACATCGCGCTGCAGTCCGCCGATGAGTTGATCGTCCACAAGACGGACGGCGGCCGTGTCGTCGTCATCGAGTACGAGGTCCATGGAACGATTCTCGAAACGGCTGTGAAGTATAACAATCGGTTCTGCTCGATCATTACGATCGAACACCGGAAAATCGCGCACTGGAGAGACTACATGGACTCTCTCGCCGCTTGGAACGCGCTGACCGCGGATGCGGCAGAATAACAGCGACGCGTGCGGCCGAGGTAGCGGCGCCGTGACCACCAAAAGGATCGCAATGACGAAACCTGCCGTTCTGGCTCTTGCCTTTCTGCTGCTCGTCGCGGTCGTTCCGCCGGGCGGAGCGTCGGCCGCCGGCTCGCCGCCGCCCGGCGGATACCTGGAGCACGTTCGTTATCACGTGAAGGTGCTCAACGATTCCGACAAGTGCTTATGGCTAACGCCCTATTGGTCGACCCCGGCCGGAAGCTTCTCGATCATGAGCGGCGGCCCGCGCGTGCTGGAGGCCCATCATTCGACGCAGGTCGACTATAAGACGCCGGTCTTGGCCCGCACGGACATCCAGATGGAAGTGCGCGTCCGCGCCGAGTTCTTCACCAACGGCTGCAGCAGCGCTATCGGCGGATTACGTTTTCCGTTTCGGCGGCATGATGTCGTGGCACGATCACGGTCCTGAAGATGAGGCCGCGCGACGCCAAGACGGTGAGGTGTGCATTGCGCTGGACGTTGCAATTCATCACAGCCTCCTCGCCGCCGTCAACGAGCGCGCGAATCCACAAATCCGGCCGGCCCTCGTGGGGACCACCTAAATGCGGCTCATGCGGTTAGCCGAGGGTGGTTGGTGCACCCTGCGAGCATGAAGCTCCGAGTGTCGTGGTGTATGCTCGTCGCGCTCCTTCCACTGTGCGCAGTGCCAGGCGTGGCTCAAGTGCCGCCGCCCGTGATGATCGTAGGCCCTGCCCCCGATTTCTCCGCGACGGCGTGCCCGGGGGAAAAGCCCGGTGTTCTCAAGGCACGCGTCTTTCCGCGGATACCGATCTCATCGGCATCCGAAGCGAACTTTCACGCCCACAATCCCTCATCATTAGGGTCTTTCATCGAGATCATCCGTCACGATGGTCGCGGCGCATCGCTGATTCCACCGACGTTGGATATTGATTCGGAGATGCATGGAGCTCTTGTTCAACTTGGCTCGTTGGTTACGATCAACGACCCGATTGCGGGCTGCGGGACCGCAGCGGCCGTTTTCCTCGTGTCCTTCCACGTCCAGAACGGCAGCGTCGAGATGGGTGTCGCGGCCGTAGCAACTCCACCTCCGAGCGCATCGTTGCCGGCCGCGCAGTCCGTGTTCGTCGGCCCGACACCTGATCCGTCCGCGACGCGATGCCCCGGAGAAAGTGACCCAAGGCGCCAATTCAGTGGCCCGCACAGTATCATCGTTACTTCCACGTCGGCGATGGACTTCTTTATACACAATCCGCAAAATCCGCAACATACAAACACACCCGAAGTGTTGTTTATCATCGAGCTACGTCTGGATGGTGGTGCTGCTATTCGGATCCCGGGGGACGTGATTCTCGACGACGGGCTGCACAGCGAGATGTTGGCATACACACGGGCACTCAGCATACATCCGGCGATTCCTGGCTGCGCTCGACCGGCGGCCGTCTTCGTAGGAAGTGTGTCACTTCGTGATGGTGCGATCGTGGTCGCTCCGATCGCAACTGGAAGCGCCCCTGAATCGGCTATGCCATCCGGTAGGCCCTAGCGCCGTCTGGGACATATTCCGAACTGGAGGAACGCATCGCAGATGTCACCTCTGAGGCGCTTTGGCACGCGCAGGCGCTAAGCGATAGATCGAGGGGGCGCCGAGGAAGTACCACGCGGCGAGCACCAGATCGCAAATGGCGCAACCCGTGGACGACGTCTGGACGAACGGGATGATCGGATTCGCGTAGAGGTCGTGTAGCACGTCCCAGCACGTATGCAAGACCCACGCCGTGCCGATGTACCGATAGTCACTGAGCCCGCGATAGGCCATAAACGTCAGCAGGACGCAGAACACGATCTCCCAGCCGCCGAGTCCGCCGCCCAAATATGCAGCACCCGCGCCGGCGATCATAAGCGCGCTAAAGCTGCGCCGATTGGGCTCGTGAAAGAGGGAGCAGGCTGCGATGAAGGCGAGCGCGATGACGATCGGCATAACGTAGGGCAAAATCAGCATCGCGGTTTGCATCTGGCTTATCATGGAACCAATCCTAGCCTGGCAGGGCCGTTTTCGCGAGTGGCATAAATGCCATCTATCGATGGATTTTGGCCAACTTGGGAGCGATGCATAAGATAGCGATTCTCGCGATGCACGGCGTGCTGCCGTTCGACTTGGCAACGCCCTGCGAGGTTTTGTCGCGCGTCCGCACGCCATCCGGCGACCTGGCCTATGACATCCGCGTGTGCGGCGAAGCACGGGTCGTCAAAACCACATTCCTCGACCTGCGCGTGCGCTGGGACTTGAGCGAGATGCTCGATGCACGGACGATCATCGTTCCGGGCATCGCCGACATCTCGCAACGCGTCCCCGCAGCCGTGATCGCCGTCATCCGTGAAGCTGCTGCCGGAGGCATTCGCATCGCATCAATTTGCACCGGAGCGTTCGTGCTCGCTGCGGCGGGAGTGCTCGACCATCTTCGCGCGACAACCCACTGGCTCGCGGCATCGCAACTCGCCGCGTCCTACCCCGCGATCGAGGTCGATCCAAACGTACTCTATGTCGACAACGGCCAGTTGCTGACGTCGGCCGGGGCCGCGAGCGGCATCGACTTGTGCCTGCATCTCGTGCGCCGTGATTTCGGGGCCGATGCCGCCGCCAACGCGGCGCGCGCCGCGGTGATGCCCCTGGAACGTTCCGGCGGCCAAGCGCAGTTCATCCTTCACGAACCGCCGGAGTCGTCGTCGACGCTGCAGCCGCTCCTTCGCTGGATCGAGGAACACGTAACGGCACCGCTGACGCTACCTGAACTCGCGCTTAAGGCCGGGTCGAGTACGAGAACCTTGAGCCGCCGCTTCCGCGAGCAGACGGGCCGCACACCGGGACAGTGGGTTATCGGAGCGCGTGTGCGCCGCGCCCAGCAGCTTCTCGAAACGACGGACCTGCCCGTCGAGCGCATCGCATCGGCCGTCGGCTTCGATTCGGTGTCGACGCTGCGCGAGCGCTTTCACGGAGTCGTCCGCGCCAGTCCAACCGCATATCGTCGCGCATTCCGCGTCGGACCGGCCGTCTTCGAGCCGAGCGCATAGTCCCAGGGGCGATAGGTGCTTATCCAATAGCAATGACCGGTGACCGAACGTTGTCAACGATCGCTCGGCCATCGCCTCCGGAATCGTAGGAAGTTGCCGAGCGCGCTCGTCGGCAGCGCGGCGGCAGCCAAGATAACGTCCTCATCGTTGGTCGTGTTAGACTCGCGGAGATGCATCTCATCGGCCAGCTTTTGCCCCTGCTTGTTGTCGCGCTCATCCTCTGGCTGATCGTTGCCCGCACGTTCGGCGGCCGGCTGCCACACTTCACCATGCCCACCCCGCGCCCACGCCCCAAACGCTCGCACCTGCGAATGGTAAAAACGTCCACCATGGACACCGAGCTCTCCGAGCTTCTAAAAAACGGAAACCAACCGCGCCGCGACTAGCGCCTTCCTCATCCCGAGCGACGAACGACCTCGCGGCGAGGGCCGGCCGGCGCACCTCCGTTCTTAGCGGGTAGCGCCCCCGTTTTCGGATGTACCCGGTCCATTATCGGGCGCGCTGCAAGTGTCGCGAATGGGCCAGCTGCTTCCGCGCCGCGCCCGGTGCTTTGCGCAACGGTGTAGTGGCCATCGACCGCCAGGAAAAGTGCGGCCGCATCGGTGCGGAGACGGAAACGAAGTTCGTCGAGTCGGGCAACCCGCCCACGATGGCGGTTTATGTGGCAAGCAAAAGCGCAGCCGCAAACCGTCGGCGACGAGGGTGCGAAAACGCCCGTATCCGCAATGACGTCCTTCGACGGGCTCAGACTGACAACGAAATGATGCGTTCCCGATCAGCCTCCGTCGCCGGATTGAAGACGACCATCTGCAGATCCGATCGGCCGACAACCGCTAGGGTGGAATACTCGAGTGCCAGCATACCGGCCGCATGGTGATGGAGATGCTTGATGCCGTTGCCGGTGGTCGCGACGTCGTTGGCGTGCCAGAGCTCGGCAAACTCCGGACTCGAGCGGGACAGCTCGTCGACGAGCGGCTGAACTTCCGCGGACGCGCCGGCGCGCGCAGCATCGATGCGAAACGAACTCACGACGGAGCGGGCGATGGCGTCCCACTCGCCCTGGGCTCGCACCTGCGGATTGCAGAAGATCATCCGCAGCACGTTGCGCTCCCGCGCCGGAACTGCGGCGAAGTCCGTCAGCGCGACGCTGGCGGCACGATTCCACGCGAGCACATCCCAGGTTGAGGTGCGCAAGAATGCCGGGCTGAATGACAGCGCGTCCAGCAAACGCTGGAGCCGCGGCGTGATTTCGTCGGCGCCGTGAAAGCGCGTCCCGGGCGGCCGCCCGAGCCCGAGCAGATAGAGATGCTCGCGCTCGACTTCCGTGAGCAGAAGCGCCTCGGCGATGCGATCCAGGACACCGGCGGATGGACTGCCGCCGCGGCCCTGTTCGAGCCACGTGTACCAAGTTGGACTGATGTTCGCGCGCTGCGCGACTTCCTCGCGACGCAGACCCGCCGTGCGGCGGCGCCCACTTGCGATGCCGAGCGACGCTGGGTCGAGCCTCGCGCGCCGATTACGCAGGTAGTCGCCGAGGCGGTTATGGGGTATACCATGATAAGCTGTCGTCTTTACCGGCATATGCGTTGATGATAGCGTATGTTGCCATGACACTCAAGAACAAACGCGTCGTCGTCATCGGCGGCGCAAAGGGAATCGGCTTCGCAATCGCGGAGCTCGCTGCGGCGGACGGCGCGGATGTCGTCGTCGCGTCGAGCAGCGAGGCGAACGTCAACGCGGCCGTCGGACGTCTACCGAATCTGACCGGACTCCAGGTCGACTTGCGCGATGAAGCCGGCGTCGCTGCGTTTTTTGAACGCCTCGGCCCCTTCGATCACCTGGCGATCACGTCGGGCGACTGGGGCGGGACGATGTACGCGTCGGTGCGCGAACTCGATTTTGATCAAGCGCGTGACGGATTGACGGTGCGCTTCTGGGGATCGATCGCCGCAGTCAAATATGGTGCGCGCACAATAGCAGCTGACGGGTCGATCACGCTGACAAGCGGGATGCTCGCGCACCGTCCGGTGCGCTCTGCGCCAATGACGACCGCGATCGCCGGCGCGATGGAACATCTCGCTCGGGGTCTCGCGATGGATCTCGCGCCGGTGCGCGTCAACGCCGTCTGTCCGGGCATTGTGCTGACGGAGCACGTAAAAGCGCAGATGCCGCCGGGACGTCTGCAAGCGTATACGGCGGCGCTCCCGATTGCGCGCAGTGCAGAGCCCGCGGAAGCGGCAGCCGCGTACGTCTACTTAATGCAGAGCACGTATGCGACGGGACAGATCCTACCGGTCGACGGCGGCGGGCTACTGGTCTAAAGCGAGCCGCGCGGGCGGTACTCTGAAGCCCAGAATCCCAATCCGAGGCCCGTCTGAGAGTGACCGGTATCGACTCACCTTTTTCCGACGCAGAAACGTAGATAGCGCTCGCGGACAGTAGGCGAACATCCCGGAACGGCCCAGAACGCCTCCTAGGGCTCCGACCTCATTTTATTGCGAACCTCTTAATGCAAACCTCGCCGCTGCCGAAAGTCGCCAGCGCTACGATGATCGGGAGCGCTGTACCGGTGACGCCAAGCGTAGGCCAAAATAGCACGGCCTCGCGTAATGTTCTCCGTGTGACGCGTTCGTAGGGTGTTGCCGTAGCCGTCGAAATTAGTGATGTCAGCCGTGTGCTTGACGAACTCGTTTGTCAGCAGACGGGTTCGCAAAGCACCTGATCGCGACACACAATTCGCGAGAAATGCACGGACGTCCCTGGCGGTCTATTGAAGGCGAGTAGCTGCCGTTGCCTTGTCGCCTACCGTGTAGCTTGCGTTCTGAATTTGGTCAGGCTGATAGCCTAGCAGCGTCAATCCCATCGTGATATACGTCGCGCACGTAACGCCGTTGAGGGGATTTACCGAATAGCGCGTCGCCGCTCATTATGATCGCGGAGTGTTCGAACAGCCGCACTTTTGTATACTCGTTCTGCGCGGCCTCATTCTACTTTGCGCGAGCAGGGGTTGAACTAAATAGGCAGGTCAGAGGTCACGACTAGCTCTGGTCTCTGCTGCTTTAGACTGATTAGCGCCTGACTTGTCACACCTGAAAGCCATCTGAATGAAAGCTCTTCGAGCGTTTCGATTCTTCCAATCGCCTCAATAGCGGCGTCCGTAATGCATTCTAAGTGTTCCATCCATAACCGCTTTAATGGAATTGGTCCACTAGAAAGCTGCCGTAATCCCTCATCAGTAATCTCGCCTGATTCGGGAAGCTCTAAGTTGGTTATGGTCGTATTCTGCGCCAAACTCGATACCCCGGCGTCGGTAATTCCTTCGCACCCGACAAGACTAAGTGTTCTTAGTTTCATTTTGGTCAGATATCCGCATGAAACGTCCGTCAGATCATAACACCATCGCACCGTCAACACTTCAAGGTCTTCTGCAATCAGAAGCGCGCCTATGGCCGCATCGGAAATGGCATTGCAATTATCCAATGCGAGTGATCTCAAACGAGGAAGTTTAGCAACAATCTTAACTGCATCATCGTCGACGCCTACGCAAGCTGACAAATCGAGTTCGGCAATCTTTGTTGACACCAGAACTTCAAGACCTGCTGCAGAAATATAGGGCCCTCCCCCCATATCGAGCGATTCAACCCCTGCGAAGTTCGTGCTTGAGAGCATTTTATTGGTCGCATTTACTGGTTTCATGGTTTCGAACCTAAGAGCCACGCGTTAGACATGGAGAAGTTCCCATTCCTAACAGAGCTAACACTTCGAGTTTTCAGGGTGGCAGGCATAGGCGTTAATTGTATGAGCTTGTGGAGTGCCGACACAAAGATAGGCAGTGCCGGTTTGGCCATCAGCTAGCCACCAGATGTAACCACCAACGCTATCCTGATCAAAGTGGTTGACGCCCGCGCCAGACGCATCGAGAACCATTCCCGATGGCATGGCATCGAGTCCGCCAAAGGCAAAGTTCTTGCCGGTTGGGGTCGCGATGAGCGACTTGACCGCTCCGCAACCTACGTTCCCGGTAGTGGTGGTTGGGCTTTCGAGAATCACAGCGCTGCATGATTTGAGCGCGCCCGTTGTCTCGTTGAGTTCTAGGGCCAAGAACTCATAGTCGGCGGTTGAGCCCTGTGACGCTTTGGTATGCACGATGAACATTTGCGTACTTGAATGCACGCAGAGTTGGAGCCTGCGATCCACCCGGTTCGGCCAGTGAGCGCCCCATCGAGAAGCTGCACCTGATTTCACTGGGCACGCTGGGAAATCACGCTCAAGCGCCCCCCGTCTTCTAGAACTGCGAAGTACGATTCACCGTAGTCCGGCGGTAGGATAGAGCAGAGCGTTGTAGCGGATCTCTTTAGGTTAATGGCCGCTTAAGGCGTGTGTGTTAAAACTGCGGCACACCAAGAGAAACGGACGCATATGAATCTTTCTCGCGCGAGCGCTGTTCGTGCTGCCTTGGCAGCCGCAACATTCTTGCCCACAGCAGCGCTGGCCGCATCGGGAGACGATTTCCGATCCGATGTCACGCCCAACGGCGGCCATCCTTGGACGACGCCACCCGATGCCGCCGGACGGCCACTCGGCTTCACGTTAATCGGCGACAACACGGCCTACGCGAGACCCGGCGTGTTCGACCAGGCGATGACCCAGGTTAGCTGGTTGCGGCCAGACTTCGCGCTGTCGGTCGGTGACGTGATCGAAGGTTACAGCGACGATCGCGCCCTCATCGAGAAGCAGTGGAACGACGCTGAGCGTTCGATTGCGAAACTGAATTGCCCGTTTGTCTACTGCGTAGGGAATCACGACCTCAACAATCCCGCTACCGTCGACGCGTGGCTCGCACGGCGCGGTCCGACCTACTACAGCTTCACATTTAAGCGCGCCCTTTTCCTGATCCTGAACACCGAGGATCCGCCGATCGCTCTCGATGCCGGCACGATCCCGGCGTATTACTCGATGGTCCAGATCATGAACGCTGATCCGGATCGGGCGATGCGGGAGATGAACAGCTTTGTTGCGACCCCCGAGATCGCCCACGCGATCGGACTGACCAATCCAGTCAAGATCAGTGATAAGCAGGTGAACTGGGTCCGTGATACGCTCGCGCGCAATCCGAAGCCGCAGTGGACGTTCGTCGTCATGCACAAGCCCGCATGGAAGTCCCAAGACCCGCAGTTCGCCAAGATTCAAGAGATGTTGGCCAGCCGGCCGCACACCGTCATCGGTGGGCACACGCATTACTTCACGCATGAGATCGTCGATGGTCACGACTACATCAATATGGCGACGTGCGGCGGCATCCGCGCACGTCCCGGACCGGGGAACATCGACCACATAATCAACGTTACGCTGACGCCAAACGGACCGCTCTACGCCAATATTCGTTTGGTCGGGCTGATGGACGTCGCGGGAGAAACCGGCCAGGTACGAGCCTATCCAATCAGTTTGCGAGAAGGCGCCGCGGAAGCGTGATTCGCTGATCCGGCTCGCCGGCCCGTTCGCATGAAAGCAGTAACACTTGCAAGATTAACTGCTTATTTGAGGGAACACTCGTGGCATGCCGCGCAAGAGCATCGATGCCTCCGTAACCGATCTCGCCCATGCCGTCGGCCTGATCATGCGTCGCGTTCGAGCGACGGCCACCGCCGAGGGACTCTCGATGACGGAATCCATCGTTATCTCGCGTCTTGCCAAAGATGGACCGACGACGACCGCTGAGCTTGCGCGACTCGAGGGAATGCGACCACAGTCCATGCGCACGACGGTCAGCGCGCTCGACAAGATGGGCATCGTCGAGCGTAAGGCCCACCCCACAGACGGGCGCCAGGTGTTGATCGCGCTCACGCGCCACGGCGCCGAGCTTCTCAAAACGGCGAAAGACACGAAGCGATCCTGGCTCGCGCAAGCCGTCGCTCAGCTTCCCACGGCCGACCGCGAAACGCTCTTCGCGGCTGGCGACATCATGCTTCGGCTGGCCGAATTATAAAGGCCGTCACCGATCGCTTCGAGGAGATTTGGCCATGACATGGCTTACCTACGTGTCGTATTTCTTCGGCGGGATATTTCTCGGCAACGCGATCCCGCATTTCGTCTCCGGGACGATGGGCCGTGCGTTTCAGAGCCCGTTCGCGCACCCGCCCGGTAAGGGGCTCTCCTCCGCACTCGTCAACGTCGGGTGGGGAGCGTTCAACATCGTGGTCGGTTACGTGCTCGTGCTTCGCGTCGGGACGTTCGATCTTCGCGATACGTGGGACGCCGTCGCCTTCGGTGCCGGCTTCTTCTTGATCGGGACAATGTCGGCTCGTTTGTTCGGGCCGTTCCATGGCGGCGACATGAAGGATGGGTCAAGACAGGAGGGTGCATAATGCAACGGATAGTCGCCAGCGCACGGCAAACGGGTTCGTAAAGCACCGGGCTCTTATCGATACTCGAGATCGTAACGGTAGGTCCCGTAGAACGGGTTTGGCGCGCGGATTGGCATGAATGAGCCGTATGAATCCGACGCTCGAAAGTGGGAGTGGCCTCGCTGTACCGGCCAGAACGGTGAAACTGCAAAGCAACGGCGTGGGGCGACGTTGCTTTCGCAGAACCTTCTGGGCCGCGTTCCCACCACCCCCATATTCGTGCTGCGCAACGTCGTCTCAGGCGATTTGCAGTTGCGGCTCCGCCGCGCCGCCGTCGAGCGTCTTGACGGCAGCGCAGATTGCACCGATCCTTTGGGGTTTCCGATCGAGCACGTCCATCGCTGCGGCCGGCGCGCATTCGCCATGCCCGGCATCCCGTAGTGAGTAAATCACCTCTTGAAGAACGAAAGAGCCGCCATGGCAAAGGCAAAGCCACTCATCGACATCAAGTTGTCGCGCTTTCCAAGAAGATTATAAGGGCTCGACAGAAGCGCTTCCGCCGATGCGCACGGCTCCGGCTGCTTCGGTTGTAGTGAAAGTTCGCCCGACGGCGCCTGCCAACACGAACCAAACGCAAACCACTGTGGCCTTGAGATCGGCCACCTTCCGTTTGAACGAGACGGGCAATCTAGGCATAGGGATGGTTCGCGGGACAAGGGTGCTTAGCGCAACGGTGTAGTCGACGTCGCACAGCAATCCGCTACGCTTGGCTTCTAGAACGCGCCAAGTTCCCGCGGCAGGGTTTGAACGGAGCTGGCGAGCGGATTGAAGCCGCTGCCCCGAGTCCCTCGTTTAGGCCGAGCGCAGACTCCGCGAACGGTAGCCCATCATCTTCACGAACGCGTCGACGTACTCGGGTTCGAACTGGGTGCCGCTGCAGTTCATCAGTTCCGCGAGGGCCATTGCCGGCGTGCGGACCCGGGAATACGGGCGCGAGACCGTCATGGCGTGGAAGGCGTCGGCGACGGCGATGATGCGCGACTCATAGGGAATCTCGCTGCCGAGCAGGCCGTCGGGATAGCCGCGGCCGTCAACGCGCTCGTGGTGCGAGCGCACGATGGCGCGGTACTTCTCGAGCTGCGGAAAGCCGGCGACGATCGTGGCGCCGTGGTCGGGATGACGGCGAATCTGGCTCCATTCGGCCTCGTCGAGCGCGCCCGGTTTATCGAGCACGCGCATCGGGATGGTCGTCTTGCCGATGTCGTGCAGGCGGGCTGCCGCGGTGACGCGGGCGATGGTCACGGTCTCGAGATCGAGCGCCATGGCCAGGCGCCGGGCGAGAAGCCCGACGGCGTCGAGGTGCGAGGCCGTAATCGGGTCGCGCACGCGCACCATTTGCACCAGACCGTCGACGATCGACGTGTCACCATCGACTAGCGCGGACGCTAGCCAGATTTCCGTTGCCTTGTCCATGGCTGGTAGCTGTCTCTAGGCCGACTGTGCGATGCGGCCGCGATAGCCGAGCATGGCGGTGAACGCGGTGACGAGTTCGGGGTCGAACTGCGTGCCGCTGCCGGCGAGGAGTTCGGCCATGGCCTCGTTGGTCGAGTAGGCCTTGCGGTACGGGCGGGCCAGCGTCATCGTGTGGAAGGCGTCGGCGATGGCGACGATCCGGCTTTCGAGCGGGATCTCTTCGTGGGCCGTGCCGGCGGGGTAACCGCGACCATCGAACCATTCGCGTTGGGCACGGACGAGCGGGGCGATTTCGGCCAAGGCCGGCATCGCAGCCAGCGTCTCGGCGCCGATCGTGGGATAGCTCTGAACTTCGTCGCGCTCGGCGGCAGTGAGCGGCATCGGCTTATTCATGATCGAGCGCGAGATGCGCATCTTGCCGAGGTCGTGGAGCCGCGCGGTGAGCGTGACGCGAGCGACGGTGGCATCATCGAGACCCATGGTCACGGCGAGGCGAGTCGCGAATTCGGCGGTGAGTTCGCTGTGGTCGGCAAGGAACGGATCGTGCAGGCGCAGGGCCGCAACGAGACCGTCGGCGAGCGACGAAGCATGTGGATCGAGCGTGCTCTGAGCGGAAGCCATGGCACCGGAGGTGCGCAGATAATCGAGGGCTTCTTGACGGAGCTTGTTGGCGAACTTGACGCGGTCGGCAAACGCATCGCCGGGGAGCGTCATCTGATGGAGCACGTTGTCGAGCGTGCCAAGGATTTCTTCACCGCTCGGCATTCCGCGTTCAAAGTCGATCCAGGCGCGAACCCGGCGCGGATTGTTCGTGCGTTGAGCCTCAGCAACGATTTTCACACAAGAATCGATCGTGTGAGCGGCCCAGGGCAGCGAACGGTACAACGACTGCGGTAGTGATTCGAGAACGTCGCGTGAGACGGTCATCTCATCTTCTTCCATTGAAGCGAAAGCAGTGTGAAACATTTTCTTAGCCGATGGGGGGGATGAGCGTGATCGAGATTGTGATGAAGAGAGCGGCAAGAGCGCTAACTTTAGCGAGCAATTTCACAGCGGAACCTCATAAAGCAGAGTGGTCCACCAGATCGTAATCGCGATTCGAAGAAGCTCATCTCCCAAGAAGTGGGGAGATCGTGACAAGGCCTACTCGAGCCAGCCCATATCCTGAGCGTAGGCAACGGCGGCCGCGCGCCCCGAACAGCCGATCTTTGAACAGGCCGACTTAAGGTGGCTCAAGACGGTGTGGCTCGACCTCCCAAGCCGATCGGCAACGTCAGCTGTCGTACCGCCTTTGCGCAAGGCACGGAGGACCTCCAACTCAGTGCGGGTGAGCTGTGTAATTGTCGCCGGCGCGAGCACCTGTCTCAAGAAACGGGCGTGCCCATCTAGTTGGAGCGCGACTAGGGGTTCTGTCAGTTGCGTAAGTTGGCGAGCCGTCGTGGTCTGCCGCGAAGTAGAACAGATCGTAGTGATCACGGTGAGAAGACTAGCATCGCGAGATGTGACCACGGAAAAATCGGGTGTCGGAGCGCGGCGAGCGACCCGGCCACGACCAATTAACCACTGCCCAAGGGCATGGTAAACTTGAGCATATGCGAGCAACCGACGACTCTCGAAGTCGCTGTCGGCTGTGACTAAAATTGGTCGTCCAAGCAAGGATGCCGCCTCGTCCCGTTTCGTCGTGGCCAGCATCAGCCCAAGCAAAGACTCTTTGAAAACCCGTTCCGATTGCGATAGCCGATCGGGGTCAAGCGACGACAACATACTGATGGCAAGTGAGTCATTCCCTCGCCCCACCGCCCGAATTACCTTCGCAAATTGTAGCCACATGACATTGCGCGAGCTTCGTTCTGCCCCAAGTTCAATAAGTTGCCTCTCGCTCGTCTCGTAGAGCTCGTCATCCCCTTGATCGGCAGCAATTGCAAGTTGGCACTCGAGTCCGTGCACTTGCATTGATCGATCACCGGCGGCAATCGCATAACGGGTGCATGCTTCCGCGTACCTTCGCATCAATAACGTGTCGGGATAGAGAGCCGACGCAACTGCTTGCAACACACTGTAGCCACGGGCCGCAATGACATCCAGACCGACGGAGTGCGCAAGCTGAACGCTTTCGGTCGCGTATCCTTCGGCGATCATAGGCTCGCCAAGACACCAATGAGCATACGCAAGTCGATGACTTGTGACTGCCCGAACCTCTACGGATCCTGCATCCAATGCATTTGAGCAGAAGCCTATCGCGTCGCGCGCTATCAGGGTTTCGCCAGCCATGGCTCCAGCGGCAGCGAGTAAGGCCGCCGAACTCAAACGCACCGACGGCTGCATGTGCTCGTCGATCATCAGATTCCGAAGCATCTCAATCGCATCCTTTGGACGCGAAACGTTAATTGCCAACGTCGCGGATTGCAATACCAGCGCACCACGCATTTCGTGACTAAGATCGCCATCGAGCGCCTTCTCGATTTCTCTTTTTGCTACTGCGTACGCACCATCGATAGATAGCGCAAATCCTCGGAGCCCAGTAACAACGGGATGGTCTCGATAGGGACGTGGAAAACGACTCAGTACCGCAAGGATGTCAGAGCGGCGCCCGTTTTCAAGTCGATCTATGCCGTGGCGCGTAAGTAGCGATATCGCCGATTCCCATGCTTCAGCACGCATATGCATGGCTATCGCACCGTCAACGTCTCCGAACCGCTCCAAGGCTCGAGCAAGTCGGCCGACCAACGCTAAATGTCGTTCATGGTCCGCCTGACTTCGCTCCAGAATAAATTCGCGAAAAAGCTCGTGCAGCCTAAAAAGACCGTTACCGAGTCGCGATAACAACGGCAGTCGTAAGTGAAGGCGCTCGAGGGTTAAGCGCGACTCGGGAAAGCCCGCAGCACCTAAAATTCGCGGGCGCAGTTCGCTCAAATGAGCGGCGGCCTCAAAGAAGTGCTGATCGTCGGATGTTAGCTGTGACCAGACCTGTTCTTCTATGAACTCGAAAAGTACAACTCGCGTGCGTATGCGTAGCGACGGCAACGCACGCGTCCGTTCCCAAGCACCAAGCGAAAGACGCACCGCGAGAGGCCAACCACCAACATCGGTGACGAGCTCCTGAATGGAACCGTCGTCAATGATGACATTTAAAGCACGCGCAATCGCCGCGCCTTCAGCGACTTCAAACGAAAGATCTTCGGCCGTTACTGGCAACGTCATGTAATCGCGCGCCAGCCATGTGCCGACGGGCAGCTCCGGCGTTTCACGAGAAATAATCACCCATCGCACGCTCGGCACCGTGGCTTCGATCACATGACGCACAAAACGAAGAGCGGATGGGTCCGTACAAACTCGCTGAAAATCCTCAAAAACGATTGGCAGTTCGACGCCGCGCAATCTGCCCGAACACCAGTTGGCTAAATGCTCGCGGTTCTCGTCAGTTTGCGGCCGCGCGAGATATGCACTAAGCGCCCGCATCGATCGCGGGGATATCTTTTCTATAAGGAGACGCGCAAGCGTCTCAGTTGTTGCACCATCCTCCGGAAGATCGATCCAGTGCGCCGAGCTACCAAAGGCGTCTGAGGCGGCTTCACTCTTCCCAAAGCCCGCCGGCGCGATCAGCATCGCAACTCCGCGGTTGGCGGAGTTTTGAAGCGTTTCACTTATCCGTTCGCGCGGATAAATTGACATACTAGGCTACCATCGACGTTCTGTCAGGGCGCGGCCAACTAACAACCGACAGAAAAGCTCGCCAGTCGTCCGTTCGCTCAGCCGTGAGTGTGTCCCACAACACAAGGAAGCAGGCTTTGCCGTCATACATTTGCGGTCCCTTTACGCTGCCCTGACAAATCCCTGACGCCGGACCAAGACAATGTTCGATGGACCTTGACGCGCCAATGCTGGTAGAGCTATAGCTTGCCTAGGCCACCTTCGCTACAAGGGGAAACCGGCTTGACCCAACGCGATTTAGAGGAGGGTCCTTCAGTCTATTCCGGGACGTCAGATGGCCAGCCCGGAACTTGCCACGCGCAGTTTGTCGACTCGGACAACAGATGATCTATTCTCGCCAATCAACAGCAGCGAGACCACGCGTAACTGACCGCCTTCTCTCCGCGGCAACTTACCCGATCTCGGTGCTTATCGCCCCAGCAGGCTTTGGAAAAACCACTGCGGTTCGCGGACTTCTGGAACAGTTCGAAGAGACTATCTATGTCGTGACGCCGCAAGCAGCGACGCTCGATCAATTCATGCGGGTTTTTGCGCGCGCATGCGCGTTTCATTTTCCAGAAATGGAATCGCCACCACACGACTCAATTTCCGAAACGCAAAGCGTCGACGGTACGATCGAGCTATATTTGGCGTGGGCGCAATTCCATTTACGCCAGGCAAAATGCACAATTGCAATCGATGACCTGCAGTTTGCTGATGGCGACTGCTCTGTTGCAACCTTCCTCAGTCGGCTTGCCGATTCCCTAAAAAGTCAAATTAAATGGGTATTTTGCTCACGCACCCGAGGAACTCTGCCGCTAACACGATGGCAAGCATACGGCGATTCCGATGCGCCCGTTACTGCCGACGACCTTCGCATGACTCTTGAAGAGGCAAGGGCTCTCGCAAAGTCGTTAGAGAGCCCTGCCGACGCAGAGCAAATCAAAACTTGGGTAGAACAAACTCACGGCTTTCCTGTGCCCCTCGCTTACGCCATTCGACTTTCAGCGCGCCGCGGGACCGTAGAAAACATTATGGACGGCGCTCGAGCCGTCACCTTTAGTTTTCTCGCCGAACAGCTCTGGACATCTCTTCCCGTGAAAGAACGGTACCTTCTTGAAGTCGCAGCCTTCTTGCCACCGACTCATATGCACGCAATTGAGAGAAGCGGGATCGCAGACGCTGCGCCGATCATTTCAAAGCTATGTGCTGATATTGCGTTCCTTGACCTTAGCTCGAGTGGCACTTTTACAATTCACGATCTCTTCCGCGACTTCATTCGCCAACACCTCACTCTTAAAGGCGCTACTGTTTATCAGGACCGCATCAAAACTGCGGCAAGCATACTTCTTAGCTCGGGGTCTTACAACGAAGGATTCGAATTGCTACTCGAGTCTGGCAACGTCGACGATCTCGTCGACTCGATCGAACGATACCCGCCGACCACTTGCGACTTGACGGTCACGCGAAGCATCGTTGCGGCCACCGCCCATCTCAAGCCCGCGCAACTTGGACTAGAGCTATTGTTCCTACAAACTGAACATTGGTCATGGCTAGGCGAGGCGCACAAATCCTACGAGCGCGCGCTAGCGATCATTGATCGCCCAAGTGCATCTTCGGCCCTATTGTTATGCGCCACTCGTTCGACATTTAAGATTGTCAACTTTGAAGGAGCGGAGGAGCATAAGCGATGGCTAAAGTTGATGCCTCCGCTTTTTCCCCGCCTAGATGAAGCAGACCGCGCGCAAGCCCGCGCTTACCAGGCGTCTCTCTTAGCCCGGTATCCCGAAACTCTTGACGATGCTCGCGACCTTATTCGACAAGTTCAGGCGGAGCTCTATTTACTTAGTCCGATCGCTCGTGTACATGCATTAATTGCAATTGGGTCAGCCTTATACTACCTCGGGGAGAGCGATGCCGCACTTCGCGCCGCTCGCGAAGCCGCAACTGTAGCGTCGTCGACCAACGACACAAGAGAAGCTGCGCGGGCGCTAAACAATTACGGCCTGATGTTGTATCACGCTTATGATCCTGAGGTAGAGACCCTATTCACGCCGCTCGCAGATGCCGTCGAACGCACCGGCTCTTGGAGATTTGCTTTGGTAAGCCATTGGCTACCGCCGCACTACTACGCGCTACAGGGCGATATTTTGAAGTCAACCGCTGCGCAGGAGCGGCAGCAGGCAATAGTTGTCAGCGAGCAGCCACTAAAGCACCAGTTGCTATCTGCCCGACGCCAGTCTGCGAACATGTGCAAGCTCATTGCCGAAGATTACGCCGCAATTATTGCGGATTTTAACTTGCTCGGAATACCACAAGAAAATGACGCCGCCTATGAGGCATTAGCGATTCTGGCAAGCGTCCACGCGTTCACGTCAAATTTTGAAGAATGCAGCGAGGCCTTGCGGCGACTAAAGCAACTTCGGCTCTCACTTCCAACTTTTCAGCTGCACGGTGTTCGAGAGTCGCTATTCATCGAAGTCATTGCAACGTGTGCTATTGGTCGTTGGGCTCAGGGCAAGCGCTTAAATGAGCAATATCGTGGACACATACACGGCCTCGCGCCGCTAGAAGCTACCCTATCACTGTTTTGCCAAGGCCCACCGTTCGTTAACGTCAAGGGCCCGGTCGAGGCACTCATTGGCAAGCCTTTCTTTGGCCTACCTACGTTGCTCATGACACGGGTGATGGAACGAGAGCTAGAATATCACTCAGATCCCCTAACGCCGGCGGAAAAAGATGTATTACGTTTACTTGGGCTCGGAAACTCCAATAAAGAAATCGCAAGCCTCCGCAAACGCAGCGAACAGACGATCAAACGTCAAGTAGCTTATGTCTATAGGAAGCTAGGAGTTGAGAACCGGACGAGAGCGGTGGCGGTCGCGCGCGAACGCGGCTTGCTATAAGGTCACGGCCGACTAAATTGCCAGGCGTTCCAATAATCGCGGCCTAGCGGATTGGGCTGAAACCCCGACAAGCGCGATACGACGTATGCGCGGCGCTCGAAACCGAGCGGGACGATCGGCATTTCGGAGACGAGGCGGCTGCCGGCGTCACGGTAATAGGCAGCGCGGCGTGAGGGATCATATTCGCGCGCACCGGCGGACTCATCTAGATCATAGGCGCGATCGCAAAAGAACATGGAGTTCCCGCCGCCCGGCGGCGTTGCAGCGCAGCCGAACAGGTACGAGCGGTCGGGGTCGAGTGCCGGCGACCATGACGTCAGCGCCAAGTCGTAGCGCGCGCTCTCGAGGATGCCGCCGCGATCCTTCGGGCCCCAAAACTCCGCTTCGGTATACGAATGGATGTGGACCGTCACGCCCGCCGCTTCCAGTTGCGATGCGATCTGCACGGCAACGTTCGCGCTGTTCCGCCACCCGCCGGCAATTGCAAGGTCCACACTGATCCCCCGATCACGCAAAAAGCTCGCGGCCTCGCGTGGATTGTATCCCGCGAGCCGACTCACGGTTCGGTAGCGCGGATCGAGCTGCACCGTGTCCGTCGGAACCAGCGTCCCGCGATACACCGCCGAGGCGAGCTTCGTTCGATTGATGGCCATGGCGATCGCCCGGCGCACGTGGACGTCGCGCAGCGCGGGCGTGTGCAAGTTGTACTGCAGGTAGTCCACCACGTTCGTCGTGCGATCGACCACCCGCGCATTCCGTATCGTGCGCGCGACATCGACGCCGAAGCCGGTCACTTCCGTCACGTCGATCGCACCCGTGCGAACCAAGAGCAGCCGAGTCTGCGCATCGGGCACGATCGCGACGTCGATGCGCGCACTCGCCGCCGGTCCACGCCAGTAGTACGGATTGCGCACGAACGACAGCCGCTGCCCGCGATCCCAACGCAACAACCGGAATGGTCCGAGCCCCACGGGATCCGTATCGAGCGAGCTCCGGTCAAGCGAGGCGTACTTCGCGGCGATGTGGCGCGGCAGAATCGCAAACGGATCGTTCGCCCCGAGCGTGAGAAACGACGCGATAAACGGCGCCGAGGGCTCCTTCAGCCGCACGACGAGCGTGTCGGACCGCGGCACGGACCAGCCGGCAACATCCGCCACGGCCGACGTGTCGGGCACGGCGGTGCGTGGATTGCGCAAGGCGTCGATCGTGAACCCCACGTCGCGTGCATCGAACGGCGCGCCGTCGCTCCAGCGGCCGGTCCGGATCCGGTACGTGATCCGCCGACCATCGGGCGAGATGCCGCCGTTGGCCCGCGTTGGCAGCGCCAGCGCCCGGTCGGGCACGAGCGCACCGTGGTCGTCCACGAGGAACAGATAGCCCTGAGTGATCGGTCCGAGCAGCCAACCAAACGGGGTGTTGCGGATCGTGTTGAGCGAGTTGGGCTCATCCTCGAGCACGAGGGTCGGTGGCCGGGCGACCTCAGCCGCGGCGGCCGGCGCGATCCACGAGGTTCGCTTCGGCGCCAGATAGCGCGCCTCGGCCGCGGCCATCTGGGCTTCGATCTCGGGGTTGTAGCCGAGCCACTTCGCCCGCTCGTTCCCCTGGCCGTCGATCACCACCATCGTCGGGAAGTCCGCGACGCCGAACGCACGCGCGGCGGTTTGGTCGGGATCGAGCGCCACGCGCTCCATCGCATGGTGCTTCACGAACCCGCTCACCACGCCCGGCGGTTCGCCCACGTCCACGGAGATCACGTCCACCTCGGGATGCCGGCGCGCGAAGCGCTGGATGAGGGGGATCGACTGCTGGCACGGCTCGCACCAGGTTGCCCAGAAGTCCAGGTACGTCAGGCGACCCTTTTGCCGGTCGATGGCAAACCGGCCGCCGTCGAGCGTGGCGAGCGCCACCGGGGGCGCCGGAACGACGGCATTTTCCGCGAGGCGGGGCGCGACGAAGAACTCGAAGAGCGCGAAAAGGACGATCAGGACGGCGAGGGCATCGAGCCCACGCGCCGCCCACCGGCGAGCCGAAGACATGTTTCCCGGAGGTTCGCACCTATCGCAACGCGCATCCTACTCCTCGATGCCTAGCAACCGTGCGGCGTCGGTGACTCTCGACGCGCGTGCATTGCCCGCGACGAATCGGACGATGCGCATTTTCGATGCGTTCGACAAGTTGCCGGTCGGTGCAATTCTCGAATTGAATGAAGAGAGCGATCCGCGCTCGCTGCGAAATGAATTTCAGCAGTACCGTGCGGGGCGTTTCTCATGGGACGCGCGCAACCACGGCTCCGGCCGCTGGACGATTCGCCTCGAGCGGATCGACGAACGCGCCGATACGCCCACCTTCCTCTCGCACTGTCCGCCGTTTGCCTCGGCTAAACAGTCGACCATCGCCGAACTCGCCGCGCTCGCCACCGAGCGCAGCTATCGCTCGGGCGAGACGATTTTCGACGAGGGCGAGCTCTGGCCGTACCTGGCCTTCGTGCGTAGCGGCAAGGTCGTCTACACGCTGCTCTCCCCCGACGGCAAGACGCACGCCCTCGGCGAGCGGCTGACCCACGACTCGATCAACGAATCCGGCACGTTCGACCAAGGCGGCGCCACCACGCGTGCCGAGGCGCTCACGGATTGTTCGCTCGTGCTCTTGCCGGGCGAAGCCGTGCTGCACGCGGTGCGCAACGACTCCGAACTCGGCCTTGGGTTTCTCGCCGCCTCCTCGCAGGCGCGCCGCCGCTCGATCGACACGATTGCCGATCTTGCGTTCGCGCACGTGCTCCAGCGCGTCGCGAAGTTTCTCATGTCGTATGCGCCGGCCACCACCGGTATGGCGCCGGGCTTGCCGGGCGTGGAGAATCTCTCACAGGCACAAATTGCTGCGGCCGCCGGAACCGTGCGCGACATGGCCGCGCGGGCGCTCATTCGTTTGAAGAACGCGAACGCGGTGGAACTCGATCGCGGACGCGTGCGCTCGATCGATCGCGCGCGGCTCGAAGCGTTTGCTCACGGAGTGCAAGCGCCGCCGGTTTAGGTATCCCGCACCGCTCAAGGCAAAGGGTGTGTCGCCATGCGCACGTTACCACGGACAACGCGTCATCTGATTCGCCTCCTTGCGTTCGTGTTCGCGTTTGCAGCGTTTGGCGCCGCGCCGCCTCCAGCCGCTGTACCGTGGCTGTTCGTCAGCGATATCCATTTGAATCCCATCGCCGATTCATCGCTCGTCGATCAGCTCGCGAAGACGGCTGTCGAGGACTGGGACGTCAACGTCTTCGACAAGGCAGGCTCACCGGCGGATCTTTCGCCGCGCGGTCAGGATACGAATCCGGCATTGTTCCGCTTGACCCTGCTCAACATGTCTGCGCAAGCACCGGAGCCGGCGGTCGTCATCATCCCGGGAGATTTTCTCGTCCACCAGTTCCGCGATAAGTGGGACGCGGCGAAGCCGAGTCCGGCCGCGGGAACGTTCGCCGACTTTGCTCTCAAGACGATTCGCTACATGAAGTACGAATTCGCCAAAACATTTCCGAAGGCACAATTCGTTATCGCGCTCGGAAATAATGATTCCGTGGCCGGCGACTATAACTTCGCGCGTAACAGCCAATTCCGTAAGGATTTCGCACGCATCTGGGAGCCGCTGGTCAATCCACATGGACAAGCGCCCGACTTCGCGAGCGGCTTTTATGAACTTGGCGATTACCGTGCAACGCTTCCCAATGGGACCGTCGTCATCGTCGTCAACAGCAACGTCTGGTCGCCGTGCACGCCGGAAAATCTCGCAAACCCGTCAGGCGGGCCTCTGGCTCAGGACGTGATGACGTCCTATACAAACAGTGTTGCGGGCTCGTCAACCGGAGCAACGACCTGGGTGCTCCTCCATATCCCACCCGGCATCGACGCGTACGCGGCCCAGCACGCTCCGGGCGAAACCGGCTGCAATTACGGCTATGGTACGGCGGTGCCGTTCTATGCGGGAAATCTTGCGACGCGTTTCGGCGCTGTCCGCGCAAAGGATGGGCAGCCGCCGGCTTTGATCATCGCCGGCCATCTCCATAACGATACCTATCGCGTTGTCGGCGCGACGCCGCTCATGGTCGTTCCCTCGATAAGCCCGATCCATTACAACAATCCGGCCTTCTTCATCGTTCAGATCGATCCCAACCGTGGGAATATCGCCGACTACACGGCGTATTCTTTCAACTATCCATCGGCGACGAGCGCGAATTCATTCGCCCTCGAATACGACTTCGATCGAACGTTCATGCTCGACGACTTTTCTCAACCTTCCCTTAGTAAGCTCCATGACGATAAGGATCGCAGTGCGAGCGAGATGAAGTTCTACGACTCAGGTGCACCCAATCCGTCGATCACGGATCGTAACCGGCGCGTGTACTGGTGTGCGAACGATCATTTAGATCCTACATCGTTCACTGACTGCCGGAACCGGAACTAACGCGCGTTGGTAGCGCTCCGGTGATGAGGCCATTCTCGACGGATTCGGATCGGCTTGAGGCGTTCAGCGACGGCGTGATCGCCGTGATCATCACGATCATGGTCCTCGAGCTGAAGCCGCCGCACGGCACCGACCTCCAATCGTTGCAGTCGATTCTGCCCACCTTTGCCGCATACGTGCTGAGCTTCGTCTTCGTCGGCATCTACTGGAATAATCATCACCACATGCTGCGCGCAACGAGCGGCATCGACGGCCGTTCCATGTGGGCGAATTTGCATCTGCTCTTCTGGCTCTCGCTCGCGCCGTTCACCACGAACTGGCTCGGTGAGAATCCGACCGCGGCCGTCCCCACGGCGCTCTATGGCGTGGGTCTCCTGATGGATGCGGTGGCGTATACGCTGCTGCAAACGGCGCTCGTTGCGGTCAACGGCGCCGACTCGACCTTTGCAAAAGCTGTTTCGAGCGATCTGAAGGGCAAGATTTCGCCCGTCCTGTACGTGTGCGCAATCGGCTTTGCCTTCGTATCGCCGATCATCTCCGACGTGCTCTACGTCATCGTTGCTATCATCTGGTTCGTTCCCGACACTCGGTTCGAACCGATCATCGCTAGCCGCCAGTAGACCACCGGTTTAGCGGAACACGACCGTGCGCGGGCCGTTCGGTAACACGCGCTGCGAGACGTGGAACTTCACCGCCCGGGCCAGCACCCGGCTCTCGATGTCGCGGCCGATCGCGACGAAGTCTGCCACCGACGAGGCGTGGTCGACGCGTTCGACGTCCTGTTCGATGATCGGGCCCTCGTCGAGGTCGCTCGTCACGTAATGCGCGGTCGCGCCGATCAGCTTCACGCCGCGCGCATAGGCCTGCGCGTAGGGGTTCGCGCCCTTGAAACTCGGCAAGAACGAATGGTGGATGTTGATCACGCGCCCGCTCAGCCGGCGCGTCGTCGCCTCGGAGAGAATGCGCATGTAGCGCGCGAGCACGACCAGATCGATCCGCTCGCGCTCCACGATCTCGAGCATCCGCGCTTCCGCTTCTTCCGCCGTTGCCGGCGTCACCGGAATGTGATGGAACGGGATGTTATAGGACGCGGCGACGCCGGCGAAGTCGGGATGGTTCGAGATGATCGCCGGGATCTCGATCCGTAAGTCGGCCGTTCCGTAGCGGTAGAGCAGATCGTTGAGACAGTGCCCGTGGCGCGAAACCATGATCGCAACGCGCGGCTTCACCGTGAGATCGCGCATCTCGAACGTCATTCCGAAACGCTCGGCGACCGGGCCGAAGGCGGTGCGCAGGTCGTCCACGTGCGGCGTTGCGCCCTCGGACGGCGGCGCCTCAAAGGCAACGCGCATGAAGAACCGGCGCGTATCGGGGTCACCGAACTGGGCGCTGTCGACGATGTTCACGCCGCGCTCGAACAGGAAGCCTGTGACGGCATGCACGATCCCGATCGTGTCCTCACACGACAGGGTAAGCACGAAATCGGGGCCGTGCGGAGCGGGACGTGAACTCATCCGCACATCATACAACATCCGGCCAAATCGCTGAAGCCTGTGGTTCGAGAGCCAGTTGCGCTAGCGGTGGAAGTGGTGGTGGCTTGCGTAGCCTTCGGCCGGGGCAATGATATGCCGTTCGACGTACGTTGATATGGCATTGCCGCCAAACGCCAGCAGCGTGCAAAAGGGTATCGTGACGATGCAAAACGTCACGACGTGGCGCAGCAACGGGATGTGCAGCGCGGCGGCGATTTGCGTGGCGAGCGTGCCGCCCACGCCGGGAATGATGCGCACGAGGATAAGGAACATGGGCGAGCCGACGCGGAAGCGCTGCACCCACGGCGGCAGATGACTGATCCGCGAATCGATGTCGAGCAATCTCGACGTATGGCCCGCTACGTAGTAGCTCAGCAGCGCGCCAAACACGAGTCCCACCGCGTTAACGAGGGAGCCCACGATCGGGCCGAAGAGCACGCCGTTTGAAACGGCCAGCGCGTCGGTGATGGAAAACGGCGCCGCTGCGACGACTGCAAAGACCACGACAGCGATCGGATACGCGCCGATCCCGGCACCGGCTAGCAACTCGTCGATTGCATGCTTGTTCGCGATCACGCCGGCGGCCAAGGCGAACGAAAACACGAACAGCGCGACGCCGAACACGCGCGCCAACAGCTGCGCGGCGGGCGGGCGAACCTGAGGCGGATTCGCGAGGGCGACGTTCACATAACGCTTATGCCCAATCGGCTAGATGCCTATCGGTGCAGCGGTTCTCCGCCATCGGCGTCCTGCTCACCGTCGAGATCTTCATCCGACTCGAGACCCGGATCGTCGGCGTCGCCGAACTGCCCCGTCTCTTCGTCCGGCGCGGGATCGCCGAGCTTCGGCCGTTCGCCGCCGCGCTCATGTTGGTTTGACATTCCGAGCCGTTTCCGTGCGGAGTGGCCGGGACCCTAGGAGGCTACGGCTTCCGAGAGCGGCTTATCGGCAACGGTGAGGGCCGAATCGAAGACGTTTCTGGTAACCTCATAACATTCGCAACACGCGCTTGCAAGTTTGCGAACGCTCAGAACTTTGACGCTTCCCCGCCGATAGGTAATGATGCCGGCGTCCTGCAACTTCATCGCTGCTCTGCTAACCGTCGCGCGCCGAACGCCGAGCATGACCGATAAGAATTCGTGCGTGACCGAAAACTCAGCCCGACGAACGCGTTGGTGAATCATCATGATCCAGCGCGCGCACCGTTCGTCCACGGAGTGGACGGCGTTACAGGCACATTGTTGCTCGACAAAAAAACGCTGCGCTTGCGCAACTCGTCCGATCAGCCGTTCGAATTGACGATTTGCGTCGATGGCCGCAAGGAAGTGGACGCGATCGAGGCGAGCGACGTCTCCTTCTACCTGACAGATCGTGGTGCGTAACAGGGTCGCGCCGAATGCAACTTCCACTCCGGATGCACCCTCGTTGCCGATCGTCCCGACTTCGCAGGTAGTGCCGTCGAGCATTGTCGTGACGATTGAGAGTACGGCATCGATGGGGAAGTCGATAAATGTGTTCGCGCCTTCCGGCTGTTGAGCGATGTCACCCGAGCGGAAGCGAACGACGCGAATGTGTCGCTCGATTTTGGCGCGATCGACCGGCGGCAAGGCATCCAGTACCCGATTGCCGCCCGCATAAGTCAGCATACTTGGCCACTACCCGTACAGACGGGATACCTATCTTTCGGTAACATTAACTTCTGATCGGCACTTAGAAAGCCCTCGCTTGCTTGATCAGACGGAAGAGACCGCAATGCAAGAGCCCCTAAACTGGCAGCTCAGCGTGAGCCTGCAGCATGGTACGTACACTCAAATCGCCACGATGGACTTCGTGCGTCGCGAGACGATCGAATTGCAACTCGTTCAATTTCTATTCAAACAGCGCGGCGGCAACTCGAGAACGCTCTACGAATTCACGAATGAATTAGGAGAGCTGTTCGCTTTTCGGGCGAGTGCATACGTTTCGCACTCCGTGACCCCCATCAGCGGCCACGGCGCCGTCCGCGCCGCATAATCGGCGCGCCCGGCGTCCAAGCGGTCAGGATCCGCGGCATCGTCGTGGTTCGATCCCGTAAGTGCCATCCGATGTTCGATAACGGCAGCCGACGCCATATGCGAGGCGTTGTAGGCGAACATGGCCGCCTCGCGCAACTGCGCTTCTCCCAATAGAGGCCAGCGATCGCGCTCGCTCACCCCGTCGGTATACAAGACCAACAGCGTTGCCGCCGGCACGCTGACCTCGTGCGACGCCGGGGCGATCTCCGCTTCAATACCGAGTGGTATATCGGCATTGGGATATTCAATAAATAACGCGCCGAACGGGCCGGCCATGAGCGGCGGCGGATGCCCGGCGTTCGCAAAGACGAGCGATCGTTGGCGCACATTAAAGAAGGCAATGATCGCCGTTGCATTCTCTTCCGGGTCATACCGGCGCAGAAAACGGTTCGCATCCGCCAGCGTCCGTCCAGGGTCCAGTCCGCTGCCGGCGGCGTCGCGGATGGCTTGCCGCACTTCACTCATCGCCGCAGATTTCTCGGCCCCGTGACCGCAAACGTCGCCGATCGATAGGGCGACAACGTCCTCGGAAACGGCGAACGCTTCGCACCAATCGCCCCCACGCGAGGCCAGCGCCGCCGGCATAACGCGCGTGTTCAGGCGGACGCCCCCAAACATCGAGCTCGCGGCTGCCGTCTCGGACGCCTCACCCGCGTCGACGGGCTCCAACATGGCCATACTTCAGCGTACACGGGCTTGCCGACCCGCGTCTGTATCAAATGCGGCAGAGAATCAAGTCCCATTGCGGGTTTGACTGCTTGCGGGGTGGGCAATTGACTCTTGGAGGCGACGCGTCACCATGGGGAGATTCCGAATCGGCGCCAAGGCCGTCCGCATCGCGGCTGCCGTAGCTGTCGTCGCGGCAATCGCGGCCCTGGTCGTGCCGTTTCTCATCCCGATCGACAGCTACCGGCCGCTACTCGTGTGGGCCGTGGAGTCCGCCACCGGCCGCAACGTCCAGATCGACTCGCTGAAGCTCTTCTTTGTGCCCACGCTGCACATCCGGGTCGCCAATTTCCGATTGATGAATCCGGCTGGGTTTCCGGCGGGTGACGCCATCTTCGCGAGTTCCATCGACCTTGGTATCGCGCCGCAGGCACTCCTGTCGCGCCGTCTCGACGTAACGTACATCGCGCCTTCGGGCGTGAAAGTGAACGTGTTGCGCGACGCTAAAGGACGCTCGAACTTCGCCGTACCGATTACCTCGCACCCCGCCGCGGCGCCGGCAGCCGTCTTCACCCTCGAGCCGCTCGGAGCGGTAACGGTAACGGACGCGGAGATCACGTTCGCCGACGCACTGACCAGCGCGCTCCCCGCGTCGGACTTCTCCTTGCGCGGGGTGAGCGGCACCATCGGCTCGATCGACACCCAAGCACCGGATTGGGCAAGAAAGCTGCAAATCGACGCCGATTTGCGCGGTGCGCAACTGACCTTATCGAATCTCACCAAACCGATCGACTTTCATACCGGGCAGCTTACGATCAAGGGCGGCGCCGCGCGAAGCACGTTTTCGTTGTCGGTGGGCAACGTTGACCTTGCGGGAGAGGCGGCATTCGCGCGGCTCGATCCGTTGTTGATCTCGTTCGCTGTAACCGGTCCGGAGCTTGATTTCAAGTCGCTCGCGACGTTTCTCGCGGGTGCGCACGGAAGTGCGGCTGCATCGACAGCGAAACGCCGGCTCCTCGCACACGGAACGGTCAAGATCGGCAAAGTGCTCTTTGCGCCGCTCGCTGCATCGCAATTGACCGGAGGGCTGGATATTTACACGAGTGCGGTGCGCCTGAACGCTTGGACCGTCTCCGCCTACGGCGGCACCGTGCGCGGAAATGCCGAGCTCAACGGTTCGGCCGGTGGCCCCATCGCGGTCACCGCCCAGGCGCACGGCCTCAACGTAACGCAGTTGCTCGCCGCCATCGGCTCGCAGAGCGAGAACGTTACGGGCACGCTCGACGCGAACTTCCGGCTCACCACGTTGCTCGCGAACAATCCGGAGCAATCGCTACAAACGACCGGCGCGTTCGCCGTGCGCAACGGTTCGTTTCCGAGCATTGCGTTCAAGGGCATGACGCTCCCATCCGGCGACTCACACTTCAGCTCTTTCGGCGGCGATCTTCGCATCGCACGCGAACGCGGTTACAGCAGCAAACTCACGATGGTCGCAAGCGAGATGCAGGCGACAATCAGCGGCAGCTTCGGGTTCGATCGCTCCTTGCAATACAGCGGACACGCCGTGGTCGATCCGGCAACGCAAGGCACGTCGCTCACCAGCTCGCCGCTGCTAGCGTCACTGCAACCGATCCTCGCCGGCGTCTTGCAGAAGAACGTCGGCCTGGCGCGCGTGAGCGTGCCGTTCACGCTAAGCGGCACGCTCGATAATCCGCAGTTCGCCATGGCGGGCACGCCACAACTCATCGGGGGGCCAAGTTCGGGTCAAGCGGCGCAGCTGCTACCCACGACGACGCCTACCGTTCAAGACCTGATGAAACTCATTCCGGGGCTCTAGCACAGGCGCGTTAGATATCCATGTCCATGGCGTCGTCGAAGACGCTCACTTGATTCGGGCGGAAGTTCTTCAGGTCGGAGTTGTACGCGAACACGTCTTCGCGCGAGTCGAGCACGATGCTCGGAACGTCGCGGGCAAGAATCGCCTGGATTTCTTGCAGCGATTTCTTCTGCACCGCCTCATCGTTGTTGGTTTGGAACGTCTTCACGAGCCGGTCGACGACCGGGTTACAATAGTGCACGATGTTCTGGCCGTTCGGCGGTTGATGATCGCAGGTGAAGATCGACTCCTGGTCACCGGTCGGCGTACCGCCCCAGGAGAATCCCGTAATGTCAAACTTTCCGGCATACAAGATGCCGCCTTGCGACATCGGCGCGAAAAAGATCGACGAGAGGTAGCGCTGCACGTCGAAATCGACGCCGATATCCTTCCACCACACGCGCAGCAATTCGATCATCTGGTCGGTGTCGGGAAGTCCGACCCCGGTCGCGTACGTGAACGAAAGCCGCAGGCCGTCTTTCGTGCGGACGCCGTCGGCGCCCCGTTTCCAGCCATCCGCGTCCAACAGCGCGTTGGCTTTGGCGGGATCGTAGGGAACGCGCGCGATCGCGGGATTGAAGAACGGATGCGCCGGCGCGATCACGCTCTCTTCCAGCATGCCGACACCGTGGCGAATTTTTTCCAAAATGGCGGCGCGATTCGTCGCGTACCGCAAGGCCTGACGCACGACCGGGTCGCTGAGCGCTGGATTCTTCAGGTTGAAATCGACGTGGTTGTACCCGTATCCCGGAATCTTCTTCACCTCGACTCCCGACATCCCGCGGAGGCGATCGTAGTAGGCCGCCGGGGTAGGCATCCAGAGGTCGAGTTCGTGCGTCGTCATTTGGGTGAGCACGGTGTTGCGGTCTGGGATGATCTTGTAGATTACTTTATCGAGCTTCGGCCGGCCGCGAAAATACAGCGGATCCGCAACGAGCTCAACGGATTGACCCCGGTGCCAACTGGAAAATTTGAATGGCCCGATTCCGACCGGCAGCGAATTGTATGGCGCGGTGACGATGTTGTCGAGGCCGCCGAGGATGTGCTTGGGCAGCAAGGATGGCCCCGCGCCGCCGGTCCCAAACGTCGTGTAGAACTGCGCGTCCGGCCGGGTGAGGTGAAACACCGCCGTGTACGGACCCGGCGTGTCGACGCGGGTGATGCGCAGGAAGTCGTCGATCGCGATCTCGTTATTCTTCGGGTTCTTGACGACGTCGACGGAGAACGCGACATCGGCCGACGTGAACGGCTGGCCATCCGACCACTTGGCATCGTGTCGCAGGTGATAGGTGATCGTCAGGCCGTCGGCCGAGATGCCGCCGTTCTTCCGCGTCGGCACCTCGGTTGCCAATTCGGGAATCGGGCGATTGGCGGCATCGAAGCGCACGAGATACGCCATCGTGAGCCGATCGAGATATCCCGTAACCGTCTGCTGCGTGAAGTGCGGATTGAGGCCGACGATGTCTTCGGCACCCGAAAACCGCAGCACGTGCGGGATCGTGTACAGATGCCGCTCCGCTCCCGCTTGCGTATTGCCGGCCAGCGGCATCGCGACGATGCCGAGCGCCATCGCGAGTGCCGTTACTGCGCTGCCCGGTCTCGTCACGTGAGGATTACACCGATTCGAGTTGCGCGGTTTCGCCTTGTACTGGTTCGGCTTGCGCGTCGAAGGCGGCGCGTTTCGACTTTGCGGCGGCTTCGGCGAGCGGCTGTGATGCGGGCGCCGGCGCTGCGGCAACTGCGGCGGCCGTGCGGGCGAGCGTGAGCTGGTCGATGCCCTTCTTCACGGAGCCGAGCGCCGTCGAGAGACGGTTGTCGAGGTCGAAGAGCACCTGCGCCGCGTAGGCATCGGCGCCCTCGCGAATCTTTTGGGCGCGCATTTCCGCTTCGCGCAGGACCGTTTCGGCTGTCGTGCGCGCGCGGGTGACGATCTCGTGATCGTCGACCATTGCGGCGTGTGCGTCCGAGGCGTCGCTGACGATGGCTTGGGCGCGTTCTTGCGCCTCGCGCAGCACACGGTCTTTGTCGCGTGCGATCATCTTCGCTTGGCCCACTTCGGCGGGCAGCGTCGAGCGGATCTTCTCGATGAATTCAAAGAGGCGTTCTTCGCTGAGTACGCGGCGCTTGAGCGGCAGCACCGTTCCCTGCCGCACGTAGGCTTCGAGTTTGTCCAACACGCGATAGATGCTCACGATTTCTCCTCGGATGGTTCGGTGGGACGCAGATTGGCGCGCTTTGCGCGCATGACGTGAAGCACGGCTTCGGGGACATAGGCATCGATCTCGCCGCCTAGGAAAAAGACTTCCTTGACCAGGCTCGATGAGACGAACGAATACTTCGGATCGCTCGGAACGAACACCGTGTCGATGCCGCTCAGCGAACGGTTCATGAGCGCGGTCGACATTTCGTTCTCGAAATCCGAAACCACGCGCAGACCCTTGACGATCACGCCGGCGCCTGCGCTCTTCGCGAAGTCGGCAAGCAAGCCGCGGAAATCCGCGACATCGACGTTACCGATATGCTTCGTCGCGGAGAGGATCATTTGCTTCCGCTCTTCGAGGGTAAAGAGCGGTTCGCGCTTCTGCGGGTTGACGACCACCGCCACGAGTACACGCGGGAACACTGCCGCGGCGCGTTCGATCACGTCGAGGTGGCCGAGCGTGAGCGGATCGAACGATCCCGGATAGATCGCGCTCGGCGAGACGTGCGCTTTGCCGTTCATACGGGCTCCGGCTGCAAGAATGCGAGGGCCACTTCGCCATATGCGGCGGCGCGCTGCAAGGCAAAGCCGGGATCCACCGGGGCGGCCAAGCGCGAGCTGTGCTCGTACACGACGAGAGAGCGTTCGTCGATCGCACCGCGTTCGCGCAGCGTGGCAAACGTCGCCGCCGGGTAGGGCTGCGCATACGGCGGGTCGGCGAACACGAGATCGAAGCGGCCGGCCACCATCCGCGCGGCGCGTTCGGTGGAGAGCGCGAGAACCGTCGTGCGCTCGGTGAGGCCGAGCGCCGCTGCCGTGCCGCGCAGCGCGGCGGCGGTCGGGCGATGCTGCTCCACAAACGTCGCGTGCGCGGCGCCGCGTGAGAGTGCCTCGAAACCGAGTGCGCCGGTGCCGGCGAAGAGGTCGAGAACGTTGGCGTCGTCGAGTCGATCGGCGAGGATCGAGAACAACGCCTCTTTGACGCGGGCGGGAGTGGGGCGGACCGCGCGTCCGGATGGTGTTCTCACGCTTCTGCTACGAAGCGTCCCTCCGGTGAGTCTCAACGTACCCATTTGGATGGACCGTTATCTTCGCCGAAAGCCGTCACGCACCTCGAACGATGGCCGGCAATTCGTCGAGCCGTTCGATCACCGCGGTCGGCATCGCCAGGCCGTCGGGATACGCTTGGCCTTCGCGATTGAGCCATACCGCGCGCAATCCGTACGCGCGCGCACCGGCGATGTCGGCGACCGGATTGTCGCCCACGTACCAAAGCCCTTCGGGCCCAACGCCGAGCGCCGTTTCGAGCTCGCGGAATGCTTGCGCCGACGGCTTATATGCGCCGAGCGAATCGCTCACCAAGATCGGTCCGGGAAAGTTGCCGAGTGCACGCGCGACCTTCCGCTCTTGGAGTTCCGACCAGCCGTTGGTGAGAATGCCGACCGGAATGCCGTGCGCGACGAGCGCCGCAATACACTCCCGCGCGCCTTCGATCGGCTTCACCAACTGGTCGACGAGGTCGTAGCAAATCTGCCGGTAGCGGCCGGCCAACCCGGCGGGCGTGAGGTTACGCGTTTGCGCGTTCGGCGGCAGTGTGGCGACGAAGCGCATCAGCATCGCGGGCATCGTTTCTTCCGCCGCGCGGAACGGTGCGAGCATCTGCTCGATCGTGTCGGCCGTGCGCTCCTCACCGATGTCGATCGACACGCCGAATTGTTCGGCCAGATCGCCGAACGCGTGGCGCTCGAGACTGTGGTCGAGCCCGAGCGTCCGATCGAAGTCGAAGCCGACGGCCACGTTCATCACGCCGTCACCAGCAGGGCGCGAGCCGCGGCCACGTCGTCGATGAGCGCCCGCAGCGAGAGGTGCTCCGGCGCGGCCAGTTCGGGATCGGCGGAGACGATCGCTTCGGCCGACCCCTTCGCTTCCATATAGAGCTTGAAGTCATCGACGATGTTGCCGATCGTGTCGTTCGCGCCGGCCTGGGTCGTGCCGGCCAGCACGCCGGCTTTGCGCAGCCGCAGATCTTCTTCGGCGACCTTGAAGCCGTCGTTCGTTTCGACCAGGACGTCGAGCCGTTCGATCACCTCTGCGTCGTTTGGGGCCACGAGAATGCAGAATGATTCGGCGGCGCCGCGTCCGACGCGGCCGCGCAGCTGGTGGAGCGTGGCGAGTCCGAAACGCTCGGCATCGAGGATCATCATTACGCTCGCGTTCGGGACGTCGACGCCGACTTCAACCACGGTCGTCGCAACGAGTATGTCAACCTCGCCGCGTTTGAAGCTAGCCATGACCGCGTCCTTCTCCTTCGACGGCAACCGTCCGTGCAACACGGCAACGCGCAAATCGGGAAACACCTCACGCGCGATATACTCGGCTTCCTTCAGCGCACTGCTGAGCGCGGTCTCCCCAACGTCGATCGCGGGTGCAACGACGTACGCTTGATGGCCGGCCTCCACGTTCTTACGCAGAAACTCATACGCCAACGGCTTGCGGTTCTCGCGAACTACAAAGGTCGCAACCGGCGTCCGGCCGGGGGGCAGCTCGTCGATGATCGAGACGTCGAGGTCGGCGTACTTCGTCTGCGCGAGCGTGCGCGGAATCGGCGTCGCCGTCATGTAGAGCGTGTGCGGGGCCGCGCTCTTGGCGCGGAGCCGAGCCCGCTGTTCGACGCCGAAACGGTGCTGCTCATCGATGATCACAAGGCCCAGACGCGCGAAGTCCGTGCTCTCGGTGAGCAGCGCGTGCGTGCCGACGGCGAGCGACGCCGCGCCCGATGCGATGCGCTCGTTCGCGGTGCGCCGTTCACGCGTGCCGAGCGAGCTGAATACCGCCTCGACCGCGATGCCGAACGGCAATAGCAGCGGCGCGGGCTTCTGCGCGTGCTGCGCTGCGAGGATCTCGGTCGGCGCCATCAGCGCGCTCTGCAAGCCGCCCAAGTGCGCGAGCACGATCGCCGCCGCGGCCACGAGCGTCTTGCCGCTGCCGACATCGCCTTGCAAGAGCCGGTTCATCGGCGCCGTGCGGCGCATGTCGCGCGCAATCTGCTCGATCACCCGCGTTTGCGCGCCGGTCGGCGCGAACGGAAGTTCCGCGACGAAACGCTCGTACCAATCCGGCGGCGGTTCGATCGGCGTCGCGCCGCCGGCGGCTTCGCGACGCGCGCGCTTGAGCGCGGCCGCAAGCGCGATGCCGAAAAATTCCTCGAAGACGATCCGGCCGCGGCCCCGCTCGACGTCGGCGGGGTCGCGCGGCGCGTGCACCCCGAACCACGCTTCGCGCAGCGGCGGGAAACCGTGTTGCTTCACCAGCGCCGGCGGCAGTGCATCGACGCGCGCGCTCACGAGGCGGTCGAGGTTCTTCGCGATCGTGGTGCGGATCGTGCGCGTCGGCAGATCTTTGGATGCGCCATACACCGGCACGATCTCACCGACATAGGGTTCGTCGCCGCGCAGTTCGCGATGTGCGGTGACGTTGATCTCGGGCAACAATCCTGCCCGCGTCACGCGCCCACTGACGAACAGCCGGTCACCGGGCGCGAAGCGCCCGAAGAGATGCCGCCGCCCGAAGAACTTCGCCGCGATCATGCCGGTATCGTCGGCGAGGTTTACCGTGACGAGCGGAAAGCGGCCCGCGCGCTCCTTGACGCTCTGTACGCGTCCGACGAGGATGGCTTCACCTTCGGTAAGCGTGCCGATCGCTTGCGGCACGCGCCAATCGCGGTATGCGCGCGGCAGGTGCGCCAGCATCTGCTCGGGCGTCTCGATGCCGAGTTCGGCAAACTTTGCCGCCGTCGCCGGACCAACGCCCGTTAGACCTGCGAGCGAGTGCTTGTCGACGGGTCAGCCCGCAGCGCGGCGCGCGAGTTCGTCGCCGATTTCATCGAGCGTCACCTTGCGTTCGGCGAGCATCACCATCGTGTGATAGAGCAAGTCGCTCGTCTCCCAGATCAGTTCGCCGCGATCTTCGTTTTTGGCCGCAATCACGACCTCGGTCGCTTCTTCGCCGATCTTCTTGGCGATGCGGTCGATGCCACCCGCAAAGAGCTGTGCTGTGTAGCTGCCCTCGGGCGGGTTTTCGTGCCGGTCGGCGATGGTGCTCGCGAGCGCGAGCATCGCTTCGGCGAAGCGCGCGCCGCTGGGCGCCGCCTCCGCTCCGGGGAGCGCGACAACTTCGCCAAAACACGTCGGCGCGCCGGTATGACAGGCCGGACCATCGGGAATCACGCGATAGAGCAGCGCATCGTTATCGCAGTCGATCGCGATCGCCACCACGCGCTGCGTGTTGCCCGACGTCGCGCCCTTGTTCCAGAGCTCCGCGCGCGAACGGCTGTAGAGCCAGGTCGACTTTGTCGCGACGGTTTTTTCAAGTGCCTCGCGATTGGCGTATGCCAGCGTCAGGACGGCGCCCGTGCGCGCATCGGCGATCACCACCGGCACGAGTCCGTCGGCGTTCCACTTGACGGCGGCGAGTAACGCGGCGGCTTCCATCAGACGGCCACCGTTTCCAAGCGCACCGGAATATCGTGCGCGGCGAGTTCGCGTTTCACATCGACGATCGCGAGTTCGCCATAATGAAAGAGGCTCGCGGCCAGCGCCGCGTCGCTCCCGGCCTGTTCGAACACATCGACGAAATCGGCCAACTCGCCGGCCCCGCCCGACGCAATGATCGGCAGGTTGACGGCTTCGCGCATCGCGCGCAGCAGCGGCAGATCGAAGCCCGCCCGCGTGCCGTCGCGATCGATGCTCGTCACGAGCAGTTCGCCCGCGCCGCGCCGTTCCGCTTCGCGCGCCCACTCGATCGCATCGCGGCCGGTCGGCGTGCGTCCGCCATCGACGACCACTTCGAAACGCCCATCGACGGTGCGCACGTCGATCGCGACGACAACGCATTGCGCGCCGAAGCGCCGCGCGGCCTCATCGATCAAATCGGGATTGCGCAGCGCCGCAGAGTTGACACTTACCTTGTCGCAGCCCGCGCGCAGCAAATCGTTCATGTCCTCAACCGTCTTCACGCCGCCGCCCACGGCGAAAGGGATGGTCAGTTCCGCGGCCACGGCGCGCACCACGTTCAGGGTCGCCTTGCGGCCTTCAACCGTCGCGGTGATATCCAGGAACACGAGTTCGTCGGCGCCTTCGTTCTCGTACCGGCGCGCCAATTCGACCGGATCGCCGGCATCCATGAGCTCGACGAAGCGCACGCCCTTTACGACGCGGCCTTCTTTGATATCCAAACAGGGGACGATCCGGCGGACGAGCATGGCCCTTTCTTTAGCGGCGCGGGGCCGCTTCCATGGTAGAGAACCCGGTATCGGTGCCGTCCTCATGCGCGAGGACCGTCATCGCCAGGATCGCGAGGTCATCTGTAATCGACCCGTTATAACGCCGTTCGGCTTCACCTAGGAGCAAATCGCAGATCCCTTGCGCGTCCAGCGGCGCCGCGGCAAGCATCGCGGCCACGCCGTCGTCGCCGAAAAATGTCCCGTCCGCGTCTCGTGCCTCGGTAAGTCCGTCGGTGGCCAGGAGCACCGTTGCGCCCACCGGCAGATCGACCGTGCCGACGCCGAACGTACTGTCGGGCTCGAGCCCCACGATCGGTCCGGTCGGCGGCAGCTGCTCCACCACCGTACCGCGCCGCACGAACGCCGTCGAATGTCCCGCGCCGACGTAGCGCAGCATATGCGTACGGCTGTCGAAGCGGCCCAAAAACAGCACGACGAAAATGCCCGGATCCTCGAACGTATCGATGAAAAGCCGGTTGAAGCGCGCGACGACGATGCCCGGATCGTCGCACTCGGCGGCCAGTGCGCGAATCGCATATTGCACGAACGCGGCATGACGCGCGGCCTGGATACCCTTACCGCTCGCATCGGCGATCAGGAACCAGCCCGTTTCCTCGCCGTCGCGCCACGAATCGAGCAGATCGCCGCCGACCAGCGCTTCCGCCGTGGCGGAGGCATAGGCGAAGCCGGTTTCCGTGCGCGGCAGCTTCGTGCCGCCAACGCGCAGCGTTTGCTGCAGCGCATCGACGAGCGAACGTTCGCGTTCCAAATGCTGTTCGGCCGTTGCGCGTGCGAGCCCAAGAATCACGGCCGCAACGGCAAACACCGTCACGATGACGGCGCTGATTGCCACCGTCAGGTTGATCGTGCGCCGCAGCCCCGCTTCAACGCGCTGGCTGGCGTTTTCCAGAGCGGTGCGTAAATCGCCCGAAGCTTGACGCATCTCGTCGGTAAGCAGTTTCCCGTAGGTTTGGATAGGCAGCGAGTCGGGGCGCCCCGGCTCTTTGAGCAGCGGCAGCGCGACCTTCTGCTCCCACGCGTCGTGCAGCGTGCGAATCTGCAGCACCATCGGCACCGCGTCGCTGACGCCGGCGGCCTCGACGACCTTCGCGAGATCGGTGACGCGTTGATCGAACTGCGGATTCGGCGGACCATCGGGATCGAGAAAATACCGGTCGCGAGTCGCCACGAACCCGCGTAGTCCGGTCTCTTCGGAGAGCTGCTCGCGGAAGATCGCATCGACGCCTTCGCGCGCCTGGCTCAACCGCACTTGCGCGCTCGATTCCGCATCGAGCTGGTGCACGCCCCAAATCGGCCCGACGATCGCCACGGCCAAGAAGGCCGCTACGAGGAGCAGGATTGGAGGCGACACCCAGATTCGAACTGGGGATGGAGCTTTTGCAGAGCTCTGCCTTACCACTTGGCTATGTCGCCGATCCGTGAGACTGTCCTGGAGCGGGTGGCGAGAATCGAACTCGCGCGTCAACCTTGGGAAGGTCGCAGGCTGCCATTACATCACACCCGCGTTCCTGGACCAAAGACGAGCGGTTCGCGCGTGAGACGAACGGTCCTTTGCTCGCGCGAGCCCGCTCGTCAGCGTCGCGCCGCCACGAGCAGCTGCTCCAGCGTAGCGCGCAACTCGGCCAGTTTCTTGGGCTTCAGCACGCTGAGAAACGCGGCCTCAGCGAGGTCCACGGCCTTGTCACAGGAGGTCAGCAGGCGCCGTCCCTCACGCGTCAAGCCGACCTGGAGAATCCGCCGGTTGTCGGGGTTTTCCGTACGCCGGATGTAGCCCTTATATTCGAGCGCGGCGATCACTTCGTTCATCGATTGCGGCGTGATGTACGCACGGCGCGCAAGTTCCGCAGACGAGCGACCGCCCTCTCGCGAGACGAGGCTCAGAATCAGGTACTGACCGCCGGTCACGTCGTGGTCCTCGAGCGCCCGATCGAGCGCCATGCCGGCCTCGGTTTCGAGCCGTTTGACCAGATAAAATGTGCGCTTATATCCCCCATCCGAGAGAAGTCGCAGCTTCGGTGAACTCGCGCCGGCCATTTGGTGCAGATTTGCCGATGCGCGAGCCCCGGCCTCCGGCCCGATGCAGTGGAAACGGTCAAGTCCTCGAACAAAATCGCCCGTGATACGCGCGGTGGTTGCACTTGCAGCCGCGATCCTCATTGCATTTATCGTCGTTCCGCTGGCCGGTTTGTTCTTCCATCTGGACCCGGCCGACGTGATCGCCGCGTTGCGCACAACCGCCGCGCAAGAAGCGCTGCGGCTGAGCATCGTCACGACCTTCAGTTCGCTCGCGATCACGCTGCTGCTCGGCACGCCGCTCGCGTACATCCTCGCCCGCGCCACCTTTCCCGGGCGCTATCTGGTCGATGCGGTCGTCGATTTGCCGATCGTCATCCCCCCCGCCGTCGCCGGTCTCGCGCTGCTGCTCGCCTTCGGCCGCAACGGCACGTTCGGTCCGTTGCTCGCGGCGCTCGGCATTCAGCTTTCGTTCAGCACGGTCGCCGTGATCATGGCGCAAACATTCGTCGCATCGCCGTTCTACGTGCGCGCCGCACGCGCCGGCTTCGCCGGTGTCGACCGCACGCTCGAGGCCGCATCGCTGACGCTCGGCATGGGTCCCCTGCGCACGTTCGCGTACATCACGGTACCGCTCGCGGCCCCGGCGCTCATCGGCGGCGCGGTGCTGTGCTGGGCGCGCGCGCTCGGCGAGTTCGGCGCCACCATCATGTTCGCGGGAAACCTCGCCGGCGTATCGCAAACGTTGCCGCTGGCCGTCTACCTCAACTTGGAAAGCGGCAACTTACCCGTCGCTGTGGTACTTTCGGTGATCTTGATTCTCTTCAGTCTTATCGTCGTCGTGACCGTTCACGCTACGGCGGATCGCCGGTCGATCTGATGCTGCGTTTCGATCTGCGGTTCGAGCTGCGCGAATTTCCGTTCATCGCTGCGGGCGAGGCGCCAAACGGCGTCACCGTCGTCGAGGGCCCGAGCGGCGCGGGAAAGACAACGCTGCTGCGCCTCATTGCCGGTCTTATCCGCCCCGAAGAAGGCAGCGTATCGTTGAACGGACGCGCGCTCACCGACACCACGGCCGGCGTGTTCGTTCCGCCCGATCAGCGCAACATCGCCATCCTGTTTCAAGAATACGCGCTCTTTCCGCACTACGACGTATCGGGGAACATCGGCTACGGCTTGCGCGCGCGCAATCTTCCGCGAGCAGAACTCGACGCGCGCGTCGAGCGCGAGCTCGAACGGTTCGACATCGTCTCGCTCGCGCACGCGCGCGTCACCGAACTCTCCGGCGGACAACGCCAGCGCGTTGCGCTCGCCCGCGCGCTCGTGGTAGAACCGGCCGCCCTGCTGCTCGACGAACCGCTGGCGGCGCTCGACCCGGCAACGCGCGACCGGGTGCGCAGCGAACTCGCGGCCGTGCTACGCCAAGTCGACGTGCCGACGCTCTACGTCAGCCACGATCCAGCCGACCGCGAACTCTTTCCCGGCAAGGCGTTCCACATCGATCGCGGCACGCTGACGCAACTTTTATAAGCGTGTAGCGGTAGCTAGGGACGTGAAGCTGCTGCTCGAGATTTTGCTCTCAGTGTTCCTGCACCCGATTGCCGCGGTGCTGATGTGGATCAACCTCTTCGGCCGCACCGATCTCAACGACGTCCAGAAGATCATTTGGGCGATTACCGGGTTGCTGTGGGGACTCGGCCCGATTCTCTATTTCCTGGTCGGCGGCGGCGAACTCTGGTAGTGACCGCTTAGGCCGGACGCGCCGGGACGATGAGGTTCGCGATCATCTCCTGAACCGCGGTGCCGTCTTCGCGCAGCGCGTGAACGCGTGCGCGAACGATACCGATCTCCGGCCGCGACTTCGAGGCGCGCGATTCGATGATCTCGACGCGCACGTGGATCGTGTCGCCGGGAACGAGCGGCGTCGGCCAACGCAACTCTTCCATGCCTGCGCCGATGATGCCGCCGGCGAGATCCATCTCGGCTTCGGTGAGCATCCGCATCGTAAGCGCCGCCGTGTGCCAACCGCTAGCGATCAGCTTGCCGAAAAACGACGCCTTCGCCGCATCCGCATCGACGTGGAACGGCTGCGGATCGTACTCGCGCGCAAACGCGACGATCGCTTCAGTAGTGATCGTGTGCCGCTTTGATTCGAAGGCTTGACCGGCTCTGAGGTCCTCGAGATAGCGCGCCATGGCCCTTCTTACGGCGCCGACGTGCTCCGTGCCCGCGGCATCAACGAGCGCATTTGTTCGCGGGACATCGAGACCATCAGCAAATAGCGTCCGGCCGACGGCGGCCCAAAACGTCCGCCACCGGGCGGAGGCGGACCGGCTCCCGGCGGCGGTCCACCCGGACCGGGGGGCGGCGGCGGACCGGCGTCCGGCGGCCGCCCGCCGGCGGCCATCATCGCCGCGCGCATGGCGGCGCGCGATTTGTCGCTCGCGGCCAGCACCGCTTTTTGTTCGACGGGCGTCAGCAGCGCATCGATCTGGGCGCCCGCGGCGCGCCGGTCGAGCGATCCGGCGACAACCTGCGCGACGATCGCGGTGACAGCGGCGGCGTGCGCGGGCGTCAACGCATTGTAGGCGGTCGCCTTCGAATCGATACGGGCCTTGTCCATCATTGCGCGCTGTTCAGGCGTCGGGGCGCCCTGCATCCCCGGACCGGCTTGGGCCGAGGCAGCGATGGGAACGCCGACGGCGGCGCAGAGAGCAACGAGTAGCAGCATACGCTTCATGTCAGGGAGCCTACCACGAAAACGTATGGGCTGCCCTGAGAAACTCAGGTTAGTCGGGTAAGTTGTCCAGGGCGGTCGTAGCTTGTTCCCACGCCTCGAAAGCCCGCTCGCTTTCCATGCGCACGCGGTCGAGTTCGAGCTGGAGCGTGATGACGGCGGTCGGGTCGGCGTACAGATCCGCCTTGGCGAAGCGCGCTTCGATCTTCGCTTTCTCGGCGTCGAGATCGGCAACGCGCTTTTCGGCATCGGCGACGGCGCGCTTGCGGCGGCCTGCGTCGAGCTTCGCTTCGTGCGCCGCCCGTTTTTCGCTCTGCACGTTCTTGCCGTTCGGGCGGGTTTCGCTCGCGGACGACGGCAGCGTGTGCTGGCGCTGCTCGTAGGTATCGTAGTCGCCATCGACAATCGTTGCGTGACCGTCGCGAATGGCGATCACGCGTTGCGCGAGGCGCTTGAGCAAATAGCGATCGTGCGAAACGACGAAGAGCGCGCCGTCGTAGGATGCCAGCACGTCCTCGAGCGCTTCGCGGCTGGGAATATCGAGATCGTTCGTCGGTTCGTCGAGAAAGAGGCAGTCCGCGCGCTGCGCCATCAAACGCGCGAGCATGATGCGCCGGCGTTCGCCGCCGCTGAATGCCTCAACCGGTTTGTCGACCGCGTCGCCGCCAAGGTTCAAGCGGCCGAGCAGCGAGCGGGCTTCTTCTCCGGTAACGCCCATCTGCTGCACGGCATCCGCCGCCGATAGCCCAGCGGGTAGATCGTCGACCGAACTCTGCGAGTAACTTGCCGTCGTCAGGCCGACACCGTAACGCACGTTGCCGTGGTCGGGCGCCATCTCACCCGCGATGATGCGCAGCAGGGTCGTTTTGCCGGCCCCGTTCGGGCCGACGATCGCGACCGTTTCGCCGCGCGCAAACTTCGCGTTCACGCCGGAGAATAGCGGTTCGTTGTACGCTTTCGCGACATTGACCAGCTCGATTGCGATGCCGGTAGTCGCCTTGCGGGCCGCCGTTAGAGCGACCGAAATCTGGCGGCGATCTTTGCGCGGCGCGGCGAGAATGTCGACCCGGTCGAGTGCCTTTTCGCGGCTGCGCACGTGCGAGTAGTTGTGCGAACCATGCGTGCGCAACTCGGCGATCACCGCGCGCTGACGGTCGCGCTCGGACATCGCGGCGTCATACTCACGCTGCTGCTGCGCGCGGCGTTCGGCGCGCAACTCGAGAAATTGGCTGTAGGCCTTGCCAGGCGTCACTGCATATTCGACGAGTTCGCCGTCGGACAATTCCCAGATCGACGATGCGACGGTCTCGAGAAAATAGCGGTCGTGCGAGACGATTACGTACGTGCGGTTGTCGCGGGCCACAAACGTCTCGAGCCAGCGCACGGTATCGAGGTCGAGATGGTTGGTCGGTTCGTCGAGGATCAGCCAGTCAGGCTCCTCGAGCAGCGTGCGCGCCAGCAAGGCGCGCGTGCGTTGGCCCCCGGAGAACTCATTCATCGGGCGGTCGAGATCGCTCTCGGCGAAGGCAAAGCGGTTGAGCGTCGCGCGCATCTCCCACTCGTGCGCGGAGCCGCGTTCGAGCGCTTCCTCGAAGGCCGCCCGCAGCGTGGACGGTCCGCCCTCGGCCGCATCTTGCGCGAGATAGCCGAAGCGCGTCTCGCGTGCGCGAGCAATCGTTCCGTCGTCTTGCTTATCGATGCCCGCGAGCAACCGGACTAAAGTCGACTTGCCGGCGCCGTTTGGGCCAACGAGTCCGATCTTTTCGTTATCGCGGATGACGCCGGAGAGATTGTGAAAGACCTCCTTCGCGCCGAAATGCCGCTCGAGGCCGGTAAAGCGAAGTAGTTCCATCGATGCTCTTATGAAGGTTGGCGCGCGAGCAGTATTTCGCCTTTGCGCGGGCGCATAGCCGGACTATGGACGACGCGCTGCGCGATCTGGTGATCGCCAATAGAATCCTTGCCGCTCACAACGTGGTCGATGCGTTCGGCCACGTTTCAATCCGGCATCCGGAACGTCCGGACCGCTACTTTCTCGCTTGCTCGAAAGGCCCGGCCGGCGTAACGCGCGCCGACTTGATCGAATTTACGCTGGAGAACGAACCGATCGACCAAAACGGGCGAGCGATGTATGCCGAGCGGGCGATTCATGGCGGTATCTATCAGGCGCGCCCCGACGTGATGGCGGTATGCCACAATCATTCCGCCGCAACGATCCCGTTCGGCGTGACCAGCGTTCCCATGCGCCCGATCTTCCACATGGGCAGCGTGATCGGCGCACACGTGCCGACGTGGGACATCGCCGATGAGTTCAGCGACACGAACCTGCTCGTCACGACGCACGACCAAGGCGCGAGCCTGGCCAAGACGCTGGCGAGCGGACGCGTCGTGCTGATGCGCGGCCACGGCACCGCCGTTGCCGGCCGCACGCTCAAAGAAGTCGTCTTCACCTGCGTGTACTTGCAGAAGAACGCCGAGCTGGTGACGACGGCGCGCACCTTCGGCGACGTGCGTTATCTCAGCGACGGTGAAGTGGAACGTGCGGCCCAGCTGCTCTCCGAGCCGCTCTCGCAAAATCGTGCATGGGAAGCGTGGTCGGACGCGATCGATACCAGCAAGCTCTAGTGTTCGGGCGGCAACTGGCGACCCGCGAGGTCGTCTTTATCGCGATGATCCTCGCGATTTTCATGGTGTCCGTCGAGGCGACGATCGTCGCGACGGCCATGCCGACGATCGTCGGCGACCTCGGCGGCCTGCGCTACTTCAGCTGGGTCTTCGGCGCCTATCTGCTCACGCAAGCGGTAACGATACCGATATACGGCCGCTTAGCCGATTTCTTCGGTCGCAAAGCGCTGCTCATCGTCGCGATCGTGGTCTTCCTCGCCGGTTCGATCCTCAGCGGTTTCGCGCACGACATGCTCACGCTCATACTCTTCCGCGCGCTGCAGGGCATCGGCGCCGGCGGCGTGCAGCCCATCGCGATCACGATCGTCGGCGACATGTATCAGGGACGCGAGCGCGCGCGCGTGCAAGGCTTCCTCTCCTCGACGTGGGCGTTCTCTGCCGTGATCGGTCCGTTGCTCGGCGCATTCTTGATCCAGCACTTCGGCTGGCCGATCATCTTCTGGCTCAACGTCCCGGTCGGCATCGCGTGCATCGCGGTGGTCGTGCGCGTGTACCACGAACACATCGAACGGGTCGCGCACCGCATCGACTATGCCGGCTCGATACTGCTCGCGATCGGCGTGGGCACGTTGATGTACGTGCTCGTGATGGCCGGGAACATGCCGCTCCGGCCGGCGCTCACGCTCGCCGGCATCGCGATCGCCGTGCTCGCCGTTCTGATTTGGCACGAGCTTCGCGCGCCGGAACCGATGATGCCGCTCTTTCTCTATCGCATCCGCATCATTCTGGTCGCCAATTCGGGCAATTTTTTCCTCGGCGCGATGATGATGGGCATTACGGCGTTCATGCCGACGTTCGTGCAAGGTGCGATGGGTCGCCCGGCCGTTATCGCCGGCTCCGTGCTCGGTTCGATCTTCGTCGGCTGGACCTGCGGCTCGCTTAGCGGCGCCCGGCTCCAACTGCGCTTCAGCTATCGCACGACCGCGCTCTGTGGAACCGTTCCGATGCTCATCGGCAGCTGCGTGCTCACGACCTTGAACGCCGGTTCGAACATAGCACTCGCGTACGCCGGTATCATGCTGCTGGGTCTCGGCTTCGGCATGATCAACAGCGTGTTCGTGATCTCGACCCAAGGTTCGGTGAAGTGGGAATTGCGCGGCGCGGCGACATCGTCGAACATCTTCTTGCGCCAAGTCGGCCAATCGATCGGGTCGGCGGTCTTCGGCGCCGTCTTTAACATCGGCGTCTATTCGCGCATTCCCAACGCCGGCAAGGTGGTGGGCCAGCTCATGGATCCGCAGCGGCGCGCGCTCATTCCGGCCTTCGATCTCGCGCGTGATGCGAACGCCATTGCGCTCTCGCTCCACGAAGTGTATCTCATTCTGCTTTGTCTGGCCGTCGTGGCGGCGGGACTCGTGTTGGCGCTGCCCGCGAACCTGCGGCCCGAACACGCAACGGCGCCGCTCGCCGCAGCCGCCAAATGACGCGCGCCAGGCGTGCAGGCCGCTCGAACGGAACGCGTTCCGGATGAAACGAGATAGGGCAATCCGGCTGCTCGGAGCGGCCGGCGTGGCACCGCTGCTCCCGGTCAGCGCCGCATCCGCGGCCGATCCGATTCGCGTAATCGGATTGCCGATCGACACCGGCCTCGAAGTGCAGTACGCGCAAGCAGCCGGCATCGTCGACCAAAGCGGACTCAGCCTTCATGCGGAGACGATGTACGCGGGTGCCGCCGTGCAAGCCGCAATTGCCGGCGGAGCCGCCGATATCGGACTCACCAACGTGAGCTCGCTCGCGACGGCGCGCGAAAAGGGTCTGCCGCTGGTGATGGTTGCTCCGGCCGGTCTCTATACCAGTAAAGAACCGACATCGGTGTTGATGGTCGCGCGTGATTCGACCTTACGCACGGCTCGCGACCTCAACGGGAAGATCATCGCCGTCAACGGGCTCAAGAGCATCTCGCAGCTCGGACCGGAGATATGGATGGATAAAAACGGCGGCGACTCGACGACCGTGCACTTCATCGACATGCCGTTTGCCGAGATGCCGCAAGCGCTCGCGACGCACCGCATCGATGCGGCGCTAGTCGCCGAGCCGCAAGCGACGAGCGCCAAGAAAGACGCGCGCGTCTTCGCCGCCGTCTACGACGCCATCGGCTCCCGCTTTCTGATCACGGCTTGGTTTTCAACCGCCGCGTGGGTGTCGGCGAATCCTGACCTCGCGCGCAAGTTCGCGGCGATGATCTACCGTGCGGCGGCATGGTCGAACACGCATCGCGCGCAGACGGCCGAGGTGCTGATCGGTCTCACCAAGCTCGACCCGGCGATCGTACGCGCGATGCCGCGGGTCGTTTTCGATGAGTCGCCCGACCCGGCAGCGCTCAAGCCGCACCTCGATGCCGCTCTCAAGTACGGCCTCATCACGAAGCCGGTCGCGCCCGAGGACCTCTTCGCCCCCGAACTGCGCAAGTGAGGGCCAAGCTCACGTTCGCGTGCGGCGTGTACGATCGCACGCTGCCGCTGCTCACCGGTGAAGTGCGCGTGGCGGACGTCGATCTGACGTACGTGCCGATCGACGATCCGCGCCAAATTTTCGACCGCCTGGCGGGCGGCGACGAGTTCGATCTCGCGGAAATGTCGCTCTCGGAATACATCTGCCGCTACACTGCCGGCGAGTGCCCGTTCGTCGCGCTGCCGGTCTTCCCGTCGCGCGTCTTCCGCCATAGCATGATCGCCGTGAACCGGCGCACGGTCACGGCACCGAACGACTTGGCCGGCAAACGCATCGGCGTGCCGCTCTACACGATGACCGCGGCCGTCTATATGCGCGGGCTGCTCGAGCACGACTACGGCGTCGATCTTTCCGGCGTGCGCTGGACGCAAGGCTCGATCAACCACGCGACGAGCCACGGCAACCCCGCCGCGATGCCGTTATTGCGTCCGGCGGACATCACACAGAACCGCAGCGGCAAGTCGCTGAGCGATCTCTTCGATGCGGGCGAGCTCGACGCCGTCATGGGCACGGACATGCCGGACGCTATGCGCACCAATCCCGACCTCGTCCGGCTGTTCCCGGATTTTCGGACCGTCGAACAAGACTACTACCAGCGCACACACATCTTCCCGATCATGCACACCGTCGTCGTGCGCCGTTCGGTATACGAGAGCGATCCTTCGCTCGGAGTGCGTCTCTATGCGGCGTTCGACGCGGCGAAAGCCCGCGCGTGGGAACGCATCCGCCGAGTCGGAACGCTCGCGTACATGCTGCCGTGGATGATCGACGACGTCGACGAGATCGACCGCGTCTTCGGCGGAGATCCGTGGCCGTACGGCGTCGAACCGAACCGCCCAACGTTGGACGCCCTGATGACGTACCTCGTCGAACAAGGTCTCATCGCGCATCCCGTTCCCGTTGACGAGATCTTCGCGCCCGTCTGAGGCTGGTGCGCAAGCAAGCATTCGTGCTACAGTCGTACGCACGACGCAGTTCTTTGAGAGGTGTGCAAATGTTCCGGAGCTTAGCAGCCGTTGTTCTTTTCGTTTTTAGCTCGACCGCACTCGGTCTCGCGCAAGACAGCGGGACGTACCCGAACAAGACGAAGACGCCGGGCGCCACATTTGCCGTAAGCAAAGACGACATCTGTGTCTCCGGCTATTCAAAAAAAGTCCGCAACGTGCCGGTCGCCATCCACAACCAAGCCTTCCAAGACTACGGCATTACTCCCGACGGCAAGAAGTACGAGGTCGATCACCTCATCTCACTCGAGCTCGGCGGTTCAAATGCAATCGAAAATCTTTGGCCCGAGCCGTACGGAATTACCTGGGGCGCGCGGGTCAAGGACAAGCTCGAGGACGCCCTGCACAAGCGGGTGTGCGCCGGGACGATGGATTTGCTCGACGCGCAAGATGCCATCAAGACCGATTGGGTCAAAGCCTATCACAGCGTCTTCGGCGCAAACGCCGGACCGGTTGAAGCCAAAGACGAGAACGACTGGCTCTGCACGACCGGGGAACCGGACTGCGTAAAGCGATAACCCTTCGGCGTGCCGGCACGGAACCAAAAACTCACGCACCTCATCGCTGGACGACGCGTCGCCTCGTCGCAACAAGACGGCGACGGGCTCATCGTTGCCTTCGAAGACGCATCCAAGCTGACGATCCGCACCAAAGTGGCTATTCCGACGCTCCCGATCGGGGGCACGGTTCACGCCGTTCAAGAGGACGGGCCGTTGCTGCTGCTGGGTTTTGAGGGCGGCGAATCGGCGTCGATCACCGTCGCGTCTCCCGGCGGAAGCGTCATCCTCCGGGACGGCCACGACGTGCTGGAGTACGCGGGCTAGAAGCATTCGCGCGCGGCGCACGAGAAGAGCCCGCTATGCATTCCATCCCCCGCTCCATTGCACTCGGACTTGTCGCCGGCGGCATCGTCGCCATGACGCGACCCGCCGGCGCGCAAGCGGCGCCCGCAACCGTGCGCATCGGGACGATGTCGATCGATCCGTTTGGCGAGACGTACTTCGGCGTCGACCAGGGGATCTATCGCAACAACGGCATCGATGCGCAGCTCTCGACGCTTCCCAACGGCTCGACCATCGTGCAGTCTGTGCTCGGCGGCGACCTCGATGTCGGCTTGGCCAACATCGTGACCGTTGCGGCTGCGGTTGCGAAGGGCATTCCGCTCTTGATGATCGCACCGGCGGCGCTGTATTCGGCGAAGCACTCGTATTCACGCCTATGCGTGGCGAAGAACTCGCCGTTCAAGACGGCCAAAGACCTCGACGGCGGGACGATCGCGGTCTCGTCACTCAACGACTTCAACCAGCTCGGCGTCGCCGCATGGCTCGAGCACAACGGCGTCCCGCCGGCCCGCGTGCATTTCATCGAGCTGAAATTCCCCGAGATGGGTCCGGCGCTGCAACGCGGCACCGTACAAGCTGCAACGATCGCCGAACCCGCCCTCAGCAGCGCGATTCACTTGAACGAAGCGCGCGCGTTCGCCGACGTGTACGAAGTGATCGCGCCGGAGTTTGCCAACATCGTGTGGTTCACGAGCAAGAGCTGGCTGCAGAAAAACCCCGACACCGCGAAGCGGCTCGTCAGCGGCATCTATGCGACGGCGCGCTGGTCGAACGACCACCAGCCGCAATCGGCCGATATCCTCGCAAAGGTATCGAAGATGGACCCGACGGTCGTCGCCGCGATGACGCGCGCCTACTTCGCCACGTCGAGCAATCCGAAGTACGTGCAGGCGCCGCTCGATTTCGCGCTACGTTACGGCCTCATCTCGCGGCCCGTGACGACCGCGGAGTTCATCGCACCCTAAGTACGTTCGCGCGGCGGATCGCCCGCCGCTTCGGCCGCGATGCGATTGAGCGCTTTCGTTCGATAGAGTAACCACGGACGGCTGAACTCCTGGCGTTTTTGCACCGCCGCGACTTCGGAGTCATCAAGCGCGATCACGCGGCCGCCCGGTCCGGCCATCTGCATCGCTTGCAGCAACTGCTGTGCCGCAAGTTCGAGGTAGATGCAGCGCGCGACCACCGTCGCGATGTCCGGTGCAACCACGACCGCGCCGTGGCCGCGCATGAGCGCCGCCGGCTTGTCGGCAACGATGCCGGCCAAGTTGCGGCCCATGTCGTTCGTCAGGATGCGCATGTCGCTGCCCATTTGGAAGTCGCGGATCTCGAACGTCGGAACGCCGAGACCAATGAACGACGTCACGGCCGACAACGGCTTGAGCTTCACGTCGGGCGTGATGCTGAACGGCACGATCGTGGGCGAATGATTGTGCACGACGGCATGCACGTCGGGGCGGCTGCGGTACATTTCGCCGTGAATGAAGCGCTCGGAGTAGAGCTCGCGGCCCCGTGGATCCACCGCTTCGCTATCGAGCGTGAACTCCATGATATCGTCGAACGTGACGAGTTCCGGCGCCAGCGCTCGCGAGAGAAAGAACCGGTCGGGCCGCGACGGTGAACGCACGCTCACGTGACCGTACGCATCGAGAATGCCGTGTTCCGCGAGGGTGCGGTAGGCTACCACCAGATCGAGGCCGAGATCGCTATGGGAATCCATGGCGCGAGGGTTTCCCCGGCGCACCGGCCCACCTTCGTACGGCTTGGGGGTTGCCATAATGACTTTCATTAATTAGACTCATTACATGGCTACCGCGCCGGAATCGGCGGATCTGACCAAGGCGCGGCTGATGACGGCCGCCGAGGGGCTCTTCGCCGAATACGGCATCGAGGCGGTCTCGGCGCGCCAGATCGCCCTGGCCGCGGGTCAGCGAAACCAGTCCGCCATCCGCTACCATTTCGGCTCGAAGGACGATCTGATCGTCGCGCTCCACGCACAGCGCATTGGGGAGATCAACGAGCGCCGGGCGCACATGTTCGAGGTTCCCGGCGTCGCCGGCGACATGCGCGCGCTCATCGGGGCCATTGCGACGCCGCTGGCCGAGCGGGTCGAACGCGATGCCAGCGGCAGCGCCTACGTCCGCTTCCTGGCCCATCTCTTCTCCGATCGCCAGCGGCGCGATCTCTTGATCGAGCACGGCGAATCGGCGGCACTGCTGCGGCGGATCTATGCCGCGCTACGCGGCTTGCCCGGCGCGATTCCCGAGCCGCTCTTCTCCGAACGGCTGCGGCTGATGGTCGGTGGGATCATCCACGCTCTCGCCGATCGCGAACGCCTGCGCACCAAGGGCGGCGCCGGCCCGTTCGTATTGGCGCAAGACGCCTTTCTCAACAACCTCATCGATGCCAGCATCGGCATCCTCACCGCGCCGCCGTCGCCGGCGACGCTCGCGCACCTCACCCTCCCGGCTAAGGAGCACGCTCGTGGCACAAACGGCTGATCGGATCGATCGCACGGAAGTCATTCCCTATGGCCCGACGTTCGTGGCAGAAATCCGCGGCGTCGATTTCACGCAGCCCGTGGGCGACGCCGTCGCGCGCACGATCCATCGCGCGCTGATGAACTACAAGGTGCTCTTCTTCCGCGACGCTGCGATGACGCCGGCGCAGCACGTCGCGTTCGGCAAACTCTTCGGCGAACTGACCGTGCACCCGTTCGTACCGCACCTCGATGATTTCCCCGAAGTCACGGTGCTCGACAACCACAAAGACAATCCGGTATTTTCAACCGACGTCTGGCACTCCGACGAAACGTTTCGCCTCGATCCGCCGATGGGCTCGATCTTGCGCTGCATTCGGATGCCCGAACGCGGCGGCGATACGCTGTGGGCCGACATGGCCGCGGCGTACGCCGGCCTCAGCGATAAGATGCAGAAGTTTCTCTCCGGCCTCGAAGCCGTGCACGATTTCGCAAACTTCCGCCACAAGTTCGACCATTTACCGATTCGCGAACGTCACGAACGCCTCGCGCAAATGGAAGAGGAATTGCCCAACCCGACGCACCCCGTCGTCACGACGCATCCGGCAACCGGGCAAAAGATACTCTTCGTCAACCCGCAGTTCACGCTGGCGATCAAAGACATGCGCGAAGACGAAAGCCGCGCGCTACTCGACTTCCTCTACGTTCAGGCCGCAACGCCCGAATACCAATTCCGCTTCCACTGGCAACCCAACTCGATGGTCTTCTGGGACAACCGCGGCACCCAACACTACGCAGCCAACGACTACTACCCAAGCCACCGCACGATGCAGCGCGTAACGATCAAGCAAGAACGGGCGTTTAGCTAGCCCACCCCAAAATATTTGTCATCCTGAGCGCAGCGCACGAAGTGCGCGTAGTCGAAGGACCATGGTCTTCTAGAATACGCGTGGAACGCAGCGTTATGAATGTCGCTATCCTCGACGACTACTTCGATACGCTGCGCACGCTGCGTTGCTTCGACATGCTGGCGAACGACGACGTCACGATCTGGAACGATCACACGCAAGACGTAGACGCGCTCGCAGACCGGTTGCGCGATACCGAAGTGCTGGTGCTCATTCGAGAACGCACCCAGATCCGCGCCCCGCTCTTAGAACGCCTGCCCAAACTGCGGTTGATCAGTCAACGCAGCGTCTATCCGCATATCGATATCGATGCCTGCACGCGACTCGGCGTGATCGTCTCTTCAGGTCAGCATGCGGGAACGCCGTCGTACGCGGCCGCCGAGTTGACGTGGGGATTGATCCTCGCCGCCGTACGTCAGATACCGCAGCAAATGGCGGCGTTACGCCGGGGTACGTGGCAGATCGGCGTAGGCAGCAGCCTGCGTGGAAAGACCCTGGGAATCTACGGTTACGGCAGAATCGGCGCCGCCGTCGCAGGCTACGGCCGCGCGTTCGGCATGAACGTGCTGGTGTGGGCGCGCGAAGCAGCCCGGGCTCAGGCGCACGACGACGGCTACGATGCCGCGCCAAGCAAAGCGGCATTTTTCAAGGCGTGCGACGTGCTCTCGCTTCACATGCGCTTGGTCGACGCCACCCGCGGCATCGTCACGGCCGCGGATCTGGCGCGCATGAAGACCGATGCGCTCTTCGTCAATACCAGCCGGGCGCAGCTGGTCGAACCCGGTGCGTTGGTGAATGCGTTGCGTGCGGGACGGCCCGGGATGGCGGCGATCGACGTCTACGAAGATGAGCCTCTGACCGACACCGCGCATCCGCTGCTTACGATGGACAACGTCGTCTGCACGCCGCACATCGGCTACGTTTCTCGAGACGAGTATGAAATCCAATTTAGCGACATCTTCGAACAAGTCGTCGCCTACGCTGCCGGCCGGCCGACGAACGTCGTGAATCCCGCAGTGCTGCCATAATGTCGACGCTCCGATGCGTCCGAGCGATCGCCTTCGCAGATTCCCCGCGCCGAACAATCGCGAGCGGCGCCGACAACCGTTCGCGACGAGATCGTCGACCCGGCCGGCACCGGTCAAACGCGATTCCTCGACATGCGCGGCGTGAAGCGCCCGGCGGGCCGCCGCGCGGGCACGTCGTCTACGATCCGCCCGGCGAGCAGATCCTGACCTACACGCGCACGTTAAACAATCCGGCTCCGAACTCGCCGTGCACCGCGTACACCACATTTCTGTTCTTCAGCGGACGGTTAACGGCGATGGGCTTCGATGAGGCCTGTTGATGGATCGGGGTCGTCGATGCTCTGCCAAGGCGCATCGACCGGAATGAGCCGTTCGCGCGCGTGAATGAGCGCGTAGTCGATCGGCTCTGCCAGGCCCAACGGCGGCGTACCGTCGGCAGTGAAGCGCCGCACCGAATCGAGCATTAGGCGACGCATGCGAATCAGCGCGGCGTCGCTCGCGCCGAGGTGCTCCTTCGTACGGTCGTAGATCGGGCCCATGCTCTCTTGCATCACGACATCTTGCGTCGTTACGCCATTGATGCCCGTAATTGAGGCGCCGCTCTCCATCGCCGCGCGGTCTTGAAGCCACAGGTTCTCGCTGTTTCGCAGCATGTTATAGTCTTCATCGATCTCGAGCCCCATGCGCGTCCCGGCCCGTTTCATGTGAATCTCACGTTGCCGGTCGTCGATCGGATCGCCGAGGCTGAGCTTCACGAAGTAATGCATCGTGTTCTCGTCATCCAAAGGCACGAACATCTGCATGTTCACGAGGCCGGCCGCGGCCGGAAAGATCGCGAAAATCGGCGCGATGAAGTGCGTGATGCGCACGTACTTCTTGGTGTCGGCATCGACCATAGGCCGCCGGATCGCTGCGTACTTGAACCCGTACGGCGTATCCTCGACCTCGATCTTCGGCCGCCCATCGTTCGACGGCCGTGCAAACGCCCCATCATCCTTGAGATGCGTCGTGCTCACGCCGGCGGTGCCGACCAGCAAGTCCGCGTGCAAGAAGTTGCTGTGCGCGGAGTCGATGACGCCCTCGAGCGTCTGCAGCCAGTTGCACGCCGCGCGCACTTTGATGATCACCCGATGCGTATCGGGGCCAGCCGTCCACTCGAAGTCGAGCGGCGGCGGCATCGTTCCGGCCGGCCCCATGTACGCCCACACAAAGCCACCGCGCTCTTCTACCGGATACGACGTGGTACGAATGCGCGCGCCGAAGGAACTGTCTTCCGGTTCCGGCGGAGTTTCGGTTACGTTTCCGCCAGTGTCGATCTTCCAACCGTGATAGAGGCAGCGAATCCCGCACTCTTCATTACGCCCGAGCACGAGCGAGGCGCCGCGGTGCGGACAACTCTCATCAAGCAATCCAACGACGCCACGCGAATCCCGAAACGCAACGAGCTTTTCGCCCAACAACGACACGCGCTTCGGTGCGCCATCGGCAGCCAGCTCCGAGCTCACGATCGCCGGCAGCCAATAGCGCCGCAGCATCCCACCCATCGGCGCGTCCGGCCCAACCCGGCAGAGCAGCTCGTTTTCCTCACGCGTCAGCATGGTCGTCCTTTTCGTCGCCGGCGAAGACTTGGGCGTAGGTCTTGCCGTACGGGTAGAACTTGTCTTTTTCGCCGGCTTGCCAGGCGGCGCGCACGTCGGGGCGCGAGAGGTCCCAATCCCAGCGGCATTCTTGGAGCACGGCGCGCAGATCGAGGCGGAGTTCTTCGATTGTTGGCCGGCCGAAGAACCAGTAGCCGTTGTAGATCTTATGGATTTTCAGGTTCGGCGCGCAGACGATCGTGTGCGGCACCATCGGGTTGTGATCGGGATCGGTATACTCCGCGATGTCGAGATCTTTTTGGATCGTGCGGCGCGGATCGGAGAGAAACGGCCAGCCGGCGGCGACGGCGCTGCGAAACTCGTTGGTTGCGAGCAAGTTGTCGGTGCTGATCGTAACCATGCGGCAATACCCGACACCGGGCATCATCTCGCGCCAGAGCGTCGCGAGACCCTCATGTTGACGGCGATCCTTCGGACAATAGCCGCCGCGCGCGAGCACGACGATCATCGGATCTTGGCCCTGCAGCTGGGAAAGCTTCACGTGCTTGCCCGTGTTGTCGCTGAGTTGATAATCCGGCAGCGTGCTGCCGGGCTTGATGTCGGCGCGCATGTCTAACCAGCCTTTGCCGTGGCGCGGGCGCGGATCGTGGTGAGCGAGGCGTCCGGAGTGATCGCATCGGGATCGAGACGGAGCACCAGCACTGAGGGCGTCGTGGCGGCAAGTGCCCGCTCGAACGCTCCGCCGAACGCATCCGCCGTCTCCACGAGTTCGCTGTGCGCACCGAACGCTTTGGCATAGGCGACAAAATCCGGATTGACGATGTCCGTCGCGATGACGCGGCCGGGGAAGTTCCGCTCCTGGTGGACGCGGATGCTGCCGTGGATGCCGTTTTCGACCAAGATCACGACGATCGGCAGGTCGTATTGACGCGCCGTCCCGAGTTCGTGGCCGCACATTTGGAAATCGCCGTCGCCCGCGAACGCGACGACCGTCCGTCCCGGATAGACGAGCTGCGCGGCAATTGCTGCCGGAATGCCGTACCCCATCGAGCCGCTGACCGGCGCCAACTGCGTGCCGGGTTGCGTGTAGTGCAAGAACCGATGCGACCACGCCGCGTAATTGCCCGCGCCCGTCGTGATAACGGCGTCGCGCGGAAGCAACTCGCGCATCGTGGCCATCACGGCAACCATATCGAGCTTCCCCGGCGACGGCGCTGCCGCTTCGCGCTTCACGTAGTCGGCGTGCGCGTCCCCGGCCCAAGCTTTCCACGCGCGCGCATTGACCGGGTTCATTCCGGCAACCGCCGCCGTGAACTCATTCGGCCCGGCTTCGATGGCGAGTTCGGGGCAGAACACGCGTCCGAGTTCGTCCGCGCCCGGATAGACGTGAATCAAGCGCTGGTGCGGACGCGGCGCTTCAATGATCGTGTACGCACTCGTCGTCACGTCATCGAGGCGCGTACCGACCGCCAGGATTACATCGGCTTCGCGCACGCGTTTGGCAAGCGCGGGATCGATGCCGATGCCGGCGGTTCCGGCGTAGAGCGGATGCTCGTTGTCGAAGAGCGCTTGCCGGCGAAATGTCGTCGCGACCGGCAAGCTGTTGCGTTCCGCAAACGCCTGTAAGTCCGCGCGCGCTCGCGCATCCCAACCGCTGCCGCCCACGAGCACGAGCGGCCGCGCCGCTTCGGCCAGCAGCGCTCGCAGGCGCTCGAGATCGGCCGGCGCCGGATAGGCGCGAGCGCGCTCATAGGCCGGCAGATCTTCAGCCTCAGCCACCTCGTCGAGCACGTCTTCGGGAATCGCCAACACGACCGGTCCCGGACGCCCCGACACGGCCGTGACGTACGCACGGCGAACGAATTCGGGAATGCGCGAAGCATCGTCGATTTGGAGCGCGAACTTCGCCATGCCGCCGAACATTTGCGCCACGTCGATCTCTTGCCAACCTTCGCGGTGCATGTTGCGCCGCACGATCTGCCCGACGAGCAAAATCATCGGCGTGTCGTCTTGCCGCGCCGTATGCACGCCGACCGCCGCATGCGAGGCGCCCGGTCCGCGCGTCACATAGCACAACCCAGGTTTTCCGGTCGCCTTGCCGTAGGCTTCGGCGGCATGCGCCGCGGCCGACTCGTGCCGGCAGAGAATAAAGCGCGGCGAATCTTTTTCATAGAGCGCGTCGAGTGCCGAGACGAAACTCTCACCAGGAACGCCGAAGATGAACTCCGCGCCGTTGGCACGCAGTGCATCGACAAGCAGGTGCGCGCCGGAGCGCGGCTTAGCGGGCTGGTGCGTAGATCAACTCCTGCGCCGGGAACGACGCGAAATGCAGGTAGTGGGCGGCAACGTCGATGACGGGCTGCATCAATGCGGCGGTGAGCGCTTCGCCATAGCGGGCGCGCGTCATCGTGGCGATCACCGGAATCGGGATTTTGGTGTATTGCGAGAGAATCGCACCGCTGCGCACCTGGTTGGCCGGCGTGTTGGCCCAGACGGCCGTGTTGTGGATGGCACCGGCAAAGCGCGCTACGAGGTCGGCGTGCGCCTTAACCCACGCCATGCCGCCGAACCATACGCCGAACATAAACTCGCTAGCGACGGCATTCATCGGATAGGCCAGCAGATGGTTCTTGGCCGTTGCGACCGCGAGCGCCGGTTCGCCGATCTCGGCGGCATCGACGCGCCCCGCAACGAGCGAATCCACCATCGCCGAAAACGGCAGTTCGAGAAAGCGCACCTGCGTCGAGTCGCCGCCGTTGCGGTCGATCCACGCGCGCGGGCCATACTCGGTCATCGTTCCCAAGCCGTTGGCACCGATGACTTTGCCGCGCAGATCGCTCGCCGTGCGGATCGGCGAACCTTGCGCGACGAAGAGCGCCGTGAACGGCGCCGCCGAGGTGTAGAGCACCGCCGGGGCGATGGTGAGAAACGGAATGCCCTTCTGCCGCGCGATCGCCAGCGACACGGGCGTCGTCCAGCCGACGTCGACGGCGTTCGATGCAACCGCCGCCGCCACTGCGGCACCGTTCTGCATGATTTGAATGTCGACGTCGATGCCGGCGTTCGCGAAAAAGCCCATCTCTTGCGCATAGAAGACCTCCGCCGCCGCTTCGCTCGGCAACGTCGCTACCCGGATCACCGGCCGCGACTGCGCGGAAGCCCGCGCCCCGAGTGCTGAAAACGCTGCCGCGGCGAACGTCAGTGAACGGAGCGCGCGTGCGCGGTTGGGCAAACAGGGCTGCTGCATCACAACGTCGATTCGCCATAGAGAGCCTTGCTGCCCCGCGCCAACGGGAGACCGCGAATGATCGAGTCCAAACCGGCCCAGGCCACGCGCTCCGCGTATAACCGCGCGGAACCGTCCTTTGAGCGCGACCTCGTCGAAGTCACGCGCGGGACCCGGGCCGGCGAATATCTGCGCCGCTTCTGGCAAGTCGTCGCACCGTCGGTCGACGCGACGCGCACCCCGCAGATGGTACGCGTCTTAGGCGAAGACCTCGTTCTCTATCGCGATGGATCCGGCACCGCCGGCCTGCTCTATCCGCGTTGCGCGCATCGCGGCACGAGCCTCTACTACGGGCGCACGGAAGAGCACGGCATCCGTTGCTGCTACCACGGCTGGGTCTTCGATGCCGACGGCACGTGCCTCGACCAGCCGCTCGAACCCGATGGCGGACGCGCGCGCGACAATTACTTCCAACCCTATTATCCGGTCGAAGAACGCTACGGCTTGATCTTCGCCTACATGGGGCCGCCGGAAAAGCAGCCCGTGCTGCCGCGCTACGACTGCTTGGAACACCTCGCCGCGGACGAAACGATCCTCGTCGATGCGACAAGCCGCGGCACCGGCGGCCCGGCGATCTGCGACTTCAACTGGTTCCAGCACTACGAAAACGTCATGGACCCATTTCACGTGGTCGTGCTGCACGACAGCTTTTCGGGGACGCAATTCGTACCCGACATGGGTACGATGCCGGAAGTCACCTACGCGTACACGCCGCGCGGCATCAAGTCGCAGCAAGTGCGCACGATGAGCGACGGCCGCACGCTGCGCCGCGTCACCGAACTCGCGCTGCCGACGGGCCGCATCGTTCCCTCGCCGACGCTCTCGATCTTCGGTCCGGTGACGGGCCTCGGCTTCATGATGCCGATCGACGACACGCACTTCCGCATCTACAACCTCAACGTGGCCAAGAACGGCGACACGGGCGACCGGCGCGGCTCGCTGCTCGGCGGCAAAGCGTGGCGCGAACTGACGCCCGCCGAACATCGGCAGTTTCCCGGCGACTACGAAGCGCAGTCGGGTCAAGGCGAGATCACGCTGCACAGCGAGGACCGGCTGGCGTCGACCGATCGCGGCGTCTCCATGCTGCGCAAACTCTTCCGAGCGGAAGTCGACCTCGTCGCTAGCGGCCGCGATCCGATCGGCGTTGCGTTCAACGAAGCCGACGCCCTGATCCGGCTCGATGCCGGCAACTACGTGGCGGAGTAACCGGTGCGTAACCGCACCATCTCCGCGGCGCTGCTGGCGACCGCCGTCGCCGTCACGGCGCTCGTGCCGCACGGCGCCGGCGCGGATTCACCGCCGCTGCGCGTCGGATGGATCGCGACGTTCTCGGGCGGCTACACCACCGGCGCGAAGGTCGCCGATGCGGCGGTCGCCGCGTTCATGAAAGAGCACGGCGATTCGATCGCCGGCCGCAAACTCGAGATCATCAAACGCGACGACGGCGGCCTCGCGCCCGATACGGCGAAGCGCCTCGCGCAAGAACTGATCATCAGCGACAAAGTCGACTTTCTCATGGGCATCACGTATTCACCGAACGCCATGGCGATCGGACCGATCTCGACGAGCGTGAAGAAACCGCTGCTCATCACCAATGGTGCGGCCAACGGACTGCTCGGCCCCAACCCCTACTTCTCGCGCTTCAGTTATACCGAAGGCCAGCTCACCCACTCGCTCGCGCAGTGGGCGCTCAAGAACAACATCAAAACCGCGTACATGGCGTATCTTGATTTCGCCACCGGGATCGATGCGGCCGACGGTTTTCAAACAGCCTACACGGCCGGCGGCGGCAAGATTCTCGGCGAGGTTCGCATCCCGGTCAACGCGACCGACTTCTCCGCGTACGTCCAGCGGATCAAGGACGCCAAGCCTCAGGCCGTGTTCGTTTTCCTGACGGTTTCCGGCGGTCCGTTCCTCAAGGCGTGGGTCAGCGCCGGCGGTCCGCAATCGGGGATGAAGATTCTCGGCACCGGCGACATGACGAACGAGGCGAACCTCCCGGGCCTCGGAGACGGCGCGCTCGGCGTCATCACGTCGATGAACTATTCCGCCTCGCACAGTTCGCCGCTCAACGCGCAGCTCACGCGCGACATGCACGCCGCCGACCCCTCGGTCGAAGTTCCCGACTTCGGTGCGGTTGCAACGTATGACGCCTTGCAGGCAATCTACAAAGTCGTCGCCGCGCAAAACGGCGGATCCGACCCCGACAAAGCCATGGCGACGCTCAAGGGCATGAAATTCGAGAGCCCGCGCGGCCCGATCCAGATCGACCCGCAAACCCGCGACATCATCGAGAACATCTACATCCGGCGCGTCGACAAAGTCGGCGACCGCTACCAAAACACCGAGATCGCCACGTTCCCGAACGTTAAAGATCCACTGGAGAAATAACCGCCAATGACCGTACGAACGCTGCTACTCGCACTGAGCCTCGCCGTGCTTCCCGCTCTCGCCGGCCTGGCGCCGCTGCCCGCCGGGGCATCGATGGAGCAGATGGCAACGCTCAAAGGCCGCCTCGTGGGTATTTCGGCCACGAGCATCGCGGTGATCGACGAGAACAGCGGCAAAGTCGTGCACTTCATGCTGGAGGCGCCGTTTGAAGATGCCTTTGCCGCGAACGAGAAAGTCCAGATCCCGATGAACGAGTTGCGCACGAATTCCACGGTCCGCGTCGACTACGATCAGAACCGCGGTGGCCCGCGCCGCGCCGAACGCATCATCGTCCTAAAACGCCCATAGCCCTGCCAGGATGACGTAAGAAGCAACGTCGTGCCATCTCCGTCATCCCGAGCGTCGTCGAGGGACAGCCACTGAACACGCTCTTCGAGACCATCTGGGACCGACACGTCGTCGCCGACTACGGCGAAGGCTTCCAGCTTCTTCACATCGATCGCCACGTCGTGCCCGACTTCAACGGCCACGCGTTCACCACGCTCGCGAAGCGCGGCCTCAAGGTCGCACATCCGGAGCTGACCTTTGCCACCGCCGATCACTCGGTCTCGACCGACCCGCGCGACGCGGATCCAAAGCAGCTGCAGAACCCGTTCGTCATCGCACTGCGCGAAGGCACGGCGCAGCACGGCATTACCATGTTCGATATCGGCGAGATCGGCCACGGCATCGTGCACATCATCACACCCGAACTCGGCATCGCATTGCCGGGACTCACCGTCGCAATCGGCGATAGCCACACCACGACCAACGGTGCGCTCGGAGCGCTGGCCTGGGGCGTGGGGCAAGGCGAGATCGCGCACATCCTCGCGACGCAAACGTGCGTCGTGCGCAAGCCGCGCTCAATGCGCGTGACGCTCGACGGACCGCTGCCGGCCGGCACGTCGAGCAAAGACCTCATCCTGCACGTGATCCGAACGGCCGGCGTGAGTGCCGGCAACGGCCATGCCGTCGAGTATGCAGGCTCCGCAATTCGTGCACTACCGATGGAAGCGCGGTTCACGGTCTGCAACATGTCGGCCGAGTGGGGCGCGCGCTACGGGTTGATCGCGCCCGACGATGAGACGTTCGAATGGCTGGCGGGGCGCCGGTACGCGCCCAAAGGCGCGATGTGGGATGCCGCCGTTGCCGACTGGCGTACGCTGCCGTCGCCGGACGATGCGACGTTCGACACGGATATCCGGATCGACGTGCGCGCACTCGGGCCGCAAGTGACGTGGGGTAACAGTCTCGACGCGGTGCTCGCTATCGACGAACGCGTTCCCGATCCCGATCGAGAGCCCGATGCCGCACGGCGCACGGCGATGCGAGCCGCGCTCGACTACATGGACCTCACGCCGGGCGTACCGATCGAAGGCCTGCCGATCGATCGCGTGTTCATCGGCTCGTGCACCAACAGCCGGCTCGACGATCTGCGCGCCGCGGCAAACGTAATACGCGGCCAAAAGGTGCACGAGCGCGTACGCGCCTGGGTCGTGCCCGGCTCGGAACAAGTCAAACGCGATGCCGAGGCCGAGGGCTTGCACGAGATCTTCCGCAACGCCGGCTTCGAATGGCGCGCGCCCGGATGCTCGATGTGTCTCGGCGCGAACGGCGATACCGTCGCTACCGGCCAGCGCGCAATCTCCACGGCCAACCGCAATTTCGTCGGGCGCCAGGGACCCGGCAGCCGCACGCACATCGCAAGCCCGGAACTCGCCGCTGCCTCGGCGATCGCGGGCGCCATCGCCGATCCGCGCAAACGCGGAGCGCTGGTATGAACGCGCTCGTCACGCTCGACGGGTCCGCGGCCCCGCTGTTCGAGGCAGACGTCAACACCGATACGATCGCGCCGCTCTACCGTGAATCGAAGGGCGGCGCGGCTAAGGCCGGTGAGCGAACGCAAGACGAACTCGCGCACAATCTCTTCCGCAACCGCCGCTTCGACGATGCAGGCAACGAGCTGCCGTTCATCCTGAACCAGCGGCCATTTCGCAACGCGCAATTTCTGATCGGCGGCCCGAACTTCGCCTGCGGCAGCTCGCGCGAAACGGCCGCCACGATGCTCGCCGCCTTCGGCATCCGCTGCGTGATCGCGCCGTCAATCGCGGGCATCTTCTTCGACAACTGCTTCCGCAACGGAATGCTGCCGCTGACGCTCGAGCAGGGCGTCGTCGAAGACCTCGCACGCCAAGCCGCGAACGGAGCAGCGTTCAAGCTCGACATCGCGAGCGGCATCCTCACGCCGCCGCAAAGCGCGCCGATCGCGTTTACCCTGCCGGCCTTCCGCCGCGAGGCGCTTCTCACCGGCGCCGATGAAATCGCCGTGACGCTGACGCGATCTGCCGATATCGCCGCCTACCGAACGCACGTGCGTTGCGAACGCCCGTGGGAAGTCTCGCTCTGAGCGGCATCAACATCGCCGAAGCCGCGCAACGGCTCGACAACGCTCGCCGGACGCGAACGCCGATCGAGTGCCTCACCGCAGGCGTCCCCGACCTCACCGAAGGGGAAGCCTACGCGATCGCGGCCGCCGGCGCGGCGCTGGTCGCCCAACCGGTCACCGGCTACAAACTCGGCTACACGAGCGAAGCCATGCGTCGCCAAATGAACGTCGACCGGCCGAACTTCGGCCGCCTCTACGCCGGCACGCGCATCTCGAACGCAAGCGCGCTCGACATGACAGTCCTCATTCACCCGCTGGTGGAACCCGAAATCGCGCTGCGCATCGGCGACGATCTCGAAGTGGAGTCCGTCATGCCCGCGCTCGAGCTCGTCGACACGCGCTACGACACCTACACGTTCGCCGCCGTCGACAACATCGCCGACAATAGCTCAGCCGCGCGATACGTGCTCGGCGCCGAACGCTCGCTGCGCGCACTCGGCGATCTGCGCAGCATCCCCGCTACGCTCTTCATTGACGGCGAGCCCGTCGCGACCGGCAAAGGCAGCGACGCGCTAGGCGATCCGCTACGGGCATTAGCGTGGCTCATCAACCGCCTCGCCCGCGACGACATCACACTCGCCCCAGGAACGATCGTCCTAACCGGTGGGCTAACGCGCGCCTACGCCGTCGAACACGCCACAAGCGTCAAGGCATCGTTTGGCGCGCTCGGCGACGTCGCAATAGTGTGTTCAACGATTAGGAGCGAGCCGTATGTTGATTGCTAGGCTCATCTGCAGCGCTGTTTTTCTGGCCTTACTCTCGTCAAGCGTGGTCGACGCGCAAACCGCCGGTCGCATCACGGGTGTCGGCGGCATATTTGTCACCAGCAAGGATCCAAAGAAATTAGCCGCATGGTATCGCGACGTGCTCGGCATCTCGATCGAGAGATGGGGCGGTGCCGTGCTCCGCTACGATGCGCCGAATCATCCGCCGGTGCTGGTCTGGAATGCCTTCCCTGAGGGCTCGAACTATGCGGCGCCTTCTACGCGAGATTTCATGATCGATTTCGCAGTTGACGATCTCGACGCATTCGTCGCCCGCTTGCAAAGCAAGGGCGTCAGCATTATAAAGCGTGACGATTCCGACCCGAGCGGCAAGTTTGCATGGATCCTCGATCCCGATGGAACCAAGATCGAGCTTTGGCAGCCGAGGCTAAAATAGTGCTAACGCGGATCTAACGCAGAACCGCTAATGAGTTCTTTCGCCCCAATCGCTCGCGGAATGGCATGGTATTTTGCAGCCGCGTCGAGCACCGGCTGCATCTGCGCCGGATCGAGCACTTCACCGTAATGACTCGGCGTCACGCCCCGGAGCATTTCCGCCGTCTGCCCCGAGTGCTTCTGAAAAATCACAACTGCTTCACGCGGATGAGCATTAGCCCACCGCTGCGCATTCCGAATCGCCACTGCGAACCGCCGCACCGTTCGCGGATTGCGCGCCATCCAATCATCCGCCCCAAACCAGGCCGTCTGCACGAACGTCCGCGCAATCGCATCATACGGCGACGCGAAGATCCGATTCTCCGCCAGTGACAGCGATAGCGTCGGCTCGGTAATCAACGCCGCATCGATCGTCCCATGCGCCACCGCCTGCGGCACGCTTGCCGACGGAATCTCAACATACTTCACGCTTGCCCGATTCAGTCCAAGTCCGTCAAGCCAGACATCCGTCGCGATCCGGCTGAGCCCGGCGATCGACGGCACGCCGATCGTCTTGCCTTCCAGATCGCGCGGTACGCGCATCGCCGAGGTCTTGCTCACGATGATCGCGCCGGTCGGCTTCGCCCCATACCACAACACGCCAGGCGCGATGCAGCTCACCAGCACGCCGTGTTCGCGCGCTGCCGAAATAGAGATCAGATCGGCATTGCCGATATCGAGCGAACCGCCCGTCACGGCAGCAACGACCGCCGCCCCGCTGCCGCTGGTAATCGCTGTGATGGCCGCCGCGAGGCCGGCATTCTTGAAATAGCCGAGATCGTCGGCGAAATACACGCCGGCGTTGCCTTGCTGTCCCGGCGTTCCGATACGGATCGGCACGGCATCGCCCGATTGTCCGGACGCTGCGCCGGCGCGCAACGCGAGGGCACCAGCCGTACTCGCAGCCAGAAACCTCGAGCGGTTCATCGGACGATCGGCACCGGCGCGTGCCGCGTGGCGATGATCGAGCGATCGCCGATCCAAAGCGCCGGCGGAATGCGCCACCACCGCGCCATGCCGTTGAGCGGCAACGCGTAACTACCGCGCAGCGCTGCGAACTCGATCCAGGCCGTCTCGCGTTCTCGCATGCGAAGGCCTTTCGCTAGTAAACGCTCGTAAACCGCATCGAACTCGGAGCGGTCGATGCCCGAAGCTCCGGTCATGTTCTGATCGAACCCGTAGTAATACGAATAGTCGTTGACCAAATGCCGCCCGAGGCGGCTCAGCATCTTCGCCGGCCCAACGGAGCCGATGTCGACCGTCGTGATGACGAGCGTCGACGCATCGAGCAACGCGCCGATCGTCCCCACCCACGACTGGTGATCGTGCGTCGAACGGAAGTACGACAACGCGGGATACGCCAGGTGCGTTTCCATGATGTCGGCGATCCATTCCTCGGCTCGGCGAAACGTCGAGCCAAGATCGTCGAGCATTTCGAGATCGACATGCCGTTCAAGAAAGTCGACGCCCGATGGCGGCGCGCCCGTACGCTCGCGCATAGTGACGATGAACGCCTCCCGGCGTTGGAACGCGGCGAAGAGCGAGAACAAAAATGCCGTCACGATCGCGAACGTGCCCAGACCCAGTGCCGCCGCGGCAAGCGAGAACGCGCGGGCGATGCCGTGTTGCGCCGTGATATCGCCATAGCCGAGCGTAAGGAGCGACGTGCCCGCATAGTAGACCGCCTGCCAGTACGTAGCGGGCGCCGGCTTGAGCTCACCGCGGAGCGCAAAGAAGATCAGACCGAACCCAAGCGTCAGCGCGACGATCCAGAACGCCATGAGCGATACCAGCAGTAACGGCGCATACACGCCGTACAAGCCTTCCCGGCGCTCCTCATCGTTCGTGCGCATGCCGGCGGCGCCGACAATTTTCCACCCGTTACGCGAAATCAGCGCGCTCGGCCGCCAAGCGAAGGTCGGCCGCGGTACGACCACGCTCTGAAACACGTCGGAAGCAATGAGCACCACAACCGCGACGCCGGCGATGGCGAAGGCAACATCTAGGACGCTCATGTGCAGCTGCTAGCGCAGTCCGCTCGCGATCATATCCTTGGCGTCGAACGCGGCCGGAATCACCTTGTACTTCGCACAAGCATCGATCATCGGCTGAATCAGGCGCGGGTCGAGCGCCGTCGCATAACTGATCCGATGCATCTTCGCGATGCGCGCCGGCTCCATCGCAGAGAACTTCGCCAGCACGTCCACGGTATCGGCCGGATGCGCGTTGACGTAGGCGCTCGATTCACGCATCGCGCGCACGAACTTCTCGACCGTCGCCTGATTCTTCGCCAAATAGTCCATGGTGGTGAACCAGCCGGTATACATGAAGCGCAGGGCGATCGCATCGAAGTCGCGGGCGAGCCACTTCACTTTGCCCGCGTCGATGCCGGATTGCAGTTCGGGATCGATGAGACCGCCCGCATCGACGCGCCCGGCGGCGATGGCGTCGGCGACGGCGCTGATCGGCAGTTCGAGAAACTTGATCGTCGAAGAGTCGCCGCCGTTCTTATCCATCCACGCCTTCGTACCGATCGCATAGAGATCGTTAAGCGCCGACACCGCGACGCTCTTGCCGTTGAGATCGGCCGCCGTCTTCAGCGGCGAGTCGGCCTTCACCACGAGACCGAAGTTCGGGTTCTTCGCATCGTAGAGGCCGCCGCCCGCGACGAGTACGAACGGAACGCCCTTCGCGTGCGCGATGATCAGCGAGACGAGGCTCGATTTGCCGATCGCATACGAACCGCCGACGACCGCCGCCGAGATGGCCGAGCCGCTATTTTGCGGCTCGATCGTCACATCGAGTCCGGAGCGGCGAAAAATGCCGCTCTGCCGCGCCCACAACGCCGGCGTTGCGGATTCTTCCGGCACGCCGCCGATGCTAATCGCCGTGAGGGCTTGCGCCGAGGCCAAGGCCGGCATGGCGAGCATCGCGCTGCCCAGCGCGAGAGCGGTTCGGCGTTTCATCTCACTTGCTGCGCCGGATGAGGGAGCGGTCCTGCAACCGAAGGAGCCCGCATGTCATCAAAGCCCACGCCCCCACCGCCCGGCGAACTCCGCGCATTCGCCCCGAAGCTCGCCGACCTCACCGAAGATGTCTTGTTCGGCGACGTCTGGGAACGTACCGAACTCTCCAAGCGAGACCGCAGCCTCATCACATGCGCCGTCTTGACCGCGCTCTACCGCCCGATGCAGCTACCCAACCATCTGGTGCGCGCGATCAACAACGGCGTGACCAAAGCCGAGCTCTCGGAGATGATCACGCACGTTGCGTTCTATGCGGGCTGGCCCTCGGCCGTTAGCGCTGCGACGATCGCAAACGACGTGCTCAAAGACGTCTAACGCTTCCTACGCCGTGACGGTGCGGCAGTACAGCTTATAGTCCGCCTCGGTGACGTCGGCATAGGTCGCTGCGAACGCAAGAGCGGACTCATCGAACGCCGTGCCGCGCCCGAGGTAACGTGCAAGCGCTTGCGGGTCGCCCGAGCGCGCGTGAGCATGCGCGAGCGTCCATGCACAGAGCCGAGCGTAACGGGTGAGTTCGCGTGGCCTCATCTGCGTAACCGGAAACGATGTCTTCATATCGTGCAACTGCCGAACGTAGTAGGCAGTGCCGGCGCTGCTCGTCCAACCCAAGAAAATATCACTGGTGGCTTGCATGAGGCGCTGCCCCTCAACTACCCGCTGTCCGTGCTGCGGGTATGTACTCGCGCCCGCATACGGCTCCAGGACCGAGGCATCGGCCTCTTTGAGTTGCAGTACCAACGACTCGCCGCGATCCGTTTGAAACAACGCGGCGTAACAGCGCGTTCCGACGCTGCCGACGCCGACGACCTTTTGCGCGAGATCACGCAGTTGAAAGCGATCCAACAAGACTTGCACGTTGTCGGGCAATGTCGTCCGATACGTTTCCAAGACATCTTTCGCTAGCGCAGATTCGTCGTCGTCGAGTGCGATCTTCCGGAAGAGCGGCGGCTGGTCGACGAAGCGTTGCTGCTTTGCGCCCCGGAGGATCGGCGCGTGCTGTTCCGGACTCGAGGCGTGCTGTTCGAGCAACTGCGATTTGAGGTCCGCTGCCGAAGCCGGCGGCGACGCGAACATGTCGGCTAGCTCGACATGGTCGTACCACGCCTCGAGGGGCGAGACGCTCGCAAAATGTGCCATCGCGGCACGGTAACTGGCAACCGTCGCGAGAGCGGTATCGCTCGTAGGTCGCCGGCCGAAGGAACTCCCGCGCGCCGCAAGCACCACACTCGCGGTAAGCCGCAGAATATCCCACTCCCACGGCCCTGCAAGCGTTTCGTCGAAATCATTCACGTCGAAGACGATGCTTCGCTCGGGTGATGCGTACGCGCCGAAATTCATCAGATGCGCGTCGCCGCACGCCTGGACGTGCAGGCCGGTTAAGGGAAGGTCGGCCAAGTCGGCGGCCATCACGGCGGCAGCGCCTCGATAGAACGCGAAGGGCGACGCGCGCATGCGCTCGTGCCGGATCGGCAGCAAATCCTGGACGCGGGTCCGCTCTTGCGCGGCGAGGATCGCAATGACGTTCCGGTCCTTGCGCGGCGCCCACGAACCGAAGGTGGATCGTGGGACGCTACGTGTCAAAGGAGCATCCCCTTAGGCTACTTCGGCGGCGCGAACGCCGCGATTTCGGAGTTCACGAACTTGCCGTCGCGCATCTCGGTGCGGCGAACGTACATGCTTTCGTGAACTTCGCGCGTTTGCGCATCGATCGTGATCATGCCGCGCGGACTCTCGAACGTATAGCCGCGCAGGGCCTCGATCGTTTTCACCGGATCGATTGCGCCTTTTTGGCCGGCAACGGCGTGGTCCATCGCGGTGAGCGCGTCGAAGGCTTGCACGGCGATGAACGAGGGTTCGTCATCCGAAGTCGGATTTGCGATCACCTTACGATAGACGTCTACGTACTCGCGGTTGAGCTTCGAGTTGTGGTCGACGGTGTAATTAGAGGCGGTCACCACGCCGAGCGCGTCCGTGCCTTCCGCCGCCATCAATTCCTCGGAAATGAGGTCGGCCGTGCCGATGAGCTTCATCGACGATTTGAGACCGTTCGTCCCGAACTGTTTGGTGATGTTGATCGACGACGGCCCGCCGCCGACAAAGGCGAAGAGTGCATCGGGCTTCGCATCTTTGGCCCGCAGCAAATACGACGAGAAGTCCGTCGTGTTCAGCGGCACGGCGACGCTGCCGATCACCTTACCGCCGTTCGCGGCCATCGCATCGGTCAGCGACGAAAGCGTATCGGCGCCGCTCGAGTAGTCAGCGACGACGGCGTAGATCGATTTGATGCCGTTTTTGACAGCCCAGCGCGCCAGCGGCGGCCCAAAGTCCGGCGTCAGATACGACGTGCGCACGGCGTACGGCGCCTTCACCAGCAGCCCTGGCGCGGTTGCGTTGATGATGAAGTACGGAATCTTCGCCTGCGTGGAGACTTCGTTCATCGCTACCGCTTCCGGTGCGGACGAACCGCCCATCAGAAGATCGATCTTATCCTGAACGATCAGTTCTTGGGCCAGGCGGCGCGCCGTTTCGGGCGCGTGCGCATCGTCACGTTTGATCAATACGACCGGGCGGCCGCCGAGCATATCGTGATGCATCGCCATCCAGGCGGCGATCGAACCATTCACCGACCGGCCGAGCGAGGCGCCCGGACCGCTGAACGACATGATCACGCCGATCTTCAACGGCACCGCCTGGGCCGGCGCTTCGCGCGGCAGCAGCGTACAGAGAAAGAGCGCGGCGAATGCCGCCACCATAAAACGCTTAAGGGACACGGAGAGCCTGCTGTGTTTTCTTGCTGGCGATCTTCCAACCGCCGGCAGTCTTCTTGTGAATCTCTACCGTCGGGAAAACGGCAACGATCCCACGCGAAGTTCCCGCAGCGCCATCTTTCCCCCGCGCACCGGGGATGACCGAGGTCAGCGCGCGCACTTCGGCGGTCTGTCCATCGATTACCGATACTTCAACATTGGTTACCAAATGGAATACCATCCGGTCGGCCTGCGGAACGTTCGGATTTCCCCGTTCGGGTAATTTGTTCACGTGCGCGGCGATCTCGGCGCGGCCGGTAAAGCCGGCTTCATCGCCGTCTCGGTACCAGATGCCGTCCTCGGCAAAGAGCGCTGCGGCTTCTTCTCCGCGGACCGCATCGAGCCGATTGTAGAAGCGCACGGTGTTCGACGCGCACTCCCACTCGATCGCATGGCGTTCTGCCATCTCCACACTCATGCGTTAACCGGCCGTTACGGCAGCGCGCTCGGCGATGATGTGCACGAGGTCGGTGTTCGGAATGTTCTCGTCGGCGAGCACGTCGAACGAGCAGAGCAAACGATAGTCGTTGGCATCGGCATCGCGCAGCACGCCTTGCGGCACATTGCCCGCCTTGACGTCGTCGATCGCTTTGAGCATCAAGCGCCGTGCCGCGGCGAGCGCCACGTCGGTGGTTGCCAGATGTTCGCGCGTGCGGTCTTGGATTGCGCCTTGGCTACCGGTCGCGAAGGCGTCGTGGCTGTTGAAGTTGTTTCCCATTCCGGTATAGGTTTCGTTCATCGTGCTGCGATCTTGCAAATAGCGGTTCGCCGCATTGCGCTTGAGTTTGAATTCCGATTCGTACTCGCCGGGGTTGCGGCGAAGGCGGCTCGTTGCGTCGAGCGGCGCGTCGCGGCGTAGTGCGAAGTGCCAGCGCCAGTGCGTGTAATCGTCGATCGGCACGTGCCAGATCCCGATGTGCCCGTCGCCCCCCTGGGGCCCCGCGATCACCGAGAAGTTCGGCATTCCAAAGATCGTGACGCGCACGTACTTGCGGCCGGCACCGCCCGAACGGATCTGGAAGATGCGCAGGCCGAAATCGGTGACTTCCGTTTCGAGCCGCGGCGTTTCTTCGGGTTCGATCTCGGCAACGTCGGTTTCGCTGACGCCGACGCGGTGAAGGTAGCCGAACTTCAGACCGGGCTTACGATCGGACTCGAACGTCTTATGCAAGAAGCCGACGTGCGCCGGATCGTAGTTCCCCTCGTTCGCTTGCAGGAAATTGCACTCGACAAGCACTTTGGCCGCGTGTAGATGCTCTTCGGGATACGAGAGAAAATCGTAGTTGGGAAACTCCGGCGGTTCGCCCTCGCCCATGTAGGCGAAGAACGCACCGCCGCGCTCGATTACCGGGTAAGCGCGCTGACGCACCTTGGACTTGAACGTGCTGTTCTTCGGCTCCGCCGGCTGTTCCAAGCAGCAGCCGGTGACGTCATAGAGCCAGCCGTGATAGAGGCAGCGCAAGCCGCCGTCTTCGAGCCGCCCAAACGAGAGATCGGTGCCGCGGTGGCAGCAATGCCGATCGAGCAGCCCCAGCCGCCCCTGATCGTCGCGAAAGAGCACGAGCTCCTCACCCATGACGTCGACCGAGACGGGTGCGCCGCCCTCCGGCAGCTCCTTCGAGAGCGCGATCGGCTGCCAGTAACTGCGCAGCAGCGTACCCCCGGGCGTTCCGGCCGAGGAGCGAGTAAGCGCATCGTTTTGTTCTTGCGTCAGCATCCGCCCAAATTTCGATCAATCATAGAACGACCCTCCCTAGCCCCGGGGCGGAAAGGCCGCAATCTCGGCGTTGATGAGGCGGCCGGCACGCCGCTCGACCCGGCGGACGTAAACCGTCTGGCGCACCTCGCGCGTCACCGGATCGATCGTGATCGTTCCACGCGGGCTCTCGAAGGTCGCACCGCGCAGCACATCCATCGTCCGGGTCGCATCGATTGCGCCCTTCTGCGCGCCGATGGACCGGTCGATCGCCGCGAGCGCGTCGTAGGTCTGCACGTCGACAAACGACGGCGCATCATCGGGCCGCACATCAGGCAACGCCGCGCGATACGCCCGCACGAAGTCACGGTTGAGTTTCGAGTCGTGCGCTACGGAGTAGTTGGAAACCGTAATGATCCCCAGCGCATCGTCGCCTTCGGCTGCCAGTAATTCTTCGGCAGTAAGGTCGCCGCCGCCGAGCAGCTTGATTGTCGCCTTCAGCCCGGTCGTGTTGAATTGCTTGATCAGGTTGATCGAACCCGGACCGCCGGCGAAAAACCCGAACACGGCATCGGGCTTCTCATCCTTCACGCGCAGCAAGTATGAGGAGAAATCGGTCGTGATCTGTGGTGCGGCGACACCGCCGGTCATCTTGCCGCCGGCGGCGATGAGCCCGTTCGTCAGCGCTTCAACTTTATCGCGGCCGGTCGAATAATCAGCCACGATCGAGTAGACGTTTTTGATCCCGTTACGCACCGCCCACGTCGCGAGCGGCGGCATCAGATCGGCGTTTAGGATCGACGTGCGGATCGCATACGGTGCCTTCGACAGCAGTCCGGGCGTCGTCGCGTTGATGATAAAGTACGGGACTTTCGCCTGCGTCGAGATCTCGCCGATCGCCACCGCTTCCGGCGCCGCCGACCCGCCCATCAAGATATCGACCTTGTCTTGAACGATCAATTCTTGTGCCAGCCGGCGCCCCGTCTCCGGCACTTCGAGATCATCGCGCCGAACGAACACGACCGGACGGCCGCCGAGCACTTCACCGTGGTGCAACGCAAAGTACGCGGCGATCGATGCGTTGACCGAGCGCGCGAGCGACGCGCCCGGGCCGCTGAGCTTCATGATCAGGCCGATTTTCAGCGGCGCATTTTGCGCGGGCGTCGCGTGCGGCAGCAGCAACAGCGCCGCGGCCGCGGCGGCGGCTAGGAAACGACGGCGCATCGCTCGATCACTTGCCGCACGACGTCGCGGCGGTCGAGCGCCGCATCGGCGAGCACGTCGAACGAGATCAGGTCGACAAAGCGATTCTGCGTCGGGTCGCGCACAACGCCGAGCGGTTCCTTTCCGGCGCGAACGTCGTCCACGGCGGCCAGCATCATCCGGCGCGCTGCCACGACAGCGGTATCGCTTGCGGCCGTGTTCTCCCGCGTGCGGTCTTGGATCGCACCCTGACTCTCGGTTGCGAACGCATCGTGCGCATTGAAATTATGACCCATGCCGGTAAAGGTCGCCTGCATGTCCGTGCGGTCTTGCAGATAGCGGTTCGTACTCTTGCGGCGCAACGTATACTCGGCTTCGTATTCCGGCGAGTTCGTATGGCTCGTGGCATACCGCCCGTCATGGTCGAGCGGCGCGTCCCGCCGAACCGCGAAATGCCAACGCCAGTGCGAACCGTCGTCGATCGGCACGTGCCAAATGCCGATGTGTCCATCGCCGCCCTGCGGTCCCGAAATGACGGCAAAGTTCGGCATGCCGAAAATGGTAACGCGCAGATACTCGCGCCCCGGGCCGCCCGAGCGAATCTGGTACACGCGCAAGCCGAATGCGGTGGCCTCGACTTCGAGCCGCGGCGGTTCGCCAGAATCGACGTGCGCAGCTTCCGCGTCACTGACGCCGACCCGATGTAACGCGCGATTTGCCGCCCGGTTCTCACCTTCGGTACGATGCAAGAAGCCGACGTGCGCCGGATCGTAGTTGCCCTCGTTGGCTTGCATGTAATTGCAGCCGACCGAGACTTTCGATTGGTGCAGATACTCCGGCGCGGCCATGAAAAAGTCGTACGCCGGAAATTCAGGTGCCGCGCCCGGCCCGAAATAGGCGAAGAACGCACCGGCCCGCTCGAGCACCGGATAGGCCGTTTGGCAAACTTTGTCTTTAAACGTGCTGTGCTTCGGCTCGGCCGGCTGCTCCAGGCATTTGCCGGTGACGTCGTACAACCAGCCGTGATAGAGGCAGCGCAAACCACCGTCCTCGAGCCGGCCGTACGAGAGATCGGTGCCGCGATGACAGCAGTGCCGATCGAGCAAACCGACACGGCCCCGCTCGTCGCGGAAGAGCACGAGTTCTTCGCCGAGCAGATCGATCGGCAGCGGCGCGCCGCCGGGCGGTAACTCCGAACTCAGCGCGATCGGCTGCCAGTAGCGGCGCAACAAATCGCCGCCGGGCGTACCGGGTCCGGTGCGGGTGATAAGATCGTTCTGTTCCTTGGTCAACATCGTCAGACGCCTCCGAAGCGCAAGCGGTTGAAGCTGATCATTTGCACGAGCGGATCCGCGCGGTCGCCGCTGGCGACGCGATCAACCAGCACGTTGACGACGGCCGGCTTGCCGTCCTTTAGCGCGGCAAGCGCGCGATCGAAGGCCGGCCCGACGTCGGCGGGCGTTTGCGCGTATTCGCCGTGACATTCGAGCCCTTCCGCAACGATGTCGTAGCGGCTCTGATTCATGTCCACGCCGGTCGTGCCGTTGAACATGCGCAGCGTGATGCTGCGGCTCGAGCCCCACGTACCGTCGTTCGCAACCATGATGAAGATCGGGAACCCGTGGAGCGACGCCGTCGCGAGTTCACCGAGATACTGCCCGAACGCGCCGTCACCGGTGCCGAGAAAGACTTGGCGTTTGCTGCCGTCTTCCTGGAACGCGGCCGCTGCGCCGATTGCGTGCGGCACGCCGGTGCCCATCGCGCCGAACGGTTCGTGGTCTTGAAAACCGGGCGACGATTGTACGCGGAACGTCGCCTTATACCAATTGTTGCAGTTCGCGCCGTCGCCGACAAACAGCGCATCGGCCGGCATGCGCTTCGCGAGTTCGCGCGCCATGCGCAGCGGATGCACTTCGCCTTCTTCCGAGAGACCGAGGCTCGCGATCTTCTCGAGCCGCGGCGCAACCGCAGCTTTGGCCCAACCGGCATCGCGCGC
>Ga0182016_10000130_pt1 | contig 85059 bp, 58 predicted proteins | sample 712S2MmetaG_FD_120491 | JGI IMG/M metagenome (GOLD analysis project Ga0182016, IMG submission 120491) | Permafrost microbial communities from Stordalen Mire, Sweden - 712S2M metaG | ecosystem: Environmental > Terrestrial > Soil > Wetlands > Permafrost | place: Sweden: Stordalen | collected...
CCTGTTTGGCCCGTCGCTGCGCGGTGGTTCGTTTCTTCGGCATCTTCATTGTTGGCTCATATAAAACAGGCTCAAACGCGGCAGGCTCAGGTGAACCAGCAGTTGCTTCTGCACAAACTGCCGTTCTACCTGGCGCAGTTGCACAGCGCCCATGCGGCTGCGATAAGGGGCAAGCTCGCGCGCGGCGTGTTCCTTCAGCGCCACCAGCAGCTCTTCCGGCGCGGCTGCTGTCAAAGCGGCAAACAGCTTTTCTTCCAGCACGGTGAGTGTGCGCTCCAGGGCTTCCAAGTCATGGGTTGCGGCGGTCTCGGCAGAATCAGCGCGGACCTCGGCCGCCAATTGGCGCAGGCGTGCTGCGGTTGCGTTGCATGCCTCGGCAGCTACTGTCGCCGCATCGAGAGCAGCGGCGGCGGATTCAAGATGAGCGGCCACGCGTTCGTGCTCAAAGCCCGACTCGCGGCTTTCGGTGGTCGCAACGGCTGTGCCGGCCGCGGCCTCGCGCAGCTCCTCGGCCGCCTCCATCACCGACTGGGCGCACCATGCCAGGCCATTCACGCGCCGCATGCGGGCCTTTTTTTGCCGCGCATCATACTTGTCAAAGGCCGCATCGATACCGCGCAGCACCGCATCCAGCGGAATGCCCGCCTCGCGCCAGGTCTCGATCAGCGCCCAGTCCAGCGTGGAGAGCAGCAACAGCGCTCCCCGCCGCTGCTGGAAGCGGTCTTCGATCTCGGTGAAGTAATTGAAGTAGTTCAGCACGGCTGGAGAAATAACCTTCCTGAAGACATCATGGGCACTCAAATGCCGGACTCGCTAAATGACCATCGGGCTCATCCTTGCTCGCCATAGATTCAGCGGTATCCCAGACTTCCAGCATGATTCGCAAACGTTCGCCTGTTCGGACTCCGAAAAATTCCTTATCCAATCCGTACCGAAATGAAGAGCGTTTGCCTGAGGCTATAACAAGCGGTTTCCAATATTCTTTTCCGTAGAAACCTAGCACCCCCCCATGTCTTTTCTCGGGGTCGCGTTCTTCCATGTTCCACCGATAAAACGCTGCAAATGTCCGACACAAAGAGATTGACCACCTGCTTCTGAATCTCGACAAACTGGAATAACCAACTGCTTGTCTCCGGCACGGACCTCAAATTCCACAGACACATATACGTTTGCGTCCAGATTCACTATCTCTGCTTGCTTTGTTGAAGGCGTTTGACCGATTGCAAAACCAAGAGAACAGAATAAGAACAGTGAGAGGCAAGTTGATAAGGAAAAGACACCGGCGTGACGGGCTAGTTGCATGAACTCTCCTCCTCGATTCAATCTCTCAACAGTCGCCCGGAATCTCAGTGCGCTTTGCCGCGCGGCTTCGCCGTGCGATTGCGCTCGAAGAGAATCAGCAGCCCATCGAGGGTGAGCATGTCGTCGATCTCGGAAATGAACCGCGAATCCTCGGAGATCTGCCGCGCCAGTCCGCCGGTGGCGATCACTCGAGGCTGCGCCCCAAGCTCCGCGACGATGCGCTCCAGAATGCCGTCTACCAGGCCGATGTAGCCGTAATAAAGGCCGGTTTGCAGATGCGTGACGGTGTTGGTGCCGATCACCTTGGCGGGACGTTTGATGTCAACACGGCCCAGGCGCGCGGCGTGCGAAAAAAGCGCATCGGCGCTGATGCCCAGGCCCGGCGAGATGGCACCGCCCAGATATTCGCCCTTGGCCGAGATCACGTCGAAGGTGGTTGCCGTGCCAAAGTCCACCACCACACACGGGCCGCCGTAGCGCTCAAAGGCGGCGATGGCGTTTACCAGGCGATCCGCGCCCAGTTCGGCGGGGTTATCCACCAGCACCGGCATTCCCGTTTTGATGCCCGGTTCCACAAACAAAGGCTGCAACTTGAAGTAGATTTCGCACACCTGGCGCAGCGTACTCTCCACCGGCGGCACCACCGAAGAGATGATGATGGCTTGTACCTGGCTGGTCTTCAAACCGTTCATCTCAAAGAGATTCACAAACAGCACGCCATACTCGTCGGCGGTCTGGTTGCGATGCGTGGTCACGCGCCAGTGCGCCGCCAGTTCGGGCTTCTCAGCATCGAGCTTATAGAGTCCCAGCACCGTATTCGTATTGCCTACATCAATGGCAAGCAGCATCGTTTTTTCAACCTGATTCATTCTTGCGCGCTGCAGGCATCTGCCCCACCGCAGGTAGCGCGAATGCCGCCGGTCTGCACCGTCACCATCCCCGCATCCGTCTCCACCAGCAGGAATCCATCTTCGTCCAGCCCGGCTGTCACGCCGATGCAAGCCTGCGGGCCATGCACCTGAACCCGCCGCCCGCGCACCCATGTCGAAGCCGCTTCCACGCGCCGTGGAATCGCCGTGCCAGCCTCCGCATCGGCCAGCCAGACCGTCTCGCGCTCCAGCGATTTTAGCAGGGAGACGAGCAAAGGCTGGCGGCTCACTCGATAGCCAGCCTCCAAATCCAGCGAAGTGGCGGGAGTGGCCAATCCCGGCGCAAACTCCCACTGATGCACGTTGATGCCGATGCCCACCACGGCAAAGGCCACCTTGCCGCCCTCGGTTTTCGATTCAACCAGGATGCCGCCCGCCTTGCGCGAGCCCACAAGCAAATCGTTGGGCCAGCGCAGGTCAGCCTCAAGCCCGCAGACATCGCGAATAGCATTGGCCGTAGCCAGTCCAGCGGCCAGCGGCAACAGCGGCAGGCGTCTGGCTTCGATCAGCGGACGCAGCAGCACGCTTACGTACAGTCCCTCGCCGGCAGCCGAGCGCCATCCGTGATCGCCGCGCCCGCGCCCAGCCAGTTGCCCATCGGCAAAGTACACCGAGCCATGCGCCGCCCCCGCGCGCGCGGCTTCAACCGCGTCGGTGTTGGTAGAGCCGGTAACCGGAGAAAAATGGAGCTTGCCCGCAAAGATCGAGCCAGCCAAAGCCGCTTCAAGCGCCGTAAGGTCAAACATCGGCTAGCTGAGCTCGGCTTCAATGCGCATGGAGATATCCGCCGCCTTGGCCGAGTGGGTCAGCGCGCCCACGCTGATAAAGTCCACGCCGGTCTCCGCATACTCGCGGATGTTTTCAAGCACAATGCCGCCCGAGGCCTCGGTGGGAATCCAGCGCGCCGTAGGCTCATGCGCGTGGTGTCCTTGCGCCTGCTCTCCCGGAGCTACCTGCCTGATGCGCTCCACTGATCGCCTCACTTCATCGGGCGTCATGTTATCCAGCAGGATGGCCTCCGCGCCAAACTCCAGCGCCTCTTCAAGCTCCTGCCGCGAGCGCACTTCCACCTGCACGCGCTGGCCCTTCCGGCGCTGTTCCAAGGCCGTGGTCAGCGCCTTGGGCAGGCCGCCGCCCAGCGAGATGTGGTTGTTCTTGATCAGGATGCCGCTGGCCAGATCGATGCGGTGATTGGTGCCTCCGCCGCATTGCACGGCGTATTTCTCCAGCACGCGCAGGCCAGGTACGGTCTTGCGCGTATCCAGCACCCGCGCGTGCGTTCCGTGAATGGCGTCCACATATTTCCGCGTCAGCGTGGCAATGCCGCTTAGGTGCTGCAGCAGGTTGAGCATCACGCGTTCGCAACTCAGCAGCACGCGTGCGTTATGGCGAATCACGGCCAGTACCTCGTCCTTATGCACGCGTACGCCGTCAAAAATCTCCGGGCTGCTCATTACTTCAAAGCGGGTGTGGGACTGCGGACGTTGATCCAGCCGGGCAAAGACCTCAAGAAAGCGCGGCACCGCGCCCAGACCGGCCACCACCAGTTCCTGCCGGGCAATAATCGAAGCCGTGGCCCGCAGGTCCGGGTCGATGGTGAGGTTGGTCGTCGTGTCCCCCGCGGCCTTGTCTTCCGCCAGGGCCTGCTCCAGCATTGCGTCGATGCGGCTGCTCTTCCAATCCATGGCTTTCTTTCACGAGATCAGCGTTGGGCTTGTAGTTTCGCGTTCAGAAGAAAGTCATAAATCACCTTCTTCGCGCTGTCCTCGATCTTGTCGGAGATGGCGAAAAAAAGCGTTCCATTGTTGCGGCCGATCTCCAGCTCAACCTTAGGCTGGCTGCCCGCAGCGCCTCCCACCAAGCTTTGCCACATACTGGGTTTGCCGTGCTTTTCAATCAGGTTAATATCTCCCAGATCCTTGTACCACAGCAGAGAGACGATGTTTCGCGCATCCCGCACCACGATCCCGAGCTGAGCGAGCAGAACAAATTGGTTAAAGCTGCCGCCGAGATCGACAATCGCAAGCGCCGTGCCGAGCTTGCCCAGGTAGCGGAAGATGATCTCTTCGGCCGCCGGGGGAAATTTCGGCCCAACAAAGCAGCCGCGCGCGCCGCCAAACGAGAGGTCAGGCGTTTCCGCGGGCCTTTGATAGGTACTCCTGGCCGGCGATTCCCTTGGGGCTTCCCACGCCGGATCCCTTGACGATTCTCTCGGGTATTCCCTTGGGGCTTCCCGAGGCGATTTCGCCGGGGATTCGCCGGGTGAGTCTACGGCGCCACCGTTGTGCTCTTTTATCTCCCGGTACGCAATCTGAATCTGCTTGAAATGCTCTTCTGCGTCAGCGCGCAAGGTGGCGAAATTCTCATAGAGATCGGGATGCCACTGCTTGATTGCCTCTCGATAGGCCTCTTGAATCTCGGATTCCGAGGGAATTCCAAAAGCAATACCAAGCGTCTTATAGTGCTCTCGGCACTGACCACAATCACAGGACATGACTAACCATCCTCATTCGGATTTTCCAGCGCTGGGTGCCCCAGGTCTCGATTTTGAGACCTGGGAACGCGCAACGCTTCCCACGAACTGTCGTTCTGAGCGGAGCGGCCGCGCTTTTTGCAGCCAGCGCGGTCGAAAACCTGCGCTTGCTCTTCGCTCGTCTTCCTATTCCGGCGGCAGCGCGTCCAGCTCCGCTCGCGCTTTTTCCAGCAGCAGCCGCGTCTCGGTGGCTTTCTTCTTTACACCTTCCACCACATCTGCCCGCGCATTTTCCAGAAAGCTCGAGTTGCTCAACTGGCGCTCCGCAGTGGCTAAACCTTTCTCAAGCTTGGCGATATCCTTTGTCAAGCGCTCGCGCTCGGCGGCCACGTCGATGGTGCGTTTGTAGACAATGGCCACGTCGAATTGCGCCGTAGGATGCTTGGCGAGGCCCGCGGCGATCTGTTCCACGAAACGCACTTCACTCGCACGCGCCAGACGCTCGACCATCGCAACATTTTCGCCGATGACGGGCTTCAAGCGCCCATCGATTCGAACCTCGATGGGTACGACAGCCTTCTCTTCAACGCCAATTTCCTTGCGAAGGGTGCGAACCTCGACAATAAGGCTCTGCAATCCAGCCATATCCAGAATGGCCTCCTCATGCAGATGCCCAATTCCAGCCGGATACCTGGTCAGCGCAATCGACTTCGCCGGTGGATTTTCATCGTAGAGCGCGTTCCAGATTTCCTCTGTGATGAACGGCATGAAGGGCGAAAGCAGCCGCAGAGAAGCTTCAAAGACTGCCACGAATGTTGTCAATGCGGCTTTTGTGCCATTGAGCCTGCCGTCTCGTTGACTCGCCGATTCGCCGGCCTGCTCCTCTGAGAAATCCAGCCGCAGCTTGACAATCTCGAGATACCAATCGCAGAAACTGCCCCAGAAAAACTGATAGATGGTGTTTGCCGCGTCGTCGAAGCGAAAGTTCGCGAGCGACTCGTTGACCTTGGCCGCGGCAGCGTGTAATTCCGCCACAATCCAGCGGGCTTCGAGCGGTGCGTCCTCGGTAACCACAGGCATCGCGCCCAAGGCGGAGGGATCGACAGTGATGCCAATCTCTGCCGCGCGATCCACGTTCATAAACAGAAACCGCGCGGCGTTCCAAATCTTGTTGGCGAAGGCGCGGTAGCCTTCGGTGCGGGCTATGTTGAAGGCGATGTCGGTTCCGGGCGAGGCCATGCTGGCCAGCGTGAAGCGCACCGCGTCCGTGCCATACTGCTTCACGATCTCGATGGGATCGACCACGTTGCCCTTGGTCTTGGACATCTTTTCGCGGTTGGCATCGCGTACCAGCGCGTGAATATAAACCTCGCGGAAGGGAACCGAATCCTTCAACTCGCGCTTCGACCCATCTGGCAGCGAAACCTCGCCCGCAAACCAGCAGCCCAGCATGATCATCCGCGCGACCCAGAAGAAAAGAATGTCGAAGCCGGTGACCAGCAGGCTTGTCGGGTAGAAGGCGTCAAAATCGGCACGGTTTTCCGCAGTAATGTTCGGCCAGCCGAAGACCGAGACTGGCAGCAGTCCCGAGGAGAACCAAGTATCCAGCACGTCGGTCTCCTGCGTGATCTCCGCTGATCCGCAGTGGGCGCAGACGGTGGGGTCAATCCGCGCGACGGTGATCTTATGGCACGCCGCGCAGTGCCACGCCGGAATGCGATGGCCCCACCAAAGCTGCCGCGAGATGCACCAGTCATGGATGTTCGACATCCACTCGAGATACACCTTCTCGTACTGCTCAGGGACGATGCGAATGGCCTTGTTGCCCTCGCCGTCGGGCTTGACGGCGGCGATTGCCTTGTCAGCCAGCGGCTGAATCTTCACAAACCATTGCGTCGAAAGCCGCGGCTCCACAACCGTCTTGCAGCGGTCGCAGTGGCCCACGTTATGGGTGTGGTCTTTGATGCCGGCCAGGAGCTCCCGCTCTTCCAGGTCTTGGACAATCTTTTTGCGGGCTACGTAACGTTCGAGGCCCGCGTAGGGCCCGCCTTCGGCGTTGATGTGGCCGGTCACGTCCATCACGTTGATCGAGGGCAGATGATGGCGCTCGCCGAGGGCAAAGTCGTTGGGATCGTGCGCCGGAGTTACCTTCACCGCGCCGGTGCCAAACTCGCGGCTCACCCACTCGTCGAGAATGATGGGAATCTCCCGGCCCATCAGCGGCAGGCGGAGCTTCTTGCCATGCAGATGCAGGTAGCGCTCGTCCTCGGGATGAATCGCCACGGCTACGTCGCCCAGCATAGTCTCCGGCCGGGTGGTTGCCACCGTCAAAAACTCGCCCGTGTCTTTTCCATCGGCGCCAAGAACGGGGTACCGAATCTCCCAAAGATGCCCCCTGTGCTCGTCGTAGACCACCTCGAGGTCACTGATGGCGGTCTGGCAGCGCGGACACCAGTTCACAATGTAAGCGCCGCGATAGATGAGCCCCTGCTCGTGCAGGCGCACAAATGCCTCGCGCACCGCAACCGACAGGTTTTCGTCCATGGTGAAGTATTCGCGCTGCCAGTCGACGGATGCGCCCAGGCGCTTCATCTGATTGAGGATGTTGCCGCCGTAGTGCTCCCGCCACTTCCACACGCGCTCGACGAAGGCCGCGCGGCCAAGCTGCTGGCGGCTCGTGCCCTCGCTCACAATCTGCCGCTCCACCAGCATCTGGGTCGCAATGCCGGCATGATCTGTGCCCGGCACCCACAGCACGCGGTCGCCGCACATCCGCCGCCACCGAATCAGAATGTCGCTCTCCGTATGCTCGAACATGTGTCCCATGTGCAAGTTGCCCGTCACATTGGGAGGCGGCAGCAGGATCGTAAAGGACTTGCCGTCCAGGCTTTCTTTCGCCTGATCCGAGGGATCGGCTTTAGGCGCAGTCTGGGCGAAGAGCTTCTCGCGCACCCAGTACTCGGCCCAGTGATCTTCAATGGCGGTGGGGTCGTAGGCTTTTGGCAGGTCGTGAGGCATCAGGGTTCTTGTCCGCGCCCCCATGATATGTGCCGGCCCCTCTTCCAGACAGGGTTCTAAGCCAGGGGACCAACCCCCACTTTAGCAGATGGAAGTATTGGACCCAATCCCACCTTAGCCGTAAAAAATCCAGCCCCGGCGGGTTCTTCGACTCCCCTTCGCTGTGTTCAGGATCGCTCTGAACGACAGCCATGATATGGCGGCTGGGTTTGTCCAATCGACAAGAGCCGCATCGAGAAGCATTTTCACTGTGCGCAGCAGGCGGCGGGCAAAGCCGATGCGATAATCTCGACTTGTATGGCATGGCACAGGTTGAGCCGCGCCATCAAGGAGCAGGAATGGCAGAGAATCGTGCCGCAAATTGGCGGAATGCAAATCGGGCAAGGCGTGCTTTCCTTACGGTAGCGACGATGCACTGCGCGTTGCTGAGCATCATGCTTTTGGCGTGCAGCGTGGCGGTCGCCCAAGGCAGCCAAAGCGCACCAACGAAAGTTGCGGCAACGACCGGCCAGCCGAAAGCCGGCGCTTCCGAGACGATCCCGGTTCTTATGCTGAGCGATATTCACTTCGAGCCGTTTTGGGATCCCGGCAAGGTTCCGCAACTGGCCGCGGCTCCGGCCAGCCAGTGGAAGAAGATTCTGGCCGCGCCGCCATCGGCAGATCGTGAGCAGCGCTTCGCGGCGCTGCGCCAGACATGCCATACCCGTGGAGACGATACTTCGTACCCGTTGTTTGAGTCCAGCTTGCAAGGCGCGCATATTCACGCTGCCGGCGCCAAATTCGTCACGGTGAGCGGCGATCTGATTTCGCACTCCTTTACCTGCAAATACGATGCGCTGTTTCCCCACCCAGCTCCCGGCGGCTACCGCGCATTTGTTGAGAAAACGCTGGCGTTTGTCATGAATGAGCTGAGCGCGGCGCTGCCCGGCGTGCCGGTCTATACGGCGCTGGGAAACAATGACTCCGACTGCGGCGACTACCAGCTCGATGCCCACAGCGATTTTCTGGCCAACACAGGCAAGGAAGTTACAAAGGATTTCCCCGCAGCCGAACAGCAAGGCGCGCAGGAGACGTTTGCGGCCGGTGGATATTACAGCATCCATCTTCCGGTTCCAGGAAGCAATGCGCGGCTGCTGGTGCTGAACGATCTGTTCATGTCAAGCAAATACGCAACCTGCGCGGGAAAGGACGACTCGTCGGGAGCGGACACGCAGCTAGCGTGGCTTGCGCAGCAACTGGCCGCGGCCCGCTCGAGCAAGGAGAAGGTCTGGGTGATGGGCCACATTCCGCCCGGAATCGATATGCACGGCACCGTGACCAAGATGCGCAACGTTTGCGGCGGGCAGAAGCCGGTGATGTTCCTCTCCTCTGAGAAGATTGCCGATGAGATAGCCGATTTCAGCGATGTCGTCGAATTGGCCATCTTTGCCCACACCCACATGGACGAGGTGCGGATTCTGAAAGTGGAGGATGGGGAGAAAACCCGGTCGGGCGGCGTCGCGGTCAAGATGGTGCCGTCGATCTCGCCCATAGACGGCAATATCCCTTCGTTTACAGTCGCGCGCATTGATCCATCTTCCGCGGCGCTGGTGGACTATCGCGTCTTCACGGCATCGAACCAAACCGGTGTGGATGCCGTTTGGAAGGAAGAATACGACTACGCCCGCACTTACATTGAGGCAGATTTCTCCGCCTCTTCCGTGGAGAAGCTGATCGCCGGTTTCCAGGCTGACCCTGGCGCGCAGACCGAAGCCAGCCGCGCGTACATCCGCAATTTTGTCGCGGGCACCGCGTCGCCCTTGCTGGGACTGGTTTGGCCGCAATACGTATGCAGCCTGGCAAATCACTCCGCACAGGGATTTAAGTCGTGTGTATGCAGCGCCGCGCGATAGACTGCGCAAGACACTCTTTTTCTCCAGAACAGCGAAGGGCCGCCGGATGGCGGCCCTTCGCTGTTCGATCATGAGATCGAACCCCTGATTTAGAACGGGTTGAGCTTATTCAGCCCCTTCTTTTTCTTTTTCTTGCTCGATGACTCGTCGCTCAGGTCCGCCTTGGGCTTCTTGGTTTTGGAGTCGGCCACAGTGGAAGCCTGCGTCGCGCCGGGCTTGATGTCGTTGACCGTGGCGGGAGCATCTGCAGGCTTCTCGGCGGCCGGCATGGCGGTATTTGTGGGACCAACCGCCTTGATTACGGCATTGGGATCGGCGGCAGCGGAAGGCGCACTCACAATCTGCACGCCTACGCCGCTTCCGCCCTCGGGCGGTTGCATCTGCAACGGAGCGCTGTTGGGCTGGTCGCTACGCGGGGGTTCATTGAGGCCGGTTGGCGCTGCGGCGCCTGGAACGGGGGCCGGCCTGCCCTCGTTGACTGCCGAACTGAACATCGCGAGGTTTGCCTTGGTAATATCCGGGGCCAGGGTGCGCTTGGGGTCGTCTAGGCTGGGCTCGCCCACGTGCACCGCCTGCACAACCGTTGGCCCGCGCCTGACAATCGCAAAGGTTTTTTCTGTAAGATGCACGGGCTGGCGGCTGCGTTCTTCGGCGTCGCTCTCGTTCATTGCATCCTGGGTGGGCTCGGGTACCGGGCGGTTCATAGCTACCAATCGGTCTCGGGCATCCTCGACGTGGGGAGCCATGGGATAGCGAAGGATCACCTTGGCATAGGCTGCGGCAGCTTTGTCCATATATACCGCCCGCATCCTCTCCTTGATCGCGCCGGGCAGATTGGGAGCAATCTGGATGGCGTGGGCCTCGCCGGCATACGAATCGCCAATACCCAGCAGCGCCTGGTCGCTCCTGGAGTACAGCGGGTAGGTGTCGATCACAGTTTGCAGCCGGGCGATCGCCGCATTGAAATTCTCGCGGCTTTGATAGTAGAGGCCGATCTGCGACTCGCGCTCGGCCAGAACCTCTTGCACGTCGCGCAACTTCTGCTTGGCGCGGGGTACCAGAGTCGACTCCGGGAACATGTTGATCATCTTCCGGTACTGTACTTCCGCGTTCTCTGCGTTCTTGTAGTCGCGATCCGGCTTTTCCATCTGCTGGTAGTAGATGTCGCCCACCTTCATCTGCGCTTCGGCCGCTTCCGGGGCATCGGGGAAGAAGGTGATGAAGTCCTCGTATTCGGCTTCGGCCTGGGTCAATGCCGCGGAGCCGCCTTCCTTGAACCAACTGTCGCCGACCGCCAGCTTGGCGCGCATCCGATACTCTGAGTCGGGATAGGTGTTGAGCATGGTCTGAAGGTCGAGCCGCGCCACATCGTAGCGGCCCTTCTTCATGGCGATCATGGCCTTGTCGAAGAGTTCCTTGTCGGGCTGCTTGGAGTTGACGCCTGCCAACGGATTGGCGCTCAGATCCTCTTTTTTCTTGTGCGCCGCTTTCTTGACAGCGGCTTCAGCCGAAACTCCAGCCAGCACCGTAACCGCCAAGGCCAGCGCGGCAATTCTCAACGACAACTTGGACAACCGTTTCATAAATCCTCATTGCGGCGAAGCCCTCTCGACAGGCTATCCGCCATTCCCCAAAATATGGCAACTCTTGCCGGCTTATTCCTTTGCGGCCTCGCGCGCCGCCGCCAGCAAAGCACGCGCATCCTGTTCCGCGTGTCCAGCGCCGAAGACGGCGTTACCAGCCACCAGCAGCTCCGCACCTGCTTTGACGACCTGTGCTACCGTATCGTGAGCCACGCCGCCGTCCACTTCGATTTTAAACGCCAGCCCCAGCTCCCGGCGCAATTCGGCAAGACGGCGGATCTTTTCGAGGGAAAAGCCGATAAATTGCTGCCCGCCGAAGCCCGGATTCACGCTCATGATCAGCACATGATGCACCATCGGAAGAATGTCCAGGATCAGATCCACCCTAGTGGCCGGATTCAGCACAACCCCCGGCTTCATGCCGTGATGGGCAATCAGTTCCAGCGAGCGGTGCAGGTGGGTGCAGGCCTCGTAATGCACGCTCACCCAGTTGGCTCCGGCATCGGCAAAGGCGGCGATGTAGTCGTTCGGATTCTCGATCATCAGGTGGCAGTCGAGCGGCAGGGCGGTCGCCTTGCGCAGGCTCTTCACCACCGGGGGGCCGAGCGTAATGTTGGGCACAAAATGGCCGTCCATCACATCGACGTGGATCACCGTGCCGCCGCCCCGCTCAGCCGCGGCAACCTCATCCGCCAGATGGGCAAAGTCCGCCGACAATATCGAGGGAAGCAGCTCTACCATTGGATTCTCGGGTGATTCTCCTTGCAGGGCTAGTGTATCAGCGGAACGCGTGCGAGAGACTGTAGCGGAGCAGACGAGCCTACGCCACCACCTGCAACCGAACCCCCTCGTGCTCCTGCAAGCAGTTAATGATATGGAACAGGTTTGCCGCGGTTGGATTGCCCTTGGGACCGAACATCTGATGAAGGGTCTTGACGTGGATACCAGTCTTTTCCGCTAGCGCAGGAAAACCTAGCGTGGCATTGATGAAGTCGCGCAGAATTTCGCGTCCCAGCGCCGCTTCGCCCGCCAGCAGCGATTCGACGGCATCGCTCAACAAACCGCGGCGAAACTCCTGGTCGCCGCGCACCCGCGCCTGCACCGTTTCCCGGAAATCCCGCGTCAATGCCATGGCTCGCTCCTCTTCTGCCGCTTGTAGTCCAGCCAGCATTCGCCGGCTAAAACAATATCGTCCTGCTGGCGCTGCTTCGTGCCGCCCAAAAGCAAGATGATGATCCGCTCCCCGTCTTTCCCGAAATAAACCCTATACCCCGGGCCAAAGTCGATGCGGCACTCAAAGACTCCGCCGCCAACGCCCTTCACATTCGAGAAGTTCCCCAGGCCAAGCCGGTAGAGAGCGGTAGTCACGCGCCGCGCCGCCTCTGAGTTGAGCTTGTCAAACCACTGGCCGAAGAGATTCCGCCCATCCAGCCCGAGGTATTCCCGAATCTCGACCATCCTACTAATGGTAACATATATTTTCCTTTTTAGCGGACGGTTTGATCCATCATCCGGCGGGCGGCTTGAACCGGCTACCAGCCACTCGCCCCACCCCACGCAGCATCGCCTTGATCGGCCAATGGTCTTCCGCGCCCGGAAAAAAGATTTCCCCCGCGCGCCGAACTTCAGGGCGGTAGTACCAGCGCTTGAGCAGCGCCAGATAGCCCTGGCGTTGCGTTGGCGATGGAATCTGGTTCGGGCCAGCAAGTTCTGCCAGCGCAGCCTCCATCCGGGCTTCGAGCAGGCCGCGCCTTAACTTGGCGGGCGCGGCTTCGGACGCGGCAGTACCAGCCGATACTCCTTCAGACAACGTGTCTTCCGATATTGGCTCTATCTCACCAACTCGGTTCAACATGATCCCTGATCTCTGATCCCTGATCTCTGACCCCTGCTCCCTGATCTCTGGTGCCTCGGGGACAGGCTCAATCGCCATGGGTTGCGCAAAAAGCGAACTCGACCCGGACTGCTCGTTCTGAATCCTCATGCCGACGGTCGAAAACGCGGCCGGACCGCGCAGGCGGCCATTCTCGAAAAGGAAAACCGCGACTTCGTCCGGATTGGCCGACGCTTGCAGAATCACGGCGCGAAGCTGGCTCAGCGGGCGGACCAGCTCGGGCGCCAGCGCGCGCACTGCCTCCACGCGCTGCACCTGTGCGTGAATCGCCGCCGCGGACTCGAATTCGAGGTTGGCCGAAGCCTGATCGCGCTCGGTGCGGAGAACGACCAGACGGCTCTCGCCGCGCGTAGCCAGAAAGCTCTCCACTGCCGCGGCCTCTTCGGAGTAACGCTCGTCCGTACAGCCCTTGTAGCACGGCGCAAGACACATCTTCATCTCGGAGTAGACGCAGCCGGGATGGGCGGGGTTGGGGTCGAGATCCTCTGTGCAGCGGCGCAGCAAAAACAACTTGAGCGCCTCGTCGGCAAAGCGCTCGGCTGCCGCCCGCGACTGGAACGGCCCATACGCCCAGTCCGCCTCGCGCTGGCTGGGGCGGTGCGTCACCACGATGCGCGGATACGGATTGCCGCCCAGGAAGCGGACAAACGCCGGCGCGCCCAGATGCATGCGTTCGAGGCACTTCGAGCCGTAGACCTTTTCGAGGAGTTCAAACTGCAGCAGCAGAGACTCAAACTCCGAGCCGGTGAGCCGCCACTCGATGCGCCGCACTCGTCCAGCCAACTGCAATCTTCGCGGATGTTTGGCCGAGGGCTGAAGCAGCCGTTCGAGCCGCCCGCGCAAGTTGGGCGTACGGCCAACATAGGGCTCGAAGTGCGCCTCCTCGCCGTAAAGCGCAAACACCGCCGGACTCTGTGGCAGTTGCGCCAGCGCAACCTTGGGGTCAGCCGGGTCGAAGGGCAGCGACTGTGGAAGAGATTCCCTTGGCACAGCCACTCCTCAGGCTCCCGCGATAGTCATGCCGTCGATCCGCAAGGTCGGCGACGCCACCGAGCCACGGAAAACCAGATCGTTGCCAATGGCGGTGACATTCCTCAGCATCTCGCCAAGGTTACCGGCTATGGTGACTTCTTCAACCGCATGAGTGAGTTGGCCGTTCTCAATCCACAAGCCTGTAGCCCCGCGCGAATAGTCGCCCGTAACAGTGTTGACTCCAAAGCCCATCAGGCCGGTCACATAAAGCCCCGCCGGGATCGCGGCGAATATCTCTTCCGGTGTGAGCGTGCCGGGCTTCAGATAGAGATTGCCGCACCCGATCCCCGGTGTGCCGGCCAATCCGCGCGAAGCGTTATGGGTAGACTTGAGCCCCAGCTTCCGCGCGCTGTAAGTATTCAGAATATAGGTGCGCAGCACGCCGTCTTCCACCACCACCGTGCGCCTGGAGGGCAGTCCTTCGCCGTCGAAAGGTGAGCTGCCAAATCCGCCTGCTCCGGAGGGCAGCAGCATCGTGTTGTCATCGACGATCGTGAGGCTGGACGCGGCGATCTGTTCGCCCAGACGGCCGGCCAGGAAGGACGCGCCACGCCAGATGGCGTCGCCCGAGACGGCCTCGAAGACCGAGCCGATCAGCGACCGCGCCGCCTCTGGCGCAAAAACGATTGGAACCCGCTGTGTGGGAACCCGCCGTGCCCCCAGCCGCCGGAGGGTGCGGCGCGCCGCTTCCTTCCCGACGGATTCAGGCGAATCCAAATCCGCAAGCCGCCGCGCTCCGCTCCACCAGCCGTCGCATTGCATCGCGCCGTTGGCATCCATCGCCAGCGGAGCCGCCGAGACCCCGACATAGCTGGTGCGGTAGCCGCCCACAAAGCCGCGCGAGTTGGCCAGGGCCTTGCGCCCGGTAGCCGCATTAAAGCTGCCGCCATCGGAGTTGGCGATGCGCGGATCGGCCGCCAGGGCAGCCGCTTCGGCACGCCGCGCCAAATCGATTCGCTCCGGACCCGCCAGTGAGTAGACATCGTCGAAATAGAGATGCAGATCCCCCTCAACCGCGCCGAACTCGGCCGTCTCCGCCAGGCTCGTGAAAGGGTCTTCCGCTGTGACTTTGGCCAGCGCCAGCGCGCCCCCGACCAGTTCGCGAATGCCGTCTGAGGTCAGGTCGCTGGTGGAAGCCGATGCTGATCGTGTGCCCAGAAACACGCGCAGCCCCAGGCCCCGCGAGCCGGATTCCTTGAGAGTTTCAACCTGGCCCATGCGCACGGTCACGCTGAACTCGTCGCCTTCGCGGACAACTGCTTCGGCGTCGCTGGCGCCGCTCTTCACGGCAAGAGCCACCACTTCGGCAGCCAAAGTTTCAAGGTCGAGTTCGGTCAACTCAGGTTGCGCGGCAGCTTCAGGCATGGCTCAACAGTAACAAAGTGGCGTATGGTTCGGCACGTCCTTGCGCTGGCTCGCCAAAATATGACTAGAACGTCTATAATTATGATCGAAACGAGCGGGGAGTGTCATGGCCCTTTGGCAGCTACAAGAAGCAAAGACGCGCTTGAGCGCAGTGATCGAGGACGCCTACAGCAAGGGGCCGCAAATCATTACCAGGCACGGGGCGGAGCGCGCTGTCTTGCTGTCGATCGGGGACTACCGCGCCCTGACCGCTCACAAGCCCGACCTGAAAGACTACCTGCTGGGCGGACCCAAAGTGGATAGCTTCGAGATCGAACGAGACCGCGACATAGGCCGGGAGATCGATCTGTGAGCGAGAGGCTTGCCTATTTGCTGGATACCAACGTCCTGAGCGAGACCCGCAAGCAGAAAGCCGACGCGGGGGTGATCTCGTTCTTGCAGGCCGCCGAAGCTTCCGCGCTTTACATCAGTGTGCTCACCCTGGGTGAGCTGCGCAAGGGCGTGGCCAAGAAGAAGCTGGAGGATCCAGAGGCTGCGCGCCGGCTGGCGGAGTGGGTTGACGGTCTGGAGTTCAGCTTTGCGGACAGGATGATTGGCATAGACGCCGCAGTAGCGCGCCTATGGGGAGATTGGTCTGGCGGTCGTCCACGCGCAGTGGTGGATACCCTGCTGGCAGCAACAGCGGTAGTGCATGGGCTGAGTCTTGTTACTCGCAACATCAGGGACGTGCGCGACATTCCAGTGAAGCTGCTCGATCCGTGGAGAGAATAGTCAGCATGTCAGCGCTTCGGGATGGCGCATCAAGAAAGTGCCCCTCCAAGAACGGCATGGCTTCGGCTTTCAAACTCCGTTACCAGCGAAGAACCGGCAGCAAGCTCGAGTAATCGTCGGTCCATAGGCGGAGACCCGCCTTCGGCTCCACCGGATTTGCATGGATTCGCACTTCCGGAAGCTGAAAGAACTCGTGATTCGTTGAGACCAGTATCCACGTCGATCCGTACTCGCCGGGCGAAGCGAATCCGTTTTTGTCATCGGCAAAAGTTGCGAAGACCTTCGCCTCCATGCCCGCCGCATCCGCCAGCAGCCCAATCGGCGGCCCCAGATTGACGTGCCGGTTGGAGACATGAAAGGCGACAATGCCGCCCGGCGCAAGTTGCCGGCGGTACAGCTCCATCGCTTCCCTGGTCAGCAGATGCACCGGGATGGCGTCGCCGGAAAAGGCGTCCACCACTAGCACGTCGAAGTTCTGCGGGGCAGAATGCTCCAGTGTTGTTCGCGCGTCGCCCGTGACCACGTCCACTTGCGCGCTCGAGTCGCGGATATAGGTGAAAAAGTGGCGGGCGATGGGTTCGACGGCAGGATTGATGTCGTAGAACCGAATGTGGTCGCCCGGCAGCCCATAAGCTGCAATCGTTCCCGCACCCAGCCCAATGACGCCGATGTTCCTGGCGTGGCCTTGGCAGCAAAAGCGCAGTGCCAATCCCACGCCTGAGTCCGGAGCATAGTACGTCGTCGGTGTGTGCCGCAGCTCTTCGGTGCCAAAGATCTGCGTCCCATGCTCAATGGACCCATTCGACAGCGTGCGCACCGTCGCGCCCGGATAGCTGTGGCTTTGCGTCACGCGCAGGCTCGCATAGAAGTTCCGAACAGCCACCAGAATGTCGCGCTGGTATGACGTCCGCACCCAGAACACCAGCACCAACATGGCTCCGCTGGCCACCAGCCACAGCATCCGCTGGCTCCAGCCCCCGCGCCAGTTCACCAGCAGAGCCAGCAGCGCCGTTACCAGGAAGGTGATGGGCAAATCCAGGTTATACCGCATCACCATCGGCGAGGCGATACCGATCCAGAACGAACCCAGCGCCCCGCCCGCCGCAAACAGCAGATAGAAGAGCGTGGACTCCGAGGCTCGTTGCGGCTTGAGCGCCACTGCCGCCGTGTGGCAGAAGATGCAGGCAAAAAACAGTTCAGCCAGGAAGAAGAGGAGCGACACCCACAACGGCCAGCCTGCATTGGTGTTAGAGAGCGAATACGCCAGCCCGCCCAGTAGCACCACCATGAAGCGCGCAACGATGGCCCACGGCAGCGCCATGCGGAACTGGAATGCGAGGATCAGCGTGAGCAGGTAGACGCCCAGAGGCAGCACCCACAAGAGCGGAATAGCCGCCACATTCGCCGTTAAATAGCTGGTCACCGCGCTCAGCTGCATTGCCGCGCCCATGGGCAGCAGCACCCACAGCGCCTTGTTCCACAGCGGCGATGCCGGAATGGCCGCATCGGGAGCAGCGATCTCTGACGGCGCTGCGGCCGGAACAGCCCGCGCCAGATACGCAAACAACAACACGAAAGCGAAAAACGCCGCGCTCCACACAATTCGTTGCATGTGCAAGGTCAGCATGGGTTCAACGAGCGCGGGATACAACGCGAGCGCCAGCAGCGAAGCGAGATTGGAAAGCGCATACAGCCGGTACGGAATCTTCCCTGGCTCGATCCGGGTCCACCACACTTGCAGAAGGGGGCTGGTGGCCGCGAGAACGATAAAAGGTAATCCAATGAAAACTCCGAGCATGCGAAAGACGGTCAGAATCGGATGCTCTGCCCCGCCGAAGTTGGAATTGCCAGTGGCCATCCAGATGGCAGCCGATGCGATGGCACACGCAAATGGAAGCAGGTTGAGGATGCTGGACCTGCGCTGCCCGAGCCAGTGCGCGTACAAATACCCCAACAGCAGGGCCGTTTGGAAGAAGACCAGGCATGTGATCCAGACGGCAGCTGACCCGCCCAGCGAGGGCAGCAGTTGCCTGGCAGCCATCGGCTCAACCAGAAAAAGGAGAAAAGCAGCCAAAAAGACTACGCTGCCGAAGAGTAATCGCGAATGAGTCATATAAGTTCTCAAGCATCCAAATTATGAATAGACGATGCGTTGGAACGTCGCCTTCGCGGGCAAGATGTTTTCCACATCGAGTGATTCGGTAAATTGAAAATGCGCTTCAAAGCGACCCAATTACGTGACAGCCTGCCGAGTGATTTCTGGTCGCAATGCAATCAAGGCGAAGCCCGTCGGGATCACCAGAAGGTAACATGCGGCGGAGATCAGCATGGTCACATTGATGCCAAACGACATGCTGAATATCACGCCTAATACCGACGCTAGAACGCCGGTGGCTCCGTTGATGCCCCAAAACCACGGCGTCGGCTGAGTGTCAACCGAATTGACCAGCCGAATTCCAGTCGGGAAAGCAAAGCCGAGCAGAAAGCCGAGGGGCATGATTACCGCAAGCGAAATGCCTATGCGGGTCAGGCGCTCCCGATCCGCGGTTGACTCGAAGACTGTCGGCAGAATCCATGCCATGACCGCCAGGTAGACCACAACGATACAGCCCCATACCAGCAGTTTTCCGCGTGAGTTCAGTTTGACCCAATCGGATGCAAGACTGCCCACCCCCGAGGCAAGGATCATACTGAAGAGGCAAACGCCGAGGGAGTAAATCGGATGACCAAGATACACGCTGAAATATTCAAGCAGCGCAATCTCAGCCAACATGAACCCCATGCCGATAAGGGAAAAATACAGGCTGCCCTCGACAGACAGAGAGCGCGAACATTCGCGCGCCGCGCTCTTCAGAGGTACCAGGATTGTCGCGATCACCGCGACGATTGAGATAAACAGAATCATCATCAGCACGCCGGAAGCAATAAGATTGCCCCAAACCACGCCCCCGTCCCCGCCACTTTGCCAAATCTTAAAGAGAGTGGGGAGATCGAACATTCGCAATTGATTGAAGAAAAATGGCTTTGAGTCGGTCGGCACAGTGAGATTAAGGTAGGTGGAGTCCAGCACGCGATTGAGGGTAACTGGATCCTGACTCTCGGTGATCTGGCGCAGCAATTTGGAGTCCGGCGTATGGTCCGGCGCCAGCAACTCGTTAAAGCCGCCATCTTTCACCGCGCCATGAAGCGCGCGCAACTGTTCCTCAGTAAACGGTGCCTTTGACAGTACGAGGGTAGCGATGTTGTTCGTGGTCGCGACGAACAGATGCGGGCGCGCATCCTTGACGCCGGCATCGAGTAGCACAGCCGTCGCCAAGCCGATCATCCTGCCAGTCTCGTTGACATCGCTGGGGCTATACCAGCGGCTTACAGTGAAAAATCCATCATTGTTAATAGTCTTCAAAAAGGCGCGCCAACCCTCCAGAGTATAGAGGCCGTTCTCGCTTAGGCTGAACGCGCCTGCACCCGTTGCCGCCCATGTATCGATCATGCTCATCTGCACCAGATCGAACTTTTCGTGCGTGGCGGCAAACCAGCTGCGCGCATCGTCCACGTGCAGCTTCAGATTCGGCAGAGTGGTCAGATTGGAATAACTCTTGTAAAACTTATCGCGCGTATGGAGATCGATGAATATGGGATTCAGTTCCACGCCGGTGATGTCCGTTACTCCAAACAGATGAGCCGACAAAACGTCGCGACCACCGCCAACGCCAATCACCGCGGACTTGTGAATTCCCGAGATGTGATAGCCAAGGTTGACCAGATCGTACTGGAGGAAGGCGATCGAATCGCGCGTGCCATCATAGTGAAACATGGCGGTGCCTGCTGCGCCGTCGATATTCAGCGCCGCCACGGGAACGAACTTTTCCAGCGGCATCTTGGGTGAGGATCCCCACAAGTGAGGAACACGCATCTCGGGTGGATATGCTCTGACGCGGGAATACGTATTCCACTTCTCGTACACACCCGATTTTCCCTGATTTTCTATGTTTCCCTTGACCAGGATCGGACGAAAGCCTGCATCAGATTGTGAATTGATAAAAGCCAGCCCAAGCAAGGTGATCACCACCTTCTCCGGCATTCGCCACCATGGCATTAACTTGACACGCTGACGATATTCGACGCCTGCGCTATAGGAAAACGCCACTGCGGACAACCCAGCAATGGCGCCGGCTATGATCACAGCAGTCGGACCGTCCAAAACATTCAGCAAACCAATCACCGCAACGCATCCAAGGGCTGCGCCCGCCAGGTCCACTCCATAAACCTGTCCTGTCGGGAAAGGACTGCGCGTCAGCGCCAGGCTTACGACGACTCCGGAGAATACGTACGGCATCGCCATGGCGGCTGATAGCAAGCTCCAGGAAACAAGCGTAGTGAGCGATACGGGTGTGACCGTGATAAGAGCAAACTGCAACGCGATTGATGCGGGCATAGCCAGCGCCGTGAAGAGAGCGAATTTCGACAGAGTGATGGGAACTGGCGTGCGCTCAAATTGCTCCCGGCGGAGATAAACCCAGACCGCCCCCACCGTCATGCCCAGCATGGCTATGCTGATCGCAAAGAAAGCTAGGTAATACCACGCGATAACCGACAGAATCCGCGTCTGTAAAATCTGGAATATCAGCGATGAGAATGCGATCAGAAATACACCCAACAGGAACGGCGCCTTGCGCAACTCGTATGTGGACGGCATTGGCGACGAAAACTCCTTTGAATTCGAATGTGGCGTAAGTCTAGCACGCTGAGCAGATGCTTCTACAATGCCAATCCGCCTTGGAGATCTCGTTACAAGCTTACCGTAGCCGGCAGAATCTCCTCCACATCGACCCATTGCGTGGGATAGTTTCCCGTGTAACAGGCCGTGCAATAAACGGTGGGCTCTTCGCCCGTGCAACATTTGAGCAGCCCATCGAGAGATAAGTAAGAGAGTGAGTCGGCTTCGATAAAGCGGCGAATCTCTTCAATGGATTTATTGGCGGCAATCAGGTCGCGCTTGCTGGGCGTGTCAACACCATAAAAACATGGTGAAATAGTCGGCGGACAACTGATGCGAAGATGAACTTCCTTTGCGCCGGCTCCGCGCACCATGCGCACGATCTTCCTGCTTGTCGTTCCGCGGATGATGGAGTCGTCGATGAGAATCACGCGCTTGCCTTCAAGCAGGTTGCGCACCGGGTTGAGCTTGAGACGGACACCGAAGTCGCGCACGCGCTGTTCGGGCTCAATGAAGGTGCGGCCCACGTAGTGATTGCGGATGAGTCCCATGCGAAAGGGCAGGCCAGCCTCCTCCGCATAACCCAAGGCTGCCGTCACGCCAGAGTCGGGCACGGGAACCACAACATCCGCCGGCACAGCAGATTCCCGCGCGAGCTGGCGGCCCATCTGGTCCCGGCTCTCCTGCACCCAGCGGCCAAAGATCCGGCTGTCCGGCCGGGCAAAGTAAACGTGCTCAAAGACGCAACTCGACTGCGGAAAGCCCGTTGCATATTGCCGGCTGGTCACGCCGTCCTCTGTAACCATGACCAGCTCACCGGGCAGCACGTCGCGCTCATATTCGGCACGCAGCAGATCGAAGGCGCAGGTCTCGCTGGCAAACACAATGGTGTCAGGGCCGTCCGCGTTGCGAATGCGGCCCATGGAAAGCGGACGGAAACCGCGCGGGTCGCGGGCTGCAAAGATGCGGTCACGCGTCATCATTACGATGGAGAAAGCACCCTCGACCTGCCGCAGCGAGTCGGCGATCGCGTCCACCAGAGTGCCTGCGTGCGAGTGCGCGATGAGCTGAACGATGATCTCCGAGTCCGAAGTGGTCTGGAAGTAAGCGCCGTCGCGCTCCAGCCGCGCCCGCACGTTCCCCAGGTTCACCAGATTGCCGTTGTGGGCGATAGCGATGAGGCCTTTGACCGAATCCACGCGGATAGGCTGCGCGTTCAGCAGCGCCGAGTCGCCGGTAGTCGAGTAGCGAGTATGCCCAATGGCCATTTGGCCGGGCAGCTTGGCCAGAATGTCGTCTGTGAAGATTTCAGACACCAGGCCCATGCCCTTGATGTTTGCCAGATGAAGCCCGTCAGCTGTTGCGATACCTGCCGACTCCTGGCCGCGATGCTGAAGAGCATAGAGTCCGAGATAAGCCTGGCGGGCGGCGTCGGGATGGCCGTGAATAGCGACCACGCCACATTCTTCGCGGAGCTTGTCGAATGCAGGGAACAGAGAACAGGGATCAGGGATCGGAGCCGACGCAGCCCAGGCAACGGGAATTTCATCCGTCCGGTCTGGAATTCCATCAACTCCCTCATAGAGGCGGCGACTCATGCCGTTACCTCGCCGTGGAGAGTGGCTTCCAGGGCGGAGGCCCAAGGTTTGCGAAGATCGGCCAGCGGAGCGGAGATAAATGGCTCGCGATCGACGGAGATTTCAAGGCGCTGGCCACCGGTTGTGCCGATGCGTGCCATAAAGAAGCTGTATTCGCTCGCCAGAGCCTCGATTCTGGAAATATGGCTGGGATGTACGGTGACCAGGACGGTCGACGCCGGCTCGGCAAAGAGACCAAAGAGCGGGTGAGTCAGAAGCGACTGATCCTGTTCGACAGCGGCGCCGATGCCCTTCGGAAAGGCAGCCTGAGCAAGCGCGACAGCGATACCGCCGTCTGAGATATCGCGGGCGGAGTGAAGCAGCTTGCGGTCCGCCAGACCGGCCAGCAGCGTGTGCAGATCGCTTTCGGCGTCGAGATCGAGCGCAGGCGGCGTACCCCAGAAGCCGCCGAGAACCGCCTTGGCATACTCCGAGGAGCCAAAGGCGGCCAGTTTCGCGTCCGCCGAAGCGGGGGTCTCTGTCTCGTCCTCGGGAACCAGGATCGCATCGTCAGGCGTCACTTCGCGGATGGGAACCTGCCAATGCAAACTGCGGTTGTCCACGGGGATCGCGAGATTGGGGTCGGGCTGTTCATCGCGCGGAATCGGCCAAAGCAGCAGAATCGCGTCGCCCTCTTGCTGAAACTCCGCGGGAACGGCCTTGGTTACATCGTCGAGAATGCCGACAATTCCCAGCACCGGCGTGGGATAAATCCCTTCGCCTCGCGTTTCGTTATACAGGGACACGTTGCCGCCGGTGATCGGTGTTCCCAGCGCCGTGCAGGCTTCGCCGATTCCGTCGATGGCCGCCGAAAGCTGGGCCATGATTTCGGGCTTCTCCGGGTTGCCAAAGTTAAGGCAATTCGTGGCGGCAACAGGGATTGCGCCGGTGCAAGCCACCCTGCGCGCAGCTTCTGCCACCGCGTGCATGGCGCCCCGTTTCGGATCGAGATACGCCCAGCGGCTATTGCCGTCCAGAGCCATGGCCAATCCCCGTTCCTTAGTCCCTAGTCCCTTAGTCCCTGTCCCCTTGATCCGCATCACGCCCGCTTCACCGCCGGGTCCGATCACGGTGTTGGTCTGCACCATTGTGTCGTACTGTTCGTGAACCCAGCGCTTGGAGCAAACGTTGGCGCTGGCCAGCAGCTTCTTCAGATCGGCCGTGTAGTTCCGGTCCTCGGCAAGTTTGGCCAGCATCTCTTCCGGCGGGTCAGCCGGGACGGGGGCCTTCCATGTGCCGACGAGACGGTTGTAGAGCGGAGCGTCGTCAGTGAGGGACTTGTTTGGAATGTCGGCGACCAGCACTCCGTGGTGGCGGATGCGCAGGCGCGGTTCAGGCTGAACAGTGCCAACGATCACCCCGTCCAATCCCCATTTTTCAAAAACGCTCAGGACTTCGTTCTCGCGGCCCTTCGTAGCCACCAGCAGCATCCGCTCCTGGCTCTCGCTGAGCATAATTTCGTAAGCGGACATCCCAGTTTCGCGCTGGGGCACCAGATCGAGCTCCACGTCGAGCCCAACGCCGCCGCGCGCGCCCATCTCGCAGGTCGAACACGTCAGCCCAGCCGCGCCCATATCCTGAATGCCGACAATTGCGCCCGTGCGCATGGCCTCAAGGCAGGCTTCCAGCAGCAGCTTCTCCATAAAGGGGTCGCCCACCTGGACATTGGGCCGCTTGGCCTCGGTTCCCTCGTGAAACTCTTCGCTGGCCATGGTTGCGCCGTGAATGCCGTCGCGGCCGGTCTTTGCGCCGACATAAATAACCGGGTTCCCTGTCCCGCTGGCCTTGCCGTAAAAAATCTCGTCAATCCGCACCAGCCCGAGAGCGAATGCGTTCACCAACGGATTGCCGCTGTAACACGCCTCAAACTTGGTTTCTCCGCCCAGGTTGGGCACCCCAAAGCAGTTGCCATAGGCGGCAATCCCGCTCACCACGCCCTCAACCACAGCGTGGTTCCTGGCCACCAGCTTCCGCTCCTCCGCGTCCTGGTTCGGCTCCTCAGTAATCGGACCGAAACGCAGCGAATCCATCACCGCCAGCGGCCGCGCGCCCATCGTAAAAATATCGCGCAGAATGCCGCCCACGCCGGTCGCCGCGCCCTGAAAGGGTTCAATATAGCTGGGATGGTTGTGGCTCTCTATCTTGAAGGCGCAGGCCCAGCCGTCGCCCACGTCGATAATACCGGCGTTCTCGCCCGGCCCCTGCACCACGCGGTCGCTCTTGGTGGGCAGCCGCTTCAAATGAACGCGGCTCGACTTGTAGGAGCAGTGTTCGCTCCACATGACGCTGTAGATGCCAAGCTCGGTGAGGGAGGGAACGCGGCCCAGAGCAGCCAGAATGCGGCTGTACTCATCCGCGGTGATGCTGTGTGAGGCGAGCAACTGCGGGGTTACCGCAACCGGTTCGGGAACAAGTGCAGTAGAGGCGGAGGTCATCACGGCTGCCTCCATTGTCGCACGGCGTTCATATTCCGCGGTGTGTGGAAAGTAGTAACCGCGCGCCGAAAGCCGGAGCGAATCGCAGATTGCCCCATAATTGCCGCATTCAACAGCCCCGGCAGCCTTGACCGCATGGCGTCGGCTAGCGCGAACAGCAGAATGGGGTGCTGAGGGCAGCTTGCTTGCCAGTAGCGCCACAACCAAAGGCTGTGCGATACTTTTGTTGGATCAGCCCATCCTAAGCCGGGATGGTGGAACTGGCAGACGCAGCGGACTCAAAATCCGCCGCCCTTCGGGGCATGGGGGTTCGACCCCCCCTCCCGGCACCATAAATCCTCAACGTAATATGCTGAAAAAATACGACATAGACAGCAGTCCCCTTGTTCGAGTCCATCTCGGTCTTCTCTAATTTTGCGCTCTACTTCCGTCTAAGGTGCAGTTATGGGGCAGCCGCTGCACTTCGGCAACCCGGATACGACTGCGAGCGCAATGGCAACGATCTAACTCTGCCCGGTCATATGTCCACGATAGCCTTAAAAAGTGGGAAGTCGGACTGCCGGCGAATCAAATGACAAACTTCTGCCGCCCTCCACCTGGACCGAGGCGCAAACGCTGTCTTTCGCCGCATGAAGAAAGTCAATGCGGCGCGCAAGCGATTCGGCCGTCGAGTATACTTCTCGACTGAAAGAAACCCTGAAATCGTTGGACTTTCCTAGCCTGTGATCCATATCACCGCAAGAACTGGATTCTGTGGTAGGCTGAGGCCATGTTGAGAGGCGTCTTCCAACGGGCGGCGGTGGCCATCGTTTTGATGGGTTCATTGCTTGCGCCGTTTGGAGTTTGCCTGCAACCAACGCATAAAGCCGCACATAGTTGCTGCGCGCACGCATCCAAGTCCCGCCAATCTGTCGGGACAAATTGCTGCACCGCCAGCGCCCCAATGCCAACAGTCGTCGTTGCAACCAACCTTCCCGGTTCGGCTCCTTTGACTGTTGCGCGGGAGTTCATCTCCCTGAATGAATTCTCTTCACGGAGCGAGTTCCCGCCGTTCGCGGTGATTCCGCCGCACTCTCCACCTACGGGCGCATTCATCTTAAGAATCTAAATCTTCACTTCCGCACGGGCTCTCCGGGGTGCGCGTCTCTGCGCCCTGGCGTTTCTCCTTTTGCCGATTCACGCGGAGTTGAAGAGTGAAACCCATCTGTGTTCTAGCGCCTTTTGTGTTGGCGCTGTCGATTGCCTGTTTCGGGCAGACGGAGCCGCGCTCCGTTGCTGCGCCGGATGCGGCGGTTGCGTCTTTGTCTGTTAATGATGCCGTTGCGGCTGCCCTCGTAAGCAATCCCGAGATTCATGCGGCTGCGCGGCGTTTGTCGCTCGCCCAGCTCAAGACCGGCACCGCGCGCAGTCTCGACGACCCCATGCTGATGGTGCGCGATTGGGACACACCTCTGCGCCGACCGTGGGATCTAAATCAGGCGCAGCTCATGGTATCGATCCAACAGACCTTCCTCAGCCGCCAAAAGCGGGATCAGCGCGCGAGGCTGGCGGAGGACGATGCAGGCGTGGCAGCATTCGATCTGGAGACCCTGCGGCAGGAGGTCTCTGTCGAGGTTCGCAAACTCTGCATCGATCTGATGCGTAATGCGGACGAAGTGCGGTTGCAGGCGCGCCAAAGTTCCTTGCTGAAAGAGGCCCTGGCCGCCGCACTTGCTGAATACACCACCGGCAAGACGCCGCAGGCGGATGTGCTCCGCGCGCAGATGGCTTTGACCCGGCTGAACGAGCAGCTCATCGAACTGGAAGAAGAACGGGACAACGCGCGCGCGCAGTTGAATGCCCTGATGGGACAGCCTCCGGACGAAGCAATCGAAATCGCCGGCGGCTACACAAGTCCTGCTCCGCTGCCCTCCATTGAGGAACTGGAGCGCACGGCCATCGAACACCGGCCTGAGCTGGCGGCCTTGCGCTCGCAGATTGCAAAGTCCAGGGATGAGGGAAAGCTCACTCGGCTGGCAATGAAACCCGACTTCACGGTCGCTCTTGGGTACATGCTGATGCCCACAGGCTCTCTCGCGCGCAACGCATATATGGGCGAAGTGTCGATGAACCTTCCACGGTTGAACCGCGAGCGACATGACGGCGAAGCGAAGCAGGCCGATGCGGCAACGGAGGTCTCGCAGGCGGAACTCGATGCGCGCACCTCAACGGTGTTCCTTGAAATCCGGCAAGCGCAGATCGATGTGCTGGCCGCGGAGAAGCGCGTCAAGCTCTATCGCAATACGCTGCTGCCGCAAGCTGAAGCATCCTTCAAAGCATCGACTGCCGCGTACCAGAACAACCGCGCTGAGTTTATGAGCCTGATTGACGCTCAGAACCTTCTGCTGGATATTCAGACCGCAACCTACAAGGCGTCAGCCGTTACAGACGAGGGCATGGCGCAGTTGGAACGTGCCATAGGCGCGCCAATAACGAACCCTGCGAACAGCAACCCAGAAACGAACAGCAACAACGGGGGGACAAGCAAATGACAACGAGAGAAAAAAAGCTGTTTGCATTCGGTGTCGGCGCAGGGGTTTTGAGCGCGGCTCTGGTGGGTGGATTTCTGACAGCACGAGAGATGCGCCCTGTTGCGGCGGCAGCGAATACGTCAAGCGCCGCTGCTTCCACTCGGTCCGATAGCGGCCAGGCCGCGCAACAAGGCACTGAGCCTGGCACGATGGTCGAGCTGACCCCAGCCGAAATTACCGCGGCTGGCGTGCAGGTTGCCGAGGTGCGCACTGCCGCACTGAAGACGGACATTGCCGCATTTGGCCGCGTGGAACAGCCGGAGGCGCAACTTGCCGCCGTGAGCGCGCGCATCGGGGGCCGCGTCGACAAGCTCTACGTGCAATACACCGGTGAGCGTGTGCGCAGCGGACAGCCTGTTGCCGACATTTACAGTCCTGAAGTTGCCACTGCTATCGAGGAGTACCACCTGGCAGAGGAGAATCGCAATCAACTGAAGCAGTCGGACGATGCCTTTGCGCGCAAGCAGGCCGACGCGCTGGTAAAGGCGAGTCAGCACAAGCTTGAGCTTTGGGGAATCGGCGGCAAGCAGTCGGATGCACCGGAAAAAGATGGCGTACCTCACATCACCATCTATTCCTATGCTTCCGGAACCGTTGTCGATCGCAAGGTAACGCAGGGGCAGTATGTGAACGCTGGCGACACACTGTTCACAGTCGCGGATCTCAATCAAGTTTGGATCAAGGCCGATGTATACGAGGAACAACTCCCGCAAATTCGTCAAGGACAAGAGGTAGAGATTACGGCAGAGTCGCTGCCCAATAAAACTTTGCACGGTCATGTGGATTTCATCGAGCCTGCCGCCAATCCGCAGACGCGCACGGTTCCAGTTCATGTGCATGTCGCCAATCCGGAGATGCGCCTGTTGCCCGGCATGTTTGTCAACGCCACATTCGTAAGCCGCGCCGCAGCGCCGTCCATCGTGGTTCCCCGCTCGGCGGTGCTCGATACGGGCACGCGCAAGATCGTATATCTGGCCCGGCCCAACGGTGTCTTTGAGGCGCGTGAGGTGCAGGTGGGCGCGCCGACTGAGGACTTGTTTCCTGTGTTGCGTGGCTTGGCGCTGGGCGACAATGTTGTGCTCAACGGCAACTTTCTCATCGATTCACAGGCTCACCTCGGCTCGGGAATGTCGGGGCTTTACGGCGGCTCGAAGGAATTTGCATCGGCCCAGCAATCCCAGACCACTGCGAACTCTCCAACCATTCCAGGCTCAGAGGCAACTTCGCCAAAGCTAGACTTCCACTCCGATCCAAATCCGCTGAAGGCCGGCGAAGACAACCAGTTTCACGTGACTCTTACCGATGCGGCTGGCAAGCCCATCTCCGATGCTGGCGTCACTGTCACGCTCGTCATGCCTGCTATGCCTTCGATGGGAATGCCGGAGATGAAGAATTCCAGCGAGTTAGCGTGGAAGGCAGGCAGCCAAATGTACGAGGGCAAGGGCCAGGCTCCGATGGCGGGCACGTGGACCGTTCTTGTTGAGGCGCGCAAAAACAACAATGTGATCGCATCCATGCGCACGCACCTCAGCGCCAAATAGGAGACGCCATGATTAACCGCATCCTTGAGTTTTCGATGAAGAATCGCTGGCTGATCTTGGCCGTCTATGCAGCGTTTGCGGCGTGGGGATATTGGGCGCTTCTGCATACGCCCATCGACGCCATCCCTGACCTGAGCGAGAATCAGGTCATTGTCTTCACGGAATGGCAGGGCCGCAGCCCGCAAGAGGTCGAAGACCAGATAACCTATCCGCTCACTGTGAACCTGCAAGGCCTGCCGCACGTGCGCACGGTTCGCTCTGCATCGGCCTTCGGCTTTTCGATGGTCAATGTCATCTTCGAAGATTCGGTAGACATCTATTTCGCGCGCACCCGCGTGCTGGAACGGCTCAGCCTTGCCGGCAGCTTTCTACCCGCTGGCGTCACGCCGATGATGGGTCCGGATGCAACCGGAGTCGGCCAGGTCTTTTGGTACACGGTCGAGGGGCCTTATGACAGCGGCACGCTTCATTCCATTCAGGACTGGTTCATCAAATATCAACTTAACTCCGTGCCTGGCGTCGCCGAAGTCGCCAGTGTCGGCGGCTTTCAAAAGCAGTACCAGATAGATCTCGATCCGATCAAGATGCGTGCCTATAACGTCGCGCTGAAGGATGTCGTCGGTGCGGTCGAACGCAGCAATAACAACGTCGGCGCCAAGGTGATCGAGACGGGCGACATCGAAAACATTGTGCGCGGCATCGGCCTGATTCGCAGCCTGAAGGACATTGAAGATATCTCGCTCGGCGCTTACAACGGCACTCCCGTCACGGTCGGCAACGTGGCCAGTGTTCAGCTTGGCCCCGAGTTCCGGCGCGGCGTTCTCGATAAGGACGGCAAAGAAGCCGTGGGCGGAGTCGTCATCATTCGCTACGGCGCCAACGCGCGCGAGGTCATCGAAGCCGTCAAGAAGAAGATTGCCGAGATTCAACCCGGCCTTCCAACGGGCGTGAAGATCGTTCCCTTCTATGACCGCAGCATTCTCATAGACCATGCCGTAGACACGCTGCGTCACGCACTGATTGAAGAGATCATTTTGGTCACGCTCGCGCACATTCTCTTCCTCTGGCACTTTCGCAGCATTCTCGTTGTCACCATTCCATTGCCGCTTGCGGTGCTGGGCGCGTTCCTGTTCATGAAAGGCGCTGGCATCTCGTCGAACATCATGTCGCTCGGCGGCATAGCCATCGCCATCGGCGTGCTCGTCGATGCGGGAATCGTGATGACCGAAAACGTAATTCGTCAGGCAGAGAGATACGAAGAGGAGCATGGAAACTATCGCGAACACATCTGGGAAATCACGCTGAATGCCGCGCGGCTTGTAGGCCGGCCCATCTCCTTCGCCATGGTCATCATCATTCTTGCATTCATTCCGGTCTTTGCGCTCACCGGCATGGAAGGCAAGATGTTTCATCCGCTGGCCTTCACAAAAACTCTGGCCATGGTGTGTTCAACCATCATGGCCATCACACTGGTGCCGGTGCTATGCACCTTCCTGATTCGCGGCAAACTGCATCGCGAGGATGAGAATCCGGTGATGCGCGTCTTGCACGCCATCTACCGGCCTGTCTTGAGTTGGGCCTTGCGCCACAGGATCGTTACGCTGGGTATAGCACTCGCATTCTTCATCGCGGCCATTTATACCGCAACCACCATCGGTTCCGAGTTCATGCCTCCGCTGGATGAAGAAACGGCGCTCTTCATGCCCATATCCGATCCACGCATCTCTCTTACTGAAGCAACCAAGATTCTGCGCCAGCAGGATAACATCATCGCCGCCGATCCAACCGTTGCAATGGTGGTGGGCAAGGTTGGCCGTGCGGAAACCTCCACCGATCCAGCTCCCGTGAATATGTCCGAAACCACCATCACCTTCAAGCCGAAAGATCAATGGCCCAAGGGACTCAGCAAGGATGCCATCCTCGCGCGGCTCGATGAAAAGCTGCAAATCCCCGGCGTCACCAACATATGGACACAGCCGATTCGCAATCGCATCGATATGCTCTCCACCGGCATCCGAACGCAGATCGGCATCAAGGTGTTTGGTCCAGATCTCAGCACGATCGAGCAAATCTCGGAGCAAATCAAAGCAGCGGTAAGTCAGGTGCCCGGCGCAACCGACCTCTACGCCGAGCGCACCACCGGTTCTCCGTATCTGGAGATGACCGTGGACCGCCCCGCCGCGGATCGCTACGGGTTGAATGTTGCCGACGTGGAGGACACGATTGAAACCGCCGTGGGCGGCAAGAATCTGACCACTACCATCGAGGGCAGGCAGCGTTTTCCGGTGCGCGTCCGGTACGCGCGCGACTTCCGCGAAAACCCGCAGCAGCTCGGCGACGTCTTAGTAACCGGCAGCAACGGAGCACAGGTGCCGCTGAACAAAGTGGTCAACATCAAGACCACGCTGGGACCATCCATGATTTCGAGTGAGAACGGGCTCTTGCGCGGCTCAGTTTTGTTAAATGTTCGCGGCCGCGATGTAGGAGGTTTTGTCGATCAGGCTCAACAGGCAGTGGCACAGAATGCAAAAATGCCGCCCGGCTATTACATCGAGTGGAGCGGCCAATACGAGAACCAGATCAGCGCGCGCAAGCGGCTTGAGCTGGTCATTCCGATTGTGCTCGCGATCATCTTCGTCCTGCTCTATCGCACCTATGGCTCCGCCAAGGAAGCCGCACACGTATTGCTGGCAGTTCCTTTCGCGCTCTCCGGAGGCATCTTCCTCGTCAAGGCGCTCGGTCTCAATTTCTCGGTTGCCGTGTGGGTTGGCTTCATCGCGCTCTTCGGAACCGCCGTGCAGACCGCTGTAGTTATGGTCATTTATCTGCGTGAAGCGGTAACTCGGCAAATCGCCGCGGAAGGCCAGCTCACGCGCGCCGGCCTGCACGCAGCCGTGATGGAGGGCGCTCTGCTCCGACTTCGCCCCAAGGTGATGACCGTGGCCACTGTGGTTGCGGGCCTGTTGCCCCTTATGTGGTCCACGCGAACCGGCGCTGAATTTATGAGGCCGCTTGCCGCCCCCGTGCTCGGAGGAATGCTCAGCTCCCTTGTTCATGTATTGATCGTAACCCCGGTAATCTTCACCTGGCTGTGCGAGAGAGAACTGTTACGAAACCGGGCAGAATAATGGGGATGCATTTCAGTGGATGAACAGCCGTACACATATCGATCTAATCGATTCAGAAAAGTGACTCACCCATAAGGGATCGGAGCGACCCTGCGGCGTTTGATTTAATCTGCCGGCCTGCACTGAGACAACGCCATAAATCGGTCCTACATGGATACAGACGCACTGGGGGACGCCATTTGCCAGACGCCGCGCAACCCCACATCGGAGCCAAATAGTGACCGCTGGCACTACCTTCCGGGACTCTTCGGTTCTGGGCTTGCCTTCGTCGTTGTGCCAAGAGCGGCCTAAGCACGGCTCTCCCTGGGCAGGTTACCAGCATTACTTTGGTAATTTGACTTTCCTATGCTCAAACGTTTTAGTATCGGCTGCGCGGATTCACCGATGCGAATCTGGCTGCACACGACGCCACAAACGCAAGTGTCGCTTGGAGGGGTTTTTTAGATCGGTTGCGATTGTCGTGTCATGGATGTGTCATCTCTGGAAGTAATACCCTTTTGATCGCATTCCAAGACAGAATGCATCAGTTTGCCTGAACTGCTTAGAGTCTAAGATTGTCTCCCCATGCAAGAGGAATCCCATTTTCTCCGTCCTCCTCGCCCTCACCGATCAACAGCCACTTCGCATTCCACCTGCGGCTAAGGTTTTGATGGGATTGGGCTTCTGGACGCGCTTTCAATAACGGCATCGTTCGTTCAAGGCTCACTCATCCACGCGGATGCGAGTGGGCAATTTGAGTACGTGATGTAAAGGAGAAATCATGTCTCAGCAGTTCAATCCCCTCTGTGAGCGGTCACGCGCTCGCCGCTTGGGCGGGTACTTTCCCGCACTCGCGGCATTGTTTCTAGCCCTTGCTGTGACGAGCGCTTACGCTCAAACAGCTTGCACCGTCGTCTACACGATTTCACCTCAAAACTCCGGCGCCTTCGGAGGGTCCATCACCATCAACAACACTGGAACCACCGCTTGGGTCGGTTGGACGCTGACCTGGACCTTCGCCAATGGGCAGACGATTTCGTCGTTCTGGAACGGTGCGGAAACCCAGAGCGGCGCGAATGTGACGGTGGCCAGCGAAATTTATAATGGCCGCATCCCCGCCGGGGGCAGCACAAGTGGATTGGGCTTCAACGGCACCTGGAATGGCGCTACCAACGCAATACCCACATCGTTTGCCATCAACGGAAATACCTGCGGCAGTCCCACAATGGGCACCTTTGCGCTTGCACCTTCGCAGTCCGCGCTCTCCGTTACGCAGGGCAACAGTGCCACCGACACCATCTCGGTCACTGACATAAGTCCGTTCACCGGCAGTGTGACTCTGGCCGCGTCCGGATTGCCGAGCGGCGTTACGGCAGCTTTCGGCACAAACCCCGCCACCGGGAGCAGCGTGCTCACGCTGACGGCAAGTAGCACGGCAACCGTTGGAACCTCCACGGTCACTATTACCGGAACCTCCGGCTCACTGACCGAAACCACGACCGTAGCCTTGACCGTCGCTGCCAAAACGCCGCCGAGCTTCACGCTGGCGCCGTCGGCGTCGACTCTGTCCGTTTCACAGGGCAGCAGCGCGACAGACACCATCAAAATAACGGACCTGGGAGGATTCACCGGAAGTGTGGCCTTTGCCGCATCCGGATTGCCGAACGGCGTTACGGCGGCTTTCGCCGCCAACCCTGCCACCGGCAGCAGCGTGATGACTCTGACGGCCAGCAGCGCGGCCACCGTTGGAACCTCCACTATCACCATCGCCGGAACCTCCGGCTCCTTGACCGCATCAACCGCGGTTGCCCTCAGCGTCGTTGTCAACACGCCGCCGAGCTTCACGCTTGCGCCCTCGGCGTCCACTTTATCCGTTACGCAGGGTAGCAGCGCGACAGACACAATCGCGGTGACAGACCTGGGCGGATTCACCGGCTCTGTTACTCTTGCCGCGTCCGGCCTGCCCAGCGGCGTAACTGCCGCGTTCGCCACCAACCCAGCCACGGGAAGCAGCCTGCTCACGCTCACCGCCAGCAGCACGGCAACTCTAGGCGCGGCTACAGTTACCATCGCCGGAACCTCCGGCGCACTGACCGCAAGCACGGCCATCGCCGTCACGGTCAGCGCCAAACCGACGCCCAGCTTCACGCTTGCTCCCTCAGCGCCCGCGGTGTCGATTGCCGAGGGTCTCAGCGCTCCCAACACCATCTCGGTGACAGACCTGAATGGATTCACCGGCTCAGTAACGCTAGCCGCTTCCGGCTTGCCCAGCGGTGTTACTGCCGTGTTCGCGACTAACCCTGCAACAGGAAGCAGCGTGCTCACGCTGTCAGCCAGCAGCACGGCCACAGTCGGCACGGCCAAGGTCACCATCACGGGAACTTCCGGCTCCTTGACGGCAAGCACCACGATCGCGCTCACCGTTACGCCCGCGGCGTCCAGTTCCGCGTGCAGCATCGTCTACACGATCCTTCCGCAAAACTCGACTGCCTTCGGCGGGGCCATCACTATCAACAACACGGGAACGACCGCCTGGACCAGTTGGACGCTGACTTGGACCTTCGCAAATGGGCAGACGATTTCGTCTATCTGGAACGCCTCGGAGATACAGAGCGGCGCAAAGGTTACGCTGACCAACCTGAGTTACAACGGCAGCATCCCCGCTGGCGGCAGCCTTACCGGCATTGGATTCGACGGCGTTTGGAACGGCGCCGCCAACGCGGTGCCTACCTCGTTCGCGATCAACGGATCGGCTTGCGGCGTCGCGACTACGCCGAGTTTCACGATTGCTTCTTCGGCGTCCAGTCTGTCGATAGCCCAGGGCAAGAGCGCCACAGACACCATCACAGTAACCGACGTGAACGGATTCGCGGGCAATGTAACTCTGGCGGCATCGGGATTGAATGGTCTGCCTGGCGGAGTAACAGCGGCGTTCACCCCCAACCCCGCCACCGGAACCAGTGTGCTCACGCTGACGGCCGGCAGTTCGGCAGTTGCCGGAAGCTACACAATCAATATCACCGGGACCTCCGGCTCGCTGACATCCAGCGCGAGCGTTGGCCTCACCGTGAATACCGCGGGGAGTTTCACCCTTGCGCCTTCGCCGGCCACTTTGCAAATTCTTCCCGGCAGCACAGCTACCGACACCATTGCAATAACCGACGTGAGCCCGTTCAACGGCACTGTGTTGCTTACCGCATCCGGATTGCCGAGCGGAGTAACTGCCGCGTTCAATACTAACTCCGCCTCCTTGACCGGCGTGCTGACGCTGACAGCTGCCGGCACAGCCGTTCCGGGAACCTACAACGTCAGCATCGCCGGAACCTCCGGCACGCTTGTTGAAACCACCACTCTTGCCCTCACAGTCGCCGCATCTCCGTTGGAGATTGTCTGGGTCAGCCCCGCCGCTGGGATCGCCGGCAGTTCCATGACCATCATGCCTGCCGGCATCGGCATGAGCGTCGGATCGTCGCAGGGAACGGGCCAGGTTTACTTCGGTACAACAGCAGCCACTGTAACCGCGTGGGTGGACGACGCCATTGTGGTTACGGTTCCGAGCCTGGCCGCGGGCAGTTACAACGTGACTGTGGTGACGGGCGGCGTGACGAGCAATCCGCTGCCTTTTACCATCTCCGCCACTGCCCCCAGCCCCGCAATGTACACCGGCAACTCCACATGGTTCAGCTCTCTCGGCCAGCCGTATGGCGGCTGCGGCGTGCCCCAAGCGAACCTTGACACCCAAAACTTTGTTGCCCTCAATGTGCAGAACGATCCAGGCATTTATGGCGACTACCTGCCTCGGCCCATTACTGGAGCGGGCCTGGCCGAAATCGGTTTCTTCGACAACGGGGCGAACTGCGGCCGGTATGTTCATGTGACAATCGGGGATTTCTGCACCGGCATTAACAATGGTGCAGCCGATTTTCCATTCTGCCAGGGAGCCGACGGGTGGGTTACAGATCAATTCACCGGCGCGGAACTGGATATGGTCGTTGCTGACAGTTGCCAGGACGGCAATGCCTGGTGCCGCGACGATGCCTATCACCTCGACCTTGCGCAGCCGTCGCTGAACTTGTTCGAAATTAATGGCGTGCCCGTGGGAGATATGTACCCCAACTTCTGGCAAAACCGGCAAATCCACTGGTATTTCGAAGAGGCTCCTCTCTATACAGGCGACATCAACATCGGGTTTATTACCAGCGCCAGTTCTACCTGGGGAGCTATTTCCATCACTCATCTGCAAAACGGCATTCACGGAGTGAATTACTACTCCAACGGTGCATGGGTTCCGGCTGTGATGGATGGCGACCTGGGCGAGGACTACGTTATAAGTCCCACGGTGCCCGGAGGGTCGCAGTATGAAATCCAAGTGCTGGATATTACAAACCAGCCGATTAACAACGGACGCATCTACTCGTTCTCGTTCCCTGCAAGCTGCCCCGTGGATGCCTGCCTGCCGCCTTTCACGCAGGTAACTTACACCACCTCGCAACCTGCCGCCACTGCCGCTTCTGTAGCTGTTACAGCCCCAAAGTAGGCATAGGCAGCTTGTCTAGCTGGGAATCGGTGTGCATCCCCTCCGATTCCCGGCCGACTGATCGGCATGAGTTTGAACGTCTCATGTCTCGAAGTAACTAATCGATGAAACGCTGCGCCCCGGCAATCCCACTAACGTTGGATCGGGGCCGCTAGCGTCGAAAAAAGGAGCGTACCATGAAGCACAGCATTCTTCGTGCTTGCGGAATAATCCTGGCAGCAGCCGGTATTCTGGCAGCCACTGCGGCAGCTCAAACAGCGTGCAAAGTCATTTACACGATTTCACCGCAAAACACCAGCGCCTTCGGCGCCCAGATCACCATCGACAACACAGGAACGGCCGCCTGGACAAGCTGGACGCTAACCTGGGCCTTCGCCAATGGGCAAACGGTATCGCAGCTATGGAACGGCATTGAATCGCAAAGCGGCGCGAACGTCACGGTCAAGAACGAGCCATACAACGGCAGCGTTGCCGCCGGCGGCAGCGTAACAGGAGTAGGATTCAACGGCGCCTGGAACGGCGCCACCAACGCGGCGCCCACCTCGTTCGCGGTTAACGGAACGACCTGCGGCGCAACAGGGAGCTTCACGCTGAAACCTTCGGCGTCATCTCTATCGATTGGTCAGAACGCCAGCGGCGCCGACACAATCGCGGTAACCGATATAAGTCCGTTCGCGGGCTCGGTAACTCTTGCCGCGTCCAACTTGCCAGCCGGCGTAACTGCCGCGTTCGCCACTGACCCCACAACTTCGACCAGCGTTCTTACACTCACGGCAAGCCCCACGGCCACAGTGGGAACGTCCACGGTCACCATCACCGGAACCTCCGGCACGTTGACCGCATCCACCACCATCCTCCTTACGGTTACGGCCAGGTCGACTTTCACGCTGACGGTACCCCCTCTCTCCATAACTCAGGGCAAGACCGCGACAGATACGATCACCATTAACGATGTCGGCGGCTTCACCGGCAACGTAACACTGGTCGTTTCGAACCTGCCTTCCGGAGTTACTTGCACCTTCGGCATAAACCCAGTAGCCGCAACGACCGAGGTGATGACCTGTAGGGCCAGCGCCACAGCCACGGTTGGTAGCTTCTTCGCGACCATTACTGGGACCTCCGGCAGCATCACCGCGAATGCCACCTTCCCGGTCACCGTCCTCTCGTCGACGGGCAGCTTCTATCTCGCACCTTCGGTAGCCGCTCTGTCGGTTGCTCAAGGCGCCAGCGTCACCGTCACCATCACCGTAACCGATGTAAGTCCGTTTAACGGCACTGTAACTCTTGCCTTACCCTCCGGATCGCAGGTGCCTGCCGGTATCACCGTTTCCGGCTGCGGCAGCCCCATCGTCGGCAACGGAAGTTGCGTGCTTACGATAAGGGCCAGCAGCACGGCGGCGATCGGATCCTACGCGCTAGCCATCACCGGCGCTTCCGGCGCACTAATTTCGACCACAACCCTCGAGCTCACGGTGACGACAGGCGTAAGCATTTCATCGTCCTGTGGAGGATCGCCGGTACCTGTGTTACTAGGCGGCAACGCCACCTGCACCATCACGGTGACGGGAGCCACGGGCCCAATAAGTATTTCCATCTCTGGCCTCCCCTCTGGCGTTACTGCCCCTATTACCCATCCAACCCCAACGACTTATGTGATTACCTTCACGGCCAGTAGTACAGCCGCCCCAGGAGCTTTCACCGCAGTTATCACCATATCCTCCGGTGCGGTGAGCCAATCCTTCTCCATCGTCGTTATCTTGTCGCCTTCGTCGGGAACAGGGAGCTTTACGATTGCCCCGACGGCGTCGGCAATGACGATCAATCTGAATTCCGGCGGCACCGACACCGTCAATGTGACGGACGTGGGCGGATTCACCGGGCCTGTAACTCTTACTGCATCCGGCATGCCTTCCGGAGTGAATGCATCGTGGAGCGTCAACCCTACCACCAATTCCAGCGTGCTATCGCTCATAGCTTCTAGCTCGGCTGCCACCGGCACGTTTACCATCGCCATCCAAGGAACCTCCACCGGGACTTCGTTCGGGACTTTGCAGGCGACCACCAACATCGCTCTCACCGTCACTTCGAAGCCGGAAGTACAAATCGCTTGGGTCAGCCCCGCCGCCGGCATAGCTGGCAGTACATTCACCATTATGCCCGGCGTGGGAACGTCTTTTGCCGAGACGCAAGGATCGAGCGCGATTTATTTCGGCTCGACAGAGGCAACTGTTACTACATGGGCCATCGATTCCATTGCAGTTACGGTTCCGAGTCTTGCGGCTGGCACCTACAACGTGACCGCGGTCGTGGATGGCGTAACCAGCAATGCGGTTCCATTCACAATCACCAGCGCTGCGCCCTCACCGGTGCAATACACCGGCAACGGAACCTGGTTTACTGCGCTTGGCGGTCCGTATGGCGGCTGCGGCGTGCCGCAAGAGTACATTGACTCGCAAAACTTCGTTGCGCTCAATGTCCAGAACGATCCCGGTAACTACACCCTTACGCTGTCTCGCCCCATCTCCCCCACAGGGGAGTACGCCGGCGACATCGGCTTATGGGACAACGGGCTGAATTGCGGCCGGTGGGTCCATATCACGATGGGTGATAACTGCAATGGCACGAACGACGGCAACCAGGATCTATCGTTCTGCCGTGGAGGCCTGGGGTGGGTTCCCGACCAATTCACCGGCGCCGAACTCGATCTGGTCGTTGCCGACAGTTGCCAGGACGAAAACTCCTGGTGCCGCGACGATCCCTATCACCTCGATCAGGCGCAGGCCGCGCTGAATAACTACACGATCAATGGCGCGCCTGCCGGAGCTATCTATCCGAACTACTGGAATAACCGGCAAATCAATTGGTATTTCGAGCCGTCCCCCAATTACACGGGCGATATCAACATCGGATTCCTGAATGGCGCGAATGCTTATTGGTCGGCGATTTCCATCACTCATTTGCCAAACGGCATTCATGGAGTGCAATACCTCCTCAACGGAGTATGGACCGCGGCCGTAATGGATGCCGACCTGGGCGATGACTACATCGTACTTCCTACTGTCCCAGGTGGGACACAGTATGAGATACAGGTCTTCGATGTGACCAACACACTCATCAACAGCGGGCGCATCTACACCTTCTCGTATCCGGCAAGCTGCGGGGTTTCGTGCACACCTGCATTGACGCCGGTAACGTTCGCCACATCGCAGTAACAACGGACCATTTGCTCAGCCCGGAATCCTAGCTTGTTCGATCCGATTCCGGGCTGAAGCATGGGTATGAGCTTGAACGCCTCATGCCTCGACATAACTCTTCAATGACACGCTGCGCCCCGACTCTCTCCGATACGTACATATTGCCGGACGTTGGGCCGTTGGCGCCAGATAAAGGGAGCGCACCATGAAGCAAACTATCCTTCGGGTTTGCGGAATAGTCCTGGCAGCAGCGATTGTTCTGGCAACCACTGCAGCTGCTCAGTCGGCGTGTAAAGTTGTTTACACAATCTCGCCTCAAAACAACACCGCCTTCGGAGCGGCCATCACCATCCAAAACACGGGAACCACCGCCTGGTCCAGTTGGTCGCTCACCTGGGCGTTCGCCAACGGACAGACCATTTCCTCGCTGTGGAACGGCAATGAAATCCAGAGCGGCGTCAATGTTACCGTGACCAACGAGAGTTACAACGGCAGCATTGCCGCCGGCGGCAGCCTTTCCGGCATCGGATTCAACGGAACGTGGAACGGCGTCGCCAACGCCGTGCCCACGTCGTTCGCGGTCAATGGAACAACTTGTGGCACGTCGACAGGGAGCTTCACGCTCAAGCCTTCGGCAGCTACACTGGCAATCGCTCAAGGCGGTATCGGAACAGATACCATCGATGTGATCGACTCGGGCGGATTTACCGGCCCAGTTGCACTGGCCGCATCAGGGCTTCCCAGTGGTGTGACTGCGACCTTCGGAACCAATCCGGCGACAGGAAGCAGTGTGCTGACATTGGCGGCTGGCAGTTCGACCAGTTGCGTTGTTGGCGGTGCCTCGACTATTACGATCACCGGAAGCTCCGGCTCTCTGTCGGCAACCACCACGATCTCGCTTATTATCTCCGCTCCGACGCCGGCATACACATTATCTGCTTCACCCTCCGCCCTAACATTGGCTCAGGGCAGCAGAGTAACCGATACCGTCTCGACGGCTGTCATCGCTGGATTCACAGGCAGCGTAACACTAGCGGCAACCGGCCTTCCCAGCGGAGTGACCGCGTCCTGGAGCTCCAACCCCACCACGGCGAACAGTGTACTCATGCTGACCGCCAGCAGCACGGCCACTCTTGGCGCGGCTACAGTCACCATTACCGGAACCAACGGCTGCACGTCTGTTTCTACCACCATTGCTCTCACCGTCACTTCCCCGCTAAAGGGTAGCTTCACGCTGACGGCATCGGCATCCGCTCTGTCGATCGGCCCGGGCAGCGGAGTTACCGACACCATTACGGTCACAGACATAAGTCCGTTCACCGGCAGCGTAACTCTTGCCGCATCCGGCTTGCCCAGCGGAGTCACTGCGGTCTTCGGCGCCAATCCCAACACCGGCAGAAGTGTACTCACGCTGACCGCCGGCTGCGCGGTCGCCATCGGAACGTATACCGTCACCATCACCGGAGTCTCCGGCTCACTGACGGCAACTACGGCCATTGCCCTCACCGTCGATGGGGCGATATCGGGGAGTTTCTCACTTGCACCCTCGCCGGGCGCTCTATCCATCGCCGAGGGCGGCAGCGGAACCATCACCATTACTCCAACAGGGTCGGCCTGCTTTACGGGCAGTGTAACTCTTGCAGCATCTGGCTTGCCGAGCGGTGTAACTGCCACATTCTCTCCCAACCCCACCACTGGCAACAGTGCGATGACTGTGAAAGCTAGCAGCTCGGCCGCCGCCGGAACCTACAGCGTCACCATCACCGGTACATCCGGTAACCTGACGGCCTCGACCACCATCTCCCTCACGATCGCTGCCCCGGTACAAACCGGCTTCGCCTGCAGCATTCTCTATACGGTGACCGCACAGAGCCCAACCACCTTCGGAGGAGGCTTCGTCCTAGGCAATACCGGAACAACCGCCTGGACCAGTTGGACGCTGACGTGGGCCTTCGCCAACGGTCAGACAATTTCGTCCTTCTGGAACGGCCTGGAAACTCAGAGTGGCGGCAAGGTGACAGTGGCCAGCGAGAGTTACAACGGCGCTGTGGCCCCCGGCGGCTTCGCAACCAACATTGGCTTCGACGGCGTCTGGAACGGCGTCAGCAACCAAATACCAACGTCGTTCGCAATCAACGGAACGGCCTGCAGCGCTCCGGCACAGGCGACCGGGAGCTTTACGCTTGCGCCCTCGGCTTCCACCTTGGCAATTACCCAGGGCGGCTCCGGAACCGACACCATCGCGATTACGGACGTGAGTCCATTCACCGGCAGTCTAACTCTTTCCGCATCCGGCCTGCCTGCCGGCGTAACTGCCGCCTTCGGCACCAATCCCGCCACCTCGACCAGCGTGCTGACACTCACAGCCAGCAGCACGGCCACGGTTGGAACTTCCACAATCACCATCACAGGCACCAACCCCGCTGGCACTCTGGTCTCATCCACTCCCATCGCCCTCACCGTCAATTTACCGGTGCCAGTTATCTCATGGCTCAGTCCGGCATTGGGGATCGCTGGCAGCTCAGTGACCATCATGCCCGGCGGCGCACTGGGAGATGCCTCCTTTGGCGCGACACAAGGGACAAGCGCTGTTTACTTCGGCACGACCGAGGCCACGGTAACCGGATGGGCTGCTAACTCGGTCGCCGTTACGGTTCCGAGCCTGGCGGCGGGCACGGTGGGCGTGACTGTGGTCGTAAACGGCCAGACCAGCATTGCGGTTCCGTTTACTGTCACGAGCACAACGCCGTCTCCTGAAACATACACAGGAAACTCCACATGGTTCAGCGCGCTCGGAACCCCGTATGGCGGCTGTGGCGTGCCACAACAATACCTGGACACGCAAAACTTTGTTGCTCTCAACGTGCAGAACGATCCCGGTGACTACACCCTCTTTCTGTCCCGTCCCATTTCCTCGGAGTATGCCAGCGAAATTGGCCTGTGGCAGAACGGCGCGAACTGCGGACGCTGGGTGCATGTGACGATAGGTGACTTCTGCGAGGGCATGAACGACGGCGAACAGGACGAGCCATTCTGCCGCGGCGGCACAGGTTGGGTTGCCGACCAGTTCACCGGTGCGGAACTCGATCTGGTCGTTGCGGACAGTTGTCAGGACGGCAACGCCTGGTGCCGCGACGATCCCTATCATCTCGACCAGGCGGAGGCGGCGCTGAACCAATACGTGCTGAATGGCGAGCCTGTCGGCGACATGAATCCGACTTACTGGAACAATCGGCAAATTCACTGGAATTTCGAATTGTCGCCCAGTTATACCGGGGACATCAACATCGGCATGTTGGCAAACTCGAATTCGGCTTGGACGGCGATTTCCGTAACCCATCTGCCAAACGGCATTCATGGATTGCAGTATCTCAGCGGCGGAGTTTGGACAAAGGCCGTGAACGATGGCGACATGGGAGAAGCCTTCTTGATCTCTCCGACTGTCGCAGGCGGGACGCAATATGAGATCCAGGTGTACGACATCACCAACACATTGATCAACAACGGGCGCATCTACTCGTTCACAATTCCAGCAAGCTGCGGAAGTTTGTGCGTACCGGCATTTACGCCCGTAACCTACACCGTCTCGCAGTAACAGCGGGCCGTTTACTTAGTCCGGAATCGGGGCATATCTGCTCCGTTTCCGGGCTGACTTCCGGCCATAACTCCGGGCAAGGTGTCGTCGCGCGGTAGCCGAGGATGACATCTCGAAAAAGTTCGTTGCTCAATGGAAAAAAGGTATGAGTCCGAACGCCTCATGCCTCGACATACTGCACCAAATACACGCTGCGCCCCGCAAACCATCTAACGTTGGATCAGGGCCGCTGGCGTCGAACAAAAGGAGCATACCATGAAGCACAGTTTCCTGCGTGTTTGCGGAATAATGCTGGCGGCAGCGATTATTCTGGCATCCCCTGCAACCGCTCAAACAGCGTGCAAAGTCGTCTACACGATTTCCAGCCAGTGGTCGGGCGGTTTTGGAGCGGCCCTTTCCATCCAAAACACGGGAACGGCAGCGCTCAGCAGTTGGACGCTGACCTGGGCCTTTGCCAATGGACAGACGGTCACTCAACTCTGGAACGGCACGGAAACCCAGAGCGGCGCCAACGTGACGGTGAAAAACTTGAGTTACAACGGCAGCATCGCTGCCGGCGCAACCTTAACCGGCGTGGGATTTAATGGAACATGGAACAATGTAACCAATGCTGTTCCTACGGCGTTCGCTGTGAATGGAACGGCTTGCAACTCGTCGTTGACATCCACAACCACCTCGCTCGCGGCCTCTTCCACGACTACCACCACAGGCGCCAGCATTACCCTCACCGCCTCGGTTGCGCCCGCAGCGGCCACCGGAACCGTTACGTTTTACGATGGAACAACCGCGCTGGGAACCGGGACGCTGAGTTCTGGAAAGGCGACCCTGTCCACCTCATTCAGTACGGCCGGGACGCATTCGATTACCGCTGTCTACGCTGGATCGACGGCCTACGCGACCAGCACATCGAGCGCAGTCTCAATCGTGGTCAGCACACCCACCAAGACGCCCACCACCACCGCGCTGGCTGCATCCACCACTACGCCCACGGTTGGCGCAAGCGTCACGCTGACCGCCACGGTCGCGCCCTCAGCAGCCACGGGCACAGTCACCTTCTTCTCGGGCACAACCTCGCTCGGAACCGGCATGTTGAGCTCGGGAGTAGCAACGCTCACGACCTCCTTCGCGACAGCGGGGACTGACTCACTGACCGCCGTTTACGGTGGATCGACGGCCTACGCAACCAGCACATCGAGCGCAGTCTCAATCGTGGTCAGCACACCCACCAAGACGCCCACCACCACCGCGCTTGCCGCATCCACGACCACGCCAACGGTTGGCGCAAGTGTCACATTGACAGCCACAGTTGCGCCCTCAGCGGCTACGGGCACAGTCACCTTCTTTTCGGGCACAACCTCGCTCGGCACCGGCAACCTGAGTTCGGGCGTGGCAACGCTCACGACCTCCTTCGCGACAGCGGGGACTGACTCACTGACGGCTGTCTACGCAGGATCGACGGCCTACGCGACCAGTACATCGAGCGCAGTCTCAATTACCGTTAGCACACCCACCAAGACGCCCACTACCACCGCGCTCGCTGCGTCCACCACTACGCCAGTGGTTGGCGCCAGCGTCACATTGACAGCCACGGTTTCGCCTTCGGCGGCCACGGGCACAGTTACCTTCTTTTCGGGTACGACCTCGCTCGGCACCGGCACGTTGAGTTCGGGTGTGGCAACGCTTACCACCTCCTTTGCAACAGCGGGGACTGACTCACTGACGGCTGTCTACGCTGGATCGACAGCCTACGCAACCAGCACATCGAGCGCTGTAAGCATTACTGTTTCACCTGGCACCGGCACTGGCTTTGGGTGCTCCGTCGTCTACACGATTACGCCGCAGAGTTCGAGCGCTTTCGGCGCGGCCATCGACCTCGAGAATACCGGAACGACGGCCTGGACCAGTTGGTCGCTACAGTGGATCTTCGCCAACGGACAGACGATTCAGTCTCTTTGGAACGGCGTTGAAACCCAGACCGGCGCGTTGGTCACGGTGACCAATGAGAGCTTCAACGGCGCTGTCGCCGCAGGTGGAAGCGTGTCCAACATAGGCTTCAATGGCAACATAGTTAGCGGCAATGCGGCCCCAACGGCATTCGCGGTCAATGGAAACCTCTGCGCTCCGTTGAGCGGCGATCCTCCCCTGGCGCCGACCGGGTTGACAGCCACGTCCGGCAATGCGCAGATCGCGCTTGCGTGGACACCGAGTTTGACTGCGACGTCGTATCAAGTGAAGCGATCGACCACGAGCGGCGGACCGTACACGACGGTCGGAACATCGGCCACAACCAGCTTCACCAACACCGGCTTGACCAACGGCACGATTTATTACTACGTGGTCGCGTCAGTAAATACCGCCGGCGCCGGCGCCAATTCAAGCCAGGTCTTCACTGAACCCGGCGCAACGCCTCCCAATGTTACGATCATCGCCAATCCCTCCGAAACCCAGAAGATTTCGCCGTATATCTACGGAATCGACGGATCAACCAATGCATCGGTTCCCAACGTCCCCGATGTCACCATCTTCCGCATGGGCGGCAATCGCTGGACAGCCTATAACTGGACGACGAACGCATCCAACGCGGGCAGCGACTATCTCTACGAGAGCGACAACTTCCTGAGTTCCAGCACTATTCCAGGATTTGCAGTCTATCCGACCATCAATGCCAACATTGCCGCTGGACAAGCCACCCTCTTCACGATACCCATACAAGGGCTGGTTTCCGCGGATGAGGCCGGCCCGGTTCCCACCACCAATGCGCCGGATCTGGCAAGGTTCCAGAATGTCGTCTATCGGAAGAGCTCAGTCAGTTCCGCTCCCTTTACGACTACCCCGCCCGTTGTTGTGGTCGGTGGCGAGGACACTGGCAATGTCTACGACGACGAGTTCGTCTGGGCAATGAATCAGCTTTCCACCACGCAGGAGATTTTCAACGGAACCACGTCCACACCGGCATTTGTCGATCTCGACAACGAACCGGATCTTTGGAACTCAACGCATCTGGAAATACAGGGCCCGACAGAAATTACGCCCGCCGCCTACATTGCCAAGACACTGTCAGTGGCGGAGGCTCTGAAGACTCAGTTCCCCAACATTGTTATCTTTGGACCGTCGCATTACGGCTTCCTTGGCGTCTACAGTTGGCAGGGGGGAGTCGCCGGCGCCACTCCAACCGGCGAGAACTGGTTCCCTGACGAGTATTTCCAGGCTCTGGCCACCGCTTCGGCAACTTTCGGAAAGCCGCTCGTGGATTCCTATGACTTCCACTGGTATCCGGAAGACTACGACGCGGGCAGCACCCGAGTGACCAGCATGAGCGCAGCGACTTTGTCGGACGCGGATATGCAGTTGATCGTGCAGGCTCCGCGCAACCTCTGGGATCCGACCTTTACCGATCCCGGCAACAGCAATCCGTGGGTCAACTCCGTGCTCGGAGGCGCGCCCATCGAGTTCCTGCCCAGGCTGCAGGCGAAGATCAATGCGGAATTCCCCTCGATCAAGCTCTCCATCAGCGAGTACGAGACAGGTGGGTTCAACAACATAGCCGGCACAGTTGCACAGGCGGATCAGTTGGGCGTTTATGCCAGCAACGGCCTCTTCGCGGCCATGCTCTGGCCGCCCAGCGGAACCTACGATTATGAACTCGCGGGATTCCGCGCCTATCGCAACTTCGATGGCGCCGGCTCGAACTTCGGAGATACTTCGGTGGCAACGACCTCTAGCAACCCCGGGAGCGTGATGGCCTACATAAGCACGGACAGCACAAAGCCCGGCCGGGTTGTGTTGGTGGTCGTCAATCGGGCAAACACTGCGCAAGTGGCTGCGATCAGCGGGCTCAGCCTGTCTGGCACCGCCAGTTTGTACCAAATCACGGCAACCACAGCTTCGGCGCAAAGCACGGCTGGGAGTCCGGTAACGCCAGTGTCCATTGGGACGATGGCGGTGAGTGGTTCGTCGCTGACGCTGACTCTACCCGCGTACAGCGTCACAACAATCGACGTTCCATAACCTCGTGGAAGTTGGCGTAACGCAAAACCAGAGTTGATGTGTCCTGGCGATTTCAGCTCAAGCCAGTGCTTCCCGCGGGAAGCACCGGCTTGAGAATTGAGGTTCCCGGATACAGCGATTCTGGTTTTTGCCGTTAGGTCTCTGACCGTTCGATCATGGTCGGAGACCTGGAAGCCGGTTGGCGTTTCCTGCTCAGGGCTGTATCCTAAGCAAGCCGATGGAACTTGAGCATGAGCCCCTCGAACCCGCGGACCGCGAGAGCCTCGCGCGCGCAGTCGCTCTTCTTGAGAAAAACAGTTTTGTCACGATGCTTGCGCGGGTGGCGGGTCGCCCGGTCAATGTAGTGGTTGCGTCACTGCCCACTTTCGTTGGCGAGATCGTCATGAATGCGTCCAGGAACGCGATTCTTCAGTGTCTTAGGATTGCGTTGAAACCCCGAGGACGAAGAAATCTTCTCACTATCGCGGGAAACCATCCGGCGCTGGTATCCGGAATCGCCGGGGCGGTTGGCGGTTTCGCCGGAGTGGCCGCGCTGGCCGTGGAACTTCCGCTCACCACGATTGTGATGTTCCAGTCGATCACCAAAATCGCCGCCGCGGAAGGCGAGGATATATCCAGGCCTGAGGTCCGCTTGGCGTGTCTTGAGGTATTCGCCCTCAGCACCGACGGAAGGGGCCCCGCAGCCCTGGAATCCGGATATTACGCGGCCAGAAGCGCGCTGGCCAAATCCGCGGACGAAGCGGCAAGCTATGTATTGCGGCGCAGCACTTCGCTGGAGGCTGGTCCCGCGGTGGTAGGGTTGGTGTCGGCTATCGCTCCTCGTTTTGGATTGCTTGTTTCCCAGGAACTCGCGGCGGCGGCCATACCGATTATTGGCGCGGCTACCGGTGGCGCACTGAACATCGCTTTCGTGCAACACTTCAACAACATCGCGCGCGGTCACTTTGCCGTGCGCTCACTTGAGCGAAAATATGGCGACACAAGAATTCGCGAAGAGTTCGAACTGATCCGGGCGGCCGCCGAGACGTCGCGAAGACTGGAGCGCGGAGAAAAAGCTCTCGGAGACGGTTCCAGGTGACCCCATGTGAAGAGCCGTCTCCGGTCCGCGCGCAGGTCTCTTCGAGACGCGGAGCATTGATAGAGCGTTCATCTCAGGAAATCGCGTCCATGTTATTGTGCTTCGTATGATTCGCAGACGTGACATACGCTTTGCCGGAACGGTTGTTTTCTCCGTGTTATTTGCGCTGGCCGCCGCCGCGCAGAGCTCCGAGTCCGCACGGCCTAACCTGGAAAATACCGAGCAACTGCTAGGCATCCTCCCCGATGTCGCTCAACTTCAAAAGCTATCCGCCACTCCAACCGCGGAGGACAGGTGGCAGATTCTATGGTTGCGCCAGCGGATCACAGAACGAGTTTTGTACGCCACGCTCGAATTCGATGCCGCCAACGCGCGGTTGGATCGCGAGATGGCCCATGCCAACGAACTCCACAGTTATCTCTCCGACCGCCGCGATAACGTCGTCACCCGCTCCAACCTGCTCGGCATAATTATCGGCGGAGGTCTCTCGGCCACCAGCAATGGCCTCCAGCTCTCATCCAAGCTCGGCAGGCCCGCCGCTGTCGTTGGGTTAGTCGGCGGCATCGCCTCCGCGGGATTTGGCCTGATGGGAATTCACGCGCAGAATGGCAAGACCACCGGCTTCGATTTCGATTCCAATATGCTCGCCGAGTTCTTTGACCGTCCTGCCCTTCCGAATAGTACGTATAACCCATTAGTCTGGACGCTCCTGAACCAGCCATCCGGAGAAGGTTCCGGCGACCTGACCGGCAAGCAGCAGTTGCTGGAGTTGTGGATACGGGTAAAACGAATCGATTCGCTGGACAGCAAAGAAAAGATCGACCACCTTACTAGTCAGCCGTCCCAGCTTCTCAAGCTCAGCATCGACGATCTCGAAGACCGCGCCGCCATGCTTCACGACATTCGCGCCAGAATCTCTTACTTGAAACTGGATCTCGCGGCGATCCTGGCTTCCCTGCCTGCCCCGCCGCCACTCGAGGCTAAGCCGCCCGTCGAGGTTCAGAAAACCGAACCGTAACCTGTGCGGCGAATGACACCGGCTGAGAGCCTGTCTGCGGTTGTTCTCTGTCGCCTTGGGATAAGCTGTACTATGCGAATCCTGAATCGTAGGTCCTTTGAATGAATTCTTTACTCGCGCTGACAGTCTGGGCAGTTGTGCTCTTTGCCTCGACCAATGTCGATGACGTTTTTGTGCTGGTTGGCTTCTTTGCCGATCCCAAGTTGCGCGCGAGAGAGATTGTGCTTGGCCAATATGCTGGATTTACGGCTCTGTTTTGCGTGAGCTTGGCGGCATCCCTCCTCTCTATGGTTATCCCTCGCGCCTATTTCGGCTTGTTGGGAGTGGTTCCGATTCTCATTGGCGGAAAGAAAATGCACGATCTGTACCGCAAGCGCGATGGGACAAACGTAGAGGCGGAATATCGATCCAATGCGGGAGGGAGCGGGCGAGCGGCAACCGTGGCCATGGTGACAATGGCGAATGGTGGCGACAACATTGGGATTTACACCCCGTCGTTCGCTCTTCGCTCGGCATATGAGATCGCCGTAATTGCTCTGATCTTTGCCGTGATGACCGCGCTGTGGTGCTTCGCCGCGCACGCCATGGTAAATCACCCGAGATTGGGTTCGCCCATTCGCCGCTTCGGTCGGCGCCTCGCTCCCATTGTATTCATTGGCCTGGGCGTCGTGATTCTCTATCAGTCGGGCAGCTTCGGAATGCTCATGCACAGCGGGCGCTAGAGCAACCTTGCCGCGCACTTTCACTCAGCGAAGAACTGGGAGCAATGCGCTCGAAGCGAAAACGCTCCGAAATGACTGAAACGCGATCAGATGACATTGGACAGGATATTGATGACCAGCCCAAGAATCGCTGCAACAAAGAAGAACGAGTAGATCGCGTGCAGCAGCGTTACACGGCGCACCTTCGGGTTGGTAATCGTCACATCGGAGGTTTGATAACACATGGCGATGGTGAATGAGTAATACATGAAATCCCAGTAATCGGGCATCTTTCGCTCGGGATAAGACATCCCCTCGTCGTACGGTATTTCGTCGTCGGGGGTCGAGTCGCTGTAGTACATGTGCATGTAATGCAATCCGAAACTGATATGGGCTACCAGCCAGGCCAGGGCGATCGCCAGCAGCGAGGTTCCATAGTCCAACATGCGCAAAAGATGCGAGCTGTTGTTTATGTGCAGCATGACCGGGATGACGGCGATCCCGACCAGCGTGAGCAGAATCAACAAAAGTAAGTGAAAGTTCCGCCATCGAGATCGGGTCGCCAAATGGGCGCAATCCTCCGGCGTTGCGACGCACATCAGCCCGATGAACAAACCCACGTAGGCGAGCGCGGCCAGGTCGAAGCAGATGATGAGCCGCATATCCCCCGGCAGGGCCATTGTGAGCAGAAAGCCGGCGCACGCGGCGGCGAGGGACAAGACGGGTCTTCCGCGGTCTTTGAGCGCCCAGGGGATGCGCGGGCGGGTGGGTTGCGTGGTTGGCTGGTCCATGATGTCGTATGCTAGCATTTCACGACTTCCGGAATCGTGAATTCCCAGTGGAAACTAGTCGCTGCCCCGGCATATCCGGCGCATCGCGTAATGATTGACCAGCTCGCCGCGTCGCCGACAGGAGTTCGGATTATGCAGGAAATCGGCATCAAGCTGCGGAAATACGCTCCTCTGCTCTTCGTACCTCTGGCCCTCCTCCTGAACCGTCTTTCCGTTGTTCCGCCGCTATGGGTATTCCTCTCCGCTTTAGTCGCCCTCGGGGTGCTGGCCGACTGGGTGAGGCGCGGGACCGAGCAGGTGGCGGCGCACGCCGGAAACACCATCGGCAGCTTGCTGAATGTCAGCTTCGGCAATGCCACCGAACTGATCCTGGCGCTGTTCGTGTTATCGGCCGCGCAGACCGAGGTGGTGCAGGCGCAGATCACCGGCTCGATCATCGGCACCACGCTGCTGTTCCTTGGCATCGCGGCCCTGGCGGGCGGTCTGCGGCGCGAGCGGCAAGTATTCAACCAGGAGCACGCCGGGCTGCTGTCCACGCTGCTGCTGTTACTGGCCGTGGCTATCCTGCTGCCGGCGGTCTTCCATGCGACCGCGCGGCAGATGTCGCCTGGGGCGAATTTGTCCCGGCTGGACGAGGATCTGAGCCTGACCGTCTCGGTGGTGCTGCTGCTGCTCTACGCAGCCGATCTGATCTACGTCCTGGTGAGCCACCGGAGCATGTTCGAGAGCAGACGTGAGGGCGGCACGCCCCAGTGGAGCCTGCCCGCGGCGCTGGCGGTAATGGTCGTGGGCACCATCGGGATCGCGTTCGAAGCCGACGTCGTCTCGGCGCGGCTGGCCGGGACGGCGTCGCAGATCGGCCTCTCCCCCGTCTTCATGGGCGTAGTGGTGCTCGCGCTGATCGGCACTGTCTCCGATCTCTTCGTAGCGGTGTCGTCTGCCCGCGCCGGAAAAATGGATATCGTGCTCGGAATCTGCCTGGGTTCCGCCATCCAGATCGCGCTGGTCGTCGCGCCAGTACTGGTGCTTGTCTCCTGGGCAATCGGACACCCGATGAACCTTGTCTTCGCCAGCCCGCTCAACCTCTTCGCGATTGCCAGCGCGGCCTTTATTGTGCGGTTTATTGTCGCCGACGGCGAGACCACCTGGTACGAAGGATTGCTGCTGATTGGAGTGTATGTCCTGTTTGCGCTGGCATACTTCTTCCTGGGACGTGCATGAACCTGTGCGCCCTCAGGGCGCCGCGTTCTTGTTTTTGCGGCTAGAGCCCGCCCTGAGCTTGCCGAAGGGTGGGATACGCGCCGGTGTTATCGCAGTTGCGCCAACGCGGATTCCATGGGCAGCAACACGTTCTCCTCCGCATCGAAGACCCCGATGGAGCCGGCGCCTATGTCGTAGACCCATCCATGCATCTCTATGCTTCGATCCGCGATCCTGGCCGCCACGGCGGGATGTGTACGCAGATTGGCAAGCTGCGCGCGCACGTTCTGCTCCACCATGGCCCGAACGGCCTCCGGCCCTTCGAGTCCCTGCCTTTCGAACTCCGGCTGCATGGTCTGCACAACGTTGCGGACCCCCGCCGCGTTCCGCAGCCAGGAGGTGACGGCGGGCATGTGTTCCGTCATCGCCGGCGTCTGCAAGGCTTTTATGGCGCCGCAGTCGGAGTGCCCGCAAACCACAATCTCGCTCACTCTCAGATGGGTGCAGGCGAACTCCATCACGGCCGAAATCTCGCACGGGCTCTCGTTATAGGGTGGCACTATATTGCCCACGTTGCGCAATACGAACAATTCGCCCGGAGCCGTCTGGGTAATCAACTCCGGAACGATTCGGCTGTCCGCGCAGGTGATGAAAAGCGTGTGCGGATGCTGGCCCGATGCGAGATGTTCGAAAAGGACGTGGTCGTGGGGAAACTCTTTGTCGTGAAACCGCCGCACACCTTCCAGCAACCGGCGGATCGGCCGTTCGTCGCCCATAAGTTTCTCCTTGAACAGCTTAGCTTGACAATGTCCAAATACCCATCGAAATCGTCGGCGGCGATGGATGGGTTGGTACCCCGGCTGTTAGGGAGTGGCCACAGTGCGTATCGCTAGTGCTGCGAATCCGATGGCGCGCCAATGATGTGCGTGGCAAGCCGCGGTTGGCCGTTCAAAGTCAGATGCTGTCCCGCAACCGCGCCCGTCAGGCCCGCGGCGATGACAATGCTCGAGATGCCGATCAAGGACCAAAGATAAATCCCGTGCGGCCGGTGCGGCTTGGGGAGAACCTTCACCGCCAACGTTACCAGAAGAACGATCGCCAGAGGCAGCAGAAACACATTCACCACTTGCGCGGCGATGCTGAGCAAAACGAGGTCGGGCGCAAACCCAACGATCGTGGCGGCGCCGACGACGCTGGCTGAATAGATTGCATAGAACCACTTTGCCCCGAACGGATGGTGCTCAAGGGACCGTCGCTGGCCGGTAACCTCGCTTACTCCCCAGGTGAGCGCCAGCGAGGACACGATGGCGGCTACCATGGAGGCGCCCAGCACACCGGCGCTGAATACCACGCGCCCCACATGCTCTCCGAGAAATGGCGTCATCTCTTTACTGATCTCGCCGACACTGTGCAGCCCCGGCGAGGCCCCGCGAGAAACGAGTGCCGCCCCCGCAATCAAGATGGCTCCGGTCAGGCACTGCGTCAGCACCGCGCCGATGGCAGTATCCCAGCGGGAAGCCCCAATGTCGCCAAGCGAGAGTTTCTTGTCGGCAAAGGCGGATTGTTGGAAGGAGATCATCCACGGGCTGAATACTGCGCCGATGATCGCCGCCATCAGAAACGTGAATTGGCGGTTGGCGATAGGCAGATTGACAACGTCCTTGCCCATGGCCGCAAGGCTCGGGTGCGCGGCCCAGGCGACAAAGAAAAAGGCAAGTTCGAACAAGCCGACGAATACCAGTATGCGCTCCACGCGCCGGTATGAGCCGGTGGCTACGATAGCCAGAAGGGCCGCCGTGGCACAGGGCAACGTAATTCCGCGAGGCACGCCATAGAGTTCGCCAATGCCGGCGATTCCTGTGAATTGGGTAACCAAGGTGCCGATCGCCGCTACCGCCAGAGCTATCGTCGCCGGCCATGCCCACCCGATACCGAACCGTTCGCGAACCAGTTCGCAGAAGCCGCGTCCCGTGCAGATCCCTAGCCGTACCGTCAATTCCTGCACCATGTACAGCATCGGGATCAGCAACAGCACCAGCGGCAGCAGCCGGTAGCCCCACTGGGCGCCCGCCTGGGCGCCAACCACGACATTGCCCGCGTCGGTATCGGCCAGCATGACCAACAGCCCCGGCCCGCCGACGGTGATCCATTTCAGGGTGGTCCTGATCTCTAATTTGGGTAGTACGTCAGTCGCCAATTCTGGGATCCTTGAATTTCAGGTTCGACAGGGTTTCCATGCGATTCGATTCGGAGGGCCGCTTACGAAAGGGAATACTAAGCAACGTGTAACACATTGCAAATAAAAGAATGTAAATAAACACCAACGCGCCGGGAATCCGGCGTCTGGAACTCCTGAGGCCAGGACATTTCTTCCATAGAAAGGCGTGTGGACTCGCTTGCTAAACCATTGGTCCAAAAGCTGTCGGCGATATACATTCATCGCACGGAAGCTGGCGGCAATTCGCGTAGGGCATGCTGGATGCCGAATTGCTGGGCTCCATAGGTTCAATCGCCGTCAACGGACTCGGGGTCGGATTTGCATTCCTGCTCGGCGGCCCGGCGCAGTACCTGCGAGGTTCCTGCCCAGATCATGGAAGCTGGCACTAACATCGGCTTCTTCACGATCGTGAGCGTCAACTCGGCACGCTCGCTGTTGTGGCTGAAACGCACAACGACATCGCCCATGCCTACATCGATGGTGAGCAAGCCGCTGACGCCGTCCGGATCGAGTGCAACCCTGTAATCCCCGCCAGGCTTGCCCTGGAGGCTTTGCAGCGTATGCAAAGTAACCCCGGGAAAAACGTGAGTCTTCGACGTCGAAGGCGCGGATTGACTGGGCGACATCAGGATGTTGCCCCCTGCACGCTGGGGTAGCGGCGCTCGATATCGTCCGCCATTCGGACGATCTGCTTCAAGCTGGCGCGCGTCAAACGCCCCGGTTCGCGGCCCACCCAGCGCGACAGCCACTTCCGTCCGCCTGGCATCACCACGGCGCCTCCGGCGATCACCAGCGGGAAGCCGACAATGCCGGGAAGAACGACCCCCAGCACGCCTACGTAAATCATCAGCCAGCCGAATTCGCGTGGAAATTGCTCGATACGTTGCACGGCCCGCTCGATCTCGGCCCGCTCCTCCGGCGTCGGCGCCTCTGCGCTCGCCTCGGTTGCGGTCACTGCTAAGGCCGCAGTGTTGCCGGGCATAGCCGCAACAGAGTCAATGGGGAATTTGACAGCGGTCATGCGTACTCTACCTCCTAAGCGGAGAATATCATCTTCCGGCATCGCCACCTAGCTGGCCGGCACATCGTCCTCCGTGCACCAGACAGCCTCAGATGGCGAAGTGTCGTCAAGCGCGGCCAAGCGTAGCGCCCGGCGGGCGCGATTATAGGCCATGCTGGTGCCGAGGTTGGTGATGAAGACCACCGCCATGCTGGACAAACCAAAGGCGAAAGCGCCGGCGACACAGGCGAGGTTCGTTGTCGCTGCCATCCGGCGCAAGTTCGCTGCGCGGGCCACGCTGTTGCGGGCCAGCACGGCCAGTGCGGGCAGGGGAGCAATCGACTGCCCAAACAGAACCATGTCGGCTTCGTGCCAGCAGTTCTCGTCCGCGCCGGCGAGGGCGACAGACAGGTGGGCGCTGCCCGAATCCCGTAGCCCTGGGCCAACGTGAACATGCGCCGCGCCCACGCCCCGCTCGCTGAGGCCCCGTAAGAGTTGTCGTCGAAAGTCGGTATCGGCGTCGGCCACTAACCGGTCGACTCCCAGCCGCTTGGCAAGAGGCGCCACCGCCGCCGCAGGCCGTTCCGAGGCCAGCAACACGCGCATTCCCGCCCGTTGCAATCGGCGCACGCTGGACTCGGCAGCAAGGGTAGTAGTGCGCTGAAACCGCAGTCGCGCTACCTCCACGCCGTCCAGCTCGACTCGAAGCGGCGCAAACTGAGTGCGGTCTACTTTGCCGAATAGCCGCAGCACGTGGCTTCCGTACTCGATGGCCACAAATGTGGCGCCAATCTCCCGCAAGCCGGCCCGCCGGGCGATTAGACGGCGTGCCCGGCAGGCGCGCACCAGCGCCGGGCCGCGCGGATCGCCCAGCCAGACTCCAGCCGCCGCAATGGCCGGGAGCAAGTGGTCCTCCTCGATGCCCCTCGCCTGCATCTCCGCCAGCTCGCAATCTGTGCGCCGCAATTCCTCATGGTCGTCTAGAACCACCCAGGAACACGAAGCGAAACGGCTGAATGCCTCGTCGGAGCGGATCAACGCGCCATGCCTAAGAGCGATGCGGACAGAACGCAGCGTCTCCAGCTGCGCCACGAGACCCGCCGCGGTGGCATAGTCCGGGCGCATGACCGCGACCGACATGGCCGGTCCGCCAACCAGCAGGCCTAATCCCGCCGCAATTAGCGTGGGCCCTACCGTGCGCTGCGCGAACGTTTCGGCCTGCTGGTTGAGGGCCCATTCGGCCGGCGCTGGCACAGTGGTCCCAATGAGAGCCCGCGACACCTGCGCCGCCCGCGTCCGCCACCCGGTGCGCAATGCGGCGAGGTCGAGTTCGCCGGCCAGAAGCCGGCTGCCGGCCAATACTTCGTCCCCCTTGATCCGTGTTGCCGGCGCCGGATCGCCCAGAAGTCTGACTTCGTCCACCAGCGCGGCGCCGTCGATTACCGTGGCGTCTACCGGAATGCGGTCGCCGGCGCGAACCCGGAGGCGCTGACCGGCGTCGATCTCCGAACGCGGCACCACCTGCTCCAGCCCGCCGGCGCCGACCGCTAACGCCTCTCCGGGCACACCCACGCTCTCGTCCAGCATTGCCTGGTTCTCGACTTCAATATCTCGCCGGTACCGCTGTTCCCAACTGCGAAAGCACCAGGACATCAGCGCCGCGGTCAGAAACTGGCCGGTTAGCAGGGTCATGCCCACAATGCCGGTATAAAGCAGGGGCAGGCCAATCCTGCTCTCGTTCAGTTGCTCCGCGGCGGCGCGGACGGTATCGAGATTGTTGATGACCAGCAACGCGGCCGCAACAGGTTTGACGGCCGGCATCAACTCGCCGGCCATGCTCACTCCTAGTGAGACATTGGCCATACTAAAATCGACCTTCCCGGACCAAGGCGCGGCGTGCGGATCCAGCGGCGCTTGCAACTCGGTCTCAACCTTCCGCACCAGCGCCGCCGCCGACGCAACGGCCGGATCCAGCCGGATAACGAGCGTCCCGGCGTCGATGGTCGCCTCAAGCAAGCCCGGAATCTGCTGCAACGCATCCACGATCCGCTGAGCCGTCAACGGGTCGCGCCCATTGGCACGATACCGCACCTCCAGGCAGCTCTTGTTGAGGGTGAGGATTTCGAGAGTGGTAATGACGCCGCGAAAGCGGCGGAGCTTGACGGGCTCTCCAGGCCGCCAGTTCGGCATCGCTTCGGATTCCGGATCGTCATGGCTCGCCAGTGCATCGGCAAGGCGGCCTACGAGCATCTGCTCATCGCTGGGCGAAGTACGGTAACGGACGGTCGCCGTTGCCCGGAAGGGGTCGATCTCGATCGTGCTAACCTCGGGGAAGCGAAGCAGCCGCCGCGCGAACGACACTGCGCTGGCTTCCTGTCCCGGAGCGAACAGTCGAGGATCGGTGACCGTTAGCATCCCGGGTCGGCTGCGAACTGACAGGCCGGACTCCGCCTCGGTCAAGCTGTCGCGGCTCCGCGGTACGGGAGCATCCCCTCTTGTATAAGTTCTTCGAGACGGCGCGATAACGCCGCATCCTGGCCATCGAGCACGTTGATCAGATCCTTCAACTTTCGCTGACGCTGGTCGATTGCGTAGATCGTATAGGCTACCGCGCCAGCCATCGCGATGCCCGACGTAACGTCCATCCAGTTGTCGAACACAGGCCACCTCCCACAAGGTCGTTCTCGCCGCCGAGCGTCTCGAAGGCGCATCAAGTACTGATAAGTATATTTTGTGGGGCTCCGCCCACTATCTGTATGGCGCCCGCCAGACCTTCCAGAAGCAGTTTCCCGCGCACTTCGGATTCCAGGTTCTTAGCCGCGCGGTGCGTGCGCAGGAACCGCGCGAACATCTGCAGCCCGGTCAGCACCTGGACCTCGGTCTGCATCAGCCCGAGATGCAGGCGGAGCCCGTGTACGCCATCGCTGCCGCGCTCGCGGATCACCTGCATATCGTGCACGATGATGATTGGGTCGCGGCCGATCAGCGACTCGTACTGGCGCAACAAGGCGACCGATGCGTCCCGGCCGAGGAAATAGGTCGGTTCCTCACGGTTGAGGTCGAAGAATAGTTCCAAGTTCTCTTTCAAGACCCTGCTTGCCACCGAGTTCCATCCGGTGTCGATGACAAAAATGCGAAATCGGGACTCTGCGGGCGGGTCGACAATTGGCGCGATGGTCTCCGCCGGCACCGTTTCAGTTTCTTCCTGACGAGGGTGCCCCGCCGCAACCCCACTGATCACCGTTACCCCTTTTGAGGAAACGAACCGCTCGGGCCTAGGGGAAGAATCCGAGCTCTCGACTTCCATGTTCATGCCGGGCCTCCTGCAACTTCAGGTGTGCGCCGAAATACACGTTGATCCTGGCGCGAACTGGAAGACAAAGCCGCGCACGCGGTTAAGCGGCCACAGTTCTATGGTGCGGGATGATTACACCGATCGCAACCATGTCTTCCAGTTGGCCAAACATCACGGCATCGTCGGCATTGATTACGTTAAATAGAGTCCTGAGCTTCTTCCTCTTTTGCTCGATCTCGAAAACGAGATATCCAATCGCGACAACTGCCACTGCGCCACCCAGAACGTCACCGAAACTATCGAACATAAACTCACCTCCAAAAGATTCTTTACACCCTTAGCCGGAGCGGCGTCCCAGGCGCTACGCCTCCATCAGTACATGGTGAGCGGCCCCGCCCACAATCTCTATCGCGCCGGACATACCTTGCTTGTGCAGTTTGCGCCGCACGTCCGCTTCCAGGTTCTGCGACTCCCGATGCGTATTGATGAAACGCGCGAACATTTTCAGCGCGGACAGAGCGTCCGCCTCGCCGTCCAGCAGCCCCAGATGCAGGCGGAATCCGAGATGCTTGCGGAATCCGCTCGCAGTCAAATCGTGTACGGCGATAATCGGATCGTGGCCGATCAGTCTCTTGTTCTTGCGCAGCAGGGCTACCGATTGGTCCCGGTCGAGGACATAGATGGGATCCTCGTGGGTAAGGGCGTGAATGAGCTCGATGTTTTCGTTCAGAACCTTGCTCGCGGGGTGATTCCAGCCGGAGTCGATGACGAAGATGCGGAACCGCGGCTTCTCGTCCCGCGTATCGGGAGACGCCGGGCCGGTTTCCGGCGATGCCGCGACAGTCTTCGCTTCGGGTGCGCCAGCTTTCGGTGTTGCTGCAGAGGCCTCCGCAAGTTCCGGGATGCTCTCGCCCAGGGCAGCCACTGACTCCACCGGCGCCGCGGATGGTTCTATCTGTTCGGCAATGCTCTCAGACTGGGCAGCGATGACTTCGGTTGGTCCGTCGACGCTCTCCGGCTGGACAGCGACGGTTTCGGTCGGTTCATCGACGCCTTCTCTCTGTTCGTCCGCGCCTTCCGGCTGCGAAGCGGCTGTCTCTTCCGCCGCGTCCTGCTCCGGCGCGGCTTTTGAGGACGCGGAAAGCGCATGCTTCGCTCTCCCTGAAGTTCCGGTGCGGGTAGCTGCTGCGGTCATCTCAAATCCCTCACGCCTATTGTTCCTGGCCTATTCGTCGTAACAGACGGCAATCCGCGCCGTCAACACTCAGAGCGTTAAAACTGCTCGATTCCGGCAAAACTCCATCTCGCGTACTTGATCGTAGCCGCCGGCGTGGAGCAATCCGCCATCAGGCCGCCGCCGAAGGGATCTCCATCGGCTCGTCTTCCCCGATTTCCTCAAGGCCCTCGGCCGCGTCCTCCCGCGGGGAGTCGAGGAAACCGCTGGCGCGCAACTCTAGTTCCAGTATGTGCCGGCGCTCGGCCTCGTAGGCTGCGACTTTTCGCATCGGTCGGATGCCGTTAGCCAGCGCCGCCAGAGCTGCCACATTGTTGGTCAGCACGGAGATCGCGATCCCAAAGCCCAGCGTGAACGCGCCGACGATGCACAGAATGTTCGGCGCAAGGATGAGCGCCCAACTGGTGCGCACATTGCTCTCCAGGTTGCGGGCGATGTCCAGCAGCTCGCACAGCTTGCCGAGCCCAGGCTCCATGAATACCACATGAGCCGTATCGGTAGCGATCGAAGTGGCGCCGCGCAGCGAGATTGAGACATTGGCCTTCTTCAGCGCGATCGCGTCGTTGATGCCGTCGCCTACGAAACAGACCTTGCGCCCTTCCTGTTGCAGCTTCTCCACGTAGTCGGCCTTGTCGGTCGGCAGCACCTGGGCGAAATAGCGGTCCATGCCCAGTTGTTCGGCCAGCCTGCGCGTGGGCGCTTCGTGATCTCCGGAGATAATGGCGATGTGCTTGATGCCGCGTGCGCGCAAGCCCCGGATGATCTCCGGCACCTCGGGCCGGACCGAGGCGCGCAGTTCCAGAGCCCCACCGAGCGCGTCGTCCACCGCCACCATCACCATGGTGTGGCCTTCGCGATGGGCCTCGTCCAGCGCCTCCTCGACCTCCGCTGTGAGCGCAACACCCTCCATATCCATGAAGCGGCGGCTGCCTACGCGGATCAGGCGGCCATCGATACCCACGCTAATCCCGTAACCCACCTTGTACTGCATCGAGTCGGCGAGGGGAAGTTCGAGCCCTTCCTCGTCCGCCTTCTCCAGGATGGCCAGAGCAATCGGGTGATGGAATTTGCGTTCCGCGGCCGCGGCATAGCGCAGAACCTGGCGCGCCTCGTGCCCGTTGGCGGTGAGAATCCGCCCGATTTCCGGGCGCTCGCGGGTAAGCGTGCCGGTTTTGTCGAAGAGTACGGTGTCCACTTCGCAGAGCAGATCCAGCGCGCGCCCGTCCTTCACCAGCACGCCGCGCTGCGCGGCTAGCGCCAGCGTGGAGAGCATGGCAAGCGGCGCGGCCATGCGAATGCCGGTGCCCATATCGCTGTTGAGGACGGCGGCGGCGCCGTGCGGCCCGATCGTTCCAAACGCCAGCGCGCCGACTGCGAGGGTAGGTATCACCGCTTTATCGGCCAACTGCTCGCCCTTGTGCTGGGAAGCGAGCGTGTAGCCCGCGGTGTTGTTGAGAATCTGTGCGATCTTGGCCGTCGCGGTCTCGCCGCCAGACCTCTCCACCGCAACCTTTACCTTGCCGGCCACCATGACAGTGGAAGCGAATACCTGGTCGCCGACACCCTTTTCGGCAGGCGTCGATTCGCCCGTCAGGGCCTGCTGGTCGACCATTGCCATGCCTTCGACAATCACGCCGTCAACCGGCACTACCTCGCCGGTGTGAACCATGACGATGTCGCCCTTTTCCAGCTTGTCGAGCGACACCTGGATCTCTATCCCGTCCTTGACCATCCAGACAAATCGGGGCTGTTTCCCGAATGCCCCAAGTAGCAGTTTCTTGGAGTTGTCCTCGGTGTGGCGCACCAGAAAGCGCCCGAACCCAAGACACCAGGCCAGAATGGCGCCTGCCAGCACCTGGCCGGTGGCTAGGCAGGCCAGCACCACAATCGAATCCAGCACATCGACGCCCAATCGCCGCTCCTTGGTGAGCACCTTCCACGCGCACTTGAAGCTGGGTATCGCGGTATACGCGAACAGGGCCAGGGATACCGGGAGCAATGCCGGGATCGCAAGCTGGGCAATTGCCGCGATAGGCACCGATGCCGTGCAAATCGTCAGACTGCGATCGAGCTTGTCGAGCCCGAGCGGATGCTCCGCTGCCGTCAGCGCCGAGTCCAGTATCTCCAACAGTTGCGCGGTGTTGAGCTGTCGCGGGTCGTATTCGATATCGACGCGGCACTTGACTGAGTTGGTGTCGTAGCGGTTCACCCCCAGCACGCTCATCAATTCCCGCTCGATCGCCTCGCATAGAGCCCGCTTGCGATAAAGCACCGGATTGCTGAGCCGAATCGAGCCAACGCGCTCGCGCTCCACCTGCCATCCGGTAACTCGGCCGGCATAGCGCCGGTAGCGCACCACGCCATGCCGGTCCCGTGCGGTGATCGATGGAGAGACCGCCAGGGGCTTGCGGCACTCCGCGAGGTCGCCGGCAAGCAGCGAGGCCAGCCGTTCCAGCACGCTCTTGCGTTGGTGGCGGCTCACGTCGAAACACAGGTCGACGCAAGGCGTCTCCAGGGGCGCGATGATCGCCGCATCGATCGCCGGCAGTTGTAGCGCGGCCTGAAGGAAGCGCCGGCACGCCTCCATGTCCGGCTCGGCAAACAGGTGGGCGCTTTCGACCCTGATCACCCCTGCGCCGGGGAACACAAGTTTCATTTCGGACACGGCGGCCATCCGACCTTCGTTCAGCGCAGACTCTCATCTCTGCGGGAGTTTTGACCCGGTTAGGGCTAGGGAGTCGGCGCGGCCGCCTTGCTTCAGGCCGCGCATTCGTAGTTTTGTCCTGGTAGAGGAAGGAGTTCGCGGCAGCCGTTTTGCTTCAGGTCGCACAACCCAGTCGGGTTATTTTGTTTCCAGAGCGTCCAGCGCCGCGCGCGCGCCATCGGAAAATCCGCGCATGATCGCATTCTCCGACGGCAATGCGTTGGCAATGAAGACTGCGGCATAGGTTACGCCATAGGAGGCGACGTAAGCGCTGGTATACGACATCTTGGAGAGGGACCGCATCGCCGCCGGCCCAGCTACCCCCACCGCTTCCTTCACTTTGGCGGCATGGCCAGCCGCGGTGGCTGCCGCGTCACGCATGGCATCGGCGACAGAGTTCATTGTGGAGTCTTTCGTCCCAAACTCTTCGGCACTCGCAGCAGCTTCCATCTCTTCCTCCTCGGTCTAATTCCTAGTGATTAAAGCCAGCATACGAGACCGTGCGAAGGGTGTCAACATTATGCGAAGCGTGTGAACGAGAATTCACACAGGCCAGTTTGTCTCCCCGGCGCAGCCGCCGAATTTGCTGTGCTGCCAAGACAAATCGCGAGGTACGTTGCTTCGAATCATGGACGATTCGGCGAGTTGCGAGACGGCGGCAATCGCCAGGCGGATGGAAGATCTTCCCCGGCAAACTCGCCATTCGCCCTTCCAAAAACATGACTCTTTCAGGAATCCGCAGCTGCGCCTGCTCCGGGGTTGGATGCCGTAAGAAAGACGCGTCGCTCCCTGGTTACATCCATTCCAATCTGAAGTATGGATCGGAACGAATGGAACGATTCCTCTGAAATCTTGCCCTCGTCCAGATCGCGAACAGCTTCCGCAAGAATGGCCAGCAGGTTACGCCAGATTGCATCCAACGGCTCTATCGCATTCACCTCTTGGGCCGCGCCGATCAATGTCACCACTCGGTTGCTGAATAGATCCGCGGCATTCTTCTGCTGCTTCTGAATCCACCGGTTCAGTTGCCAGATCCAGGAAGCGACCATCAATACCGCCGTTAAGATGAGGCCAACGTAGTCTGCGTGCGCCTGGAGAAAAGATGGCTTGTTCTTATCGTAAAAGTTCACGGCTCCGGGATGCAGTGGAGGGCCAAATCCCGTTTGCGGCTCAGGCCGGCGCACTTGTTGGATCAGCAAACGTGCCTCTGTAAACTGCGCCGGAATCTCCCGCATCAACTCCTGTTGCCTCTCCATCAGGATTTCCGTAACGGCTTGGATCGCGGATGCGTCAACGCTATCGCGCGCCAGCAACGTGCGATGAACCGCGATCGTGGGCAGGTCTTGAGCGGGAACCGCCGGGTCGCCCGAATACGCTCCCTCGGGAATCGAGGAGGGGAGAAATGCGGGATGTTGGATCTTCATCGCCACCGCATGCTCAATTGGAAGGAATCGGACTTTATTCGATTGCACCAGCTGCTGAATCGATGGATTTCCGATCGCGCGTACTCGAAAGATAGCGTCGGCCTGCCCGTTCAGAAATGCTTGGTCTGCGCTTGTGTCATTCAAGCCGATGAAGTGAAAATCCCCCTCATGGAGCCCGAAGTGCTCCGCCACCCGGAGGAAAGACTGATACTGTCCTCCGCTCCGCGCCAGCGCAATTCGCATTCCGCGTAAATCCACAAAATGCCGAGCCTTCGAACTCTGAGGCGCCATCAGTTGGAATGTGTCGTCATACAGCACCGCTACAACTCGCGCCGCCGGCCCAGGAAGGATGTCGGACTGGGCTGTGGCCAGTTGTGCGCGTCCCGCTTCCAGCATCTCCAGGTTTTCAGATGTTCCGCCCGTTTGAACAAGCGTGATCCGAATCCTGGGATAATGCCTTTCCACAACCTTCTTCAATGCGCTGCCCAGGATATAACTCTCGCCGCTCGAATCTCCTGCCGCCAGCGTCAGATACTGCGTTCGAGATTGTTGCCATAAGGCTGCCGCGAGCCCTATCAGGAAGCTCGCGCTCAGCAGGAGCAACACGAATCGAACGATTCTGTTGACGTCGGGGTTGAATTTCATTTTGGCCATGTATCGGAATGCGCCTTCCAAAGTTAATTAAATGTGAGCGGATCGGTCCTGGTTCAACCGCCGCCTCGATCTTCCGGCCGCTCGAACATATCGTCGATTCGAAGCACGGCGCCAGTCGCTATAGGGGGTTATTCACACAACCGCTCCCGTGTCAGGCCCATCAGAGCCCGATGGCTTCCCACACTCTCAGGTCCATTGACATCTCCTGCCGGATGAAGCTGTGTATAGTGGCCGTTCGCATCGAGCGTCCACGCCTGCCTGGTGTCGCGCAAGAATACATCCAGCGCTTCCCACAATTTCTGCTTCGCTGAGGCAGCGGATACCGGCGTTACAACCTCGATCCGATTCGACAAGTTCCGATGCATCCAGTCCGCCGATCCGATGAAGAATTCCCCCGCTACTGGATTGTCGCTGCCGTTTGCAAAGTGGAAGATGCGCGAATGCTCCAGGAACCGCCCGATAATCGAGCGCACACGAATGTTTTCTGTTCGCCCTGGAATTCCCGGACGCAGGCAGCAGAACCCGCGAACGATCAAATCGATGGGAACGCCCGCTTCCGACGCGTCGCACAACGCCTGGATCGTCTCCGGATCCTCAAGTTGATTCATCTTGGCGACGATCCTCGCCGGCTTGCCCAGTTGCTTGTTTGCTATCTCCCGCTCAATCAGTGACAAGAAGCGCGGCCGCATCGTAGACGGCGCAACCAGCAGAGACGTACATGCCGGGGCCTGCGCGTGGCCGGTGAGATAGTGAAACAGGTTCACCACGTCGCGGGTTAACTGAGGGTCGCAAGTCAAGAGCCCGAAGTCAGAGTACAAGCGCGCCGTTTTCACGTGATAGTTGCCGGTGCCGATGTGAACATAGCACTGGAGCCCCCCGCCTTCCTTGCGAACCACGAGTGCGGTCTTCGCATGGGTCTTCAGCCCGCTCACGCCGAAGGTCACGTGCGCGCCTACCCGCTCGAGTTCCGCCGCCCAGTGCAGGTTCCGCTCTTCGTCGAAGCGCGCCTTGATTTCCATTACGCAAGCAACCTGTTTTCCGTCTTCCGCGGCGCGAATCAGCGATTTCACAAACGGCGTGTCGTCGCCGATGCGGTAGGCCGTCATCTTGATCGCCACCGTATCCGGATCGTCCGCCGCCGCGCTGATAAAGTGCTCCACAGTGGCGTCAAAGCTCTCGTAGGGGTGATGGACCAGGACATCGCCGGCCCGGATTGCGGAGAAGATCGTCCCTTCCCCGAGCGAAGGCGGCGCAATCGGTGTCCACGGCTCGTCGCGCAACTGCGCAACCGGCAGTCCCGCCACCTCGAACAGCGACAGGTAATCGACGTCCTCCTCGAGTTCATACACGTCTTCGGGGGAGAGGTGAAACCGTTCGCGCAGCATCTCGCGAATCGCCGCGTCCGATCCGGGTCCGAACTCGAGCCGCACGATCGGCTCGTACCGGCGTTGGCGGACTTGCTCCTCGACCAGCACCCGCAGCTCAGCCGCCGGATCCTCCTCCAACTCCACCTCCGCATCTCTGGTAATCCGAACCAGCGTCATGCCGGAGATGGTCATGCCGCCATAGAGCTTTCCAATATTCCCCCGAATGACTTCTTGCAACGGGACCAGCAGCCGCTGCCCCGGCGGCGCTTCCGCGCTTAGCGGAACCCATTGCTTCAACCCCGGCGGAATCTTCAACCGCGCCACCATATGTTCGCCGCGCTCCGGGTCCCGCAGGCGGAATGTCAAAGACGACGAGAGGTTGGAAATAAATGGAAATGGGTGCGCTGGGTCGATCACCAGAGGCGTCAGCGCCGCGGATACTCGGGTGTCGAAATACACCCCGGCCTCTTCCCGTTGCGCGTCGCTCAAGTCGTCCCAACGCCGCAGCAGAATCCCATTCTCCGCCAGCCTCGGAATCAGCGACGCACGGTAGCATTCCGCCTGCTTGCGCAACATGGGGAGCAGCTTCTCTCGAATTTGCAGGTACAACGCGCGCTGTTCTTCCCCTTGCCCCTCCCGAACTACCGCAAGCCGCTTCATGAAGAACTCGTCGAGATTCGATGTAAAAATCGCCAGGAACTTCGCCCGTTCCAGCAGCGGTGTGCGCTCATCCAGCGCCTCCGCCAGCACTCTCTCATTAAAATCGAGCCAGCTCAAATCGCGGTCGATCCAAACTTCCGACAGCTCCGCCGGCAGCGGCGAGTTAAGGACTCCGTGGTCGCCGATTGACGCAAGGACATTCGTTGCCATTTCTTCCGCTCCTTGTTTCGGTTTGTGCCCGGCACGGCGCAGCCGGCGCCTGCCTGGGGCTTTTCTTTCAGGCTTCTGAAGCCATTGCAAAGGTCTGCTGCTAGGTCTGCCCTGCCTTGGATGCAAAACCGAAGAACTCCCCGTGAGCCGGTTCGTCGATCGGCACTTCCTGCTGGTCCTCGTCGGATGTAGTCACCCGCGCCTCGCTCGGCATCGCCGCGTAGTGTGTTGCGCGGACTCTCCGGTCTTGTACAGTTCGCCGAAGCGGCGCAAACCCCTCAATCTCTACCTGCGCCGCGAGAACCTGCGCCTCATCGTCGTCGAGAAGGCCTAAAAGCGGGACGTGCCGCAATTCTTCGGGATTGCATGGCATGGCTGACCTCGTTCATGGCTCGGGAATTGGGGAAGAAGCGATCTTTTGCAAGCGACCATACCAGACACGGCCATCCGCCAGTAACCCCGGAAATGTTAATTCTCCCGCTCCATTGCGCGCGTCTGCGTCAGTGACGCCGCGGGCGCTATCATGATTGACGGGTCGCAGGCACGCCGTAAGAACCCAGAAAATATCGATCCGGAGACGCCCGAATATGAGATTCCCCCTCGCCCTCGCCGTCGTCGCAGCCGCCACGCTTTTGCCTTTGCAGTTGCCTGCCCAACAGACCGTCACCGGCCAGGCCGCCTTTGCCGACTGGGACCAGCAGCAGCCCGGCATCCGCCGCAAAATCACTCTCGCCGATCTCCCCGAACCCAGGCCCGACGAGGCCGTCAACAACACCCCCCACCTCATTCCGCGGCCCGCAGACGCATGGCCCGTCGGCCCCGCCGGCTTCACCGTCACCCTCTACGCGGGCGGAGACTCCGCCCCCATGCAGCGCGCCGACAACAAAGAGAAAATGACGCTCAGTTCGGGCACATTTACCATGCCGCGCCTGATCCGAACTGCGCCCAACGGCGATCTCTTTCTGGCCGACTCGGGCGCAGGCGTCATCTTCGTCTTGCGCGGCGTTGGTCCCGATGGCAAGGCCGCCCAAATCGAAAAGTTCGCCGGCGGTCTCGATCATCCCTTCGGCATCGCCTTCTACCCCGCCGATAACCCCAAATATTTCTATGTCGGCAACGCCACGACCGTCCAGCGCTTCGCATATCGCTCGGGCGACCTGCACGCCAGCGGCGCGCCCGAGACCATCGTTCCCGACATTCCCGGCTACGCCCAGCTTATGGGCGGCGGGCACTGGACTCGCGATGTCGTCTTCACCCAGGATGACCGGCATATGCTTGTTTCCGTGGGTTCCGGCTCAAACGTGGACAACGCCGACACGCACCCCCGCGAATTCCACCGCGCAGACGTTCTCGAGTACACTCCCGAGGGAAAGTTCATCGAGGTCTACGCCTCCGGCCTCCGCAACTGCGTTGGAGAAGCCATCAATCCCGTCACCGGCCAGCTTTGGTGCTCCACCAACGAGCGGGACAACCTCGGCAATCACCTTGTGCCCGACTATGTAACCTCGGTCAAGGAAGGCGGCTTCTACGGCTGGCCCTGGTACTACATGGGCGGCCATCGGGACCCGCGTCTGCCCGAGCCCTGCGCCAATGGCACCGGCCCCAACCCACAGGCGCCCGCGCTCACGCCCGACCAGGCCAAGGATTGCAAGCGCGTCAATCTCGCCGCGAAGGTGATCACGCCCGACGTCCTTGTTCAGCCTCACATGGCCTCTCTGGAGATGACCTTCTACCCATCAGCGGGCGCATTCCCACGGCAGTATCATGGCGACGCTTTCGCCGCCGAGCACGGCTCCTGGAACCGCGCCAAGCGCGCCGGTTACGAGATCGTCCGCATACCGATGCACAATGGCCACGCCGATGGAAGCTACGAAGACTTCCTCACAGGTTTTGTCACCAAAGACGGTCAGGTATGGGGCCGGCCGGTAGGCGTCACCGTGGGTAAAGACGGAGCACTCTACGTTACGGACGACGGCTCTCGCAGCGTATGGCGCGTAGCCTATACCGCCAAATAGGATTTTCGCTTGAGGCGGCAAATGCCGTATTCAGCCGGCCCAGTTCGCCACCGGCCGGAACTGTTCTAATAAGGGCATGGGTCCAGCAATGCGTACGGCAATCATTGGCGGAGGAATAGCCGGGCTGGCCGCAGCCTTTGAACTGGAGCAGGCGCGCAAGGCGGGCGCGCAGGTCGAGTACACGCTCTTTGAGGCGCGGGAGCGGCTGGGCGGATCGCTATCGTCTGAGATTGTTGGCGGCGCGGTGCTGGAGCGGGGACCGGATTCCTTCCTGACCGAGAAGCCGGCGGCGGCCCAGTTGTGCCGGGAACTGGGTATCGGAGGTGAGCTCATCCCCTCCAACGACACGGCGCGCAAGACCTGGATCGTGGTGAAGAACCGGCTGATTCCGCTGCCCGACGGGCTGATGTTTCTGGTGCCCACCAAGCTGATTCCAACGGCTCTGACGCGCCTCTTCAGCCTGCCGACCAAGATTCGCATGGGGCTGGAATTGCTGCTTCCTCCGCGTCCCAGCGGCCTGCCGGACGAGTCGGTGGCCGCGCTGGTGGAGCGGCACTTTGGCGCGGAGGTCGTGGACCGGCTGGCCGATCCGCTGCTATCGGGCATCTTTGGCGGCGATGCCGCGCAACTGAGCGCGCGAATGGTGCTGCCCCGGCTGGTGGAGATGGAGAGCGAATACGGGTCGCTGACGCGCGGCATGTTGGCGGCGCACCGCAGGATGCGCGCCAGGGCAAAGGAGGCCGCGCTGAAGAATGGAACCGGAGGCGGGCCAACTGGCGTCAGGCCCAGCCAGGGAGCGCGGTCCATCTTTACCTCGCTGCGGGGCGGAATGCAGCAGATGGTCGATGCAATTACCGCGCGGCTCGATCCGGAGTCGGTGCGCTTGTCCACGCCGGTGAGCGGGCTGAAGAGGACGGCGGAAGGCTGGCGGGTCGAGTCCGGCGGGAAATCGGAAGTCTACGATGCGGTGATTATGGCCTCGCCCGCCTGGGCTGCGGGCGCGCTGCTGGGCGGCGTGGATGCGGCATTGGGCGAAGAGCTGTGCGCGATTCCTTACTCCTCATCGATTACCGTCAATCTGATTTACGAAGAAGCGAAGCTGGGCCGGCTGCCGGAGGGATTCGGCTTCCTGGTTCCGGCCAGCGAAGGCCGCGCGATGCTGGCCTGCACGTTTGTCCATCGCAAGTTCCTTGGCCGCACGCCGCCAGGCAAAGCCGTGCTGCGAGCCTTTCTGGGTGGAATGAAAAATGAAGCGCTGTTGACCGAGACCGATGAAGCTTTGGTGGGGAAAGTGCGCCGGGAGCTGGTTGCAATTCTGGGCGAGGGCGTCATTGGCCTGGGAGTTGAGCCGGAACATGCGCAGGTTGCGCGCTGGCGGCGGGCGATGGCGCAGTATGCCGTCGGCCATCAGGAGCGGATGGCGCGGGTCGCGGCGCGGGTTGCTGCGCTGCCGGGGCTGCGGCTGGCGGGAAACGCCTACGACGGCATCGGAATTCCCGACTGCATTCGGCTGGGACGCCGCGCCGCGCGCGAACTAGCGTCATGTGGGCAAGTCAGCGAGCCGGCAAGCTCCGTTGCATTTTCTTCGAAGATGTGAGGGATGAAGCCTGCGTCCGGTCCCTACTTCCCTTCGCCGCCCGGCGCGTAGTAGCCTTCACGCGTCACCACCAGCAGATCGTCCTTGTTGGCCTTGAGCGCGATCTTGTGGAAGCCGCCTTCGTTGTCCACCACGTCCGGCGTATAGGTCAGCAGGTACTGGCCGCGCAGCTCTTCGGCAATCTGGCCGTAGATCTCGTCGAGATTATCCTTCTTCTTGGCTTCGAAGTACCGGCCTCCGGTGCGCGTGGCAATCTTCTCCATGATCTTCTTGCCGTCCACGCCCGGCTGGCTCTCGCCGCCCCCGCCGCGCCTTCCCCCGCCTCCGGGATAGCCCCCGCCACCCCCCGGATAGCCGCCGCCTCCACCCGGATAGCCACCGCCGCCCATTCCGCCATGATGCCCGCCGCCTCCGGGATAGCCCATGCCCGCCGGGCGCTCCTGCTCGCCTTTGAAGTAGATGGCGTAGACGGCAACATTGGCCCGGTCCGCCGCATCCACGGCGTCGTTCAGCGTCTCCTTGCTGCCACGGTCCACCCCGTCGGAGAAGACCACCAGCGCCTTGCGCCCTTCCTTGGGCATCATCAGCTCATCGGACGCCAGATAAATCGCGTCGTAAAGCTGCGTGCCGCCGCCGTGGCCCATGCGCGCCCGGTCCCGGTCGTCGCTGCTGGTTTCCGGCCCCTGCGTATCGTTTTGCGCGGCCCGCGACGGCCCCATCTCGTCCAGCTCGTGGTGCAGCTTGTCGCGCGAATTGGTAAAGTCCTCAAGCAGCTCGACCTCGCGGTCGAAGTGAATCAGGAAAGCCTCGTCTTTCTTGGCGTCCGCGGCCTTTGGGTCGGCGGGCAGCATCTGGTCCACAAACTTGCCCGCTGCCTTGCGTTCCTCCTCCATGGCGCCGGAGACGCTGCGGCTGGTATCCACCAGCAGGCCCAGCCGGAAGGGCAAGTTGCTCTCCCGCGTGAAGCTCTTGATAGTTTGCGGCCTGCTGTCCTCGGTTAGCGTAAAGTCGCCGATCTTGAGGCTGGTCACCAGCGCGCCTTTTTTATCGCGCACCGTCACCGGCAGCACCACCTCCCGCGCCTGAATCTTGAGTGTGGCGACCGACTGATTGCTGGCGGGCGTCTGCGCCGCGGGCTGTTGAGCGGCGCTGCTTACGGGCAGGCAAGCCAGCGCCAGCACGGATACGGAGAGGCAAAGAATCGATTGATTTTGCATAGGGTTCAAGGGGAGCACACTTTCATTCCATTAGACGGGGCAAACTGCAAGCCGTTGACTGGGCCGTTTCCCGCTCGACCCGAACATATCATCCAGCTTGTGTGTTCGCCAAAATGCCGCAACCTCAATCGGCATGAATCCTTCTTCGCGCTGCCAACCGCCAGCCCAGCCTCAGCCCCTTCCATATCGCCAAGCCGAACCAAAACAACCATGCAAGCGCCGCAAACAGCATGGGAAGCTTCGACAGCGCACCGATAACGGGAATCAGGACCAGCACAAATGCTGCCACTGCGCAGAGTGTGATGAAAGCGCCTGGTTCCCACCACCATCGCCTCGGCCTCACCAGCGGAAACCCGCCGATGAAGAACCACTGGATGGCAATCAACAGCGCCAAACCCAAATCCACTTGCTTTTGCCAGACCAAGGACAATGGCGTCTGCGGCCACGTTGAGCCTGCACCTAGCATTCCCGAAAGCGACCACCGGGAGGGACACGGCACTCGCCATTGTGTCAGAACGAAGGCCGGGAGGTTGGCAAACTGCACAACGTAGTCTTGCGGAGGATAGTGGGTCCACATTGTGCAAGGATTAAAGGATACTGTCACGCTCGCCTGTTCGGCATCCTCTTTCGCGGGCGCAGGGCTTGCCGTCGCCGGCTTCGTTGGAGCCTCTTCCATCCTCGCTTCTGCGGTACTTTCCGCGCGATCGAGAAGGAACTGCGCGTCCCTGGCCTCCGTCATGAGAATCAGGGGCACGGCCACCGCCAGCTGGATTCCAGCCAACAACAATCCTCGCTGCCAGTTCATGGCAGACAGAGTACTCCGCATTCCCCACATCGAGCAAAAAGCCGGATGGGATTCACTGTTGCGTCCCGGTAAGACGGGGCTACATCCGTCACGCCAGGAACCACTCCCACTGCTCCTCGGTCAGCGGAACCACGGAAAGCCGTCCGATAATCACCAGCGGCGACTGTGCAAAGAGCGCCTCAGCCTTGATGGCGGCCAGCGTCTTGGGATGCTTGAGGCGCTTGCCCGCCTTCACCTTGACGATGGGAACCTTGGGATCGGCTGGGTCCACGCTGACCACGGTTCCGGTGCCCACGGCGGTGCGCTCGTCGCCGGTGTGGTAGAAAATCCACTTCGTCCCCGCCTTCATCTCGCGCAGGTACTTCACGGCTGTGGGGTTGGTTACGCCATCCCAGATCGTCTCCTTGTCGCCAAGGAAGTCGTCGAAGGAGTAGACATCGGGCTCGGTTTTGAAGAGAAAGAAGGCCATGGGCTCCATGGTACGGCAGGGAACATGGAACGGGAAACAGGCTCCCCGGCTACTGAACCTCGTTCCGCGCTTCTGCCTTCTGCGTCAGCACCTTGTGCGCATTGTCTTCCAGCGCCTGCGCCTCGGGCAGGAAGGTGAGCGCCTTCTGAATCTCGGGATCCCAGTCGGCGCGTACGCGCAGGCCTTGCAACTCGCCAAATTGAATCGTGACAATCTTGTCTTTGATGTTGGCCTTCAGCCAGTCCATCGCTCCCGGTCCGCTCAGGTCGGCGTCGGTCCACTCGATATTCTGGCTGGTCAGGTACTTCTTGAACTCGCCCAGCACCGCGTCGTTCACTTCGAAGTTCTTGTCCACTGTTCGGTTGGCCAGGTAAATCGGCGCAAAGTGAAAGAACACATCCTTGTACATCAACTCGTCCTGGAATCGGTTGCTCTTGGGAGCCTCGATCTTTTCGTCCGGCGTAATGCCGCCGCCGCCGTAGACCGTGCGTCCGGAGTCGGTCAGCTTGACTTCTTGGTTGGTCGGGTTCGAGGGCAGGGCCCCGGCATGGTTGTAATAGTAATCGTAGAGCGATACGCCGGCGTAGTTGCGCTGGATCAGCCGGCCCGAGGGCGTGTAGTAGTGATACGTGGTCAGCGCCAGTCCCGTGTCTTCGCTCAAGTTGTAAACCGTCTGCACCAATCCCTTGCCAAAGGTGGTCTCACCCACAATCAGCGCGCGGTCGTGGTCCTGCAATGCGCCGCTTACAATCTCCGCCGCCGAGGCTGTGCCGCGGTTCACCAGCACGACGATCGGGAAGGTGCGGCTGCCGTTGCCGTGGTTGGCCGTGTATACCACGTCAGGATAGGCGCGTCCCTTCTGCGAGACGATGGTTTGCCCTTTTGTCAGCAAGTGATCGCATACCTCCACCGCTTGGCTCAGCAGCCCGCCGGGATTGCCGCGCAGGTCCAGCACCAGACCCTTCAGGTCGCCAAAGCCGTCCACCGCGTCATTGACTTCCTGCGCCGTGGTTTCCTGAAACTGTTTCAGGTGAATGTAGCCCACGCCGGGACGAATTTCGTATTTCAGGTCCACCGAGTAGTTGGGAATCTCATCGCGCACCAGGTCGAACGAAAGCGGCTTGGGCTGCCCCTCGCGAACCATCGTCACCTGCACGTGCGTGCCCTTGGGCCCCTTCAGCGCCTTGGCTACCAGATCCGAGGTCATGCCGTCGGTACTCTTGCCATCCACCGAGGCGATGACGTCGCCAGGATGAATGCCCGCCTTGAAGGCCGGCGCGCCTTCCATCGGAAACACCACATAGGTCTTGCCGCCGCTGAACGGCTGCTGGATGGTCATGCCCACGCCGTAGTAGCGGCCGTGCTGCTCCTCGCGCATCTTGGCATAAGCCTTGGGATCGTAAAAGTTCGAGTGTGGGTCAAGCACCCGTAGCATTCCGGGGATCGCTCCGTCGTATATCACCGTGTCGGCCTTGTCGCTGTCGATAGGCTCGGCGTAGTTATCCTCCACTTGCGCATAGACATTGGTGAAGGATTTCAGGCTGTCGCGAAGCTGGCTCTCGTCCGCGGACGACTGCGCCCCCACTCTGCGCTGAAGGAAGCTGCCCACAACGGCGCAGACGGCGAAAAAGAGAACGACGGTGAAGAGTGCGCGGCGGCCACGGGGAGTCATAGGCGAGAAAAACCTCCAGACGGCAACGCGGCAGACTCACGGGAATGGCCTGGAACGGCAGTCTCAGGGCTAAAGTATAGCACCGAAGTCTTTGACGGTCCGCGCAGCCTTCGGATAGCTCCAGGGCAAATCGTCCAATTCCAATAGGCCTACAAACGCCGAAGCGCATTCACCGGGCCATTCCGGCTGCAAAGTCGAGGGAAGAGGACTAAAGTGGAATGGGTGAGATCGTTCATCCTCTTTCAGGCGCTGCGCAAATCCTGGGTCGCGCCGCACAAGGAAATTTGCAAGGTGGGGTAGAGAATTGTCCGAATTCATTGATTATCCGCGCAAGTCCCAGCCATCGCGGCCTCGCCGCCGCCTGCTCCTTATCCTTATCGCCTTGGTCGCGGTCGTCGTTTTCGGCAGCCGCACCGCGCTCTCCTACTGGGTTGAGCTGCTGTGGTTCCAGTCGCTCGGCTATGGAGATGTTTTCTGGAAGGCGCAGGGGCTCCAGTGGGGGATCTTCGCCGGTTTTGCCGCCGCCACATTTCTCATCCTGTACGGGGCTTTTTCGGCTCTCTATTGGGCGCATTCCGCCGATTTGCCCATCGACCACACCGTTTTCATCGCGGGCCGCGCCATCGCGCTCCCCGTCGCCTCTGTCCTGCGCCTGATCGCCGCGGGGCTTTCGCTCCTCATTGCCCTTGGCACCGCGGCCGCTATGGAACAGCAGTGGCCAACGCTGGCCCTCTACTGGTATGCGCCGCGGGCCGCAGGGACCGTTTTCGACCCGATCTTCGGCCTGCCCCTGAACTTCTATCTTTTTACCCTGCCCGCATGGCATCTCCTCGTCGGCTGGCTTCTCACCCTCGCCGTGCTGATTTGCGTTTTTGCCGTTGTGTTTCTCCTCATCGCGGGCGGAAGCCGCGCCCTGGGCGGAGGCCTGGGTAGCGGCTTTCGGTTGCCCTGGCGCGGGCTTTCGATTGCGCTTGCCTTTTTGTTGTTCATGCTGTCGCTGCATGTCTACATCGGGCGCTTTGACTTCCTCTTTGAACACCACACCATCTTTGAAGGCGTTACCTACACCGACGCGCACGTCACGCTCACCGGCCTGCTCCTGGTGTGCGCGGCTCTGCTTCTGGGAGCGGTCATCGCATTTGCCGGCGGCCTCTTCAAGCCGCGCGGCCGCTGGCTCGCCGCCGCCATCGTCCCCGCCGCGGTCTGTTATGCCGCGGTCGGCGCGGTTGGCTGGTACGTCACCAGCTTCCTTGTCAAACCCAACGAACTGGATCGCGAGAAACCCTATATCGCGTACAACATCGAGATGACGCAGAAGGCCTACGGGCTGGACCGCTTCGCGCAACGCGAGTTTCCCGCCGAGACGACTGTCGGGGCCACCGACCCAACCAACAATCAGCCCACGCTCCAGAACATTCGCTTGTGGGACGTGCGTGCGCTCAAGGATACGCTCCGCCAGATTCAGGAGATTCGCACCTACTACGACTTTCCCAGCGTGGACATCGATCGCTACGAGATCGACGGCTCCATGCGCGAGGTAATGCTCGCCACCCGCGAACTGAACGTGGCCAAACTCCCCGAGAGCAGCCAGAACTGGATCAACGACAAGCTCATTTACACCCATGGCTACGGCATTACCATGAACCCCGTGAATGGGTTCACGCCGGAAGGCCTGCCGACGCTGTTGCTGAGCAACATGCCCGTCCAGAGCACGGTTCATGGTCTCAACGTCACGCGCCCCGAGATCTACTTCGGCGAAATGACCAACACCGACGTCTATGTGAAGACGGGGCAGCAGGAGTTCAATTACCCCGAGGGCCAGGCCAACAATCTCGCTTCCTATCAGGGCTCAGGCGGCATCGTAGTGGGCGGCTTCCTGCGCCGCATCCTGCTCGCGTTCGACCGCGGCGATATTGCCAAGCTGCCGTTCAGTGACGATGTGAATGCGCAGAGCCGTTTGCTGATGCGCCGCAACGTGCGCGAACGCGCGGCCGCCCTGGCGCCCTTCCTCACCTTCGACCGCGATCCCTACATTGTGCTCGGCGACGACGGCCGCCTCTCCTGGGTGATGGATGCCTACACCTCGTCGGATAGCTATCCCTACTCCGCGCACCGCGTGCTCGTCGATCAATCCATCAACTACATGCGCAACAGCGTCAAGGTGGTCGTGGATGCCTACGACGGCACCACGACATTCTATGTATTCGACAGCGAAGATCCCATCCTGGCCGCCTATCGCGGCATCTTCCCGTCCCTCTTCAAGGACGCTTCGGCAATGCCGGCCTGGCTGCATAAGCATGTCCGCTATCCCGAGCTGCTGCTGAGCGTGCAGGCTGAGGTATACGGCCTCTATCACATGAAGAATCCCGAGGTCTTCTACAACCGCGAAGATTTATGGACGGTCGCTACCGAAACCGGCCTGAGCGAGACCGGCGAGCAGACCATGCAGGCGATTCGCCCAAACTTCGTGCTCATGAATCTGCCCGGAGAAACCGGCCTTGAGTTCGTTGAGATTCTGCCCTTCACGCCCGCCAACCGCAACAATCTGATTGGCTGGATAGCCGGGCGCAGCGATGGCCAGCACTACGGCACATCGGTGGTCTACGACTTTCCCAAATCCAAATTGGTGGATGGGCCGCAGCAGATCGAGTCGCGCATCGATCAGAATGCCCAGCTCTCGGGACAATTGACCTTGTGGAATCAGCAGGGATCGCATGTCCGCCGGGGCAGCCTGCTGGTCATTCCCTGCGGCCGCGCGCTGCTCTATGCGGAGCCGATCTATCTGCAAGCCGACCGCAGCCCCATGCCGGAGTTGCGTCTGGTGGTCCTCGCGCTTCAAGACCGCCTGGCTTACGCGCCAACCTTCGAGGCCGCACTGGCTTCGCTCTTTGGCTCGGAGGCTTCGTCGCTCAGTTCTACAGAAGCGCCCCATGCAGCGTCGGAAGCCTTGGGCGCCGCAAAACCCGCGGAGGATCTCAACACGCTCATCTCCCAGGCCGGCAAGGATTTTTCGGACTATCAGCGTCTTACATCGGAAGGCAAGCTGGGCGATGCGGGACAGAAGCTCGACGATTTGAAGCGTGTCCTCGACAAGCTGAACGCGAGGCCAAAATAGCGGCTTACAGAATCCCCAGCACCCGCAGCCTCAGGATTCCTCCGGCCAGCACCCCCAGCGGCATGATCGCCACCAGCGCAATCTGGTACAAGGTCGGCTGCTGGCTCTTCGATACCATCGCGCTGATGCCGCTCAGCAGCAGCACCACAATCCCCAGCATCAGCACGTGTTCCAGAGGGTGAACCGAGGCAATCCACGCAGTCACGTAGCCCCCGGCCGCGGTCGAGAGGTACGAGTAGCCGAGGACCGCGAAGATATATCCGCGCTTGGGCGGTCCCGTGAGTCCGGCCCAACTGGGCGTCAGGCGGGCAAGCAACATCGTGAAGCCCATCACTCCCAAAACCATGGTGGCGAAGCCTGCCAGTAGTGCCAGAAATGCATGAAGAATTACCAAGGTTGTCTTTCCTCCATAGGCTTGGTTCCCACGTCACCCTTTTCGATGCGATCTAGAAACGCTCGCGCCAGTCGAGGTTCTCCAGGGTTGTTTTCTCCGTGAATTGTACACAGGTCAAGAAACTCTTCGCAAAGGGCATTTTGCCTCTCCTGCTGTGCAAAGACTCCCTGCAATGCTAGAGCCAACTGCCGCAGCCGTGCCGCCTCTGGCCAGCGGCGATCCGCTCCGTCGCCAGTCAAATCTTCGAGATCAGAGAACAGTCCTAGGCGGCCGCGCACGCACTCTTCCAAACAAGCCTGCAATTGCTCTTCAAAAGCTTGCGCCAACATCTCCAACTGATCGGACTCCATTTCGTCGCGCGGGTCCATGTCTTTCCTTCTTCCAAATTAACTGTGCTTGATGCTTATTTCAGAACTATTCGGTTCCAGGCTCATGATGGACTTCCTCGAAGGCCCACACTCCCGCTTCTTCACCCGCTTCAAGCATCCTGTATATCTCCGCCAAATTCTTTCCAGGGGAAATATCAACAACGACAAAGCGGTCATTCGCGTTTTCGTAGGTGGCTCCCATCGCTGAAATTGGTCCCCAATAGGTTCGAAAATCTTCTTCTTGGATGGTTCGACCCCCTTGCAAGAAGACGCGATATGTTGAGTGTCCTCCCCGCGAAATGACTTCTTGGAATTCGAGGAACCCATCGACATCTTGCGCCCGGACAACATCCTCCGAGCTGACTCCAAAAACGTAAAACGGACTGTTTTGAAGCCGAAACTGGTAGGGAGCTACAGGTTCGGCCCAAAGAGATTCCGTCTCAAACCCGTGCCCATCCTCTGGGCTCAGGCGAAATCGTACTTTGAATTTGTCATTCTCTGCCATCCACGCCATGCCCGCCACACCTCAAATTGCCGGAAAGAAAAGCATCGAAACAAAGCGATACATCTACTTGCCCTGCATCGCCGCTTCAACATCCTCGGCTGTATGCGGCAGCGCGGCCACCAGATCGATCAGCTTGCCATCCGCGCCCACCAGGAAGACGCACTCGATGCGCACCCCCAGATTTTCCTCGGGAATGTACACGCCCGGCTCAATGGTAAACACCATCCCCGGCTTGAGAACTGCCGGGTAATCCGCAGGATCATGAACGTCGATGCCCACCATGTGTCCCAGCCCATGCAGCCAGTACTGGCCCAGCGGCTGCCCGTGCAGATCCTTGCCATGCGTATTGATGTAGTTGTAGGCCGCATTGTCCAGCGAATCCGGGTCGCGCCGGTCGCGGTCGTTGATCTTCGATTTGCCGTCCACAAACGCGTCGATGGCCGCCTGCTGCGCGCCCAGCACGATGTTGTAAATCTCCCGCTGCCGCGCGGTAAAGTGGCCGTCGACGGGCACGGTGCGCGTAATGTCCGATGCGTACATCGAGTACTCGCATGCCGCATCCACCAGCAGAATGTCTCCATCCGCGAGCGTTCGCGTGTTCTCCGAATAGTGCAGAATCGTCGAGTTGATTCCCGAGCCCACAATCGGCGCATACGACGCCCGCTCGCAGCCGTTCTCCATCCACACAGCTGTCATCTTGCCGGCCAGCGCCCGCTCGGTTACGCCCGGCTTCACGGCCCGCATCATCGCTCGCTGCGCCAGAATAGACGCGTCCGAGGCCTTGCGCAGCAGTGCAATCTCCCCCGCGTCTTTCACCATACGCAACTGCTGCGTCAGTTCCGTCACATCGTGCGGCGGCTCACTCGCATCCATCCCCAGTGTCACTGCTGTATACCCAAGCAACGCCTTGGCCTGCGGAGAATCGGGTTGTGCCCACACGCTTCGCACCAGCCGCCGGTCCGTGGCAATCAGCCGATTCAGCGTCGTTGCCAACTCGGTCATCGGCTCCGCCGTATCCACGCCCGTCGCTTCCGCTACCCCCGGCGAAGCCGCATCCATCTTGGCCCCGGTGTACTTTTCCATGCGCAGGTCGCGCGTCGGCAAAAACAGAATCTCTTTGTACGCGCGCGGAACCGCGGCTTGCTGAGCATCGCCCACAATCAGCAACGCCGCACCCGGCTCGTTCCACCCCGTCAAGTAGTAGAAATCCGCATCCTGGCGATACGGCATGAAGTCCAGTTGCGGCTCCTCGGCGGCAAACAGCACAGCCACGCCGCCGCTCAGCTTTGCTGCCATCGCCACTCGCCGCGCGCGGTAGACCGAGGCAGGCTGCTTTTCAAGCGCAAGAGCGAGCGGGGCAACCGAAAAGGCCAGGATGGCCGCGATACAACTGAAACGGAGGAATTTGGTCATGGCTATCAGCCTCAGCGAGCGGGTCGTAGATGTCAAGCGGACAAAAAGCCGGGTGCCCCAGGTCCCTTGCCTTTGAGGACCTGGGAAAGCAGGAACCCAACGACGAAATCACGCGGTCAGAGACTCAGGCAGTCCTCATTCCTGCGCCGCCTTCACCATTGCAGCCAGACTGCGGTCCACGTCATCCCTGGTCGTCGCCCACGACGACACGCTGATCCGCATCGCTGTCTGTCCCTGCCAAACGGTCGACCCGCACCAGCAAGTCCCCTCAGCCTGGAGGCGCGCAATCGCGCGCAGCGTCCGCTCCGCCGTGCCAAAGGAAACCAGCACCTGATTGATGACCACGTCGTTCAGCACCTGGAATCCGGCGGCTTTGAGTCCGGTGGCAAACCGCCGCGCGTGGCCCGATGTCCGCTCCACAATCTCCGCCATTCCCGACCGTCCCAGTGACCGCAGCCCCGCCCACAGTTCCACGCCGCGCGCGCGGCGCGAAAGTTCAGGGTTGTAGTCGGAAGGCTCGCGATGTTCACCCAGAGCCAGATACGAGGCCTGAATCGACATGGCCGCCCGCAGCGCCGCAGGCTCTCGTACCAGTGCAATCCCGCAGTCGTAGCCAATGTTCGGCCACTTGTGCCCGTCGGTCGCCCAGGAGTCGGCCAGCTCAAAGCCCTTGGTCCACTTCCGATACTCGGGCGACGCCGCGGCCCACAGCCCAAAGGCGCCATCCACGTGAATCCACGCCCCGGCCGCTCGCGCCACCGGGCAAATCGCCGCCGCCGCATCGAAGGCCCCAGTATTCACGTTGCCGGCCTGCAAGCAGAGAATCGTCCGCTCGTCCAGAGCAGGCAGCGCATCGGCTCGCATCCGCCCTTGCCCGTCCACCGGCATGCGAACCACGCGCTTCCGTCCCAACCCCAGCAGCCCCAGCGCCTTGGTCACAGACGCATGAACCTCCTCGCCTACCACCACCGTAATCGGCGGCGCTCCAAACAATCCATCCGCTTCCACATCCCACCCGGCGCGCTCCAGCAGCGCGTGCCGCGCCGCGGCCAGGGCGGTAAAGTTGGCCATGGTGGCCCCGGTCACCACCGCGCCGCCCGTTCCCTCCGGCAGGCCCAGCAGTTCCCGCACCCATTCCAGCGCAATCTCTTCCAGCACGATCGCCGTTGGCGACTGCACAAAAAAGGCCGCGTTCTGGTCCCACGCGCTCACCAGCCAACTCGCGGCCAGCGCCGCCGGCAAACAGCCGCCATTCACAAACCCAAAGAAGCGCCCATTGTTTTTAGCCACCGTCGCCGGAGATCCATAGGCATCCAGCAGATGCAGCACGGCCTCCGCATTGGTTGGCCCCGGCGGCAGCGGTCCCCGCAGCGCGCTCAGCGCCGCAACTGCTTCCGGACTCGGCGCAACCCCGCGCGCGTCCACGCTCTCCAGATAATCCATGGCGGCGCGCGCAGCCCGCTTCAGCAGCGCGGTCCGCTCTTCGACAACCGAGGCGGCAGACAAAGACGAATGGTGCGAATGGGAAGGATGAGAAACAGCCATGGGCAATGCTCAGTCTAGCACCGTGGCCTGTGCCGAACCGCGCCGCCAACCATTGGCGATGGGATGATTTCGGACTGACCGGCCTCTCGGTGGGGACTCGGAGATAGAACCGATATCGCGGCGCTGTGAGCGCTTTGGCCTATTCACAGCAGTTGAGAGCAGACTTGGTGTACCTGTGTTGATCTGGTTCGCGAAGTCGGGCTGCGCCTGGCATCAAATGGAACGTGCCTACCCGTAAGTTTGGAAATGCTTCCAGAACTCCGGCCAAGGGAAGCGGATGTTGCGGCAGACGTAGACCTCGTCGCGGTCGCCGATAGCATCGTTGACGACTCCATACGGATTCCACAGCCGTGCGGCGACCTGGCAGGAGGCGAAGATCTGATTGAGTTCGCTTGGCTTGAAGCCGACCGCAATCACGGTCTGGGGCGGAGGGTCGCCGTAGCCGCGAAGCCAATTGGAGTTCATGCCGCTAATGGCGCGGGGCAGGCCGTAGGCGCGGCCGTAGAGGTTTACGGCGCCGGCTTCCCCTTCGTCGGCAGCCATCACGCCAGCGCTGGCGCGATCGGCGGCTGGGAGCGAATCGCGAACCTCATCGACGGTGGTGGCAAGTTCCGGCCAGCCGATCTGCATGTTGAATTGATGAACTACTGCGTCCTGGACGCGCCACCACGCCGAATTGATGGGGGCAAAGGGAAGGATGAGGGAGGCGAGGCTCAGGCCGCCGATGCCGAGCGTCCTCCAGGCCCTACGCAATAAGCGCGACTGCCTTGGCGCGGGAAGCGGCCTGAGCCATAATTCGCTCAATACGGCGCCGGCGGCCAGCAGCATGGGATAGGCCGGGGCAAGGTAGTATTCCCGGCCGCGAGCAGCCATGAAGGCAACGAGGCTGAGGAGGTACATCCAGCCGATCATGCGCCACGGCTTGCCCTCCGGGCGGCGAAAGACAAACCAGAGGCCTGCCAGGCAGAGTGGCACAGTCACAGGGTTTAGGACTTGCCAGAGCTGGCTTAGGAGAAAGTAGTCCGCGCGTCCAAGGCCAATATCGCGCGTGTGGATGCTGTGCATCCAGGCAAGGCTGACGAAGTGGTGCTGGTACTGCCACCAGAGGTTGGGTGCGACAATGAGCAGAGTCAGCGCCACGCCGCACCAGAACCGGGGGCTGCGAAGATAGCGGCGGTCCGGAGTGAGCAACATCGCGCCCAGAAGGGAGAAGGCGAAGAATGCCATGGTGTACTTGGTCATCAGTCCCAGGCCTATGAAGGCGCCGACGCCAAGCCACCAGCGCGCGTCGTTGCTCTGAAGCAGCCGCACGACGCACCAGGCCACCGCGACCCACCACAACAGGTCGAACGACATGTAAGACATGAACGAGCCAGTAAAGAAGACTGCCCCGCCGATGCTTGCTGCAAACGCCGCAACGAGCATGGCCCGGCGGCCGCCGCCCATGGCGCGCGCCATCAGCCCGGTAAGCACGGTCACGATTCCGCAGGCGATAGCTGGGAAGAAACGAAAGCCCATGAGCGACGTCCCAAAAAGCACCAGCTCGATCCGGCCCAGGAAGGCAGTCACCGGCGGATACACGACATATCCCCACTCGAGGTCACGCGCATTGGAGTAAGTGAGCAGTTCGTCGCGATGGAAACCGTAGCGTGTGCCAGCGATGAGATGAAGCACGGTGAAGGCGAGGCCGAGAAGCCATAGAGCGGCTGTGTCGCTCGCGAGAACCCGGCGCAATTGAGGCGAATTGTGCATGGACCCTCGACTGGGAGGATGGATTCGTGGGAAAGGATATCACGAGGGGATGCGGGCGCTGCGATGGCTGCAAAGCGTACCACCCACCCTACTAGATGATGTCGACGATTGCATCGTCGCCAAAGCACTCGTCGAGCGCCCCAACTGCGCCCATCAAACCCGCACCGTCCGGGGTTCCTGCGTGATTCCCGGCAACCCGCAGCGCATCCGCGACCGAGTATCTGCATCTTAGGGCCGGGCGAACCCAGTCTCTGATCTCTGACCCCTGACCCCTGACCCCTAATCCCTGATCTCTGACCCCTGACCCCTGACCCCCTGACCCCTAATCCCCGAAATGCTATCCTCACAGGCGAGATGCACGGACTTCTCCCGCTGCAATTTGTCGCCGTGGCCATGCTCATTCTGGCCAACGCCTTTTTTGTGGCCGCCGAATTCGCGCTGGTCTCCATCCGGGATACGCGCATCGAGCAGTTGCTGGCCGCCGGAGTGCCCGGAGCACGCGCCGTCCGCCTGCTTCAGCAGGATCTCGACGACTTTCTCCCCGCCGTGCAACTCGGCGTCACGCTCTGCTCCCTGGCTCTGGGCTGGCTCGGCGAGCCGCTCGCCGCCTCGGTTCTCCTCGGCTGGCTCAGCGCTCTGCCAATCGCCCAGCCCCATGCCCTGATTTACGCCCACATCGCGGCCATCACGCTCGGCTTTGCCCTCATCACGTACTTCCATGTGGTCGTCGGCGAACTGGTCCCCAAATCCCTCGCCCTGCGCCGCGCCGAGGCCCTTGCCGTGGCCGTTGCCCCGCCCATGCTGGTCTTCATGGCCATCGTCCGCCCCGCCGTCCGCGCACTCAAGGCTTCGGCAGCCGTCATCCTCCGCGGTTTCGATATCCAAATCACCGAGCGCGCCCAGGTTCACTCGCCCGAGGAACTCAAGCTCATCGCCACCGCCGCACGCCGCATGGGCCTGCTGCCCAAATTCCAGGAGACCCTCATCCACCGTGCTCTCGAATTGGATGAGATCGTCATCCGCGAGATCATGACCCCC
>Ga0182016_10000133_pt1 | contig 84692 bp, 82 predicted proteins | sample 712S2MmetaG_FD_120491 | JGI IMG/M metagenome (GOLD analysis project Ga0182016, IMG submission 120491) | Permafrost microbial communities from Stordalen Mire, Sweden - 712S2M metaG | ecosystem: Environmental > Terrestrial > Soil > Wetlands > Permafrost | place: Sweden: Stordalen | collected...
GCTTAACAGAGAGGGATTCATGACAGTTGCTGCTCGCTTTCCCGGCATTCGGGTCACTGCAAACGGAAACCAGCTCGTCTCCTATCACACAGAGACGAGGATCGCCGACGCCGGTGTGTTTTATCCCATTACTCCTTCCACGGAGGGCGGCGAGCTCTTCCAGCAGGCCTATGCCGAGGGACATTTGAACGTCTTTGGGCACAACACCATTGCCATTGAGACGGAAGGCGAACACGCGGCCCAGGGCGGCGCCATCGCGCACTCGGTCTGTGGCAAGCGTGTTGTCAACTTCACCTCCGGGCAGGGTGTTGTCTACGGTGTCGAGCAGTACTATCACGCACCGGGCAAGGGTTCCACCATGGTGCTCGAAGTGGGAGCGCGCGCGCTCACCAAGCACGCACTCAATGTGCATTGCGGCCACGACGACATCTATGGCGCTCTCGATACCGGCTGGATCATGCTCTTCGGCAAAGACGCGCAGCAGACCGCTGATCAGGCCCTGATCCTGCGCCGCGTGACCGAGCTGAGCCTGACCCCTGGCATGAACATCATGGACGGGTTCCTCACCACCCACCTTGAGCGTACCTTCTACAAGCACGAGTCGGAGCTGATTCGCGAATATCTTGGCTCGCCCGAAGACATCATCGAATGCCCCACCGAGGCGCAGCGCATCCTGTTTGGGCCAACGCGCCGCCGCGTGCCCAAGATGATGGACCTGGCCAACCCCGTGCTGCTGGGCCCCGTGCAAAATCAGGAACACTACATGCAGGGCATTCTGGCGCGGCGCAATAACTTCGCCGAGCCGATCCTGCAATTCCTTGAGGAAGCCTATAAGGATTTCGGCAAACTGACCGGCCGTAGCTACGGACTCATCTCCGAATACAAGACCGGCGATACCGACACGGTCTTCGTGTCGCTCGGTTCGGCTGCCGAGAACGTCGAAGCCGCGGTGGACTACTTGCGCCAGACGCGTGGCGTTACGGTCGGCTCCATCCATATCAATGTCATTCGCCCCTTCCCGGAGGCAGCCGTGATTGCGGCGCTCAAGGGCAAGAAGAACGTCATCATATTGGAGCGCACGGACGAAGCTCTTTCGCCCGACAACCCACTCGGAAAAGACATCCGCACTGCACTTTCCAAGGCCATTCAGTATGAAGGCCATCCCGCCGCCGAAGGCTTGCCCTCCTTGGCCATGAACGAAGTGCCGCACATCTACTCCGGCACCTATGGCCTGGGCTCGCGCGACTTCCGCCCCGAGCACATCATCGGCGCATACGAGTTCGCCACCGCGAACCGCGCCCGCCAGGACGGCAAGCGCGCCTCCGATGGAGTTTCGTTCTTCGTGCTGGGCATCGACCATCCTTACTCGGTGATTGGCGACGAGACACCGTCCCTGCTGCCCGAGGGCGCGGTTGCCGTGCGCTTCCACTCCATTGGCGGCTGGGGCGCGATCACCACCGGCAAGAACCTGGGCGCAATCCTGGGCGACCTCAACGACCTGATCTACGAGCGCGACGGCCTCAAGGACGATCTTGGCAATCCCAAGGAAGTGATCCACGTCAGCGCCAACCCCAAGTACGGTTCTGAGAAGAAGGGCGCGCCGACCTCTTACTTCATGGTGGCCGCCAAGGACCGCATTCGCGTGAATTGCGACCTGCGCCATGTGACGGTCGTGCTCTGCTGCGACCCCAAGGCCTTTACGCATACCAACCCGCTGGACGGCATGGCCGAGGGCGGCTCTTTAGTGTGGGAATCGGACGAAGAAGGCGAGCAGGCCTGGGAGCGGTTGCCCCAGTGGGCGCGCAAGCAGATCATCGACAAGAACATTCGCGTCTTTACGCTGCCGGGCTTTGCCATTGCCAAGAAGGCCACCGACCGCGGCGATCTGCAACTGCGCATGCAGGGCAACGCCTTCCTGGGCGCATTCTTCGCGGTCAGCAGCCTGCTCAATGAGTTCGGCATCTCCCAGGAGCAGTATCGCGACGTCGTTCACAAGCAGTATGTAAAGAAGTTCGGCAAGCTCGGCGATGCCGTCGTCCAGTCCAACATGGAAGTTATGCTCCAGGGCTACGATCAGGTGAAAGAGATCAAGATCGGCGCGCTCGCGGCGGCTGATCGCTCCACCCTGCGCGGCGCGGCGCTGCTTCCCATTCTTGAGCTCGCCACCGCGGGAGGCTCCTGCGGCACCGGCTGCCGTTCGACAGCTCTGCCGGCCGGCCAGGAAAAGCGCACCCCGCTGGCCAGCGTCGCCAACTTCGACGCGCAGTTCCGCTCCACCTACGGCTATAACCAGCCCGCAACGCCGCTCTCGGCCATGGGCATGATCGCCGCCGCTACCGGCGACACCGCCTCGAAGTATGTGGCCCGGCGCGAGACCCCGCTCTTCATTCCCGAAAACTGCACCCAGTGCATGGAGTGCATCTCGGTCTGCCCCGATACGGCGCTGCCCAACTGCTCGCAAGATCTCAGCACGCTGCTCACCACTGCCGTCTCTTACTACATCGCCGACCCGGCCGAGCGCACCAAACTGATGAGCGCGCTGCCGCAGATTGAAAAACTCACTCGCCAGCGCATGCTGGCGGAGGTGAAAAATGGCACGCCGCTGCCCGTCATCCTGCGCGAAGTCACCGACTCGGTGGATGGCTTCTCGGCGAAGGCCAAGCAGCAGTTCTTCGACATCATAGCCAAGGTTCCCATGGCCTACCAGAAGGTGAATGCCATCTTCAGTTCGCCAGAGCGCAAGAACCCCGGCTCCGGCGGTATCTTCTCGATTTTCGTCAGCGATTTGTGCAAGGGCTGCGCGGCCTGCGTCACCGCCTGCGGCGACCACAACGCCCTCCGGATGGTTGCGGAGACCGAGGAAGTGAATGCCGAGCACGAAACCGGAACCGGCTTCCTCGATCTGCTGCCCGATACCTCGCAGAAGTTCCTCGGCCTCTTCAACTCGGCCAACCCGGCTGACTCGAAGACCGCCACGCTGCGCAACATGCTCATGGTGCGCACCAACTACGACGCGCTGGTCTCGGGCGACGGCGCCTGCGCCGGCTGCGGCGAAAAGAGCGTGCTGCGCTCCATTGCCGCTGTAACCGAGGCTTACATGCGCCCCGTCTTCCACGCCAAGAGCGATCGCTTTGTGGCTAAAGCGGGCGAGCTGGAAAAGACCGGCGTCGCCAAGCTGGCTGTTCTCAAGGCGCGCAATCTGGCCGAGTACGACCTGCTGCGCAAGGCCATTGCCCACCTGGTGATGGGTCTGGGCGGCGAAGACGTTGCCGATACCGACGACCGCATCGCCGCCTACGAGGCCAAGCACGGCCCCATCAGCGACGCGGAACTGGTCGAGGGCATTGCCGCGGTGTTGCTGACGGAAGCCTTCAACCACAAGAACCTGCAAGCGGTGGACGGACGCCTGGCCAACGGCATGAGCGTCATGGCCATGGCCGCGCACACCGGCTGCAACACCGTCTACGGTTCTACCGCGCCCAACAATCCCCACCCCTACCCCTGGATGAACTCGCTCTTCCAGGATGGCGTGACCGTGGGCTGGCTCATGGGCGAGAGCTTCATCGTGGACCACGCCCGCCGCTCCGTCATCCCCGAGCGGCTGGCCGACGCGCTGCTCACGCGCGAGACAAAGGTGATTACCGAAGAGGAGTATTACCACTACAGCCACTTTACCGACGCATTGATGACCGACCGGGAGATTGTCGAGCTGCCCAAGGTGTGGGCGGTGGGCGGCGACGGCGGCATGGGCGATATCGGCTACCAGAACATGTCCAAGGTCATCCTGCAAAACCGGCCCAACGTCAAGGTTCTCATGCTCGATACGCAGGTCTACTCCAACACCGGCGGCCAGAACTCCGACTCCACTCCCATGCTGGGCGGAAACGACATGAACGTCTTTGGCGCGGCCACCCAGGGCAAGAACACGGAGAAGAAGACGGTGGCCGAGACCTTCCTCGCCGGGCACGGTTCGCCCTTCGTGGCGCAGGTCTCCATGGCCAACGCCCCCAAGCTCTACCGCGCCATTCTCGACGGCCTTGAGTATCGCGGCACCTTGTTCATTCAGGCCTTTACCACCTGCCAGCCGGAGCACGGCGTGGCCGACGACATGGCTCTCCACCAGGCCCAGCGCGTGCGCGACTCGCGCGGCGTGCCAGAGTTCGTCTTCAACCCCCGCCTCGGCGAAACCTATCAAGAGGCTCTGGACATCAAGGGCAATCCTTCGCCCGATCTCGACTGGTACGAGACCAAAAACAAGGTCACTGGCGAGATCCAGCGCTACACCGTGGCCCACTGGTGTACCACCGAAGCCCGCTTCCGCAACCACCTGAAGAAGATCAAGCCCGAGGCTGCGGCCAAGCTCATCCCGCTGGACAACATGCTGGTCCGCATTACCCAGCAGGACGTGGTCTATCGCCGCTATCTCACCCCCGGCCACCGCGCCTTCATTCCCGACTTCGGCGTCTACATCACTGTCGCCGACGAAGCCGGCAAGATCACGTACTATGCCCTCAGCCGCCAACTTGTCATGTTCTGCGTTGAGCGGCGCAAGGCGTGGCGCATGTTGCAATCGAAGGCGGGCATCGTGAACAAGGAATACGCCGCCCAGCGCGCCATCCTAGCCGACGTAGACGCCGGCAAGATTCCGCTGGATGAGTTCCTAGCCCACGGCCACGAAATCCTGAAAGAGCGCCTAACCGGCGGAGTGCTCGTCAAGGCGTAAGCAGTTCAATTGCCTCCGGTCTCAATTCCCAGACCGGAGGCGCTTGGCTTCGGCAGCTTGGAATTGGCTCTCGAACGCGCTAGACTGCACGTAGCGATGATCCCGTCTCTGCACATCTCCGGATTCAAGCTTTTCCGCGATCTCGAACTGCCCCGCCTTGGCAGCTTGAATCTTTTCGTCGGAAAGAACAACACCGGAAAGACGTGTCTGCTAGAAGCGGTAGAACTCTATGCCAGCAGTTCGCCGTGGGATGTTCTGCGCGTCGCCTCGCGTCGGGAGCCGGATGCTGTACAACGAAAGAAGTTCGAAAGATACGATCCTTTTGAGTTCGAAGAATCGCTCCGCCCCCTTCTAAATTTGTTCCATCGCGAGCACGGTCATCTGTTCAAGCCTCAAATACGGTTGTCTGCCGACAATCCAGAGTCTAATCTTCTGCTTCGCTGCGAGCCCTTTCTAGACGACTTACTTGAAATGGAGTCGATGGCTTCTGAATCGGAAAGAGCAGAGCAAAACTCTCACCGGAGACATCTAGGCCACCTTTTGGCAAGAGGATTCGAAGTCGTAAGAGGCACGAAGAGGTCCAGACCTCATTTCTTCGATCAGTACCTCCGAATGCCTCCGCCTCCAGAGGAAATGATGAGAGAAGAGGGACGGTCGCATCCAGATGCCGCTCCGGCTGCCTTCCTTCCTGCGCGCGGCTTTTCCGCGAGCGATGCAAAACGCCTTTGGGACAAGGCTTCGCTGGCCGACAAGGATGAATTGCTTCTTGACTGGCTCAGATTCGTCGAACCAGACGTCCGCGATCTTCGATATATCAGTGATCCCGAGTCTGGAGTTGATCTTCCCTATCTCAAGATCGAAGGCGAACGCGGAAGAACTCCGCTTGCTTCCATGGGCGACGGCTTGACTCATCTTTTTCATGTTGGCCTTGCTATGGCCAATGCGTCAGGCGGAATTCTGCTCATTGACGAATTCGAGAACGGCCTGCACTGGGAGGTGCAAGAGCAGTTATGGAGAGCGCTCTTCGAGGCCGCGACTCGGTTTGGAGTGCAGGTTTTTGCAACGACTCATAGTAACGACTGCATCCACGCCTTCATCGAAGCGCAAAAGGAGCGTTTGATTCCGAACCAAAGCTGCGTGTACAGGCTCGAACGGAGAGGCGACGATATCCATGCTCGAGAGCTTTCGCAATCCGGTTTGGAAGCCGCTTTCAGGCAGGACATTGAGGTTCGATGAGCCATGATGCAAGGCCCCAGGACGGCAGCGGTCAAGGCAAATCTCGAAAACATGGGGAAGAAGGTTCTGCTGGTCGAGGGGATAGACGACTGGCATTCTTTTGGTCACATGATTCAAACGGCAACCCGGGCGTTCCCGGCTTTTGAGTTGGGATACTGCGGCAACGACAACGGTGTCCTGGATGTCTTGCAAGGCGTTACTCTGGCCAGCCGTCCCTCTCAGACCATTCTTGGCGCAGTTCTCGATGCGGATCGGGGTGAGGAATCGGATTCGGTTGAGACGGGAGTTCAGGCCCGAATCCGGTCGCTGCAAGCACGGCTCGGCGGCTGCTATGCAATCCCGCCCGAGATGCCCGCCGAAGGTCTGATTCTTTCCCCGACGACAGAGTTGGACAAGGATATTCTGCCGGTTCTTGGAATCTGGCTGATGCCCGACAACGTGCGCGACGGGATTTTTGAAGACCTGCTCAGCGCGTCAATGGCTCCAGCGTCGGAGAAATACATTTCTGTTGTGGTTGACAAAGCGAAAGACGATGGAATGACGGGTTTCCGCGCCGTCGAGCGGTCCAAGGCCATCGTTAAGACACACATTGCATGGCAGGATCCGAACAAGAAGAACCTTGGTGAGGCTATCGGCAGCCATTTCGAAAATCTGGCCCCGGCTTGCCGTCCGTTCATGAATTGGCTCGAGCGCTTATTCAACTAGGCTGATCTTGACGTTGATATTGTGAACGGCAGGTGGCCCAGATCTCAGCCAGTAGAAAATGTGGGCGCCTTTGGTCCCGCTTTGGGAGTTGGTATCGCATGAACCTCGACTTCGCCGAGTCACCTTTGCGCAACGAGCATATTTTTGCTCATGCGACGTTACGGTGCTGGCGGGATCCGGAATGGATTCGGAAGGTGGAAGCCAAACAAAGGCGTCCTCGTCCCCAAGATCGACTAGTTCATCGACCCGGTTCATAGCGCGAATTCTTGCCTGTTTTGCATCCAAGCCGATGTGCTTCTAGCCGCTGGGCCGGGGTGTCTTCATGGTTCCGCGGCCTCCTATCCGCGGGATTCATGTAATCGTGTTAAGGCAAGAGTAATGCCATCACCCCACTCGTCAACGGTATAAATCATTTATTTTCATTACGATAAGTGATATTGCGGCATGGTTATGGTGGACATCTGCCAGCTTCAGCCCATGAGCTATGCTTCTCGGAAAATCTGCGTAGAATCCGCCGTGTTACCGCAGTCCCTAAAACCCTTCGAGCACATCGGCTACCAACTGCCGCGCGAACTCGCGGCTGAGGCGGTCGATGGCTGCCGGGTTCTCCTGCAAAAACGTCGGCAGATCGGTGGTGGACTGGTACTGCTGGCGGTAGACGTAGTTCTTGTTCTCGTAGAGAACCTTGCCGTCGCGGCCATTGAGCGTGACCGAAACCACCAGCGTGATGAGGAAGCTGGACGACTGCTGCGTCGAGGAGTTGTAGGTCAGCGGCGCAACGTACTCCTTGAGGATCGTCCCATGCAACACCGCGTCGGGATCGCCGCCCTCGCTCGGCGTCACACGGAACCGCGTGCGCGCGGCAAACTCGCGGATCACCGCATCGGTCATCGCCGTCTCCGTGTGATAAGCATCGGTGCGCGTGGCGAAGACCGGCACACTGAGCGTATGCACATCGGGCGGCAGGTGTGTGGCCGCGCCCAACGAGTGGTAGCCGCATCCGGAGAGCGAGAGCAGGGCAAAAGCGATCGTGGCAAGAGCGAACCGGCGCATGACTCATCTTAACGCGCAGCTGTGCCGGGGCGTCTGTTGGTCATGGCGTGGTTTCTCGTTTGCCGGTCACTCGCCAGGAACTCGGAATCTCCTCGCATTTTCTTTTCTTCCATTCAATAACAGCCGCAACTCCAGCTCGGATCTCCCATGGTTTTGCGTGGTCAGTCAAAGGACTATTTCAAGCACAGATGCTTCTTGCATTCCTCCGGTGAGAACGTATATACAAGGATGGCTGCATGTGGGGTCAAAGAGATTCTGGAGGCGGTATGACATTACGCGGAGGTTCCGTTTGCGTTGCGGCGGTTTGCGCGCTCGCATTGTTTTTGCCACTGGCGGTATGGGCTCAAGGGAGTTCGGAAGAGACGAACCTGCTGTCCTGGGGCGCTGGCGCGCTCGTGGTTCAGTCTCCGCCGTCAGAATCAAACACCGGGCAATGGTCAACTGAGTCGTTGCTGGATGAGAACAAAGATACGGGCTGGGCCAACAAGCGCGGCGACCTTGCGCCCAAGGCTATCGTATTCGAGCTGGCGCAGAGGAGCGTAATCAGCAGCCTTGCATTCGATACGGCGCAGGCCTTTTCGCGGGCGCGCAGCGCCAAAGATGTAACTGTAGCGATCTCCGACCGCCAGGACGGCGGCTTCATCGAAATCGCGAAGATTTCGCTGGCGGCGGCGAAGGATGGACAGAAGTTCCCGCTCAAGACGCCGGCGTACGGGCGCTACATCAAGCTCACCGTCTTCAACAACTATGGCGACAACCAGTTCATGGAGATCATGAATATCTACGCCTACGGCAAGCCTGTGGGCAAGCAGCCGCTGGCCGACAACTCCGGTACGTTTTCCTCGGGCTACGGGAAGGTCCACATTCAACAAACCGGCGCAACCGTGGCAGGCTGCTATGAAGCGGGCAATGGACTGATCGAAAACGGCGGATTCGAAGGCAGAGTGCTACGCTTCACCTGGAATTCGGGGTCGGCAACGTCGCGCGATAGCGGCCCGGCCATCATGACTTTCACCGACGACGGCAAATCGTTCTTCGGTCATTTTTGGCATGGAAGCAACACCAACACGACGGATTGGAATGGTGAGCGCATCTCCAAAGAGGTGGGGTCGTGTCCCAACTGGAAGCCCGGAGCCGGCAATCAGGTTGAGCAGCAGCTCAAGAGTGAAGGGCGCGCCCGACTCTATGGCATTTTGTTCGACACCGATTCCGACCATATCAAAGACGAATCGAAGCCCGCGCTCGATTCGCTGCTGGCCGCGGCCCGCAACCAGCCCGCGTGGAACTTCTCCATCGAAGGACATACCGACAATATCGGCGGTGACGCGCACAATCAAACGCTTTCAGAAAAACGTGCGGCTGCGGTCAAGGCCTATCTCATCAAGGCCGGCGTAGACGAGAAGCGGCTGGCAACGAAAGGATTCGGCGCGAGCAAACCGGTGGCCAGCAACGATACCAGCCTGGGCCGCTCAGAGAACCGGCGCGTGGAAATCGTGAAGGAATAGAGGCTGCGCAGGTCTGGCGTCAGCGTCGGCACGTTCATCGGGCGTCATCCAGACCGCGTACGTGCGGCAAACACCAGCACACTGAGCGTATGCACATCGGGCGGCAGGTGTGTGGCCGCGCCCAACGAGTGGTAGCCGCATCCGGAGAGCGAGAGCAGAGCAAAAGCGATCGTGGCAAGAGCGAACCGGCGCATGACTCATCTTAACGCGCAGCCATACGGGGAACCCCGATTGGTCGCGGCGCAGTTTCCGGTTTGCCGGTCAACCACCCAAAACTCACTACCTGCCGAAGACCCTTTCCGGATTTTGGCGCGTGTACCTTATCCAAGCGTCATAGATGAGAGACTTGCCTGGCCCAAGGTCGTCCATGTCCCATGATCGCCGGTTAAGTTCGCCAGCTACTGCCGACAGACCCTTCCGCGCTAGAATCTCATCCGGATCGCCGTCGGCTTCTGTCCGTTGGGCCAGAAGGGGGAGCATCAGTTCCTTCGCCTCACGAAAGCACAGCGCGAGATCATTCAGGCCCAGTTCGTAAAGTCCAGCTTCGGTCTGCGCAACCAGATGTGGCTCACCGAAGTTGCCGAAGTGCCACGTAATACTGTCTAGCGTTAGGCTTATGTCCAGCCAGTGCGTCGCTGCCATGGCCCTTAGCCCAGACGGAAGTGATTCGAGAGTTGCCGCAAAACTACCGTCTTCGCTGTAAGGATCACCAACAGCTCGGACGGTTAAGAGTTCCATAATTTCACTCATCAGCCCAGCGTCATCCTTCAGCAAGGCCGGATAATGTTGAGCGTCGAAGGTCTCGTCCATACCTACATCCTATTAGAAAAGCACCGGCTCTTGAGTAGCTTCCGGATTGCCGGCGATACTGGCAGAATTACCAGTTTCAATGTTCCCGCGAGCCGCTTAGTTCACTACTTCCCTGACCCCGGCCTTGAATTGCTCATACATGCTCCATTGCGGATCGTGTGCCGTATGAATCTCGATTGGGAATGCTGACATTCCAGCAAGCGCGAAATTGAGGCGGGCCATAAATTCATCGTCTGACTTTGCATAATAGGTCCATTCCCGCAAGTCTTCCCCCGTCGAAACGAGTGCTAACGTAGCAAAGCGGTCTTGATCGAGAACCGGCTCCAGAGCATCTTCCAAGAGGTTCATCCGTTGATGTTCCTCAGCGATTGGCTGACCACACTCGGATTGGTATTTCCAGGCGATGATGATCCGAACTGGCTGAGATGCCCGGTCAAAAGTCGGGCTAAATGCTTTGGCGTAGCGGAAGATGATCCTTCTGTCATTGCGCGCATTGGTTGATATTGCCGTCGCCCACAGTTGCACATCCGAATCGCCTGCCATTTTCAAGCAGCTCCTCGCCCTGATCAAAGTGTCTCAAATTCTCCAGTCACCGGCTACTGCTGCAAGGCATCGAAGTTGCTTGTCGCCATCTCGGAGACTGCGCCGCGCCCCCCAATCACATCCAGGCAGTCACCAACATCCCCAGCTTGACGGCAGAGAGTTTGAGGCCGTCGGCGCGATCCTTGAAGTAGATCTCATTCAAACGATCCGAATCCAGTTGCTCGATGCGGTGAAAGCCGGCGCGGCGCAGTTCCGCTTCCATTGTCTGCGGCGTGAAGAAGAGCTGGAAGGGCTCGCCGGCGGCGGCAACGCGCCCGGCCAGCGCGTCGAAGGCCTTGCGGCCAACGGGACTGAGTGTCTCAGGCGCGAGCGCGTAGTCGAAGCTGACGGCGCTCCCGGCAGGCAGTTGCGCGATGGCGTTCAGCGTGGCGCGAAAGGCCGCAAGCGTGAGATAGGGCACAACCCCCAGCCAGCCAAAGAACGTCGCCGAGCCTGCGTCGAACCCTGCCTCGGCAAGCCCCTCGGCCAGCGCCTTGTGCTCAAAGTCCAAGGGCACAAAGGCCAGGTTGCCGGGCAAGACGATGCCGGCTTCGGCCAGCATCTCCCGCTTCCACGCCTGCGTGGCGGGGAAGTCCACCTCGAAGACCCGCAGCGCCGGGAATGGATTGCGATAGGCGAACGTATCAAGCCCCGCTCCGAGGATCACATACTGCGCAACTCCCTTGGCAACGGCCTCGGCCAGCCGGTCCTCAGCATGGCGGCTGCGCGCGGCCATGAAGGCGCGAAAATCCCGCGCAACCGTGTGCGAGGCGCGCTCCATGTCTCGTGCGAATCCGGGGCCCAGCAGCGGCACAGCGATGGGATCGTCCAGGATGCGCGGCTGCTCCATCAATTGGTGCGCGGCGCGGCGAATGGCAACGCGAAGGGCTGTCTTGCTGGCGCGGCCAGTCTCCATAAAGTCGAGTGTAGACCACGCTGGTCCGGCGCGCGGCGCGTACCATAGTTTGCATGAGCTGGATTGGATGGGCATTGCTTTCAGCGGTGTTTGCGGCCGCCACCGCGCTTTTGGCCAAGGTGGGCGTGGCGCATGTTGACTCAAACCTGGCCATGGCGCTGCGCACCAGCGTGGTGGTGATCTTTGCGTGGGGCATCGCGCTGGCGCTGGGCAAACACGGCGAAATTCGCGCGCTCGACCGCCGGACGTTGCTGTTCTTAGGGCTGAGCGGGCTGGCTACGGGCCTTTCGTGGCTATGCTACTTCCGCGCATTGCAGTTGGGACCGGCCTCGCGCGTGGCCCCGCTGGACAAGCTCAGCGTGCCGCTGGTGATGGTCTTCGCATGGCTGCTGCTGGGCGAGAAGCTTACCGCCTCGGCCCTCGTGGGCGGGTTGCTTATCACGGCCGGAGCCGTGGCGATGGTGCTGGGATGAATGCGGCGCTGCGCCTTCATATACTGAAGGGAATGGTTGCGGCATCGGAAAGCGCGGGAAGCTGAATGCAGAGTACTGGTCTCTGGACAAATACCGCAGGGGCTAAAGCCCGGGTCGATCTTGGGGCGCTTGCGGCCCGACTGAACAGCTTGCTGAAAAGCCTGTTTTCAGGCAAAACGTGCGAAAACATGCCTCAGTGGCTAAAGCCACCGTTGATTTTACTTGCTTTATACCGGGACTAAAGTCCCGGCCTACCGCCCGAATAAGTTTTTCAGCAAGCTGTGAAGTCGTGCCCTTTTACAAAGCTCAGTCAGGCTGATTCAGGCTGTTTCGAAAGAGGGGAATCCCGATGACCATTCAGAATAAAGTCGACGATTCGCCCCGCCGCATTGTCCTTACCGGCTTCATGGGTTCGGGCAAAAGCACCGTTGGCCCGCTGCTCGCTGAACGCCTGGGCTGGCGATTCCTCGATGTGGATGACGCGATCGAAGCCGAAGCCGGTGTAACCATCGCCGAGCTTTTCGCTCTGCACGGCGAAGCGGCCTTCCGCGACCGCGAAGATGCGGCCATTGCCAGGTTGGCTGCGGGCGACGCGCTGGTGCTGGCTCTCGGCGGCGGCGCAATCGAGCATGACTCCACACGCACGCTGCTGCTCACCACTCCCGGAACGTTGCTGGTTCATCTGGAGGTCGAGCTGGCCACGACTCTCGCCCGCTGCCGGGGTACGGAGCACGCACGGCCCATCCTTGCCGACCAAGCCAACCTGGCCAGCCGCTACCAGCGCCGCCTGCCACTCTACCGCGCCGCGCACGTCTCGATTCCCGTGGATGCGCTCACCCCCGCCGAGGCCGTGGACGCGATTCTGCGGGCCGCGCGGTTGGGCTGACCGGATTGGGACGGATGCGCTCGGTCAAGCTTCCCGCTTGCTATCATCAGAAAAGGTTCCCGGCGTTGCGTTCGCCGCAGCCTTGAGTTGAGGTTCTCTCTCCATCCCGATGACATCCGCCACCCAGACCGCCGATCCGGCAAAGCTCGCCGCGCCCTCCTCTGCGAGCGGCGGGCATGGTCATGGATTGGGACAGACTCATCCGGGACCTATCCACGCTCCGGAGGCCGGCGCAACGGCTACGCTGATCCACGATCTGCGCGAGCTCTTCAAGGTCAAAGTGGTGGCGCTGGTGCTGGTCACCGGATGGGGCGGCTTTTATCTGGGGTCGATGCAGTCGGGCATCACCAGCGTGCAGCGCGGCCTGCTGGATACGCTGCTCGGTATCGGCCTGGTTTCCGCCGGAGCCGGCGCGCTCAACGAGGCCCTCGAGCGCAAGATCGACGCGCGCATGAAACGCACTGCCAATCGTCCGCTGGCCGCTGGCCGCTTTTCGCTGGCGCAAGGCATCGTGGCCGGCATGGGCGCTCTGGCCCTCGGCGCGGTCTGGCTGGCGCTCAATACCAACCTGCTCACGGTGGCCCTGGCGCTGCTCACCGCATTTACCTACGTCGCCATCTACACCCCGCTCAAGCGCTTCACCACCATGGCCACCTTCATCGGAGCGTTCCCCGGCGCAATGGGCCCGTTGCTGGGCTGGACCGCCGCACGCGGGCAAATCGAGTGGCCCGGCGTCGCTCTCTTCGCCATTCTCTTCGTCTGGCAATTTCCCCACTTTATGGCCATCTCCTGGATGTACCGCGAAGACTACGCCCGCGCGGGCATCCGTATGCTGCCCGTCGTGCAGCCGGACGGCTGGTCCACAGTCGCTGAGGCTCTCTTCTTTGCTGTCGTCATGATTCCCGTCAGCCTCGCGCCCTGGGGTCTGGGAGTCGCCGGCCTGACCTATGCCGTGTTGGCCGCCGCGCTGGGCCTTGTCTACCTGGCCTATACCATCCGCTTCGCCCGCATCCTGCGCACCAAGGACGAGACCGAGAGCCGCATGTTGGCGCGCGATCTGCTCAAGGTCAGCGTCCTCTACCTGCCCCTGCTCTTTACCACACTCATGCTCTGCGCCAAGGCAAAGCAGTAAGGAGGCGGAAAATTATGACGACCGTTGCCGCGCCTTCCAGCACCCGCGGCGCCATCGCCGCCATTCTCCTCATCAGCGCAGCGGCCACGGCGTTTCTTTTCTGGCTCATCTACGTTCATCCCGCCGCGGCGGCCAGCACACAGTACGCCTTTTTGCCCGCCCTCAATGCCCTGCTCAACGGCCTCAGCGCCACCGCACTGCTCATCGGCTACACCTTCATCCGGGCGCATCGCATCAAGGCCCACCGCGCAGCTATGATCATGGCGTTCGCATTCTCCACCCTGTTTCTGGTCAGCTATATCCTGCACCATGCCTTGCACGGCGACGTTCGCTATCCCGCCCACGCTGCCTTGCGCTCGGTCTATCTGCCGCTGCTTGCCAGTCATATTGTGCTCGCCGTGGTGGCGCTCCCGCTGGTGCTTGTCACCTTCTTTTTTTCGCTCAGCGGCCGCATCCCTCAGCACCGCAAAGTCGCGCGGTGGACCTTCCCGCTCTGGCTCTACGTCTCGGTGACCGGCGTCATTACCTACATCATGCTGCGCCTGGCGCGGGGATAGGAAGTGGGGACTAGGGACTAACGGACTAGGGAATAGGGACTAGGGAATAGAAATCACGGAATGGGAAAAATCGAACTTCAGCCGCAACAAAACAAAGGACCGAAGATGCCTGCAACCAACCCGAGCCCGGTACAACCCGACGATGGCACCCGCCAACTGCTGCAATGGGGCGCGTCGATCCTCGGTTCGGGCATTGTGGCCGGCCTGCTGCTTGTCACCCTGCTGGGCGGCTTTTCGCCCACCGGCGCCAGCACCAACACCGGCTGGTTCGCCCTCATCGTCGCGCTGATGTGCCTGCCTTTCGGCGGCCTGCTGCTGGCGCTTGGCGTGGCGAAATGGTTTCGCAACCGGGCGCTTTCCAGCAACCGCTGAGCCTCTGCTATTCTTTTCACTTAGCGGAGTGTAAGAACATGGCAAAGAGCGTTAACAAAGTCATTCTTTTGGGCAATGTCGGCAAGGACCCGGAAATCCGGTCCACCGCGGGCGGCGCCATCGTCGCCAACTTCACCCTGGCCACCAGCGACCGGTTTCAGGATGCGCAGGGCGCCTGGCAGGACCGAACCGAGTGGCACGCGCTGGTCGCTTTCAAGCGCACAGCGGAGATTATCCGCGATTATGTGAAGAAAGGCTCCAAGCTGTATGTGGAGGGTAAACTCCAGACCCGCAGCTGGGACGACAAGGAATCCGGCCAGAAGCGCTACAAGACTGAAATCGTGGTCTTCGATCTGTCGCTGCTTTCCGGCCGCGACGAAGGCTCCGGCGGCGGCCAAGGCGGCTACAGCCGTGCGGCAAGCTCATCCAGTTCGGCAGCCAGCTTCGACCAGCGGCCCCCGGCGGCGGCCGGCGCCCCGGACGACTACGCCCAATCCGCCGAAATCTCCGACGACGACATACCGTTCTAACGACAACTGACAGTGAATAGCTAACAGCTAACAGTAGCCGGTCGATCGTCGAGCAAATGAAGACGCTATGACCCAAGAGCCTATTGCCTGGCCGCTAGTCCGTCAACTGTTAGCTGCCAACTGCTAGCTGTTAGCTGTCTTTCATCAGCGTCGCAATCAGGGAATCCCGGCGCTGATTAGCCATGGCGTCCGCATTGCGCAGCACGCGCGCCCAGGCAAAGACAGCGCCTGCGGCCATCGCCACGAAAACCGGCACAGCCAGCCAAATACTCTCAAAAAACCAGCACAGGAGGAAGATTGCCGCCCCTGTCCCGATGACTCCCAGCTGAATCAGCAGGCTGACGAGCGCATTGGCCTGCGACCCGCGCTGCCGCGAAATCCGCCCCGGATTGATTCGGTAGGGCATGGTGATCGAAAAGACGTTTCCCGCGGCCAGATTCGCGGCCAGCGCAAAAAGCAGCCACGCCGCCGTAGCCGCCACTACCGCACTGTCTGGAATTCCCATGCGCATGCTGGTCAGGATACCGGCCAGCGAGCCCATCAGCAGGAATAGCGCGGCGTGGAAGAGGTTCTTAGCCAGCAACACTGTCCTAATTGGCGTAGGGGAAAGAAAATACACCTGTATCCCCGCTCCCTCGGCGCCAAGGTTGTTATAAAACATCTGCGTGAACCCGAGGAGCGCGTAGACGACGGCAACAGGCAGCGCCAAGGGAAAGGTGTGGCCCTCCGGCCCGCGCCCCTTTAGAAAAGCGGTTGAAAAGATAATCGCCAGAATCAGGGGCGCGCCGATGGCATAGAGCAGCGGCAATGTGCGCATCAGGGTGCGCAATTCCTTCTCCATCACCGCGGCAATCGGGCCTGAGCCGTCCAGCAGCCATCCGCCCTCGCGCCGCGCCGCCTTCTTCCGGCTTGGGGCGACGCCCAGATTTTCGCCGCGATACTCACTGCGGAGCCGCCCCGCCAGCACGCCCCCAGCACCCAGCGTATACACTCCCAACAGCCCCAATGCCCCCAACGCCAGAACGGATTGCTGCTCAGCAGCCTGCCCCAACGCGCCAGCGGCCAGTCCCGGCGGAAGCCACCGTTGCACCGCATCGGCGCTTTCCAGCCACGGCTCATATCTGGCTTTCAGCTCGGCCTTCGCTCGCTGGTATTCCTGTGACTGCGCTACGATCTGCTCTTGAGTCGCATCTCTGGGCAGCCTGTTTCTACGGTGCAGCGCCGGATTGAGCAATTGCAGGCTGAGCATGGCCACCATGAAAACCGCGCCGAGAATCTCCCTCGTTTTTCGCTGCGCCAGCCAGCGATCGAGCCAGGCAAAGACAGCCCGAGCCAGCAGGATATTGAAGGCCGCAAAGACCGCCAGTCCCAGCGCGGTCCAGGCAAACAGTTCCGGCCGCGCAATGGTGATGCCAAGCCAGATACCCAGGCAGCACAGGCCGCCGAGAATCGTGGAGATATCCGCCAGCCCAAAGACGACCCACAGCAGAAAATAGGAGCCGAAGCGCACGGGAAAGCGCAGCAGGATGCTCATGTCGAATTGCTCTTGAAACGAGGCAAGCATGACCGGAATCATCTGCCACACAAGACAGAGCGCCCAAAACAGGACAGGCAAGATGCGCCACCTGCCATCGGAAGCCAACAGATAAGCGAATGCCCCCGCGCCAAAGCCAAAACCCAAGCCTATGCCAGCGTAAATAATATACGAAATGACGCGCGCGCCGGCCTCGAATTTGCCCTTGATAGAGCGCATTCCGTTCCGGAACATCTGCCATCGCAGCCGGCTCATCGCCGCGTACTGAGCCCGCGCCTCAGCGCCCAGCCATCCCCCACCGGTATTATTTACGCCAGCCATGACAGCTCCTGCGCCGGCTCCTGCACGCCGCCCGCGCCCACTATCGACAGAAAAATCTCCTCCAGCGTCAGCCGCTGCTCCTGCCCAGCGCCCGGCAGCGCGCTGGTTACGCCTGCCCGCAGCTCCTCAATCGATCCGTTGGCCACCAGCCGCCCCTTCGAGATGATGGCCACGTGGCTGCATAGCCGCTCCACTATCTCCAACACATGCGTAGTCAGGAAGATCGTAGCTCCGCGGTTGATCATCCCCTGAAGCATGTTCTTCAACATGCCGGCCGCAATTGCGTCCACGCCCTCGAACGGCTCATCGAGAAACAGCACCTTGGGACCGTGAATGACCGCTGCGGCCATGGCCAGCTTCTTCTGCATCCCGTGCGAAAAGTCGGTCACCATCTTGCGGCTCTCGTTCGCCAGTTGCATGAAGTCCAGCAGCTCTTCGGTGCGGCGATTGGTGGTCTCCCGGTCCAGCCCGTACATGCGGCCCACAAAGCGCAGATACTCGGGCGCGGTCAGCCGCCCCAGCAGCGCCATGCCCTCCGGCACCACGCCGATCTGGCGCTTCAGCTCCAGCGCGCCGGCCCAGAAGGGCTGGCCGAGAATCTGAATCGTCCCAGCACTCGGCTCCAACAGACCTGTGAGCATCTTGATGGTGGTGGACTTACCCGCTCCGTTCGGTCCGAGAAAGCCGAAGAACTGCCCCGAAGCCACGTTCAGCGTGACATCCTCCACGGCGGTCAGCGCGCCGAAGCGCCGCGTGAGGCCGGAGGTTTGAATCGCCGCGATTTCCATGTGCCTGCAAGGATACCAAGGTTAGGCATCGGTCCGCAGTTCACTGGCGACAACTTGTGTATTGCGGTATGGAGTTCCGCTTGACAATTGTATATATGGAGAGCAACATTTATATATACGCGAGGAGCAAACATGCCTGTCACCCTCACATCCATCCGGCTTGACACAAAACTGGCGGATGAGGCTGTGCGCGCCCTGGGAGTCAAGTCAAGAACCGAGGCCGTGCATGTGGCGCTTAAGGAAATTGTCGCGCTGAATCGCTTCAAGGCCACGATGAAGAAGTACGAAGGCAAGGCCTCCTTCGCGGGCAGCGATGAGTGAGATTGTCGTCTTCGACACCTCGGTGCTGATCGACAATCTGCGGACCGGATGCCAAAGCCAGCGAATTGCCGGCCTTCATTGCGTTCTACGCATGTCGTCGGTCGTCCTCGCCGAGCTTTGGCGCGTCGCCACTTCACCGGTAGACCGGCAGATCCTTCAATCTCTTGAGAGAAACCATCCCATTCTGACGCCGACTGAGAAGAACTGGCTTGAATCCGGCAGAATTCTGGCGAAGATACACGCCGACAAGGGGTATGAACCCAAAAAACTCCGCGATCTGCACTTCGATATCCTCATCGCTCTCACCGTCCGCTCCTACGGCGCACAGCTAATAACCAGCAATCGCGCGGATTTCGAGTTAATTCGCAAGTACCGGGACTTCCAACTGGAAGTTTGGTAGTCCGTGCGATCTCTGTGCACAGCGCAACCCATGAGATGAGAGCATGTTGAGGGCGAATCGCGATAAGATCGGAACGCAGAGGAATGTACGATGCTCGAAGAGCTGGCCGGAAGACTCAAGTGGGAACGGTCAGGCGACGGGATTCGCGTGGAGATTCCGATGCGGTGCGATACAAAGCCTCGGAATTTGGCGATGGCTGGTCCGTCAACCAGATGAGCAGGATTCAGGTGGATAGAGATTCGAAAACGCGTAACTTCGCCTTTGGGATTACCGAACTGGAAGCCGGCGCCCTTATCGATAAAATGATGGAAGTCCATAACTTTCGCAAACACCAAGCAGAGTAAGATCGGAAAAGCAAGAGGAGAGTGCGATGCTCGAAAAGCTGGCGGGCAGGCTCAAGTGGGAACGAACAGGGACGGGTATTCGCGTGGAGATTCCGGCGCGGATAGATTGGTGGGTCTTGTTCTATGTAGTCTGGCTAGCCCCCTGGTCAGTGGCCGGCTGGCGCGTGTCAGTAGATATCTTCATCAAGCACGATTTGTCGGTTTTCAATCTGTTCTGGCTCCCGGTTTGGGCCTTGGGAGAGTGTTTTGTTGCAGCTTTGATTATCTGGAGGCTTACAGGCTCGACGACGGTTGTACTGGACCCCTCTCAGTTGGATATCACCCGCCGGTCAATGGGTATCCAGATCGACAAGCGGACCTTCAGATGCGCCGATGTGCGCAACCTGCGATATATTCCTGCCGGGAATCGAGGAAGACGCTCCCTTCCGAGCCAGATCGGGTTCGAGGCGAACGATAAGACGCGCAAGTTCGCTTCGGGAATCGAAGACATTGAAGCTTTCGCTCTAATCGATAAGATGCTTGAAATATACAAGTTCCCCAAAGAGCGCGCGCTCGAATAACTTGATCTGTCGAGATAGGCTCCTTGCTCCTCGGCGGCTCGCCCAGCTGATTCTTGCCAGGCCTACTGACTTCTGCCAAGGCCGCCGGACGATGGGTTCTTAGACCAGTTCCAGCGCGGCCATTCCCTTGCACGGCGGAACGAACCGGTCCGCGCGCCAGGCGATGGCCAGTTTTTCGCGGCTAAGGAGTTTGCGGATCTGGCCGCGGGCGTGGTCGGCCCAGGGGCCGCGATTGTCCAGCCGTATATAAACCTGCCAATGGCGCAAAGCCGGACGGTACTGCCCTTTTCGCTCGTAGGCCAGGGCCAGGTTGTAGTGGGCGTCGGCGTAGTGCGGCGCAAGCGCGATGGCGTGGCGATAAGCGGCGATGGACTCATCCGGCCGCTCGAGCTCGTCCAGCACATTGCCCAGATCGAAGAAAGCCAGGACATAGGCGGGATCGGCTTCGGTGGCGCGGCGGTAAAGCTGCTCGGCCCGCCCAAATTGGCGCAGGTGGAATTGGATGGTTCCCAGGTTAATGTAGGCCGCCGCATACTCCGGATCGAGTTCCAGAATCTCCTCGTAAAGAGCGATGGCGCGCTGCTTCTCGCCCGCCTCCTCGGCCTGCACGGCGGCGAGGAAGCGCTCTTGCATGCCGCGCGGATCGTCGGCCCCCGGACGGCGCATCGGGTACGGCTCGGAGCCAGCCGACGGCCGGTCAGCTTTTTCCATGCGGTCAAGGCGCTCGAAATCGAAGAGCAACTGGCGGCGTATCGGATCCACAATGGCGCCGCAATGGCGGAAAGCCAGCCGCGTCCCCGTGCGTACCAGACACGCCTCAAGCATGGGATTGGCCATGCCCGCCACGGCCTTCATGGCCACAATCGAGTTTCGTATCGACGCCGCGGAGACATCTTCTTCCCGCAGGATACGCAGAGTCCGCAACTGCCCAAGGTCTTGAAAGGTGTAGGTCTGCCGCTGGGCAATTAGCCCAGCCCGCTCCCACCCCTGCAACTGGCGGGAACTTATCTGCAATATTCGCAAAACATCCTGACGGCTATAGCTGGTCACTCGAACGTAGCTCCTGGAACAGTTACCGAGAAACCGCTCTTGCTGCGATTATGCCAAGAGTATGCGTGGATAAGCGGACTGCAACTACCGCCGCAACAAAAAAATGCGAGGATAACGGGTGCCTGACTTGGTTCGCGCCACGGTTAGAGATGCGATTGAGCCTGTGGAAAACTGAGGACAAATGCATGAATCGCGGCATAACACCCATAAAACTGGAAGCTGGCGGCGCGCCGCTGCATGGTTTCTGTCACAGCGGCTCCCTGCCAACCTGCGTTATTATCAGGCTCCCATCAGGAGAGAGTAGAGAGTATGGATCGGCGGTCTTTCTTATTTGCGGCGGCATTTGCCAGCGCCCAAGGCGCAATTTCCCAGCCCGTGCAGAGCACGGCGGAAGAAGATTCAAATAGCCCGGACAAGCTCCAGAGCCGGTCTCTCACCGGCAGCGGCTCGCGAATCGCCAAGGCCGCTGCCGCTGCCATGGCGATGCAGCGGCGCGACTGGGAACAGGGCATTCTGGCGCAGGCGATGCTTGAGGCGGACGACCGCGAGAAGGTGATTCTGCTTACAAAGGCAGCTATGGTCCAGCGCACCCAGGACGGAAGGATGGGCGTGGTTGTCTCCGGCAGTCCGACCGACCCCGCCATGGGCGGCGCGGCCTATGCGCAGGCCGCCGAATGGACCGGAGATCCGCTCATGCGGCAAGCGGTCGCAGGGCTTCTCGACTGGATTCGAAATAAGGCTCCGCGCAACCCGGAGGGCATTCTTTACCACACCTTCGGAGCGCCGGAGATATGGTCGGATGGGTTCAACGGAGCGCCACCGTTTCTGGCCGCCATGGGCTTCCACGACGAGGCTCTAACCCAGATCGAGGGCTTCCGGCAACGGCTCTGGGACCCTGAAAAGAAATTACTTGCGCACATCTGGGACGATGGCAAGCGGCAGTTCACGGACGCCAGCTACTGGGGCGGCGGCAATGGCTGGGCCGCCGCGGGCCTGGCGCGGGTAATCCGCAGCCTTCCCAGCGAACGGCGTCAGGACCGGGAGCGTCTGGCTGGCTTTGCCCGCGAGATCGTAGACGGATGTCTCCAGTACCAGCGCGCCGATGGGCTGTTTCACAACGTGGTCGATCGGCCAGCGACCTTTGTTGAGACGAATCTTGCCCAGATGCTGGCCTTCGCCGTTTATGAGGGCGTGGCCGGCGCGTGGCTGCCGCAGAGCTACAAGGCGCACGCGGACCGAATGCGCGAGGCCGCCCGCCAGAAGATGGACGCCTACGGCTACGTACAAGGGGCTTGCGGCGCGCCCAACTTCGACCGCCCCGGAACCTCCACGGAGGCCCAGGCCTTCTGCATCATGATGGAAGCCGCGGGCAGCAAAACGGAATCCAGGCATCCGGGCGAAGGCTAATAGACTGGCGCCGTCATCGGGGGTTACTTTCCGATGCAGAAGGTAGAGAAAACGAGAATCGCCTTTATTTATGCGGCTTCTTGAGAATAGTCTCACACTGGAGACATACCGGAGACATAAACTGCTCTTGTACCCCCCGTTTAACGGTTCGCAGGCATCGATAGCAAGCACGGGTGCAAGCATCCGGCATGGATGCGTAGAGAGCGGCTTGTCAGCCTCTGTAAGCCCTTCTTGCCCATTCTAACCAGCCTTGATGGGACAACGCGGCATTTTGTGCATCCGCGCATTTGCCTGCCCTCCGAATTTGCCCTTTGTACACAGTTCACCGCGCCACTTTCCTGGAGGCAATGAGGACTTTGGACGGCGTCGATTCGATTTGCGCCGTCACTCCCAAACAAGGCGCAATTTAACCAGCGATGGGGTAGGCGAGCTTTGCAGGACGGCGGTGAGGCCGGAATGAGCATCCCGGCCCGCCAGAGCCTCCACGGGGCGGCAAATTCATTTCAAGGCCAATTCGGGGGCAAGGCTCCCGACCCCTTGGAAGCGGTTTTAGTTGTCCTGCAAATCGCGATACGCACAAGCAACGAGCCGTTTGTGAGAGTCGCTTTGTCGCAAGATTTGTGAAGGAGGCGCAGGATTACGCACCCGGAAAACATTCTTCAAATTCCAAAACACAATTTGAGGCGGCTAAAAAGCGCAGGAGTATGCACTTGTTTTTGGGCAGTGCGCAGAATAATAATTTTCCTCAGTTCCGCGCCAGTTTTTTGCCACCATTCCGGCCATTCGCGGGCCTTCCGTGCGGGCTTGGACAGTAGTTGCAGAATCAGAGCCGCCGGAACAGGTCCGGCAAAGCCGTTTCAGCCCTTGGCTGCTCAAGTGGACCGGACAGCGTTACAATCCCTTCAGCAGTTCCGAGAGCGTTGTTTCCAGTGCTTCCGCCAGCGCATAGATCGTATCGATCCGCGCCGCGACCGCGCCGTTTTCAATCTGCGACAGGTGCGCTCTCCCAATCCCGGCCATATCTGCCAATTGGGTCTGCGACAGGCCGCGCTTTTCCCGCAACTCGCTGATTCTGCGACCAAGCCGGACAGGGAAAGAGATTGCCATTTCCCCATCGTTGCCGGTATTGTTGGTCTCACTGTTCGGTTTACCGAACAATCAATTACGGAAGGGACGACCCGATGAATCGATTGGTTGTCATTGCGCTGCTCACATTCTCGGCAGGCGTGTTCGCACAGGCCCCGCAGCTCAAGAGCGGTTCCACGGTCTACATCGAACCGATGGGCGGATACGAAACATACCTCGCCGCTGCACTGGTGAAGAAGAAAGTCCCTTTGATTGTCGTTACCGACAAGAGCAAGGCGGACTACATCATCACAAGCAACGTCAGCCACAATGCACCGAGCACTCCAGCCGTGGTGGTCAACAATAGCGCGACCGCGACCGTTAACGAAGGAGAAAGCCCAAACCAGCAGGCATGGAATCAAGGGTGGGAGTTGGGTAGCCAAAGGGCAGCGGAACGAAGGGCTGCTCATGCCGCCCTCGGATCAACCAGTGTGAGCATTTCCATTGTCGATCCGCGATCTTCGCAGATTGTGTTCGCTTACTCAGCAGGCAAGGCGGGGGGCAACCAGTTCCAGAAGACAGCAGAGGCTTGCGCAAAGAGCCTGAAAGAGTTCATCGAAAAATCCGAGAAGCCAAGGAAATAATTCAGAAGAAGTGAGAATGCGCAGCGTTTGCCAGAATGAAGAACAAAGACAAATTCTCGTGGTGGTACGTTGTTTTGATGATTGCTGGAATAGCCGTGATTATCTGGCTGGAACGGATACCAGAACCGGGCGAAGCCCCTCCTGCTTCTCTTCGCAGTTACTGGCCTACCGAGATTCGAGTGGACACGGACATGGATTCGTTTTGGCTTCCAGACGAGGAGCAAGTATGCCAGACGCACCCGAACAAAGACGGAAGGGTGTCCACTGTCGCTTGCAATGCGTCAGGATCACACCGCATCCACAACATTCCCGTGAAGTTCTGGGGCGATCTTGACAGGAACACCATTTCGGATTGGAAGTGCCGTCGAGAGGGGGATAAATTTGTTTGCCGTGCGATTGATTGAACTTTTCTCTTATACGAGATTTAGTAAGTGGAAAGGATGAAGTGGGTAACCCAAGGCTTTTCTTTCGAGACATCATCGGGCAGGAGGATATAGTCGCTCGGCTAAAGTCCTTCACCGACTACTTTGCTGGCACCGGCGGTACTCCGGGGCACATCTTGCTGACTGGAGAGGACGGGATGGGCAAGGGAAGTCTTGTCACAGCGTTCTGCAATGAGCGCGACGTTGGGCTTCAGGAAGTTGATGCCGTGAGTCTGGAAATTCAAGGCGATGTCACCGCCCTCCTGACGAATCTCAAGCTGAATCAAGTCCTATTCCTCTCGAACATTCACCGTCTCCGAAGCAGTCCGGGCGCGAGAATTCGACAAGCGTTGAGAGAGGGACGGCTGGATATAGTTATCGGCCTGGGACCAAAAGCCAGAACGCACGTAATGGAAGTTCGCCCATTCACTTTTATTGCTAGTTGCCCCAAGAGGATAGACTGCCCGGTGGAGCTGCTTAGCGAGTTCTCATTGACATTGAGCTTACAGCCATATTCAGAACTGGAATTGCAATCCCTGGCCTCAAGCATAGCTTCTGGCGCTGGCCTGACTTTAGAATCGGGTGCCGCCGTGTTGATTGCCAGAACATGCGATGGACGACCTGGGCATCTTGAATCATCTTTGATGCGGGTATTTCGCGCAATCAACAAGAGTGCCATCTCTGAGGAGGACGTATTGAAAGCGTTCATGGCATTCGGGGTGAACGTGAGCCAAGGCAAACTCTCAATTGGAATTGGCAACCTCCAAAACTTGTCGGGGCAGGATTTTGAAAAGCTGATTTCAGAACTGCTCACACGGATGGGGTTTCAGACGGAAATGACAAAGACGACTGGAGACGGTGGAATCGACATTATCGCCAAGCTCGATAAGCCAATATTCGGTGGTCTTTACTTGTTTCAATGTAAGAGGTTCGCCCCCGATAACCTTGTCGGAGCGCCAACGGTGCGAGATTTCTATGGAGCTGTTACCGCAGATCGGGCGGTGAAAGGGATATTCATTACGACTTCAGAATTCACTTTGCAAGCACGCGAATTCGGTCGAAAAGTTGGGATTGAATTGATTGATTCGGAACAACTTCAAAAGCTGCTCTTGGAGTATCACCTTATCGAATCGCAGAATGACTAGATCGGGTGGTGCGGGCGCGTCCTGGCGAATCTGACGACCTGTTCATCCGCCGGTGGGAGCGCGATTGCGTTACAGCGCGGTCCGGAATACAGTAGAGACGGCAAAGGCCAGATCGGAAGTCTGGCCCTTGCTGGAAATTGTGCCGATGACGCGGCTCTGTGAGTGCAGCATATCACGGAGGACGCTAAGTTATGCACGATTGTTTCATACCCGGCGTTGAAGAGAATGAACCCATGACATTCCAGATCGGCATAGTGACTACCGAAGGCGTCCTTTTGGCAAGTGATCGCAAAATGGTTGGCGGGAAGGTTTTCAGACACTCAATCCAAGCTCCAAAAATTATGGTCTACGAACACCTGGGATTCGCCCACTGCTCCGCTGGAGATGACTTTTGCGATACATTCACCGGCGAAATTGCTAAAGCAATGGAGAAAACACCTACTCAATTTACCAACTGTGATTCTTTGAAAGTGCATAGAGCTTTAAGTGAGTGTCTTGAAAGGGCGCGGGATAAAGAGACAGAATGGAGAAATAAGCAAGGTGGATTATCTGGCCGAATCTCCTTGCCGGAATGTGTTGGGGGAACTACGATGCTTGTCTTCCGAGAGGAGCAGAGAGTCACCTTATGGACAGTTGAGACGAATCGACCATATCCCAGCCCAGTGCTGGTGGACGTGGATGATGAGATGGTCCCTAAGCAATCTGTGATAGCCGGAGACCCAACCAGTAATGCAGTGTTTTGGCTCAAGTACTATTTCAACAAGTTGCCAAACAACCTGGACGCTTTGATCCCTATAGCTGCCCATGCTGTGCTGATGGCGAAGAATGAGAATATAGAAGGACTGCAAATCGGAAAGTTTACGGGAGGTTTTTTCGGAACCCTAACGGAGGATGAATTGAATCCCTACCGTGATTTATCTGAAAAAATCGATTCGGAAATTCTAGGTCGGCTTCGGGAGTTTCAGTTTGATGACAAGGCATAGCCCTTGATCTGATTTTTCGCCTTATCTATTCCAATCTGCTGGCCTTCAATTCGGCGCTCGTGCGCTGATACGGTGTCATGACCGAGTGACTTCGCTGGATTCGCAGGACGGTTCCGGGCTGCAATCGCGAAAACCGTTACGGCGTTCACAAGCCGCCATGACAATGGAGTGAGGTGTGCCCCGCCCGATCCGTTCAGCATTCTGGTTTTTTGGCTGCGCCCTACGGGATGAGCCGTCTCTCGTTCTCCCTACAGTCGAATGACGGCGAACAACGGCGAACAATGGAGAGTTCTGGAGAATGTCGGCGCGGGCGCGGCGGTGGCCGGGAATCTCCAAAAGTCGCCGATCTTCTCCAGCGGTGAGCAGTCGGCAGCGCCGGGGAAGGGGCGAGTCTGGGCGGGCTGGTTGGCTGTCTGTTAGGTGGAATGCAGTAGTGGAACATAAAGCGCAGACGCAAAATGGCGGTTTTGCTCTTGTATCCCGTTATTTTCGAGTGAGTTATCTTGCCGCACCTATGTACTTTTAAGGGGGCAATGTGCGGCACAATGAAATGCGGCAAGCGAGGGCGGAAAAAGGCTCAGAAAGCCTCATTCCGTGGCGGCGGCTGGGCCGGTGATGCTTAATCCGGCTTTATCGGCTTTAGTCGTGGTTTTTCGTTGAAAGTCGCGGCGAGTCGTGCTTTTTCGCGCTTACGCGCCGTACCCTCCGCTCCGGCATCCGTAAAGGCTCTCCGCTTCGCTCCGCCCGCTGCGCGGCGCTGACGCGGCCTTGACAGATGCCTCCGCTGCGGGTGGTTTTCAGCTATGAGAAGAATGTCTTCTTCTCATGTTCCACATGACCAGGGCGACGGCTCCCGGCCATCGGCGGCGCGGTGAGGTCCAGCAATGAAGCGTGCAGCGGCGGGGTGCTTTCGGGGTTCAGTGGCGCATCCGGCGGCGTGTTGGGAGCCAGACACCATCCCTAAGCCTGACGGCTTAGCAATGGCGTTTCACGGCGCGGCACCCACGCCGAAGATTAGAGGGGAGCGCGGACGCTACGGCCTGAGGCCCCGCGTGGGCAAAGGGGCCGCTTCTTCGCAGGCCCGCTCCTACGGAGGCCCCGCCTCCGATTGGAATGGAACAAGGAATCCCTATTCTCTAAGAATTTGCCATCTTAGGAATGATTTTAGGAATGGATGTGTCTTATGTAACCCCCTATTATCGAATGTGTTGCGGACGCTCCGCACTCATGAAATGCGAGAGTCCCGCGCATTATTTGAGCATGGAGGCGCAGCTTCTGCGGGCGGGGTTGCGCAACTTTTGCGAGTGGTTCCTAGAATATACCTTCCCAATTTAACGCCGCAGAGACCCGCTTATCGCTAGGCGCTGCCGTGGGGCCATTGGAGTCATTCCACCCGAACGGGAAACTGGTCCCGGCGTTTTCGATCTTTGGCGGCCTTTCAGACTTGACGGGGCTTTGGGCTACGGTAGCAGAGGACGTTCCTTTCTTTTGATATTGCAGCTTTTCCTTTGGAGGGAAGGGCCATGGCTTGCCGGTTTCTGGGTTGCAGAGCACGAATACAAATCCTTCCGTCCCATAGGGTTCGGAAACCACCAGACCGGCCTGTGCCAATTCGGTTCTTGCCTTCGTGTGTGAGTTGGGAGAGCCGCCTACGAGAGCTTGCACTTGGGCAGTTGTCCGCGTCAGTTCTCTCGTGCTGTAGCGTTCTGACTCGTGCCAAAGGGCAAGGTACAGTTTGACGGCAATTGGGCTTAGTTCTTTGACCTTGCCAAGCCGTACCGCAGATTGAGGGACGCCAAAGAACCGTTCGCACATTACGGTCATGGGTCACTCCGCCGCCGCAGGCCGAAGCACTTTGGCCCAGATGTGCGAGTCGATAGCGAAGAACCTGCCCGCGTTGGACTCAACAGTGGTCATTGCTGCGCCTCCGTCCGTGCTGTGCCGCGCCGGGACGCGCTAACGCGATCATTGATCCATGCAGTTACTTCGGAGTCGAGCCACGCGACGGCACGTGGACCCAACGCGACGGAACGCGGGAATTTCCCTTGGGCCATCAGGTTGTAAATTGTTGCACGGCTAAAACCGACGCGCTTCCGCACTTCCGGCAAGCGGAGGAAAGACAAGGATGTGGAACTTTCAGGCATAGGTACACTCCAGTTTCAGTCGCACTGGGTTGCTTGTTTCGCCTCGGCGAAGTGCGCGGCTTTGCCTGCGCATCGCGACTGAACTTGAGCGGCTGTCCCGAAGGAGCTAGCGGCTGCGGTGGTTAAATTAATCTTTTATAGTAACTAAAAAGTAAACAACTAGAGGAAGTGTAACGACGCTCCCTGCACTTGTCAAGCGGTACTAGCCGTTGTCGGACCTAATTCTAAGTGGAGGCACAGGAGAACTCAGGCCGCACCAAAATTGCCAACAATGACCTTGGATTCGTTAACGATGCTTTCCACGTAATCGGCCCACCATTTGAGCATTCTCCTTCTTTGCTCCGCGAACTCGGCAACGATGTAGACGGCGCGTATTCCTTCAGCTTCATGGCTCAGAGCCTTTTCGATCACGTCCTTGTTGAAGCCGTTCTCGGTGAGCAGCGTTGCGCCGGTCCTGCGCAAATCGTGGATGGTGAGCGGGTCCATGCCGAATGTCAGCCCCTCCAGAGCCTTGTTGAGCGCATTCGCGGCAAAGGGCCTTGCAAGACTGCCACGGCCCGGTAGAACCAGATCGGAATTCCCGGCAAGCGCCTTCAATTCCTGGAACATCTCGGCCACTTGTGCTGCCATGTAAACGATGTGCGGCTTGCCGGTCTTTGCATTCTCTGCCGGGACAAGCCATTCGCCGCTTTCAAAGTTCACATGCTCCCACCGCGCCAGCAACAATTCAGACTTGCGGGAAAGTGTGAGCAAAATGATGTGCAGCGCCAGTTTGAATTGCCGCCGGATATTCGATTTGTAAATAGTGGTCAAATACAGACGAATTTCTTTCGGCGTGAGAACACGGGAGCGCTTGCGGGCCTTGCCGATGTAGCGGGTTGCCACCATCACGGCGGGATTGACCGTCACCAGTTGCGTTTCAATCGCGTAGGCAAACATCTGCTTTATCACGTTGCGTAGTTGCATGGCCGCCTGTACCCGCCCGTTGTCCCGCTTGCGATAGACAAGGGCTTGCACGTCCAGGGCGTTCACATCCTTGAGGGCCTTTTCCCCAAGGGTGGGGAAAATCTCGTTGTCCAGATAACGCCGAATGGTCTTCGGGTCTTTCCAGCGCCTCATGACCTGCTCATTGTAGTACCTCTCTCCAAACTCTCTGACGGTGGGATTGGTGGCCATCCCTGCCCGCGCCAGCTTCTTTTCCATGGCCGGGGATTCGCCCTTTGCGACTTTCCCCGCAAGTTCATCCCGCTTCTCCCGTGCCGTCTTCAAGGGCAGATCTGGATAGCGGCCTAGATTCACTTTGCCGTATTTGCCGTCCAGACGATACCGGTACAGCCAAGACATTTTGCCGCTCGGCAGCACCTCAAGCGAAAGCCCCCGGCCATCGGTCACGATGTATCGCCCGTCCCTTGGCTTTAGAGCCTTGATTCCCGCGTCCGTCAATGCCATTTGACCCCTTTCGTATGTCTCCAGTCTCATTCTGGAGACATATTCCTCTTGGAGACATGCTGGAGACATATTCCGTATTGGCTTTCTATGTCTCCAAGTGGACATTGTAGGACAGTAAACACCTAATATGCAAGCATAAAATGCTTTCTTCTACATTTCATTGGACAGTCTTGGAAGTGGGGTTACTTTCCGATGCAGAAGGTTGAGAAGATCAAGTTCAAAATGTCGTCGGATGTGGTCTGCCCGGTCAAAGAATCGAGAGCCCACAACGCTCGGTAAAGGTCCAGCAGAATCATCTCGTGCGGAATGGCGTTCGTATTGGCTTGCGCTGCGTCGCCCAGCGCCGCCAGCGCGATGGCAATCGACTGGTGATGCCGCAGACTTGTCAACATGCCCGGCTCAGAGGCCGCTCCGCCCGTGGCCAGATCCAGAATCCGCTCACGCAGCGCCGGAATCCCCTCGCCGGTCAGGGCCGATGTGCTCAGCGCGCGCACGCCGCCAATCTCCTCAGCCGTCTCGCCCGCCGCCAGATCGCTCTTGTTCACGGCCACCAGCGCAGGCCGCCCCTGAACAGCCTGCAGAAGCCGCTCCTCTTCTTCATTGAGCGGCTGGGTCGCATCCAGCACCACCAGCACCAGCGCGGCGTCTGCCAGCGCCTCGCGGCTGCGGGCGATGCCCAGCTGCTCCGCCTCTTCCAAACTCTCGCGCAAACCGGCGGTATCCACCAGTTCCAGCGGAATCCCCTCGAGAGAAATCCGCTCCGTCACGGTGTCGCGGGTAGTCCCCGGCGTCGGGGTCACAATTGCCCGTTCGCGCTCTACAAGCCGATTGAAGAGCGAGCTCTTGCCGGCATTCGGCCGTCCCACGATGGCAAGCGTCAGCCCGTCGTGAACGATCCGCCCACGGCGAAAGGATGCTTCCAGTGTCGCCAGAGCAGGCATCGGCTCGGCGATCCGTCGCGCAATCTCCGCTGACGGGGCCACATCGATGTCATCCTCGGCAAAGTCGATGCCGGCTTCAAGCAGCGCGATCAACTCGGTCAGCGCCTGCTTTGCCGGCAACACGCGCCGGCTCAGAGCCCCGCCCATCTGACTGGCGGCCTGGCGCGCCTGGGTCAGCGTCTGCGCCTCGATCAGGTCGCGCACCGCCTCGGCCTGGGTCAGATCGATTTTTCCGGCCAGAAAGGCGCGCTGGGTAAACTCACCCGGCTCGGCCAGCCTTGCGCCTAAGTCGAGAGCGCGGCGCAGCAGCAGTTCCAACACTACCGGCGACCCATGCGTCGCTATCTCAACGACATCTTCGGCAGTGTAAGAGCGCGGAGCGCCAAACCAGGTCACCAGCGCCTCGTCAATACGGACTCCCTCGCGCTGCCCCGCTTCGTCTTCAGGGACATCCAGCACATCGGCCAGCCGCGCCCGCCCGTGCTCCAGAGGCTGACGCAGGCACACCAGTTGCGCAGCGATGGACGCAGCCTGACTCCCACTCAGCCGCACAACCCCGATGCCGCCACGGCCCGGCGGCGTGGAGATCGCAACGATGGTGTCTGTGGAGGTGCTTTCCTTAGCGTCCGGAATGGTGTCTGAGCTGGCCACGCGTCTGCATCCATTGTAGGGAACCGAGCCTGCTCAAGCTGGCCCCATCCTTTCGAAAAAATCAGCCCATGCGCTCCAGCTGCCGCACAGAACCAAGGCAGACCAACAGCGGGATAACGCCGAAGACGCCAAAGCTACAGTCGATCAGCCGCCAATAGAAAGGAATTCCGCGCACGTATCCGGCTATCAGCGCAAGCGGCACCACGCCCGCACAGGCAATCACTCCGAAGGTCAGAACCCATTTGTTGCGTACTGGATCGCGCAGCGGCCCAATGAAGGCCACGGCAATCACGAGATGCGCAAAGGCCAGCCAGTCCGTGCCATATGCCAAAAACGGATAGCGCCGGTTGGTGTCGGCGAGCCCCTCATGCACCCGCCGCAGCCAAGTGTGCAGCCCAGGCTCGGGGCTTGCAGGCACTACGGACGAGACGCCCAGCAGATGGTTCAGCAATGCCAGCTCCCGCTCAAGCGGAAAGGCGGTGACCCCGCTCAACACCAGACCGGCGACAAATAGCGCGAGCCAGACGCGGATTCGCCGGATCAATGCGGCTTTTATAGATTCTGCGCAAATGTCCTGCATCTCCGAAAGTATAGAGGTTCCGCATGGATGCGGGAACCGTGCGGAGCTCCCAAGCGCGATTCCCTGCATCGTGGAATGCGCGGGCAGTTGGGAAGACGCCATCGCTGTATAATCCAATGCGAAACGGAGGAGTCGATTGCAACTCCCTGTGCTGTTTCACAGCTTTGCGCGTGAAGCATCGAAAGCCGAAAGCGATTGAAGGCCAAATTGAACAATCGGCGGGGAATGGGCGACTCGATCTCACGCTGTTTCGCCAGCGCATTTCTCTTGCTGCTCTTGGTGTGCCTGTCATTCGCCAGTAGAGTCGGCGCTCAGCAACCCGCGCTACCCATCTGGCAGGGAATTCTGCGCAATCCAACCGGGGCGCCTATTCAAAAAGCGAAAATCCGCCTCACCGGCAGTGTCGCGAAGTCCGAAGCCATCACCGGCGCAGATGGCAAATTCCAACTGGCGGCCCTGCCCGTCGGCCAATACCGGCTCACTGTTGAAGCAAGCGGCCGCAAGATCGACTTCGCCCAGCCCATCGATCTCGCCCCGGCAGCTCCCCCCGTTGTGCTCACACTCTCAGAACGTGGCGAGCTCACTGTGGCCATTCTCAAAGGCCAGGCCTCGACCGGCGGCGAACAGCTCTCCAGTCAGTCGGTCAGTGAACTGCCGCTCAACAAGCGCGACTTCAGCACCCTGCTACTGCTGGCCGCCGGCACCATGACCGACACCAACGGCGCAACCAACTTCACGCAGCAATTCGCCATCAATGGCCAGCGCGGGGTTGAAGCCACCTTTGCCATGGACGGCGCGGATATCAGCGATCCGGAGATGGGCGGAGCCACCTTCACCAACTTCAATGTGGACGCGGTCGAAGGCATCGACTCCAGTTCCGGCTGGATGCCGGCTGAGATTGGCCGAGGGGCCGCGGGATTCACCAATATTCACACCCGCTCGGGCGCAAGCGGTTTTCACGGGTCCATTTTTGAATTCGTCCGCAACTCCGCCTTCGACGCCCGCAACTACTTCGACCATGCGACGCCGGCCTATCCGGGCAGGATTCCGCCCTTCCGCCGCAACGAATTCGGCTTCACCAACGGCGGCCCGGTGTTCATCCCGCACGCCTACAACGGCCGCAAACGCACCTTCTACTTCACCCAATACCAGGGTTTTCGCCAGGTGCTGGGGACTACGCAGGTGATGCCAGTACCCACTGCGGCCGAGCGCACCGGCCTTGACACGGTCACGTATCCCGATGGCTCGACCGATACGCTCAACGTACCCGTCGACCCCGGCATTGCCGCCGTACTGGCACGCTACCCGCTGCCCAACGATGCAACCGGGCCATTTGGCGCAAATACCTACGCAACCGCATCGAAGGTCGCCACAGACGCCGACCAGTTTTCGCTGCGGATCGATCACAGATTCTCCCCCAAAGACCAGTTCTTTGCCCGCTTCAATCTCGACAATCTCACTGGGCCCACCACCAATCCCGACCAGACAGCCATCGATCCCTCCTTCGGCATCGTATACATCGACCGGCAGCGCAATGTGGTAGGCACCTACACCCGCACTGTTTCGCCGCGTCTTGTGCTCGAATCCTCCATCGGCATCACGCGGTCTACGCCGGGCTTTCCCACGCCCAACTACACTGACCCAGCAGTCAAATTCAACGATGGGCTCTTTGAGCCCTTCAACGCCGCCGCCGGTTCCGTGATGCAGTCTTACGGCAATCTCTTCCAGGGTCGCCAGAGCGCCGCTTTCACCACCGCGCGCCACGCCCTCAAAGCCGGATTCGAGGCCCGCATCAATCGCGACTCAACTTATTTCGGCATAAGCCCCAATGGCGAATACGACTTTGGCGGCGGAGCGGCATATAGCGCCGGGGCCATTCCATCGCAAAGCGGAAAACACAATCTGCGGCCCGGCGATCCTTTCCCGGATACGCTCTCCAGCTTCCTCGCCGGCAGTCCCTTCGCCTATACCGTCGCCATTGCGCCGCCTTACTTTTCCAGCGGCCCCCATATCGGCCCGGCAGCCATCAATCGCAATAACTTCAGCTTCTACGTGGAAGACACCTGGAAGGCCACTCCCCGCTTCACGGTCGATCTCGGTCTCCGTTGGGATCTCTATACCCCCATTGCCGAGCGCGCCCACCGCACCGCAAGCTTCCTGACCGTGAATGGGGTCCAGGAATATGTTGTCAACCCGCAGCCCGGTTACCAGATCGATTACAACAGTTGGGAACCGCGCATTCAGGCCGCATGGCAAGTTACAAGCAAGTTTTCAGCTCACGCGGGCGGCGGCATCACCGTGATCCCGCCTAACATCTGGCAGGATAACTACCTCACCGGCTCCACGCCCTTTGCCATCATGCCGCGGCTGCTCTCGGCCTCCAACGCGCCCATTCACTATGGATTTCAAATCACCCCGGCCCAGTTACCCCACGCCTATACGCCGGCGGGCGCAGATATCTTCGCCTCGGGCGGCTCGAACGCCGTCGCGCCCAACACCGTCATGGATGTGAACCGCTACGAACAGGATGTTGCCGCGCTCACTCCGGGCCATGTCGTCAGCGATCTCAACCTCAGCGGTATCGACCGCTCCTTTGGCAACGCCACTCTTTACACCTGGACAGCGGGCCTGGAGCGGAAGCTCGGCAATCTCACTGCGGACGCGAGTTATGTAGGCACCGCCGGCGTCAAGCTGCCGCGCACCAGCTTTCCCAACGCCTATCCCGGCGCTACCGCGGCCTTTGCGCCTTACACAACGTTCGATAGCTCCGGCAACGTCAGCGGCGGTTTCGGCGTTGAAAACATCATTACTGCTACCGCCCACTCCACCTATCACGCGTTGCAAACATCGCTTTCGGGCGCCATGGGCCACGGCGGTCCCGGCATCCAGGCAAGTTATACCTGGAGTAAGTCACTTGACGACACAAGTCAGGCTGGAGCCGGCTTCCCGCAAAATCCCTTCAATACCCGCGCGGAAAAAGGCCCGTCCTCGTTCGATGTAACCAACGGCTTCGGCCTCAGCGTCGCTCAGGATCTGCACCTCGAAAGCGTGCATTTCCTCCAGCCCATCGGCAAGAAAGTGACCGATGGATGGGAGCTTCTCAGCATCTCTGGCATCAGCTCAGGCGCGCCCTTTACAGTCTTCTCGGGCATTCAGCAGACCGGCGCGGGAGCCAACGGCGTTGACCGCCCTGACCAGATTGCCAAACCGCATCTCTCCACGGCGCGCGAGGAACGTCAGGATTATTTCGGCGAGGGTACGAGCAACGCTGCCGACTTCTTTTTCATCCCCATCCATGTGGCCGGCGGCACCGGCCCCAACCAGGGACGCTTCGGCACGCTGGGGCGCAACACCTTCAGAGGGCCGGCCTTCTATAACTACGATTTTGCGCTCATCAAGAGCACGCCCTTCGGACGCCGCAAGAGCGGAGCCGAACTTGTAAGCCTGCAATTCCGCGGCGAGTTCTTCAACCTCTTCAATATTGTCACCATGGGCCTGCCCGCCAACATCCTCACCGGTTCCGGCTTTGGCAAGATCAGCAAGACCGCCGGCAATTCCCGCCAGATCCAGCTCTCGCTCAAACTGGTTTACTAGGGCCGTCGCCGCAGTCGATGGAACCAGCGGCGCCGCGACTGCGTAATCCTCTTTGTGTCAGCGTGAATACCATACGAATTTCACAACTACATCACAAGGAACGGCTGAATGAAGGCAAGCGCAATCGAGTTCCGGCTACGCATGGCGATCAACGCAATCATCATCGTGCTGGGCTTTTGGTCGCCGTGGATTGATTTCTGGGGTATCGGCAAGCGTATTACGTTACTCGAATGGTTGGCGCTTGAGATCAGCCGCCTTGGCCTCTTTCGTTTCACTGTGGCCGCGCCCGTGTTGACTGCCATTGCCGCTCTCATCGCCGCAGTCGGCGCCATTCTGAGGGTCTGGGGATCGGCCTGGCTTGGGCCTGCGACTGTGGTTCATGGCAAAATGCTGGCCGGCGCCGTTATGGCCGATGGCCCGTATCGCTACGTCCGCAATCCGCTCTACCTGGGCTTGTGGTGCATGGTGGCGGCGCTGGCCTTCCTCATGCCCGTGAGCGGCTCACTGTTTGCCATGGTTGCTCTCACGGTCTTTCTGCTGCGCCTTACCCTGGGCGAAGAGGCCTTCCTCAGGGCCAAGCTGGGCGAGCCTTACCAGGAATACCTGCGTGCCGTCCCGCGCCTGATTCCGCGCCTTCGGACCACCCTGCGACCAACCGGCAACGAGCCACACTGGCTGCGCGCCTTAGCTTCGGAGCTGACGCCCATCGGGGTCTTTGTAGCCTTCTCCGTCTTCTCCTGGAGCTACGATGACCGCCTGATGGCAAGAGTGATCGTGGTCAGCTTTGGCCTCTCGCTGGTGACGCGGGCGTTCTTCTTTGGGAACAGGCAGGATTTGGGAACAGGCAGGACGCCAAAACCTGAAAACTAGACCGTAGTCGCGGGTTTCTTGTCGCGGCCGCCCAGCTTGCCGAGGTGCGTCCACTTGAATCCAGCGGGATATTTCAGACCGTAACCCAATAGGCGATCCACACCAATGTGGTTGATCCAGATCAGAGCGAACGGCACAAGAACGGGACTGTGCAGCAAGAGAGCCGACACAGCCAGCGTCGCAGGCGTAGCGTAGGAATGAATTGCGTTGTAAATGCGCGCGCCCCAGTTGGGCCCGGCCAGATAGCCCAGCATGCTCAGATCGGGCGTGAGCCACAGGGCCGCAAACAGCCACCAACTTGCATCCGTGCGGGCATAGAAAACGGCGGAAAGCGCCGCCGCTGCCAATCCCTCAAAGCGCAAAATAATGTGGACAGATCTCCCAGATACCGGTTCTGGATCAAATGCCGGACGATCGGTTGCCAGGAATGCGGTAGCCATAGACTAGTGGATGAGGCAGCAAGGTCCGCGGATGAAGAAATTCTGCATTCCCAACCCGCTTCGATCCGCACTCGATCCCGGCAAATGACAAAGGGGAAGAGCCGATTGCTCCTCCCCTTTGCCGATACGCCAGTCCTATTTACTGTTTCGCGACACCAGCCATGAATTTTACTTCTTGGTGGGGGCGATGACGTCCTTGGCAGCCTTGGCCACGCGGAACTTGACCACAGTCTTCGCCTTGATCTTGATGGCTGCGCCGGTCTGCGGGTTGCGGCCGATGCGGGCCTTTCGGTCCGCCTTCACCAGGCGGCCAATGCCAGGGATCACGAAAACGCCGTTCTTCTTGGTTTCCTTGACGGCCGTCTCCGCCAGCAGATCCAGGAAGGCTGCGACTTGCTTGTTGGTCAGTTCCAGCTTCTCGGCCATGAGCCGAATCAGCGCGGTCTTGGTCAATCCAGTTGCCATGTGTGTTCTCCTTCTCGGCGAGCCCTTGGGCTGCCTGTGTTGCCGGGCTTCCGCCGCTGTATGCGTACCGCATGGAGGGAGTGCGACCGAGGCAACGCTCGCACGTTTCCCCTGTATTCATGCGGGTTCGGAGAACCCCGTCGTTCGTTACAATGCGGCTTCCGGGAGGTTAAAGTCAATCGAAAAAGCCCGATTTCCACAGTTTTCTTAGGGTTTTATGCATATTTCTCCTATTTTTGCCCTTATTTGCTTGGTTTTTCCAGTTTTGAGACAGCGGTAGCGGCCAAAACGGCCGCGAAGCGATCCAAGCGGAATTCGGCTACTTCAACCCAAACAGCACCTTGTTTCGCGGTGCGAGGGTTGCGGCGATTGGGGTATTCAGCGCATCCACCACCGGCGCCAGCAGCTTGAAGTGCTTGATCAGCGTCCCCGCAAACTCCGGCTCAAGAGCTGTCTCAGCAGGCAGCGTCGTGCTCAGCCCCCACTGCTTGCACTTGATCAAATCGATCGCCGGATGCTCGCACGGGAACCCCTTCGGGGGGCGTGTCAAAGCCTCCCCCTCAAACTCCTTGAAGATCCTGCGGACGGCAGGCCGTTGCAGCAGCTTCCTAAACTCCACGTGGTTCTCCAGGAGCCAGTGCCGGATCGCCGCCAGTTGCTCTTTCTCCGGCATGTAGGCTCCGGCGGCAATGATCACACCCTTCGGACTGACCTGGAAGTAATAGCCTGCGCCCGAAGTTTTCTCCATGCCCATGTGCGACCACCACGCTGCCACGTGCGTCTTGTAAGGCAATTTGTTGTTGCTGAAGCGGGTGTCGCGGTAAATACGGAACAACGACTTCTCCGCGGGCCGCACGTGATTGGGCGCAAAATCCGTCATCGCGTCCGTCACCTTGCGGATGATGGCCAGCATCGGCTCCTTCAGCTCGGCTTCGTAGATAGCCTTGCGCTCGTTGAACCATTCGCGGTCGTTGTTCTTCTCAAGCCCGCGCAGAAACTTCAGCCCTTCGGGGCGAAGGTGGGCGACGGTCGCTGTTGGCTTTAGATTCACCTTGGGCTTGGAAACCATGACTAGAGGAGTGTAACGTAAACACCTTTAAGAAAGTTCACGCCGTAGCTGCGCAACCAGCACGAAGCACTATGAAATCCGGCCACGGCGGGCAACGGGCGACGGGGGAACCAGCTCGGCGACCTTCTCCGCACACCAGAGCTTGATAAGCGATTGATACGGCACATCGAGCTTGCGCGCGTGGCTGCGGATGGTGTTCAAAACATCTTCCGGCATGCGCAGCGAGATCGTTTCGGTGGAGGGCCGCAGCTTGGGAAAGGTCGCCAGCTTTGCTTTGCTCCAATCGACATACTCCGTGCTATCGTTTTTAGGTGATTCCCAGAAGGCGCGCTCCTCGGCTTCGCTGGCGAATTCAGGAATTGGCTTGAACGGCTTGCTCATAGACAGCTCTCTCCTTCCGGCTCATTCCTCGTGCAGATATAGGGCGAACGAGCGTTCCTTCCCCACGCACAGTGAAGGTCACGTGCAGCCAGCGATCCTGATCGCTCCGGCCCAGCGCATGAAATCGCCGTTCGCGCTGACTGTGCTTCATATCATCGGCCAGCAGCAGGGGCTTATTGAGGAAGACCTGCTCGACCTCGGATTTGGAGACGCCGTGCTTTTCGTTCTTCCTGGCGTTGCCTTCGTCCCAGTCAAACCCGATGTAGAGCATCGGCAGCCTCTGTATATGTTTGCAATATACCGTTTATACGCATCTGGGTCAAGTGCTTGTGACTCTGAGAACGAAGGAATTCGGTGGCAGGTGGCCCGCTCTTCATCCCCGAAGAATCAGTCTGAGCCATGGGGCACAACCTTCCATCTTGGCTAAGGATCGAAGGAGGCGGAATCGGTGATTGGGCCACCTGCCAGATTTTTGAGTACGAGGCATGATAGGAGAAGGCCAGCAAATTATGATGGATTCCGGGATTCATTGCCTCAAGAATTCTAGGAGTGACCGGCTCATGACCGTCAGCGAGATGATCTTTTGGTTCGGATATCTATCTGTTGTGGCGATCATCGTTCTTGCAGCCTTCGATTTCGGAGTGCGCCGTCCCCGGTTGCGAAAACTAGTCCAGATTGCAGGCTGCTTAGCGATTCTTCCTGTTCTGTTCTTTGCACTCATGATGATCTTCTTTAGAGACGCGTACCCAACGAAGGATATGTACGCCCGATCACCGGACAACCGATATGTCACAAAGACAAGTTCCAGCCCTGGAGGCGTTTTTGCTGATCGTATAGTCACAGTCTCAATTCGTCGGGCGTGGAGTCCATTTGCCGAGGAAGTGTACTTCGGGAGCGCCGAACCGCAGATGCAATGGCTGGATGGTCGGACCCTCAGCTTCACTTACACTCAACTAGAAAGCTGGACACCCCGATGTAGTGGTTCGAAGGTAGGCGTCAGAGTTTTGTGCAAGTTTGTTCCCAAATGAATGATCACTCTTTATGTCGCCCGATTGAGAAAAGTCTTCACCGAATCACCTTCAGCGCCCCGCGGAACAGCCCATCGAAGTCGGCAGCCAGCGCGGCTTCCTTCGCCACGGCCTGTTCGATGGCCTTCTCCGCTGCCGGCCGCTGATAGCCCAGATTCACCAGTGCCGACAGCACATCTTCCGCCGCCGGCCCCAGCACGCTCCGCTGCACCGGAGCAGCCGCAAAATCGTCCAGCTTGTCTTTCAGCTCCACCACCAGGCGCTCGGCCAGCTTTTTGCCCACGCCGGGAATCCGCGTGAGTTGCGCATGGTCCTGGCCGCGAATGGCCTGCACCGTGCGCTCGACAGAGAGCCCGCTCAAGATCTTGATCGCCAGCTTCGGCCCAACGCCGCCCACCGTGATCAGCCGCTCGAACAGGCGCTTCTCCTCGCGATCGAGAAAGCCGAAGAGGGCAATCTGGTCCTCGCTGACCTGTGTATGAATGTGCAGCGCCGCCTCTGCGCCCACTGAGGGCAGCGCCGTGAAGGCCGGCACCGAGATGGTGACGTCGTACCCCACCCCGCCCGCTTCGACAACGGCCTGGCCGGGCTGCTTGTGAATGAGCTTTCCGCGCAAGTGAGCAATCATCGTGCCCAATTGTAGTATCCCCAGCCGCTGCGCCGCACCATTCTCCTCTCCGTTTCGTCCAAAGATTGCGCCCGCCATAGCTTGGGTGCGGCCTCGCCGGATACAATAGGGTTCTACGCTGCGGTACAGGTCATCGGCGTGCCGAGGTTCCGTCCGGCATCGGTCGTCCCCGCGCAGGGGCGTGGATTGAAACTTGAGATTTGGAGCAGGTGCACGTGAGAGGCATTGTTTGCCGCAGTCTGCGGCTTAAGTTGGTTGCAGGACTTGGCATCGCCTTGGCGATGCCCGCGCTGGCGCTGGCCGCGGAGAGCGCGCCCGCCTTGGCCACGCAAACCACGCTGACTGCGGAGACCCATGACCTGGCCGGGCGCACGCGGGCCACTGTCGCCGTCTCCGTCATGGGCGAGGATGGGCAGCCCGCGTCGGGCGCAATCTCCATCGGCGATCAGGGAACCCCGCTGGCCGGCGCGGCGCTAGATGCCCAGGGGCAGGCCACTGTCGTTCTCGACCTGCCTGCCGGCGCTCACTCTCTCACTGCTGTTTATGCCGGCGACACCACCCATCGGGCCTCGCGTTCATTGCCGGCTCTGGTGCATGCTCAGGTTAGCTCCACGCCTAGTTTTGCCGTTTCCGTCGCGCCGACCGCCCTCACCTTAACCGCCGGCCAATCTGGAACCGTCATTACCTCCGTTACACCTCAGAACAGCTCCGCATTGACGGCCCCGATGTTTGTCACGCTCTCCTGCTCCGGCCTTCCCGATCAGGCTGCTTGCACCTTTACCCCGGAAAACATTGAGATCCTCCCCGCCGCCACTGCGCCCATTACCAGTACAATGGTCATTACCACCCAACAAGCCTCTTCGGTCGGAGCCGCGCGGCCCCGCTCGAATAACGTGTCCTGGGCGTTTCTGCTCCCCGGCACGCTTGGCCTAGGCGGCCTTGCCTGGGGCGCGCGCCGTCGCCGCTGGCTCAGCCGGCTCTCGCTGCTGGCTCTGGTCGCCTTCGTCGCCACGCTGGGTACGACGGCCTGCAACGCCCGCTACAACTACTTCAATCACGGGCCGCCTCAGAATCCCGCCACCCCTGCCGGCACCTACACGGTAACCGTCACCGCGCAATCCAGCAACGGCGTCACCGCCATCACCAGCCCCCCCACCACAACGATCGCGCTCACCGTCCAGTAATCTGGTTCGCATGGGCCGCTGGCATTCCCTTCCCGCGGAGCTTTACGCGCTTGTCGAGCAGACACCGGCAACGGTGCTGCTTGAGAGTGCAAAGCCCGCTGCGACGGACGCCCACGCAGACTCGTTTTCCCGCCTCTTTACCGCTCCCCTCTACGTCTGCGTGGCCAACCAACCAGCGGAACTCCCCAATCTCTTTGCGCAAATCGAAAGCGCCGTCGCCGCAGGCCATTACGCCGCAGGCTTTTTTACCTATGAGTGCGGCAGCCATTTTGAACCCACAGCCGCCATGCAACCCAGGCGGCCCGGCCAGCCATTCGCCTGGCTCGGCGTCTACGACCGCTGCTATCGCTTCGACCATCGGACCGGTGCCTTTGTCGACGGCGATCTTCTCGGCTTTCCGGCGTTTCGTAATGCCCCGCCGGACGAGGCGCCCGCAACCGAACAGCCGCTCAATGCCACCTTCAGCCTCACAGAGCCGCAATACGCAGAGCGCATCGCCGCCATTCATGAGTGGATTCGCGCGGGCGACGTCTATCAGCTCAACTTCACCGCGCCCATTCACGTATATGCGCAAGGCAGTCTGGCCGCGCTCTATCAGCGTCTGCGCAGCCGCCAGCCCGCTCCCTACGGCGCTTTCCTGCACACCCAGCGCAACCACCGCATCCTTTCCTTTTCGCCCGAGCTCTTTTTCCGTCTGGAAGCCCCCGGCCCCACGCGCCGCATCGTCACGCGCCCCATGAAAGGCACGGCGCCCCGAGGCCGCACCACCCGAGAAGACCGCGACCAATCGGAGTGGCTCCGCAACGACCCCAAGAACCGCGCGGAAAACGTAATGATCGTCGATCTGCTGCGCAACGACCTTGGGCGGCTATGCAGATACGGCAGCGTGCGCGCCGAAAACCTCTTCGCCGTCGAGCGCTACCCGACACTCTGGCAAATGACCTCGACCGTCATCGGCGAACTGCGCCCTGAGATCGGCTTCCAGCAGATTTTCCGCGCCCTCTTTCCCTGCGGCTCCGTCACCGGCGCGCCCAAGGTGCGGGCCATGCAACTGCTGGCTGAGATTGAGCCGCAACCGAGAGGCGTCTACACCGGAGCCATCGGTTTTTTTTCAAAGCACGAGTCCGTCTTCAACGTAGCCATTCGCACGCTTGAGCTGGAAGGCGACTGCGGCACTATGGGCATCGGCAGCGGCGTCGTCATTGACTCCGATCCCGCCGAAGAATTCCGCGAGTGCTTGTTGAAAGCCGAGTTTCTCACGAAGGCGCCAGCCAGCTTCTCACTGATCGAAACTCTGCTCTGGAACGGCGATTATCCACTGATCGAGTTTCATCTCGACCGCCTCGAAGATTCGGCAGGCTACTTCGGCTTCCCCTGCGATCGCGCCACAGTCAAAGCTGCGCTGGTGACTTATGCCGAATCCTTCGCTGGCCGGAACCCTCGCAAGGTCCGGCTGCTTCTCAACTCCGATGGCGAACTGCACATCGAGAGCGAACCGTTGCCCGAGTCATCAATCGCAAAGCCCCTTCGCGTCCGCATTGCCTCCCAGCGCACCGATCCTAAGGATGCCACGCTCTTCCACAAGACCACCCACAGGCCGCTCTATGCGGAGGCTTTTAACGCCGCAACCCAGGCGGGCTTCGACGAGGTGCTGTTTCTCAATCTGCGCGGCGAGGTTACCGAGGGCGCTATCCACAATATCTTTATTGAAAAAGACGGCCTCCTGCTCACGCCGCCCGTCGAGTGCGGCCTGCTCGCCGGCGTCCACCGCCGTCATCGGCTGGAAACGCGGTCCGACGTGTCAGAACGCGTACTTCATCTCGAAGACCTGCGAAACGCCGACGCCATTTATCTTTCCAACGCCGTCCGCGGCCTGCGCCGGGCAGTCATCGCCTGGGAAGACGATTAACCCCGCAGTCGGCCATGTCGAGGACGGATCTTGGACAATGCACGGCTGTTCGATACTTTGGCCCAATCGCTTTTATCCTTCATGCGGCAAGTACATTTTGGCCTGCCATCCGTCCAAGCTTTCGCCAAGGTTTGAACCTGCTTGTCCCAGTTCAGCTCCCAGCCCATCGTTGGAGCTGCATGGAGTATGCATGATGCGAATCGTGATCGCCTTCTTCGCCCTTCTGGCTCTCGCCCATCCTGGACTGGCGCAAGACGCTGCTCAAACACCAGACATCCCGGTACAGGTGCGTGCGCTGACTATCGTTTCCGCCGATCTTCCCGAAGCCGATCGCCAGCAAGTCATTCGATGCTTGCAAGGCGGAACTTACGGCGTTGAGGAGCTTGTTGAGCGCGTTCGCCAGAATCTGCGCGACCTCGGCTACTACTCCGCTCAAGCTGCGGCACCGCAGCTCGCCGCGATCCATGAGGCGCCTTTGCCTCGTTCCGCCGAAGTCTCCATTCAGGTCGAACCAGGCGTTCAATACCATCTAGACAATATCGAGTTTCAAAATGCGTCGGTCTTCACAGCGGATCAACTAAGGCAGCGGTTTCCTATTGAAGCGGGAAGCCTCTTCAATGCGAGCGCTATTGGCAAGGGCCTTAAAGCGATGAAAGATCTCTACCTTGAAAAGGGGTACATCAATTTTGGGGCCATCCCTCAGCCGATCATTGATAAATCGCGTCGCGTTATCGACTTGACCATTGAGATCGATGAAGGCAAGCCCTATGACTTCGGGCGACTGAGCCTGGAAGGAATAGAGCCTCGGGCGGGCGTCGCCAAGGCACTGTTCGCTGCCTGGCCCCAGATAGAAGGCAAACGGTACAACCCGCAACTTCTTGCAAACTGGCTTGCCGCGAATGCTCCGTTCTTGAAAGATGCCGAGAACGTGCCGGGAGAAGGGATGGCGCACCAGAACCCGGATACCTACCGGGTCGATATTCGGCTTGAATTCCCAGAACGCCTCAACTGAACCCGCGCGCAACTGTGCTTCTACCGTTGGCTTGCCTCGCCGGCCTGCACGCGCCGATTAAACTCCTCGCTCTTTCCGCGAGGCACAGTCAGCGGCTTCCATGCGCTGTGGTTCAGGTGCTTCGCCAGCAGCACAATCTGTCCGCAGTGATAGGTGTAGTGCGCAATCTGCCGATTGATGGCCTGCATCACCGAGTGCGCTTCGCCGCGAATCGTCACCGTCCGCGCAAGATCGCCGTCGCTGAGCGGCTCCAGCGCATTGAAAACGCAACCCCATCCCTCTTCCCAAGCCGCAAGCAATGCCTCGCGCGTCTCCGGCGGGTCCACAAACTCGGAATCCCGTCTGCGATCCGGCTTCTCTCCATCGCTGGTCAGGAAATCCGTCCATCGCGAACGCATGTTGCCCGCCATGTGCTTCACGATGATGGCAACGGAATTCGACTCGTCGTCCAGCACCGTAAAGAGCTGCTCATCCGCCAACTGCCCCATCGCTCGTTCGGCCAGAACCTTGTAAGAACGAAACACCGCGAGTGAATCGGCCAGATACGAGTTTGTAAACTGCAACATCATAATCTCTATTCCCTCGCCCCTATTCCCTGCATTTTCCCACTTCCACCAGCGTCGAATAAAACGTGGCCCCTGCCCCAATATCCGTCAGCCGCTCGCTGGTCAGGGCATTCACATTGGCTCCATCGGCGTGCAGCTTTGCCCAGTCCATACGCGCCGCCACCACCCCTGCCGGAACACTCCCGTTCACCAGAGCCGTTAGTTTCAGCTCGCCCCGATCGTTCCAGATGCGCACTGCATCGCCATCGGCAATGCCCCGCGCTTTGGCGTCAACGGGATGCATCTCCAGCCGTTGGCTCGTTCGCGCTTCCATTTTGCGGTGACCGTCCAGATTGGCAAAGGTCGAATTCATGTAGTTGTCCGCCTTGCGGCCCAAAAACTCCAGCGGAAAACGCTCCGACATCGCGCCAAACCGTGACTCAACAGGTGGAACAAAGCCCGGAAGCGGATCTAGCCCCTGCGCGGCCAGCGTCTCCGAATAAAACTCGATCTTCCCGGAAGGAGTAGGAACTCGTCCAAAAGTAAAAGGCTGGAAGCCCGGCGAAAGATGAAAACCAAGCGGAATGTGCCCCTGCTCCCTCAAGGCCTCCAGCGTAATGTGCTCCATCCCCGGATTCGCCGAGTGCCCATCCGCCCTGATCCCCAGCGCCTGCTGGATCATTTCCTCCGGCGTGTCGCGGAAGCACTCCTCTTCGAACCCCATGCGCGCGGCCAGTTGGCTGAAGAGCCACACGTTCGACCGCGCCTCACCCGGTGGTTCAATGGCTTTTTGCGAGAGCTGCACAAAGTAGTGCCCATACGCTCCCTGAATGTCGGTATGCTCCAGAAATGTTGTCGCCGGCAGAATGTAGTCCGCGTAATCTGTCGTGTCGGTAAAGAACAGCTCGTGGACAACGGTAAACAAGTCCGCCCGCGCCATCCCCCGCCGCACCGCGTTCTGATCGGGCGCAACCGCGCCCGGGTTCGAGTTATACACGAAAAGCGCCTTCACTGCCGGTCCATCGTGAGTCCCTTGTCCCTCAGTCCCTAGTCCCTTAGTATCCTGTCCGAGCTCTGTCAGCGCCCATCCAAGTGAGGACATATTCACCACCCGCGCCAGCCTTCCCAGCGGCGAAGCCAGCGCCAGCTCGGGCCGCTCCACGGCCTTCTTGTCCCACGGGAACGCCCCGGATGTAGAAAGCTGCCCTCCGCCGCCGCGATGCTTCCATGCCCCTGTCAGCGCCGGCAGCATGGCGATAGCCCGCACCGCCGTGCCGCCATTCTCCGTCCGCTGCACCCCGTAGTTCATGCGCAGCGCCGCGGGCCGCGTCGTGGCGTACTCGCGCGCCAGCCGCTCAATCTCCGCCGCGGTCATCCCCGTCCACGCCGCCACTCGTTCCGGCGTGTATTCCCGCGCCCGCTCGGCCAGTTGGGTAAACCCATGCGTCATTTCATCGATGTAGGCGCGGTCTTCCAGCCCCTCGTTCAGAATCACATGCATCATTCCCAGCGCCAGCGCCGCGTCCGTACCCGGCCGGGTCGCAATGTGCCAGTCCGCCAGCGCCGCCGTTCTAGTTCGATACGGATCGATCACGATCAGCCGCGCTCCGTTGCGCCTCGCGTGCTCCACAAAGGGCCAAAGGTGAATGTTGTTGCCGTGGATATTCGCTCCCCACGCCAGCACCAGCTTGGCCAGCCGGAAGTCCTCTGTCGGCATGCCCAGCTTCTTTCCATACACCAGATTCCAGGCCTGGCCGCCCGCCTCCGAGCAGATGGTCCGGTCGAGCTGGCACGCGCCCAATCGGTGAAAGAACCGGCGATCCATCGACCCGTATCCCAGCACACCGATGGTGCCCGCGTAGCTGTAAGGCAGGATCGACTCCGGCCCAAACTCCTCCGCTACCCGCTTCAGCCGTTCCGCAATCGCCTCCAGCGCCTCGTCCCAGCTCACGCGCTCAAAGGCCTCATGCTCGCGGCCCCGCTTCAGCGGCCCTTTGGCCACGCCTGCCTTGCGTCTCAGCGGATACAGAATCCGATCCGGCGCGTATACACGATCCAGATATTTGGCGACCTTGCCGCACAAGAACCCCTGCGTCACCGGATGCGCGGGATCGCCCGCCACCTTCACGGCGCGGCCCTCCCCATCCACCGTAACCAGAACTCCGCACGAGTCAGGGCAGTCATGCGAACAGACCGTATGCACAATCCGAAAGGGAGCGGATGAGGAAGCCGCATTCATGCTGCCATTGTAAGCTGTACGCAGAGGAACTCCATGTTGAAGACCGGCATTCTGAATCCAGCCATAAATTCTCTGCTCAGCCGCGTGCGCCACACGAATACTTTGGTCATCGCCGACCGGGGGTTTCCCTTTTGGCCGCAGATTGAGACCATCGATATTTCGCTGGTCGACGATATTCCCCGCGTACTCGATGTACTCAAGGCCATTCGCGACAACTTTAAAATCGGTCACGCCTTTATGGCCGAGGAGTTCCGCGCCGCCAACAGCCCGCAGATTTGCCGGGAGTTTGAATTGGCGGTCGACGGCGTGCCGTTAGCTTTTGAACCGCATGTCGAATTCAAGAAGCGGGTTCCCGATGCGATTGGCCTGATTCGCACCGCTGACACAACTCAGTATGCAAACATGATTCTCGAGTCAGCTTGACTCGGCAGAATCTGGCTGGATATGAGCCGAAAAATATCGCGGTTCTGGAAGATCGTAATCGGTCTGACCCTCTGAATGCCGCGCGGCCCAAAATGAAATCGGCCTGCGCCGCGTACCATACACGCTACTCCCCTATTGAAAGCAGCCCATGTACACTAAGGTCGCTATGAGCTGCCTCTTCTGCAAAATCATCGAGGGAACCATCCCCTCCGCTGCTGTTTTCCAGGACGAGCTAGGCTACGCCTTCGCCGACATTAACCCCCAGGCGCCGGTGCATGTGCTGATCGTGCCGCGGGAGCACATCGGTTCGCTCGACAATACCGATAGGAAGGATTCGGCGCTGCTCGGCCATCTATTGTCGGCAGCGGCAGAGATCGCCCGGAACAAGCAACTCGACGGCGGCTACCGCATCGTCGTAAATACCGGGCAGGACGGCGGCCAGACCGTCGATCATCTCCATCTGCACCTGCTCGGCGGCCGGCCGATGACCTGGCCTCCGGGATAGACCGTCCGCGCAAGCAAAAAGGGAGCTTCCGCGCAGGAGGCTCCCTTTTTTTTGTCCGCTTCCGATCCGTCTCACACAGGCTGCTGCGCGTGGTCTTCTTCCTCTTCCATCCCGTAGCGCCGGAGCAAGTTGGGCAGAGTCTGCGAGAAGGCGGAGCGCGGCATTACCGTGTCGCAGCCGGCCTCCAGCGCCTTCATTTTCAGGTCGCCTTGCAGGTGGTTGAGAAAGCCGATAATCGACGTGGCTTTTTTCAGCTTGGACTTGAACTTCGGGATCAGCGTCATCGGCTTGGCATTGAGGTTATTCAGGTCAAACACCAGCAATGTCGGCCGCTCAGCCTCCGGCAAATCCGTCAACCTGGCCACCGACTCTTTGTCGCCTTTGACAAACTCCACCTTCACGCCGAGCCTGCGCGACGACTCCTGAATCTTGGCCTGGAAAAACAGATCGTCGATAAAGCAGAAGATGCGTGTGGGCGCGTCTTCACGAGCTGGGGCCGCAGGAGGCGCCACATAGGCGTCCTGGAAGTGGCCGCCGTGACCATTGTTCCCAACTGGAATCGTCGAGGGCGGACCGTCGGCCACATTGCCATTGACGATGCGGTAGCTGTGATCCATGGGACCGACAAACTCCCGAGGCCCCTTCTGCTTGGTCTTGCGCTTGCCCGGGGAAGGCGCGGAGATGTTGTTACCCGGCTGGGCGGCAGTGGCCGAACCCTTTTGGAAGAACTTTTTCTTCTTCCGTCCCTGGCTCTGGCTCGGGTGGGCCTGGTGCGGTTGGCTAACCACAGCCGCTTTGGGCTGAGGTGGAGCTGGCGCCACAGTGGGAGCGGGAGGTTGCGCCTGAGCCTGTTGCACTTGAGCCGCGCTCACTTGGCTGGTCTTGTTTTTGCGGCGGCGCCGGCGGCGCCGATGCCCCTGCGACTGCCCCTGGCCATTGGCCGGAGCTGGCCCCAGTTCAGGCTGGGGCTGGGTCGATTCTGTCGTCATGCTTGTACTTCCTGACAATGTACTATCTGGTGCATTGCGTTATCAGCTTCAGCCTTCTTTTCGCCCGTTGCTGAGTTACCCCTGCCCGCCGCCTGTCCAGGTTTGGACGGGGAACACGACGACCGGCGATCTAGTCACTGTAGGAGATCGAGCAAATTGCCTCGGAGGCTGACTCCGTACACAATCCGCCATGATTCCCAGGAGCCTTGCCGCCTTGCCGCTTAGTTCGCAGGAACCCTCGAACAGTTCCCTCCGGTATTCAGGCATTTTTACGGCCTTCGTTTCGGGACTCAAGCGGCGCCGCTGGCGCTTTCTTCTGGTAATGCCCTTCCTATGAGAGTTTCCCCCGCGAGCGAATCAAAATGGATGAACAGTGCGGCGAAACTTCCCTGCTCAACGGCGAGCGCGCTCTGCCCGTTTCGGGTGGCTCGCGTCAGCCGCTTGATAGGCAATATTGATACTACAGTGAAGATCCCCGGCTGGCAAGTGAACTTTCAGGTCATCCGCAATTCAGTTTCCTTGTACTACGCCCCATGCGCGAAACGCCACTCCATATGGAGTGGCGTTTCGCGTTACTGGCTGGTCACTGGCCCCCAGCTTTTGTGCGGCCGATGGAATTCCACCTGACCTGCATGCAAACTGACCCGGCCGGTTTATCCCTTTTGAGGGCCGCTCGTTGGCGGTTGCTCTTGCCGGGGCGTCTGCTCTTGTCTGGGCTGGCAGGACTTCTTTCCAGCAGCCGGTACATCACTGGCACCCTCCTAAATAGCAATCGAAGCGCCATTCACGAATTATTGTATTTTCAATGACTTGAGCTTCTTGCGGCACAATAGCTTTCTGCATTATGGGAGGCTAGTGGAATGAAGAATTCAAAAAACCATAGATCTGCCTTTTATCGCTGACACTGCGGACAATAGTGAGTCCCCCTGCCAGCCAGAAGTACGCGCTTGATTGGGGTCTGGCAACGCCGGCAGGGAAGCCCGGTGCGCAGGTAGACGCAATGCTCCAACTGAAAGAAGCCCTGCACTCCATCCGCATCCACATAATCAGAGACCGACGATCCACCCAGCCGGATGGCGTGCTCCAGAACCGCCCGCAGTTCCAGGCGCAGTCGTTCAAGCTCGGCTCTGGACAGCCGTCCCGCCCTCCTACCCGGTCTGATACCGGCATGAAAGAGGCTCTCGTCCGCATAGATGTTGCCCACCCCGGCCAGCAGATTCTGATTGAGCAGGGCGGCTTTGATTGAAAGCTGCCGAGCGCGAAACAGGGCGGCAAACTCCTCCTTACCAATAGCGAGGGGCTCTGCTCCCGGCGCGCCGAAGCCTGTGCTGCTGCGCAGATCGCGAAACTCCAACCGTCCAAATCTTCGCGCATCGACAAAACGCAGTTCCCGGCCGCTGGCCAACATCAACCGGGCATGCGTATGATCTGGAACGGAACCATCGGAAACGGTGACGAGCAATCGCCCGGTCATTCCAAGATGGACAATCCATTGAGCCTGGATTTCCTGGGAATGCGGTATTCCCAAATCGCAAACAATATGCTTGCCGGCACGGCGCACCCCGACGAAGACTCGCCCCGCAAGCCCTGCCACTTGACGGGCAGGCGGCGTCTTGAAGGGTTCCCGATGCCCGCTGAACCAGACTTCGACGATGCGGTCGCCGCAAACGCGCTGGTGGACGCCGCGGGCAACGGTTTCTACCTCAGGCAATTCAGGCATCGGTCTATTGTAGGGGACTTGCCCCCCGACGCCGAAAGGGGATGAGACAGCTACCGCGTTAATTCTTCAGCTTCGTCTAACCAGGATGGATCGTGCGGCTGCCGTAGCGATGACCGATCAGCCTCCCGCGGCCCCTGCTGGAGTATTCTTTCATGAGAGGAATTCAACTTGTCACGCTTTCATTTGATTGCAGCCCTTGCTGCCCTGTCCACACTCTGCATGACCGCGGGCTGTAAGGCCCAATCGGCTGCCAAACCGCCCATCGACCCGGCGAACAGCCGCCACATCCAAGTGATGGTGCGCTCTCAGTTCAACATTCCGCAGGACTACACCGTGACGATTGGCTCCCGCCAGCCGAGCCAGATTCCAGGCTACGACTCCTTGCCCATCATTCTCTCCCGCGGGGAGACGAAAACATTGGTGCAGTTCCTGATCTCCACCGATGGCAAGACACTGGCTCGCCTGGAAACGTTCGACCTGGTAAAGGATCCCGTTTTCAACATCGACATTGCCGGGCGCCCTATCCGCGGCAATGCGAACGCCGCAGTCACTGTCATCAATTTCGACGACCTGGAGTGCCCCTACTGCGCGCGCATGCACCAGTCGCTCTTTCCAGATACTCTGCAACGCTACAAAGACAAAGTCCGCTACATCTATAAAGACGACCCCCTCACGGAACTGCACCCGTGGGCCATGCATGCCGCGGTGGACGCCAACTGCCTGGCCGCGCAAAGCGGAGACGTCTATTGGAGCTATGTCGACTACGTACACGCCCACGGACAGGAAATCAGCGGCCAGGATCGCGATCCTGCAAAGAGTTTTGCCGCGCTTGACCGCATCACCCGCCAGGAAGCTACGCTCGCCAAACTCGACCCGAGCAAACTCGCCGGGCTCGATGCCTGCCTCGCCGCACAGGACGAGTCCAAGGTCCGCGCCTCGGCCCGCGAAGCCGAGTCGCTCAAGATCGAAGGCACTCCCGCGCTCTTGGTCGATGGAGAGCGCATCGACGGCGTAGTTCCTGAAAGCCAGCTTTGGCTGGTCATCGACCGCGCGCTAACCGCAGCGGGCATCGATCCGCCCGCTGCTCAGGCCCCCGGTATTCAGCCTGCCGGATCGGAAAAATAGGTTCCGGGGCCGCTATCGCCGCACCGGTCTTGGGATTTATTCTTAAATGCCGAGGCCTAAACGTCCTCATAGGAGATATCAGGTTGCAAGTTGAAATGTTCTTCTCTGCCCGTTGCGCTGCTGTCGTTCTTATTGGCGGAGCTTTGCTGGCGCCTGTTGCGGGCTGCCATCACACCCCAGCTCCCGACGTGATGGCCACCGTGAACGGCAAGGAAATCCTGCGCTCCGAATTGGAAAAGTATTACGCGGCAAGGGTTAGAGACAACCCGCAGCAGCCCTCCGCCGAACAGGCCGAGATTGCCCGCCTCGATATCTTGAGGCAGATGATCGACGACGAGATCCTGCAGCAGCGCGCGGCCAAGCTTAACCTTGCCGCCAGCGATGAGGATGTCAACGCAAAGTACACGGAAATGAAGGCGCCTTACACGCAAGAAGACTTCGACAAGCTGCTCAAGCAGCGCAACATCTCCGAGGCGGACCTCAAACGCGATATGCGCCGCCAGCTGACCACGACCAAGCTGCTCAATAAAGAGATCGAGTCCAAGATCAACATCACCGATGGCGAGATCGCCGGCTATTATAACGCGCACAAGGCTGAGTTCAATCTGATCGAGCCCCAGTACCACCTGGCGCAGATCGTCGTCACCGGCGGACCCGCGCAGCAGGCCGGCAACCTGCAGAACAACAAGGCCGCGGGGGACGCCGACGCGAAGAAGAAGATTCAGACACTGCGCAACAAGATCGATAGCGGAGACGACTTCAGCGCCATTGCCATGAATTTCTCGGAAAATTCGAATACCGCTTCGAATGGCGGCGATATGGGATTTGTGGCCGAGTCGGCCCTGCACAGCGATCCGGAAGCCTTCAATGCCATCGGCAAGCTGAAGCCGGGACAGATCACCGATATTCTCCCAATCTACGACGGCGCCGGCCCCGGACACCGGACCGTCGGATACGCCATCTACAAGCTGATTGCGCGCGAGCAGGCCGGCCAGCGGGAATTGAACGATCCGCGCGTGCAGCAGGCCATTCATCAGTTACTGCACGAGGGCCGCGCGCAACTGCTCAAGAACGCTTACTTCGAAATGCTGCACGACGATGCCAAGGTGCATAACTATCTTGCCGACCAGATACTCAAGGAAGGCGCAAAATAGCGTATCGCACGATGCGTTTTCCGAATTTTGTGAAACTCGGCGCGCCCGCATCTCGATTGCCCAGCCAGGCGCCTAGCTGATTTCATCTCCACCGCCGTGTTACATCGGCACTATGCCCGCGTAAAAGGTGTATCCCGCAGGCAGCATAACTCCTCTATACCCGCGTCACATGTTCGCGCCTGCGCTGGGTTCACGACCTCGTGGATCCGCGTGTCGCTCCAGGCCAGCGCAAAGTGCCCTACGAATCTCGTGCATTGGACTGAAAAGGCGAGATGAAACGCAATCGGCCCCCGCGCAAGGCGGAGGCCGTTTGTTTGTCCCAGTTGGTGCCTGAATCTACTTCAGGGTGCCGTTTGAATCCATGGTGATGCCGCCCGGCCCCTTGTTCTTTTTTTCTTCGTTGGCCTTGCGAGTACCCATTGACTTCTCGGTCCATTCTTTGGCAGCGGCTACGTCGGCAGCTACCGCCGCCGGATCGGCATAATCTACATCGGCTTTGCGCCGGTAGATGAGATTCAGATAGGTCATGGCGTCGTCGTAGTTGGCCCTGCTGGCGATCGCCTGGTTGAGATACTGCAATCCCTCTTCGACAAGGGGTGCATTCTGTTGCTTGAGATCCTCGAGAACCTTCTTGGGCGCCTTGACATTGCCTTCGCCGTCATCGGTGATGCCGACCGGCACAAACGCCGCGAGCGCATGTTCGTGCGCCTGGGTCCAATCGATGACGCCGACGGTGTACGCTGCCTCGGCATCCTTCGGGTCCACGGCCAGCACCTTCTTCTGCCACGCTTTGGCATCGTCCAGCTTCTTGATGCTGAAATAAATGCCCGCGATCTGCTTCAGGCTGTTCACATCGCTCGGATCCTTGTCCAGAACCTCTTGAAAGATGTCGATCGCCTGCTGCGCGGTCTTCAGATTTTCCGGGGTGTCCAATCCGGGCACTACGTTCTGGGCCAGCGCCGTGGCCAGATAGCTCTTTGCCATTGGCAGCTCCGGATCGAGCTGCGTGGCCTTTTGGAAGTGACCGATCGCCTCTTCATACCGCTGGCTCTTGTATGCATCCACTCCCTTGTTCAACTGGTCGCGGGCTGCAAGTTTGTCGCACCCGCTCATGGAAACCACCATGCCGGCCAAGGCGACCGCAAGCGCCATAATACGTGCGGGTCCATTCATGTTCGTATCCTTCTCCTTCAGGCGCGCCCCTGTCGATCGCATGCCTGGAATCTTGCAAAGCTGGCCTCGGGCGGGAGGGACCAAAACCAGGATGAAAAAATTGTACTCCTGTTTCCGTCCGTGCATACCGCCTCCAGACGGGCTCAAAGCCCTGAAATAAAACCGGGCCTTACTAACGGTCTAGCCGCTATTGGCCAGCCTGAACCTTCGGCGTCATCAGGCCTATATGGTCGACACCGGCCGCATGGCCGACATCGATCGCTTCAGCGACCTGAGTAAAACTTAATTGATCGTCGCCCTTCAAAAACAAAATGCGTTGGGAGCGATTGGCGTAGATGGCCGCCAGCTTGGCCGGCAAATCCCGTCGCGCCACGTCTTGTTGGTTGATCCTGAAACCCGCATCTCCCCCAGCCCTCTTGAGAACTTCGAGAACAACAGCGCCTTCGGATCGTCCATCATCCATGGCTGGCTTGGGCGACAATGCGGTCTCCCCCTTCGGTATTGCGGGAACAATCACCATGAAGATTATCAGCAACACGAGCAAAACATCGATCATCGGCGTCACGTTGATCTCGGAGCTCATGCCCCCGTCATTGCCCATTGTCGTCTTCATGGCGAAATTCCCCTTTCTTCCCGCTCAGGGAGAATAACCACGTGATCCGCTACTGGCCGGCCATGATCTTCGGCGTCATCAGTCCGATGTGATCCACGTTGGCCGCTTTGCCCATATCGATGACCTCGGCAATATAGCGGAAATCCACATTGTCGTCGCCTTTGACGAACATGATGCGCTCCGCGCGGTTGGCGTAGATATCGATCAGCTTGGGCAGCAAATCCCTCTTGGCGTAGTCGGTTTCGTTGATCTTGTAGGCCGGCGCCGCGCCGGGGCGGTAAAGTATCTGCACTACAATTGTGCGGTCAGGTGGATTAGTTTGGTTCTGCGGGTTTTTAGGCGGTTGAGGCACCAGCGCATCCAGGCCCTTCGGCGTCGTCGGCACGATGACCATGAAGATGATCAGCAGCACCAGAAGGATGTCGATCATCGGCGTAACATTGATCTCGGACGAGTAGCCGCCCGGGGCCCCACCAGTAGTCATTGACATGGCTTGAAACTCCTCGTTTCCTGCAAATCGTTATATAGGCGAGCCAAGGATTAACTCACTGGCCCGATGAGCCGGCTTCGCGCTTCTGCGTCAGCAAGCCCACGTCGTCCACACCGGCGGTGCGCACCGCATCGATGGCGTCTTCGACCGCTCGATACTGCGCACGCGCATCCGCGCGCACAAAGATCGTCTTGCCGGGCTTGTCGGCCAGCTTGTCGCGAACCAAACCGCCAAGCTCCGTCACAGCAACATGGTTCTGCCCCAGAAATACGTCCCCGCTACGCGTAATCGCGACGACGATGGCGTCTTCCTTGTCGGCGTCCGGCATGTTGGTCGGGTTGTCGACCTTGGCCATATCGACGGATACCTTGCTTTGGAGCATGGGGGTGATGACCATGAAAATGATCAGCAATACCAGCATCACGTCCACCATGGGAGTGACGTTGATATTCGAGTTGACCTTACTGCCTTCGTTGCGAACTGAGATTCCCATTGTTTGGGCTCCGTGCCAAATGAATTCTTATTCCGGATGGCTTCCGGTGTTGCTGCGTATAACGGGCGCGTTTGCGATTCAAAGTGGCGGGCAGAAGAGAAGCTTGCCTCTTCCGCCCACACCCAAGAATTCTCGCTCCTGCCGGCAGTTGCTTCGTTTAGAGCCGGTGGCTCTGCTTGATGAAGTAGTCGACCAACTCGCTCGAAGAGTTGTCCATCTCCACGTCGAAATTCTCGACGCGCCCGGTGAAGTAGTTGAAGGTCATCACGGCGGGAATGGCCACGAGCAAACCGAACGCCGTGGTTACAAGAGCCTCGGAGATGCCGCCGGCGACCGCGCCGATGCCCGAAGTCTTCTGCGTGGCGATCTGCTGGAAGGCGTGCAGAATGCCGATGACGGTGCCGAGCAATCCGACGAACGGAGCCGTTGCGCCGATGGTGGCGAGAACCGACAGGCCCCTCTTCAGCTTGGCGTGAACGATGGCCTCAGCCCTCTCCAGTGCGCGGCCCGAGCTCGCGATGGTCTCATCGGTCGGCAAGCCTGCCGAAGCGCGGAACTCCTGGAGACCGGCTGTTACAACCTCGGCCAGATGAGACTTCTTGTTGCGATCGGCGATCTTGATCGCTTCTTCCAGCTTGCTGTCCTTCAGCGCGCCGGCAACCTTGGGCGCGAATTCGCGCGACTGCTTGCGGGCGGCGGAGAAGTAAAGGTAGCGGTCGATCATCACGGCCAGGGACCAGATCGACTCGATGAAGAGGACGACGGCGATGCCGCGCACCGCCCATCCCATGTGATCCCATAGCTGCATGGGGCTGAAGCCGACCGCCTGATCTTCCTGGAAGAATGCAAGGCTGCTGACCGTGTGCGAAGCGAAATGCGAGAGCTGAGCGAGAATCACTGAATCGTTCCTCCTAAGGAGTTTCTTGTGAACTGGAAATGTCCGCCGCGGCGGACGGTTGCTGAGAATGCGGCTCTTTCCGGATTCGCATTCGGGTCAAAAGCAGGGCCCCTGCCCATCGACGCGGGCAGAGGCCAAAGAAAAATCATCCGCCAAGAGTGAAGATCACGTTCACTGTCGTCTCTACTTCGACGGGTTCGTTATTCAAAAGGTAGGGCCTGTAACGCCAGGTCTTCACAGCATCCAAAGCCGCCTGCTGCAACATTGCCGGCCCGGAGACGACATGCAGATCTTCGATCAGCCCAGTTTTGGAAATCTTAGCTTGAAGCACAACCGTGCCGGATACGCGAGCCGCCTTGGCGATCGGCGGATAAACAGGAGAGGTTTTCTGCAACAACATGCCGACCGCGACGCCGGCTGAGATGTTCACTTTCTTGGGCGCAGCCGCTTGCACCTTGGGACCGGTTTGGCCGCTGAAAATGCCGCCCATTACGCCACCTGGAGTTCCGCCCAGGCCTTCCATGCCGGCCACGCCGAAGTTACTCGTGGGCGGCGCTTCCTTCTCCGCCACCATCTTGATGTCGTGCGGAATCCGGGTGGGAGCCGTCAACTGATTGTTCATCATCTCCGACTGCACGCGCACCACGTGCACAACCTCAGGCGGCGGCGGGGGTGGGGGCGGTGGCGGTGGCGGTGGCGGCGCAACCAAAGTCGTCAGCATGGCGGCCCTCGGTAGCGCCTCGGGATAGATCAGTGGAATAAGGATCAGAAGCAACAGAATGGAGCCGTTGACGCAAAATGTGGCAATCATCCAATACTTGCTCTTGCTCTTGATCCTGCCCGCGGATTCAAACGTGGAATCTTCAAACATGGCCAGCCTCGAATCGAGTGTTCCTTGCTTCTAAATTAGACACCGCGACAACCTGAAATGTTCCCAATCAAAAAAAGTTTACGCACAAACCGGCTCCACCTTATCAGAGCCACGCCTCAATTGCAAAGTGTGCTGCAAAACCAGTGCAATCTCAAATCCAGAATGCCTTACACTCTGGCGCGTTTTGCCGCGGGCAGGGTTGTAACCTTGCCCTGCCGTGCCCGCCATTCCTGCCAGGCCACCAGCATGGGCGCGGCAACTGCGATGGAAGAGTATGTGCCAATAAGAATACCGACTACAAGCGCAAATGAAAAGCCGCGCAGAACCTGCCCGCCGAAGATGTACAGCGAAAGCACCGTCAGGAAGGTCAGACCCGAGGTCAGCACCGTCCGGCTCAGCGTCTGGTTGATGCTGCGATTTACAACGTCCGGCAGCGACTCGCGGCGGCTCAGGCGCAGATTCTCGCGGATCCGGTCGAAGACAACGATCGTGTCGTTCATCGAATAGCCAATCAGGGTAAGAATCGCGGCAATTACCGTCAGGCTGATCTCCTGGCCGGTCAGCGCGAAGGCGCCGACAGTGATCAGAGTGTCGTGGAAGCAGGCCACCACCGCGGCCACGCCGTAAATGAGTTGAAAGCGAAACCAGAGATAGACCAGCATGCCCAGCATTGAGAAGAGAGTGGCTTGCAAAGCCTTGTTTTCCAACTGGCGGCCCACTGTGGGCCCTACTACGTCCCCCTTGGTTCCAGTGGGAACAATAGGATTGGCATATTGCGCATGAAGCGCATCTTCAATCAGTTTGCGGCCCGCATCCAGCGTGGTCTCGTCATGCTGCTCCGGCAGGCTGATCAGCACCTCGTTGTTGCTTGCCACATCGTAATTCTGGACGTTGGCGTCCTTGAGGCCGGCCGCCGCAATGGCCTGACGAATCGCATTGAGGTCCGGAGTCTGAACAAACTGCACCTGAACGTCCGTGCCTCCGCGAAAATCCACGCCGAGAGGTACCGGGCTGCCTATTTGGTGCCAGTTCAACCCCATCTTGACAACACCGGCCACACTGAAGATTAAAGAAAAGCCGAGGAAATACCACTTCAGCCTCAGCCAGTCAACATTTACGCCGCGAAACAATTCCACTGGTTCTCTCCGCTTCCTGGAAACGCTGAAGCCGCCACGGCTGCAAGCGCTCTTGTGTTCTTCCGCCGTGAGCGTTCCGCCCGCGACCAACTTAAATCCCTAGTCCCTAATCCCCAGTCCCTAAATGGATATCGCTTCCCCCGGCTTCAACTTGTTCAAATGCCAATCGAAGATGACGCGCGAAACAAAGACCGCAGTGAACAGATTGGCCAGCAGGCCGATGGTCAGGGTGGTTGCAAATCCCTTCACCGGGCCAGTGCCGAACAGGAACAAGATAGCCGCTGAAACGATCGTAGTTACGTGAGTATCGACGATGGTGACCCATGCGTGTTCAAAGCCCTGGTCCAAGGCCGCGGCCGCCGCTTTGCCGGCCCGCACCTCTTCGCGAATGCGCTCGAAGATCAGCACGTTCGAATCCACGCCCATGCCGATGGTCAGAATCACCCCGGCAATTCCCGGCAGAGTCAGGGTTGCGGTGGAAACGCCCATGAATCCCAGCAGAATAATCAGGTTCATGATTAGCGCCAGGTCGGCGTTGATGCCCGAGCCGCGGTAGTAGAACAGCATGAAGGCCATCACCACCAGAACGCCCACGATAGCCGCCGTTACGCCCTTGAGAATCGAATCCGCGCCCAATGACGCACCGACAGTGCGTTCCTCGATATAATTCAGCGACGCCGGCAGCGCCCCAGTGCGCAGCATCTTCGAAAGAACCATAACTTCGTCCGGGCTGAAACTGCCCCTGATCTCGCCGGAGTCGTGGATGGGGCTCTCAATGTTGGCTACTTCCTTGACTCGGCCGCCCAGCACCACAGCCATGCTGGTGTTCACGTTCTTGCTGGTGTAGTCGAAGAACCGCTCGCCGGCCTCGTTAGTCAAGGTGAAATGGACGGTTCTCTGCCCGGTATTGGAATCGGTGCCTGGATCGGCCGAGCGGAAATCGCTGCCGGCCACCACCGAAACCCGGCGCAGGACATACACGCTGTCGGCGTCGGAACCGGTTGCCATTGCGCCGGAACCATGCAGCAGTTCCTCGTCGGGAGGAACCAACCCGCCTACGCTGGCAAGCGCCGCCGCTTCGTCCGGATAAGGGCCGCCCACCACGGCGTGAATCTCAAGACGCGCCGTGGACTGAAGGACAGCCTTTACGCGGTCGAGGTCGTCGATGCCAGGCAGCTCCACCAGAATCTGGTTGTCGCCCAGGCCGTACTGCTGAATCAGCGGCTCGCTCACGCCGAGTGTGTCCACGCGATCGCGGATCGTCTCGATCGCCTGCTCGACGGTCTTGGCTTCGAGAGCCTTCTCGACCGGCGGCTTCATAGTCAACGTCCAGGTGTTGTCCGCGCCTCCGCCGGCCAGGTCGTATTCGTTGGAATACTTGTTGTCCAGCAACGAGCGCACCGCGTTGGCATTCGCCTGTGTCGTGCCTTCCAGGCGAATCACTGTAGGCTTGGCCGGGTCTGGCTTGTACACCTGCGTAAAGCTCAAGTTGGCCGCCTTCAGATCCTGCTGGATGCGCCCCACGGCATTGTCCGTCTCAGCGCTGACAGCTTCTGAAACCACCACCTGCAAAATCAGGTGAGCACCGCCACGCAGATCCAATCCAAGGTGAATCCGCTGAGCAATGGAGTCCATTATGGCCTTGCCACTGAACCCCGATGGTACCCCGACGATGCCGAAAATGCATATTGCCAGCACCGCGGCAATCAGGGCAATCTTGTTTTTGAGATTCTTCTTCATCGTCCCGCTTCTCTATTCAAAAGGGTAAGAAATCCAAGAGCTATGAGCCCGAAGACCCGTCCTGCGTCGTCACCGACGCTATCGCGTTCTTGGCCACTTCCAGCTTGATATTGTCCGGCGCCACGCGGATCACGACCACATCGTCCTTGATGGAAACGATAATGCCGCGGATGCCTCCCGCCGTGGTGATCCGGTCGCCCGATTTAATCGAGCCGAGCATCTCCTGCCACTGCTTTTGTTTCTTCTGCTGCGGCCTGATCATCATAAAGTACAGTACCGGAATCAACAATAAGGGCAAAAGCATCGGCAGACTGCTTCCACCCGCTCCGGCGGGCAAACCCGCCAACATTGCAAAACTCGTTGCCACGCTCATCCTTTACTCGCTCCTGGGCCGCAAGCTTGCCGCTGGCGTTCGGGGCGCAGGCAAATCCGGCCAGAAGCCGGCTGCCCGCAAAACAAATTTGTCTCCGGGAACGGACTTAGCTCGATCCGGGCGCCGATTGCCGCAAGCCCGGTCTCTGGCTAGAATCGGAGTCGGCGGGGCAGATTGCCGCAGGCCTTTGAGACCCAATTCCCATCCGCGCCCGCATCGCTGCCTGAAACCCAACCGCCGTCTGCTTCCTGTTCGACACAGACTCCCCCAGAACCCCACTTCGCCGGAAGCCGCATCGCTCAAGCATGCTCCCTTCGCCTGGATTCCACGAGAATACCTACGATGATAAGAAACGCGCGGCCTGTTGCGTGTCAAGGAGCATCGTCCCGGAAGTGGACGCTTCGCCGTTTTGCGTTTGGCCGTCTCACAGTCGCGTACGGCACTTATAAAGCCTTTACAGGTCGCCTATTGCATCCTTACAGCCGGTGATTTCTGCTTGGAGTGTATCGCTTTCCGCTCCTGGCGCGCCCGGCAATGACCCGCCTAGCGAAACGGAATGCGGGAACAGGAATCTCCCTCATGCATTCATTCAAAGCTGGCTTACTACTCCTCGTTCCGGCGGTCCTGGCCGTGGGCTTTATGCTCTGGATCCTCTGGAAGTTCTGGACCGATGAGAGGCGGTAGGCTTGCTTTGCAGCGGCCGGCGGCCTCTTCTTCACAATCGTCTAATGACCGCCAATAGCGCAGGTCAGGACGGGCGCAGCTCATGCACAGCCGCTCGCTCTCGACTTCGGCAAAACGGCCAAAGTTCTCGCCCTCCCCGCATCGCGGGCAAACAAATCGGTCGGCCTTATACCCAGGCAACTCCGCGGCCTCGATCGCCACCCTCACCCACTGCTCGCGAAAAAGCTGCGCTTCGGTCAGCTCGCGATAGGCCAGCATCTGCTGCGCGCTCCCGGTTTCCACATGGGGATAGAGCTGACGAGCAAGATCCCGCGAGTCTTCCAGCGCGACAATCCGCACTCCGCGCCCCGACGTTAGATCGACAAAGGTCGCGGCCATCTTGCCCCAGTCGCGAAACTTGAGCGTGCGCTTGCCCAGCCGGCAGCCGGTAACAAGACCGATGGCGTCGGTGGCGCAACGGTCGATTTCGACATACGTAACCAGCCGCTTGCGATCCGCGCCCCTCGGGTCGGCAATTCCCAGCCGCTCCAGACCCAGAAGCGCCATGCGCACGCCAAGAATCTGCCCCGCGCACAAGTGGCCATGGGCTGCCATAGCCTTCCGCAACAGCTCGTCGAGAGATTCCATCTCGCACTCTCCGCCGAATCGCTACTTCCCCTTGGCCTCCGGCGCCGCCGCAGCCGGTTCCGGTTCGTCCCCCGAGTCCTCCACCAGCACCGCCGATCCAGGAACGATATCGAAGCTCACTTGTTCTCTGCCCGCCGCGTGAAACGTGATCCGCAGCGGCTCGCGTTGCCACTCCGCAAGCGCGCACACCGGGTCTGCATGGCTTTCCGGGTCGAACGCCGCCAGCTTCTTGGCCAGCACTGCCTTGCGCGCCGCCACCTGCGCCACAACCGCATATAAACTCTTGCCGCTGGCCGTCACTCCGCAATAGGCTCCATAGTCGCGAAACCAGCTTACCTGGCTAACGCCGGGATCGTAGTCCGGGAGCTTCAACGCAACCACATGGCCGGTCACGCGGTCCACCAGCAGCCACGGTCCCCGCTGCCAAACCCAACGGCTGGCCGAAGCCGCTGGCTTTTCTGTGTTTTTCTCCGGTGAGTTGTCGCTGGGCAATGCATCGTTGAGCCGGATCACGCGCCGCACTACGAAACTCCGGTCGGTCACATCGTGGGCGTCGCCCGTGGTCCACTCTTTCAGCACGCCATCCACCAGGAGCGCGCGAATCTTCAGCTCGGTGTCGCCCGCGGCCGCGCCCGCCGGGTCGCCAGCCTTCGAGTAGGGCACCTTCCGCGCCGCGCCTAGAACCACCGAGTGCGCCTTGCGCGGCGCTGCATAGGCAGCCGGAGCGGCAGCAAGTGTCGCCGCCAAAACCATGATCCATACGCTCTTGCTCATGTCGCCTGCTCCCAATCACCTTTCAGAACTGATGTCGCGCCTCTCGCCAGCAATATACGAAAGGGTTGGACACCCACAGGCCTATTGGCATTTTCGTTTCTTCCACTGTATCGTTGCGGCAATGTTCTCACCCACAACTTCAATCCGCCTTTTCGAAGAGATGACTCGGCTTTCAATCTGAACGGAGATGTTTTCGTAATCTACTAAATGAGTCATACCAGGGCCAACCGTCGTGATCGAGTCCCTTCCCCCCAAGATATTGGTTTTCGGACCTCTCTCTTCGACTGGAACAAGCTCATCAACAATCTCATCAATATCCTTGCGCGACAACTCAGAGTCTAGGTAAATCACTCCGCCTGCGTAATGCCGTCTTTCGAGTCCGATCTCGCAGACTTGCCCGTCCTCCCCATACCTTGGCATCATCAGAATCCCGGGCCGAACTTCGTAGGCTTCGACAGTCCTATATTTCGAGAACTTATCGCTTTGTGGCTTCGCGGCAAGAAATAGAAACATAAATGTGCAAGCCAAAACAATCATTCCTGATCGCGACATTCCACTCCTCCTGACGAGCGCGTTGCCGGGTACTGGATGCCCCTTACAGCCCCACAGCCTCCACAGCCCGCGCCACGCGGAAGGCCGTTCCTTCATTCAAATGCGCTGCCAGCACCTGCATCCCCACCAGCAAGCCGGCCTGAGTCTTTCCACACGGCACCGAAACGCCGCAGATGCCCGCCAGGCTGGCCGTGACCGTGTAGATGTCGGCCAGGTACATGGCCAGCGGATCGCCAGTCTTTTCGCCCAGCTTCCACGCAGGTACAGGCGAGGTCGGCGTAACAATCGCGTCGACATCGTTGAATGCCCGCAGATACTCCTCGGCTAGCAGCCGCCGCACCTGCTGGGCTTTCAGGTAGTAAGCGTCGTAGTAGCCCGCGCTCAACGCATACGTCCCCAGAAGAATGCGTCTCTTGACCTCGGCGCCAAAGCCCTCGTCGCGTGAGTGCCGGTACATTGCGGATAGAGTCTCCGACGCCGCCGAGCGATAGCCGTAGCGAACGCCGTCAAAGCGGGCCAGGTTGGCGCTGGCCTCCGCCGTAGCCACAATGTAGTAAGTCGGAATCGCATAGCGCGTATGCGGCAGCGACACCCGCTTCACCGTGCAGCCGGCCGCCTCCAGCGCGGCGATTCCAGCTTCAATCTTCGCCCGCACCTCGGCATCCAGCCCCTCGCCAAAGTACTCCTTGGGAACGCCGATGCGCAGGCGCTCCGCGCCTTTGTCGCTCTCGGCAGCAAAATCAGGTACGGGCGCCGGAGAACTGGTCGCATCCTTGGGATCGTGACCGGCAATAACGCCCAGCAGCGTGGCGGCGTCGCGCACATTGGCGGCAAACGGCCCCACCCGGTCCAGCGACGAAGCATAAGCGATCAGCCCGTAGCGCGAGACGCGCCCATAGGTTGGCAGCACGCCCACCACGCCGCAAAAACTGGCCGGCTGGCGAATCGATCCGCCCGTGTCCGACCCCAGCGTGCCCATCGCCAGATTGGCCGCCACTGCCGCCGCCGAGCCGCCGCTCGAGCCGCCCGGAACCCGCTCTGTATCCACTGGGTTGCGCACCGGCCCGTATGCCGAGTTCTCGTTCGAGGAGCCCATGGCAAACTCGTCGCAGTTCAGCTTGCCCAGCAGAACCGCGCCCGCCGCTTCAAGCCTTGAGACCGCCGTGGCGTCGTAGGGTGGGCAGTACCCTTTCAGAATCTTCGACCCCGCCGTGGCCGGAGCGCCGCGCACCACCAGCACGTCCTTGATGCCCACAGGCACACCGGCCAGCGCTGGCAGTGGATCGCCCATGGCCGCCAGCGCGTCCACCCGCTCCGCCTGCTCCATCGCCCGCTGTTTGGTCAGGCTCAAATAAATATTCAGACGCGGATTTTTCTTCTCGATTCGCTCGTAATAACCGGCGGCGAGCTCCGTTGCCTTGACGCGGCCGCCGGCAATCTCCGCGCGCAGCTCAACTAGCGTCTTGGGCGTCTCGACAAAGGATTCGGGTATCATAGCTCCGCTGGACAATCGAACCTTCCCTGTTGCTGAAATGTGGGTGTCAAAATCCTTCGTATCGGTTCTGCATTCGGCTCTCTCTGCAACTTACCGCTCAATCACCTTCGGCACCTTGAAAAAAACCTGGTCTGTCTCCGGCGCTTGCGCCAGCACCGTAGCCCGGTCCAGCGAGGCCACCAAAACATCGCCGCGCAGCACGCCCGCGCCAGCCGCGTCCAGCAGCTCGCTCACCTGCGCCAGCGGCATCACGCCAGATGTATCCAGCTCGTTCAGCTCGGCCACTTGATCGAGAATGGCGTTCAGGTCATTCAACATGCGCGGAGTCTCCTCCGGCGTCAACTCCAGATGAGCCAGCTCGGCCACGCGCTCCACGTCTTCCACGGTTACTCTGGCGGTCATTCCCTGCTCGACTCCATTTTTCGTCCGTCAATTCCCATCCGGGCGCTCCCCGGAATGGCCCGAAGATAGAGTATAGCCCGTTCGGTTTCGACACCAGCCGCGACGCTCTGACGCTTGCGGCCCACTCTGCGGCCCAAACCCGCACCTCAGCCCCTCAGTCCACCGTAAGCGTCAACGTCACGCTATGCTGGATGCTGCTCGACGCCGCGGTCACGGGAATCGAATAGGTCCCCGGCGGAGTTCCCGTCGAGCCGCCACTCCCGCCCGTGCCGCCGCCCGAACTCGCGCAACTTGAGACGCTCCCGGTCAGGATCGACAGCAGCACCGCCAGCAGCAGCACTCTTCGTCGCCGCTTCCATCCAAACGGCAGCAAAACCAGCCCGCAGACCAGCGGAAGAACCCGCCACGGGGCCGGATCTGCAAGCCAACCGGTTGCCGCCTCGGTCGAAATCTCCACCGTCACGGTACCGGTGACGCCGTTGAGCGTCTCGGTCCCTGGGTTGAAGAGGCAAACGGCATTCGCGGGCAGCGTCCCGCACGCAAAGGTAAACGCTCCGCCCGAACCGTTCAGCGGAGTAATCGTCAGCGTGTAGTTGGCGGTTTGCCCCCGCGCAACCGTTTGGCTGGCCGAGCCGGAGACCGCTAATGTGAAATCGAGGCTCATTCCCGACAGCGGCACCGACGCGCCTGTCGCCAGCGCGCTGCTGGTCACCGTAAGGGTGCCAGTCTGTGCGCCCGCCACAGTCGGAGCGAACTCCACAGCCGCCGTGCAGCTCTGCCCCGGATCCAGCGCACTGGGGCACGTATTGCTCAGCAGTTGGAACCCCGGTGTTACCGCCAGTGCAAGGTTGCTCAGGCTTGCGGATGCTCCCGTATTGCTCACGGTCACTGTCGTTTGGCTGCTGGTTTCGCCGGGAGCGGTTGTGGCAAAAACAATCGCCGTGGGCGACAACTGGATCGCGGCCCCAGCCGCGCCGGTTCCGCTGAGCAAAACAGTGGCTGGCGTCGCCACCGATACCGAGCCGATGGTTAACACACCCGTCGCCGGCCCAACCGCTGCCGGTTGAAAGATCACCCCCACAGTGCAGCTTCCCCCCCCGGCCAGGGTGCCCGTGCAGGTATTTTGCGTCAGGCTGAACTGGGCGGGGACGGCAAACGTGAGCGGACTGACGGCGGAGCTGCTCGTGTTGCTGACGGTCAGAGTTTGCGCCGCGCTCGATAATCCCACGCTGGTGACGCCGAAGGTCAATTGCGCGAGATTGACGTTGATCCCCGACCAGATCTGCCCCGTGCCGCTCAGCGGCACGGTCACTGGCGTCACACCCAAAGTCGAAGAAGAGACCGTCAATGTGGCCGCGCTGCCGCCCGCCGCTGCCGGAGTAAAGATCACTTGCGCGGTGCAACTGCTCCCGCTGGCGAGAGTCGCCCCGCATGTGGTTGCGCCGATCGCAAAGCTGCCCGCGGCCTGGCCGGTAATCTGGAAGCCCACGTTGGCCATCGGCACTCCGCCGGTGTTGGTAACCGTCAGCCTTAACGGCGTGCTTGCCACGCCCACCTGCTGCGCGGGAAAACTCAGGCTCGAAGGGCTCACGCCGATCGCCGCCGCCAGCGCGCCCGTGCCCGTCAGAGCCACCGTCTGCGTGCGCAGCGCATCGCTCACCGTCAGTGTTCCTGTCTGTGTTCCCACTTGGGAGGGAGCGTAGAGTACGGTGATAGCGCAGCTACCGGGTCCGGGCAGTTGCGCGCCGCAGTTGTTCGAGGTCTGAAAGGGCCCGCTCACAGTGACCGAAATCGAGGTCAACAGCACCCCTCCGGTGTTGGTCAGCGTCGAAATCTGCGAGCCGGAAAGCTGACCGACAGCGGTTGCGGCAAAGCCAAGCGAGAGCGGATTCAGAATGTCGGTCGCCGGCGCCGCGCCGGTCCCGGTTAGAGCCACGGTCTGTGTCCCCGCCCCATCGGTAAAGGTCAGCGTTCCCGCCACTGCTCCCGATTGGGTGGGGGCGAACTCCACCATCACCTGGCAATCGGTGTTCGCCGCCAGTGTAGTGCAGGCGTTGCTCGCGATCGCAAACGGCGAGCTGACAGTGACGCTCGTGATGGGAATTGCCGTTCCACTGGCGTTGCCGGCCTGCACCTGCTCCGCAGCCGAAGTAGTCCCCACCAGCACCGAGCCGAAATCCACTGTTGCCGGTGTCAGGCTCACAGCGCCCGCCGCCGCGCCGGTCCCGCTTAACTCGATGGTCATCTGCCCGCCGTAGACATTCGCGGAGATGGTCATCTGGCCAGTCCGGCTGCCCGTCGCAGTGGGAGTGAATGTGACCTGGATGGAGCAGTTCGCGCCCGCGGCCAACGGCGTATTCACGCAATTGTCTGTCTCGCTGAAGTCGCCGCTCATCGCGATCGCCGACGGCGTCAGGGCAATGCTTCCTGTGTTTGTCAGGTTCACCGTCTGCGCGCCGCTGGCGGTCCCGAAGACCTGGCTGGTAAAGGTCAGCGAGTCCGGAGTCGCGGCCGCGGTCGTCAGATTTGCGCTCACGGTCCACAACGGCGTCTGCCAGATGCCGCGTCCGTAGGTCGCAGCCACCAGCACCTGAGCGAAAGAGGTCACCGGGGATGCGGTCAGTTGAATCACCGGCGCGGCCGGCAGGCCCGTTCCAAAGGCCGACCAGCAGGTGGAGTGCGGTTGCGCGCAGTTGGCAATCCGCGTGGTGAAGAAAACCCCCGCGTCGGTGGCAATGTAGACCGTGTTGGCATCCTGCGGATCGACCACCACGCTGTTCGCCGGCGCCCAGGGTAACAACGCGGCCACGTTCGCCCAATGCGCCCCTCCGTCGGTTGAGCGGTACAGTACGCGCACCGGCTCGGTTTGCGTGGCCATGCCCTCAACCGTCACATAGACGGTGTTCCCGGTCGCGTCGTGCGGATCGATGAAGATGCTCGATATGTCCATGCCATAGGCATTCATTCCGGCGGTGTCGTTGGTAACCGGATTGAAGGTCAGATCCTGCCAGACAGGCGACGCGCTGCCAGGAGTGACTGTGGCGCGCAGAACATGGCCGGCGAGCCTCCCTCCGCCGTCCAATGAACCGAACATGCCCACGTAAATTATTTCGCCGCCCCCGGAAACCGGCAGCGCGGCCATCGAGCGGATCAGCGCATCGCCGTCGCAGGGGGCGGTGGACGCGGAATTGTCCAGGATGGGGCTGATGGCATTGGTCGCGCTCCAGCCCGCGCCATCGGATGGCCCGCGCCAAACCCGGCAGGTTCCGATCAAAAGCTGCGTGGCGTCCAGCGGGTCCACCAGAAACGGGGCCGGAGTGTTCATCGTCAGCCCATCGGTCTCCGCCAGCCCGCCATTCGGCACGTTCATGTCTATTACCGGACTTGTGCCAAAGCTCGCCGGCGTGCAGGGCGTCAATTGCGAACACAGTGAGATGAAAACCCCCGCCTCGCTGTTCACATACCAGTTCGCAACGTTGGTGGGATCGATGGCCACCGGTCCGCCCACGCCGCTAAGAATCTGTGGCCAATCCGCCGTCGGGCCGGTCGCGCTCTTCACGCCCGCGGTCCCGTTCACGCCCAGTCCGGCCATCGTCGTGTAGGGCGTGCTGGGCGATTCAGCCATGCTCACTACTTCCGCCAGCGAACCCAGGTTCGCATTCAGATTCTGGAAGTGATTCGCGTCGCTCGCCGCGCACGCTTGGCCGGTCTCGCCGATGGCATCCATCGAGCGCCACAAGCCGCTGTCGTTGCCTATAAAAATCTCCTGGGGATTGGCCGCGTTCCAGGCCAGCGCATGTTGGAATTCCGCCACCTGCGCGCTCATGCAGGTCGTTGCATTGGTGGTGTTGCGCCACACGCAGCCCATGGCCAGGCTGCACTTCCACAAATCGTTTGCCCCAGCCAGCAGCAGCGTGTCCTGTCCCGGCCCCAGTCCTGCCGGAACCGCCGCCAGCGCCAGGGTGTAGTCTCCATTCTCAATCGTCGCCGCTCCGTCGATCGTGCTTGTTTCCAGCGCCGCCGTCTTCCATTGCGTGGCGAATGTGACCGTCGAATTCCCGCACGCGCTCCCGCTCAGCGCACACGAGTCCTGCCACAATCCCTGATCCTGGTTGAATGCGTCCGTGGTCCACGCAAACGTGTCCCCCGTCTGCGGATTCACCGCTAGCGTCCCCCGGAAAATCGGGCAGTCGATCGACCCGATGCTGCCCGAATTGGTAGGACACAATCCGGTCGTCAGCCCCAAGCCGGGTTGCGCCGTCATCCGCGTCCAGGTCATGCCGTCCGACGATTGGTAATAGCCGTGGTAGCGCACTGCCGCCACAAACAAATGCCGCACCGGGTTCCACACCACCGAGGTCCCCGCGTTTCCATCCGGAAAAGCAAAGGTGTCGTTCGGCCCCTGCACGTCCGCGCCCGCTCCGTCGGTGATCGTCGCCAGATTCCAGGTAACTCCGCTATCGGCCGAGTAGTACAGCCCTTGATAGCTGCTGTTGGCGACTGCCGCATCCACTAGCGTGCCTTCGTACGCCTGCGAAACCGCGGCCGCCACCAGTTGCGGATTCACCGTGCTCCACGCGAACCCGGCGAACCCCTCCCCCGCAAAGCTCCAGCGCTGGTCAGCTGTTGTCTCGGTCAGGCTCCAGGAGTTGCCCCCGTCCGCCGAGCGCAGAATCCCCGCCCCATAGTAGGAGTCGAGCGCATCGTTCGGGTCTCCAGTGCCGGCCAGAATCACGCCCGTCCCGCCCGGTTGCACTGTCAATGCCCCGATGCTGATCGATGCATCCTGCGCGCCGCTCAGCGACCCCACGCTGTCCGTGAGAGGCGTGAAAACCACTGTCGAAGACTTGGATGCGCCCGCATTCTGCGCAACCCAGACCCCGCCCCCGGTCGTGCCCAGAAATAGGTGATTGCCTGTGGCATCCGCTGGATCAAGCGCCAGCGCCGAAATCCTCCCCGTCACCAGGCCAAAATCGGGAGTCAGCACCGCGTCCGGACCCAGCGGCTGCCAGGTCGACGTTGTCGCTGTTTGGGCTTTAACCTTCGTCTCAGCGGCTTGGAGGGGGTCTGGTCTAAGGCTGCTTCGGGCGGCGTCAATCCGTCCCCCTCTGCGCCCTGGCCGCCAGCCACGCTCAGCCAGAAATCGTTGCGCCTGATTCACCCGAGGAGCAACCGGTCGCGAAGGATGATGGGCCGGTTGCGCCGGAGCCAGACCTGCTGCCAAAAACGCCAGGCTGAACACCCTCGCTAACACACTGGCTCGTTCGGCGCATTGCCGAACCTTCGAAGCTGGAGAGACATCTGGGCGAACACAGCCGCCTGAGGCAGGCTCACTGGAAGCTCGCTGAAAAACCCGCATAGGCGCACACGTCCGGAATCCGATTCCGGCCTCCCCTCTCTTCATCCTCCGAGGGGGATATGGGCGGAACCCAGTGGATTACGCAGTGCGAAACAAGCAATTTCCGGGATTGGAATTTAGCTGCGATTATAGTACGGAAACGGTACGCAGGGCGGAAATTATGCGCGTCCTATCCGTGCAATCCGCGGCTGTTCTGCGCCGGTAACCTGCTTTGTGCGACAATATCGACTGAGAATGCGCGCCTGCAGTGCGCGGCGCGTGGAGGATGACACAATGGGCGATCTACTTCAGCCATGGCATCTGGTGGTGCTGGGTGTGGTTGCATTTCTGCTCTTCGGAGCAAAGCGCCTGCCGGAGCTGGGCAAGGGCCTGGGCGAGGGCCTGAGAGGCTTCAAGGAAGGCATCAAGGGAGTGAGCGACCCTGTTCCGCCAGCGCCAGCCGTGCAGCAGAGTACGGCGGCTCCGACGCCTCCGGTCTCGGCTCCTGTCGAGCCTCAGATTGTTCGCAAAGACTAAGACCGGCGGGCGCTATCGGGCGAATCCACTTGCTTGAACCACCCGCCGCAATGGAGCGGCGGCAATCGATTGCAGAGACGCAAGGGCCTGTGCTAAAGCACAGGCCCTTTGTACGCTCAAAACCCGTCTGCAAGATCCTCTATACGCTCAGCAACGCCACCGCGGCCAGCGCCAGAGCCATGCCGGCCATCTGGCGGCGCGTGGGCAGCTCCCGCAACACCAGCGCGGCCAGCAGGATGGTGCCCGCGGGGTAAAGCGAGCAGACCAGCGCGGCCACATCCAGCCTTCCAAACCGCGTAGCCTGCAGATAGAAGAGATTGCCGACGGTATCCAGTGTTCCGGCAGCGATGCCGGTGAGCCAGAAACCCCGCCATCGCCCTTTCGGCGGAGCGGCGAGCAATACCAGCAGCATTGCCAAAACACCGGCGGCGCGGGCCGAGGTCATCACCCACAACATGCCGCCTCCGCTGGCCATCTTGAAAAGAATCAGCTGCGTGCCGAAGCCGGTGCCAGCAAGCGCGCCCAGCAGCAGCGCGGCCGGCGGCGTCGCGCTTGCCTTCGCTTGAGCGCCCTGGGCGGCGGGTGTGTGGGTAATCATCCAGATCGCGGCCAGTCCCATCGCCAGCCCGACAGCAGTCAACGGCGAGGGCAGGCCATCGTGGAAAAGGGAAAAGGTGACCGGAACAAGGGCGGTGAGCAGGCCGGTGAGAGCCGCGGTCAGGCCCATGGCGCCCATGGCCAGCGCACGATAAAAGACGGCCAGCGCCAGCGAGCCCTCAAAACCGCCCAACGCGGCAAAGATGAGAAAGTGCGGTCCAGGCACAGCCAGCCGAATCCCCAGACAGATCGCCAGCAGTACGAGAAAAGAGAAAAGGTGGCCAGAAGCAACCACCAGCAGGGCCGGAGCGCGGCGCGCGCCCACGCCGCCTACGAAGTCCGATCCGCCCCAGGTAGCGGCCGACAGCAATCCCAGGCCCGCCGCGGCTCCCGGCGAATTCATTGGCTAGTGAGCATCCTGTCCGGAGGGGTAGTAGCCCCGCTTGGCGATCACCTCAAGTCCGGGCCGGTCCAGGCGCACTTCGATCTTGCGGAACTTACTGTCGTAGATCGACTCATGGCTGAGGTAGCCCAGCGTGTACTGGGTCCGCGCCTCCTCGGCGATCCTGGCATAGCTCTTCTCAATGCCGTCCGTGCCGCGCTCCGAGTCCAGAGTGCCGCCTGTAGCGGCGGTGTACGCGTACAGAATGTTGTCGTACATGGTAAACGGGAGGTGCAGGCGGCTGATGAAGCCCTCGCCCCAAAGAGCCGAGGTGCCCACAGCAGTTCCATAGACGGCGATTTTGTTGGTCTCAAGGTAGCGCAGCACCTCTTTGAGGGTCGCCTTGCTGCCATTCTCCTTGCCGTCTGAAACCACGTAGATGATGCGGCGACGTCCCTTGGGGCGCGTCGACAATTCCTTTGCCGCGGCCAGGATCGCGTCGTTGAGGGTGTGAATCTCCTTGGGGATGGTAATGACGCCGCTGCCGCTGCCCGTCGAGCGGCCAGGCTGAAGGTTAGGATCCATGCAGTTGCCGTTAATGTTGATGTTGCACCCAGCAAGAGCGCCACTATTGACAGGTACCAGCATCTCCTCGCCGGCTGACTTGGTCATGGAAAGCACAAAGGGAACCCGCGCGCTTTGTGCTCCTGTAAAGCCCTGGGAGCGGTCCTGTGCGCCGTTGTTGTAAGAGAAGACCGCAATCTCGTCGTAGGGAGTGAGCGCGCCCTGAATCGCTCCCAGAGAATTGTTCACCTTGGCCATCACATCCGAGGTCAGGCTCTGGTCGATGACAAAGGCAACGGAAAGCGGCGCTGGATCCACCGTAAACAATTGCAATTTCACCCGTGTGTCGTTCTCGAAGACCTTGAAATCGCGCCAGGTGAGGCCGGCAACCAGCTTGCCCTTGGAATCCTTGACTGTGACCGGAACCTCGACGAAGTTAACGTTCACGACATAGGTTGGCAGCTTGGACATACCTTCTCCCGGCGCAGGCAAATCCGGCGGAGTGGTCTGAAACTGATCCTTGGCCGGGACGGATGGCGCCTGGCTTTGCGGGAGTTGCTGCTGGTCGGTTGTGCTCGAGGAGGAAGTGGAGTCCGCCTGCTCTTTTCCCGCACCGATGCCTGGCGTAATCGGGGCGCCGTCCAAACCAGTCAACGGCGGGCGCGCCTGGGGTGTAGGGGCATCCGGCACAGCGGGTTGCTGCTGGGCCAGGGCCGCCGGAGACAGGATTGTGCTCAGATTTAAAACCGCCGCCAGCGCCATTGCCGTTAAACGAAGTTTCACAGATATTCTCCACACTCAGAAGGCTGCAACCGTCAGAGTATCAGACGCGCCAGCGCCGCGCTGGTTGCGCGCCGGCCTGGAAACACTTCAGGTATGCTTCCTTCGGGCCTTCAATTCCGTCTAAAGGACTAAGATGCGCATTGGACCGGGAATCGCTGCTTTACTGCTTGGCCTGCCGGCTTTGTCCACGGCGGGATGGGCGCAGCTAGCTCCTTCGCCGGACGAAGCTCCGGTGAGCACCGCGCCGGCCCCGCCCGAGGAAGAATCCGTGGCGACGTTCAAGGTCAATGTCAACCTGGTGGACGTCTTCTTCACCGTCAAAGCCAAGGACGGCAGCCTGGTTCCGCATTTGACCAAGGACGACTGCACCATCACCGAAGACAAGGAACCTCAAAAGCTGAAGAGCTTTGTGGCCGAAACCCAGCAGCCGATCACCCTGGGCATCCTGCTGGACACCTCGGGCAGCCAGCAGCGCGTGTTGCCTTTGGAGCAGGAAGTAGGCAGCCAATTTCTACAGCGCGTGCTGCGGCAAAAGGACGAAGCCTTCCTCATCTCCTTCGATGTGGACGTGGACCTGATGCAGGACTTCACCAACAGCGCGCGCCTGCTGACGCGGGCCATGAACAAGGCCGAGATCAATACGGCGGGCGGCAATGGAGCGGGCGGGATTCCCGGCGCCGGCGGCGGCACCGTGCCCACCATCGGCGATCCCAAGGGGACGGTACTTTATGACGCCGTATACCTGGCCGCCAACGAAAAGTTAAATCAGGAGTCGGGCCGCAAGGCCATGATCCTGCTCACCGACGGCGAGGACGAAGGCAGCAGCCACAAGATCGGCGAGGCGATCGCCGCCGCACAACGGTCCAACGTGCTCGTTTACGTGATCCTCATCGCCGACCGGGGCTTCTACGGGGGCTTCGGCTACAGCGGCTTCTCGGCAATGTCGAAGCTGACTCAGGAGACCGGCGGCCGCCTCATCGACGTGGGCAACAACGGCAAGAAGCTCGAGGCCGCCTTTCAGCAGATTGAAGACGAGCTGCGCACTCAGTATGTGGCCAGCTATACGCCCATGAACACCAAGCTGGATGGCACTTTCCGGAAGCTGGGAGTGGAATGCCGCGGAGATGGGTTGAAGGTCCAGGTGCGCAAGGGATATTACGCAACGCCGCCGCAAAATTGATAGTTTTCCCAGCCTGGCAAGGGCAAGGCTGTGCAAAACTCTGGGCTAAGTCTCATAAACTGTCTCGTTTTCAGACAGCTGGTTACGATTGCATCGCTCGACAGTAATCTGGCGCTCGAAATAAGTCTCTTCTAATATCGGCACAAGCGGAAAAAACTTGAGGCCGCTCATGAAATATTTTTCAGCCTCAGGAATCCAGCCCGCGGGAGCCTGCCATGATCACCAACTGCGCAGCCAATGAAGGCTTTGAAATCAGCCCCCGGTTTCGCCGCACCCTCGAAGAGCGCATCGCCCGCCTGGAACAAGACGCCATCCAGGACGAGGCGCAGGTGGCCCTGCTCGAAAACGGCGACCATATCCGCAGGCAGATGCGCCTGGTGGCCATGCAGCGCTCCGAAGCCCTGCGCATGAGGCTCTTCCTCGATCGCGCCAATACGCGGCTTCCACGCCCGCTGATTGCTCTCTGAGCCTATGCTTTCCCGGCTGGAACTGGTTCCGGGAGCGCCAAATCGAAATCTCCCGGCAAGCGGCGGGCAGGCTACGCGCGCAATTCTTCTTTGGCGGATTCTCCCGGATCAGGGCAGGCCTAAAATCGACAGATCGACGAAACCCCATGGCTGGCGATAAGATGGTGTGAATTTCCCCCAGCTTCGAGGACTGCATCGAACCGCGGCCGCTCGATGGTGCAAGAAGGGATGGAACACCATGAAGCGATTCGCTACCGCCGCTGCCGCTATCGCAATCCTATGTGGCTTGAACGCGCTAACCCAAACAACCATGCCTAAAAGCGAGACAAGAAAACCAAGCGATTGGTGGCAGGCAGCCTATCTCACCCAGCCTCTCGACAGCCCGGACGGAAAGAAACTCCCCCTCATCTCAGTCAGCGGTAACCGGTTCGTGGATCCCAGCGGAAAGCCGATTCTATTCCGCGGCGTCAGCATCGCCGATCCCGACAAGACGGAAAGCCAGGGCCACTGGAGCAAGAACCTGTTCGTCAAGGTCAAGGAAACCGGAGCCACGGTAGTGCGTATTCCCGTTCACCCGGTCGCATGGCGCGGGCGCGGAACCAAAAACTACCTCGCCTTGCTCGATCAGGCAGTGCAATGGTCTACCGATCTCGGCCTCTATGTGGATATCGACTGGCACTCCATCGGCAATCTCAAGCAAGGCCTGTTTCAGGACCCGATGTATGAAACCAGCATGACTGAGACCTTCAACTTCTGGCGCATCGTCGCCGCCCACTACAGGGGAAATCATACCGTCGCGTTCTTCGAGCTTTTCAACGAGCCTACGGTCGCCTTTGGCCAGTTGGGATCGGTGTCCTGGGAAGATTGGCGCCGGATCAACGAGGATTTGATCGCGCTCATTCGCGCCTATGACCAGGAGACCATTCCGCTGGTCGCCGGCTTCGACTGGGCTTACGACCTTACTCCCTTGCGCATCAGTCCCATCCGGGCGGAGCATATTGGATACGTCACCCATCCCTATCCCATCAAGAGGCCGAAACCGTGGCCGGCCAAGTGGGAGGAAGATTTTGGCTTTGCCGCCGACCACTACCCGCTCATTGCGACCGAGATCGGTTTCGACAAAGGCGACGGCACCAAGGAACAGGGCATCGAGTACGGCAACGAGATCACAAGCTACCTCGAATCCAGGGGCATCAGTTGGGTCGCATGGTGTTTCGATCCCGAGTGGGGTCCGACCATGATCACCTCATGGGATACCTTTGGCCTTACCGTCGAGGGCGAGTTTTTCAGCAATGCCATGCACAAAAATGCTTCTTCTTCCCCCGCAACGGGCAAGTAAGGGCGTTGTATTCAACAATCGAGAGGCAGGCTGAGCCGCGTGTCTGGCACCGAAGCGGGAACCAGGCTCGCGGCTCTTTTCTTTGCGCCGCCGGCTGCGCGTCTCCAGGATACGAACTCCGGAATCCGGGTGAACAACAGGAAGATCGCGCCGAACCACTAGAATCAAAGTGAAATGACGAAAAAACTGCGGGTTGGGATTTTGTTTGGCGGCCGAAGCGGCGAGCATGAGGTTTCGCTGCTGTCGGCTGCCTCGATCTTGAATGCAATCGATCGAAAAAAGTTCGATGTCGTCCCGATCGGAATCGACAAGGCGGGCCGCTGGCTGACCTCGGGGGCCGCGCAAGGGCTGCTTGAAGGCTCTGGGCCGGCTGAACCGGGTGCGGCTACGGGAGCTCTGAGTCTTGGCACGGGTTCGGCGTTGGACAGCCACACGGCGCTGGGCGGCCAGTCGCTGGATGTGGTTTTCCCCGTGCTCCATGGAACCTTTGGCGAGGATGGAACCATCCAGGGGCTCTTCGAACTCGCCGGGATCGCCTATGTGGGCTCGGGCGTGCTGGGCTCGGCGGCGGGGATGGACAAGGATGTGATGAAGCGGCTGTTTGCCCAGGCCCGGCTGCCGATCGTGAAACATGTCGCTCTGTTGCGCGCTGAGTGGGAGAATCAGCCGCGCAAGGCCGTTGCCCAGTTTGAGGCTGCGCTCAAGTACCCAGTCTTTGTGAAGCCGGCCAACCTGGGCTCGTCAGTGGGCATCAGCAAAGTGCATGACCGCCAGGAGTTGGGGCCGGCGCTGACGCTGGCGGCAAAGTACGACCGCAAGCTGGTGGTGGAGCAGGGCGTAGGCGGCAAGAGCGGCAAGGCGCGTGAGTTCGAGGTAGCCGTGCTGGGCAACGACGATCCCCAGGCCAGCGTGGTGGGCGAGGTCGTTCCTGGCAAGGAGTTCTACGACTACGAGGATAAATATCTCTCAACGGGCTCGGTGCCCCTGATTCCGGCAAAACTGAGCCGCGCGGAGACTAAGCGGATCAGGGAGATGGCGGTGGCGGCATTCCGCGCCTGCGATTTGTCGGGGCTGGCGCGGGTGGACTTTTTGATGGAGCCGGCGGGCAAGCGGCGCATTTTTTTGAACGAAGTGAATACCATGCCGGGGTTCACGCAGATCAGCATGTATCCCAAGCTGTGGCAGGCCTCGGGAGTCGCGTACAAGGATTTGATTACACGGCTAATCGAGCTGGCGCTGGAACGGCAGGCGGAGAAGAGCCGGACGACGTACAGCAGGGAATAGGGAACAGGGACTAGGGACTAGGGAACCGCCAGCTTGCTTTCGGTGTCTAAGACAAAAGGGGAAAGCGGTATATTCTGTAGCAGCCGGGGCTTGGCTGCTGATCTCTGACCCCTGATCTCTGTTCTCTGTTTTTCGAGGAACTTTCGCGATGACACTGATGGATGCTCCAGTCTTCGATGAAGCTCGCGCCCGGCGGCGGCAGACGCTGCTCTACAGCGCCGGGGGCCTGTTGCTGGTGCTGTTTGTGGCCTGGTGGCTGGTGGCGGGAAGGCCGGTGGATTGGCCGTGGAACTGGAACAATCACCTGATGGGGCGGTCGGCCGTAAATGGGTTCCTTACGGCTGTCGAAAAGAACGATCTGCCCAAGGCCTACGGAATCTGGATGCACGACAAGGATTGGCAGCAGCATCCAACTCAGAACGGAGCCTATTCCTTTTCGAGGTTTCAGGATGACTGGAGCCCGACAAGCCCTGAAAACGAGTATGGCGTTATCCAGAGCCACAAGATCGCCGCGGCGCGCATGTACGGAAACGGGCTGCTAGTGGCTGTGCTGATCAATGGACGCAAGAGCAAGGCGCTCAACCTGGTTTATGACCCCAAGGCGCACACGTTGAGCTTTTCGCCGCCTGGTGTGGAACTGAACCTGGAGATGTAGACGCCAGGAATCATTCCCTTGACCGTTCCCGGTTGGTTTGCATCGAACAGGACAGGAGAACGCCATGCCCCAGAGTACACACGACCGAGCCGCGGAATTCCACAACCTGGCAAGCCACACCCACGACGCCGCGGCGGTCGCCCACGGCAAGGCAGATCATCTGACCGCCCATGAACTGAGCAAAAAAGCTCTCGAACACTCGCAGAACGCCCATCGACAATCTGAACAACTGGTCGAAGAAGCGGAGAAGTCCGGCAAGAAGAGCGACGCGGAATAGGCCGAAAAGTCTGCGAGGCGGCAGTGCGCGGGGTTTATCCGCCTGAGACCACTGTCCCGGCCAGGGCTGCGAGCGTGGCTTCCAGGCTGGCAGCGTCTTCAACGTTGAGCGTCTTCAGCGCCGGATCGATCTGTTTGAGCAAGCCGCAGAGAACCTTTCCAGGGCCGGCTTCAACAAACAGCTCCGCCCCGGCGGAAACCAGCGACTGCACACAGTCTACCCAGCGGACCGCTCCGGTGACCTGTCGGATCAAAGCGTCGCGCGTTGCCTCGGCTGTTGAGACCATGCCTCCTGTGACGTTGGCGGCTACGGGGAAGCGTGGATCGGCCAGCGTTAGCGCTGCCAGGACACGCGCAACCTCTTCCTGCGCGGGCTGCATCAGGGCGCAATGGAAAGGCGCGCTGACGGGGAGCATGAGGGCGCGCCGGGCGCCTTTGGCTTTGACCAGGGCCGAGGCTTTCTCAACGGCCGCCAGCGCGCCGGAGATGACGGTCTGGCCGGGGGAGTTGAGGTTGGCGGCGGCCACCACCAGGCCGGTCTCGGCCTCAACTTCGCGGCAGGCTTCGGCCACTTGATCGGCGGGGAGCGAGAGAACGGCGGCCATTGCGCCCTGGCCGGCGGGAACGGCCAACTGCATAGCCTTGCCGCGGGCTTTCACGGCGCGCACCGCATCGGCAAAACTAAGCGTCCCGGCAGCAACGTGGGCTGACCACTCGCCGAGTGAATGGCCGGCGGCAAAGGCCGGTTCGACACCATGCGAGGCGAGCACGCGCCATACGGCGACGCTGACGGCGAGAATGGCCGGCTGCGTGTTCTCGGTGAGGCGAAGCTCCTTTTCAGGCCCCTCGAAGATCAGCTTCGAAAGCGGAAACCCGGCGGCCTCGTCGGCCTCTGCAAAGGTCTGGGCGGCGACGGGAAAGCGTTCGGCGAGTTCGCGGCCCATGCCAGCCGCCTGCGAACCCTGCCCCGGAAATAGAAATGCGATTCTTGTGGTCATTCCAGAGAGATTCTATCCTGCCGCGCGGGCCGGGAAAGACCGTATCGATTCCAACTCAGTTCCAGCGCGTCTTGTCGTCCGGGTCGTCGTCGATCTGCCTGCCGCGCCTGTCCAGGTGGACGGTGCGGCCCTGGCTGCGCATGTAGACCTCGAACTTGCTGCCGGCGCGGCGGCGCTTCCATCGGTAATACCGGTTGCGTAAACCAAACCATTTCTCGCTGAGGGCAAAGTGGAATCCGCGGCGCGGGGCCAACTGGATATAAAGCAGGCTGAAAAGGCCGCCGCCCAACTCCGCAAAGGCGTAGATGCCGTCCTGGCCGAAGACCGAAGCGATGGAGATGAGCGCCAGGATAGCAACCAGATAGCGGGCCTTGATGCTGACAGGCAGTGGAAAGAGCAAGAACTGAACGTCGCCGTGCAGAAAGCCGATAGCCACCAGCAGGCCAAAGATGCCGCCGAAGCAGCCAGTGAGTTGGGGCGCGGCCGCCTGGAAGCCCAGCGTGGACGCGGCCAAGTAAATGACGGTGGCTGCGGCCGCGGTGCCGAGTACGGAGATGACGTAGACGCCCATGACCCAGTTCGAACTGTGGTAATTCTCAAGGAATCCCGCGAAGAACCACAGAAGAAGCAGATTGATCAGAGTCGAGAGCAGGCCGATTTGCAGCAGGCTGTAAGTGAATGGCTGCCATAAACTGCCGTGAAGGAAGGCGTTTGGATCGAAGGCGAGGAGATCGATCGCGTGCCTCGCCTGCGCCCGAAACGCCAGCGAGCCTATCAGCAGGATGAAAAAGGCAGCGAGGTTCCACAGAACCAGGCGGCGGGTAGCGCCGCGGAAGTCTGGGAACGTAAGCGATATGGTGGATGGAGACATCGTCATGAACAGGGTAAACGTTCGAGCTTGGCAGCGCCATGCACAAGTTGCTTCCCGCATCGATCGGACGGCAACGGAGACGGAAAATCATGGCCAATCTTCGATGAATGGGAGCCGCGAGCGGTGCAGTGATCTCCGCCTCTTGACCTGAGGGTGGTTTCTCCCTAAAGATAGCGTTGTCGTACCCAAAGAAACTGTCATCATACTAATCGGGATGCTCTGGAAAGATAGGAGGCGGTAATGCCCAATTGCCCTGAATGCGACAATGGACTTGACATCGAGTTGGACGAGGTGGAAGAAGGCGACGTGATCGCCTGCGATGAGTGCGGAACCGAGTACGAGGTGGTTGGCATCGAACCGCTGGAACTGGCGCGGGTAGACGCCGACCTGGACGAAGACGAAGACGAACTGTTTGAGGAGGAAGAGTGAGGATTTCCCGCACGATTTTGCTGACCGGGCTGGCGTTTGCGGCCCTGGCCGCGGGTGTGGTTCCAACCGAGTTGTCTGGCGGACGGACCGGATTGGGTCTTGGGCCGCGCGAGGCGCTGGCGCAGAACCTCGGCCAGCGGGTGGTAACGGGGAGCGTGGTGGATGAGAATTCCGCCCACGTTGCCGAGGCCACCGTCTTTCTCAAGAACCTGAAGACCAAGTCGATCCGCAGCTTTTCTTCCACGGCCGATGGAAAGTTTCGTTTTACCCAGGTCAACATGGCCGAAGACCATGAGCTCTGGGCGGAAAAGAACGGGAAGAAGAGCGCTGTCAAGACCGTGAGCTCGTGGGACACGCGCAAGCTCTTCGACTGCGAGCTGAAGCTGAAGTAAATATCCTCGGCATAGCCAGAGGCTTCATGATTGGAGGCTCCTCAATGGGGCCCGTGTAGAAGATCTCCATGCCGGCAACCCGTCGAGCGCGCCGTAGGCGCAAGTTCGATTAGCCTCGCGCTCCACCGGGGGTCCCCCAGAAGCGGTCTTTGTTTCTTGGGGTGGTAGCGTGGGGTGCGAAACCAACAATTCATCCGGAGTCCCGTATGGGCGGCGCAAGTGGCTCCCAGGGTGACGCTTTGCCAGGCTGCATGGACATGGTCATTGGCCGGATGCCAGTACGCCGGTGTATTTTGATGGGATGATGCGCATTCGATTCTCAACTCTCCTTGCGTCGGCGGCTGTCGCGGCTGCGGCTGTTTCCCTTCATGCACAATCGGCCGCCTCGCCGCGGACAGGGCAACCCAATGACGCCGCGACGGCTGCGCAAGCTCCCGCGCCGCCCGCGCCCAGACCGGAAGAGACCGAGGTGTGGGAGCCGGTTCCCCCGGTGGTGACTCCGGGGGCGAGCTGTGCCGCGCCTCCCTCCGACGCCATTGTGCTCTTCGACGGCAAGAACCTGGATGAGTGGGTCTTGAACCGCGACAAGTCGCCGGCCAACTGGTTTGTCGCCGACGGCGTGGTGACCGTGAACAAGGCCGGGGGAAACATTGAAACCAGGCGGACCTTCAAAAACTATCAGTTGCACATCGAATGGAAGATCCCCGCGAACATCACCGGTAGCGGCCAGGCGCGGGGCAACAGCGGCGTATTCTTGGCCTCGACCGGACCCGGCGACGACGGATACGAGTTGCAGGTGCTCGATTCCTACCAGAACAAAACCTATGTGAACGGCATGGGCGGCAGCATCTACAAGCAGAGCATTCCGCTGGTGAATCCGGGGCGCAAGCCGGGCGAGTGGCAAAGTTACGACGTGGTGTGGACGGCGCCGGAGTTCAACGCCGACGGCTCGCTCAAATCGCCGGCATATGTCACGGTGCTCTTCAACGGCGTGCTGGTGCAGAATCACTTTGAATTGAAGGGCCAGACCCTTTACCGGGGCAAGCCGTTCTACAAGGCCTATGAAACCGCTCCCATCAAGCTGCAGGCGCACGGAGACAAGAGCGAGCCGATCAGCTTCAGGAATATCTGGGTTAGGGAGCTGAAGTAGCCGCGATAAGTTGCTGGTGCCGAGCGGCGGCCTCCGGAAGACGGGCTTGGAGCCTGACGGGAAATCTGTGAAGATAGAAGTGCTATGACAGTATCCGCACCTTCTCAAGTATTTGCCGGCAGAATTGGCCGGATCGAGGTTTCCGCAACCATGGCTGTGGCCGCGGAGGCCGCCAAGCTGCGCGCCAAGGGCGCAAACCTGATCGATTTTGGCGCCGGCGAACCCCACTTCAACACCCCGCGCCACATCAAGGACGCGGCAATTGCGGCTATCGACGCCAACTTCACTCGCTACACGGTCGTTCCTGGCATTCCCGACGTGCGGCAGGCCATTGTCGACCGCCACGCCGCCGACTTCGGGTCGGACTACGCGATCGATGAGGCCATCTTCACCACCGGCGGCAAGCTGGCTCTTTTCAACACGATCCAAATCCTAGTGGACCACGGCGACGAGGTGATCCTGCCCGTGCCCTACTGGGTCAGCTTCAAAGACATCATCCAGTATGCCGGCGGCAAGGTGGTGTTTCTGGAGACCAGCGAGGCGGAGAGCTTCCGCATCACCGCCGACGCCATCGAGAAGGCCATCACCCCGAAGACCAAGGCCATCATTCTCAACTCGCCGTCCAACCCGGCTGGCTCCGTAGTCTCCAAAGAGGATCTGGAGCGGATCATGCACTTGGCCCACGAGCAGGGAATCTACCTTCTCCTCGACGAGTGCTACGTTTACCTCAACTACGCCGGCAAGCCCGTCTCGGGCGGCTCGTATACCTGGGCAAAAGAGCACATTGTGGTACTCGGCTCGCTCTCCAAGACCTATGCAATGACCGGCTGGCGCGCTGGATTTGCGCTGGCCTCCAAGCCTGTCGTCGCCAACCTGAGCAAGCTCCAGTCGCAATCCACCTCAAACGCCACCAGCTTCGTGCAAAAGGCCGCCATCGCCGCCCTTGAAGGCTCACAGGAGTGCGTGAGCATTTTCCGCGCCGAGTTCATCGAACTGCGCGACCGCATGCTGGCCAGGCTCAAGGAAATTCCCGGCATTACCTGCACCAAGCCGGAGGGCGCGTTCTACGTTTATCCCAACATTTCAGCCTATTTGGGCAAGGGCGGCATCAAAACCGCAACCGAGCTGGCCACCCGCCTGCTGCACGAGGCAAATGTGGTGACGGTGCCCGGCGAGGCCTTCGGCACCGCCGAGCATCTCCGCCTCTCCTATCCCGTTACCACGCAAAACATCGATGAGGGCACGCGGCGGATGAAAGAGTATCTGACCAAGCTGGAATAGGGCGGATCTTCCATCCGCCCGGCCCCGCCCCCGCTGGGCTGCGATCCGGCAAATAGTATCGTTCATCACTGTGCAAACGTAGCGTTTGTCCGGTAGGATGTGTCTTCAATGTCTAAGTCGATCGATTTTCGTCCTGTGATACTTGCCGGCGGCAGCGGTACCCGCTTCTGGCCACGCTCCCGCCGCGCCCGCGCCAAGCAAGTTCTGGCGCTCGATGGCGAGCGCTCCATGATTCAGCAGACCGTCGAGCGGCTCAAGCCGCTGGCCACTCTGGCCCACACCTGGGTCATTACCAACGAATATCTGGCCCACGAGATCGCCGATCAGTTGAAGGGCGTA
>Ga0182016_10000135_pt1 | contig 84540 bp, 87 predicted proteins | sample 712S2MmetaG_FD_120491 | JGI IMG/M metagenome (GOLD analysis project Ga0182016, IMG submission 120491) | Permafrost microbial communities from Stordalen Mire, Sweden - 712S2M metaG | ecosystem: Environmental > Terrestrial > Soil > Wetlands > Permafrost | place: Sweden: Stordalen | collected...
CCACGCAGCCTTCGATCTGCGCTTCGACCTGCTGGCGGTTGATCGCGCGGCCCACGTCGTTGACGCTGACGACGTTGAGCACCGCGACTTCGCCGGTCGTCACGTCGACTTCTACCTCAACCGCTTGCGCGACGTAGCCGTAGGCGTAGTGCGGCGTGCCGCGACCTTCTTCGTCGAACGGCGTCGTGGGCGCCGGGCGGAATTGCACCGTCGCTGAAGGCACGCCGTCGGTCGCGAGGTTACGCAGCGCGAGTTCGGCGGCGTCTTTCACCGCGCGCCCGCCCATGAGGGTCATGCGCGACGCCGACGCCGAGCCGGCATTCGGGGCATCGACCGTGTCCTCGGCGATGATCGACACCGCGTCGAGCGGCAGCGACAGCGTCTCCGCGGCGATCTGGCGCAGGATGAGATGCGCGCCCTGACCGACGTCGGCCGCGCCGATGCTCACGCGGGCCGCCCGGACGCCGTCGAGCACGACGAGTTCCACCGTTGCGGTGGCTTGCTCGGGAAATCCAAACGAATAGCCGACGTTTTTGATGCCGCTCGCGAAACCGATCCCGCGGCGTTTGCGCGAATGGACGTCGTGCAGCACGGGCGTGAGACGCAGCGTCGCTTCTTCGATGCAGCGGTCGAGCACGGGAACGGCGCTGACGCCGGCCGGCATCACGCTACCGGATGAATTGATGCTGCCTTCGCGATAGAGGTTAGCGCGCCGCACGTCGAGCGGGTCGAGCTTGAGCGCGTGGGCGACGCGCGTCATCATGCATTCCGCAGCGAAGTGCGCCTGCGGACCGCCGAAACCGCGAAACGCGCCGCTCGGCACGTTGTTGGTGTAGCAGACGACGCCATCGACGCTGACGTTGGCGATGTCGTAGGGTCCGTGCGCGAACGTCATCGCGCCCTTGAGCACTTCGATGCTCGTCGAGGCATAGGCGCCGCCGTCGGCGATCAGCGTCGTCTCGACCGCGGTGACCGTACCGTCGCGTTTCGCGCCCCATTTCGCGGTCATGAAGAACGGGTGGCGCTTGTGATGGCCGATGATCGACTCTTCGCGGCTCCAGCGAATTGCCGTCGGCCGCTTGAGCACCCAGGTTGCGACGGCAACGAGGCACTGCACCGACATGTCTTCGCGCCCGCCGAACGCGCCGCCGATCTTCGCGTACTTGACTACGACCTGGTCTTCGGGCAACGCGAGAATTTCCGCGAGTTGCTTGCGGTCTTCGTGCAGCCACTGCCCAGCCGTTTCGATAACGATGCGGCCGTGTTTATCGATGGAGGCGATGCCGGCATCGGGCTGCAGGTAGGCGTGTTCTTGCCATTGCGTCGTAAAGCTGCCTTCGACGACGACGTCGGCCTCATCGAAGGCGCGAGCTGTATCGCCGTGCCGAATCTTCTGGCGTAGCAGCACGTTCTCGCGGTCGTGATGCACGCGCGGACTGCCGGGAAGCATCGCCTCGCGCGGATCGCTCACCAGCGGCAGATCTTCGTACTCGACGCGCACGAGTGTGGCGGCGAGTGCGGCGGCGATGTCGGTTTCGGCTGCAACGAGCGCCACGCGGTCGCCGTCGTGACGCACGGTGTCGTCGCACAGCACCGGCTGATCGGAATCGATCAATCCGTAACGGTTATGGGGTACGTCTTTCGCGGTGAGTACGGCGACGACGCCGGGCACCGCCAGCGCTTCCGAGGTGTCGATCGAAAGAATGCGGGCGTGCCCGCGGCGCGCGAAGACGGTTTTCAGCCGCAACATCCCCGGTTTGATCAGATCGGCCGGGTAGTTTGCCGCACCGGTGACCTTATCGAGCGCGTCGTGACGCGGGTGCGAGGTGCCGATGTGCTTCACGTGCCGACCTCGACCCGCTGCGGTTCGGCATCGACTTCGGCCGCCGACGTAATCGCGGTGAGGATCTTCGCATAGCCGGTGCAGCGGCAGATGTTGCCGCTGATCGCACTGCGGATGTCGGCCGTCGTCGGTGACGGACACTCATCGACGAGCTTCGCGCCGGCCATGATCATGCCGGGAATGCAGAAACCGCATTGTACTGCGCCGTGATCGATGAACGCCTGCTGCACCGGATGCAGCACATCGCCGTCGGCCAAGCCTTCGATCGTGATGATCGTCGCACCGTGCGCTTGCGGCGCGGGTACGAGGCACGACATCACGGCGCGGCCGTCGAGCCACACCGTGCACGCGCCGCACTCGCCCTCGGCACAGCCTTCTTTCGCACCGGTCAAGCCGGCTTCATCGCGCAACGCATCGAGCAGCGAGAGGTGCTGCACGCCGTCGAGTTCGTGACGGCGGCCGTTGATCGTGGTTTCGACCCGGCCCGTGAACGGCAAGATCTGCGCTTCGCGTTCCGGCGTTTCGAGCAGCACGGGTTCGGCGGCGAGACCGCCGGCTTCCGTACCGTCGGCGATTTGATCGAGCGCGCGTTCGACGAGCGCGGCGATCGTGGTGCGCCGATAGGCGGCGGACGCGCGGATATCGTCGATCGGCGCGATCGCCGCGGCGGCGATCGTTGCGGCGCGCGTGCGAGCGGCGCGATCGAGCGAGCCGCCGGTGAGCGAGGCCTCGGCGTCGCGGACGCGCACGATCGTCGGCGCGACGCAGCCGAGCGCGATGCGGGCGCCGGTAACGCGCGGTCCGTCGAATTCCACCACTACCGCGACGCTGATCACCGAGATGGCTTGCGCTTTGCGCAAGCCGAGTTTGAGAAAAATGCCGCGGCGCGAGGCGCCGAGTTTGCGGACGGAGATCGAACGCACGAGTTCGCCCGGTGCGAGGGCCGTGCTGCGGAAGCCGGTGCAGAACGCCTCGACGCTCATGCGCCGCCGGCCGGCCGCACTCGCGAGTTCTACTTCCGCGTCGAGGACGTAGAGGGCCGTGATCGTGTCGTTGGCCGGCGACGCCGTGACAAGGTTTCCGGCGACGGTGCCGCGCGTGCGGATCTGCGGCGCGCCGACTTCGACGCACGCCTGAACCAGCGGCAGCGCGTCGCGCCGGAATGCGGGCGAACCGAGGACGTCGTTGTGCGTGGTGAGCGCGCCCAGCGTTAGGCGGGTGTCGTCTTCGGTGATGAAGCGCAGCTCGGGTTCGAGGGCGGTCAGATCGATCAATCGCTTGGCCGGCTTGCTGCTCCGCCCAAGCTCGACCATCACGTCGGTGCCGCCGGCGATCAGCCGGGTATCGGCGCCCGCGAGGGCGAGTTTGGCGAGTGCATCGGCCAGCGAGGTAGGCCGATCATAGACCTCGATCATCTCAGCATGTTCGGATTACGGGGCGGGCTCTCTTCCTCCAGATTGTCAGGTTTGCGCGCATCGCTCCCCGACGAATGGCGCACGGCAACGCGCGGCCGGGCCCGCAACGTAGCACCATGCACCTGACGGATGTCGAACGCGACAAGCTGCTGCTCAGTTATGCCGCCGAAATGGCCTGGCGGCGGCATGCCCGCGGCGTGAAGCTCAATCATCCGGAGTCGATCGCGATCATCGCGTCGTTCGTGCTCGAGGGCGCGCGCGATGGGCGCAGCGTTGCCGATCTCATGCAGGCCGGCCGTGCGGTTCTCACCCGCGACGACGTGATGGAGGGTGTTCCCGAGATGATCGAGTCGGTGCAGGTCGAGGCCACGTTTCCGGATGGAACCAAACTCGTCACCGTACACGAGCCGATTCCGTGACCCCCGGTGAAAGTTTTATTCGCGCGGGCGAAGTGGAATTGAAACCCGGCCGCCGGCGCGTGCAAGTGATCGTGAGCAACACCGGCGACCGGCCCATTCAGGTCGGCTCGCACGCGCACTTCGCCGATGTGAACCGGGCGCTCGCGTTCGATCGCGCGGCGGCGCGCAACATGCTGCTCGACATTCCGGCCGGAACGGCGGTACGCTTCGAGCCGGGGATCGAGCGGCCGGTGGATTTGGTCGAAGCGGCCGGGGAACGGCGGTTTGCATGAAGATTTCGCGCGAGCAGTATGCGCGGCTCTACGGTCCGACGACGGGCGACCGTTTGCGGCTGGCCGATACCGAGCTGATCGTCGAGATCGAACGCGACCTCACGGGTTACGGCGACGAGTTGAGTTTCGGCGGCGGCAAAGTGATCCGCGATGCGATGGGCCAGCACCCCACGATATCGCGCGCCGAAGGTGCGCTCGATACGGTGATCACCAACGCGATCATCATCGATGCAAGCGGGATCTACAAAGCCGACATCGGGTTGCGCGACGGCCGCATCGCCGGCATCGGCAAAGCCGGCAACCCGTACATCATGGACGGGATCACGCCCGGCATGGTCGTCGGCGCATCGACGGAAGCGATCGCGGGCGAAAACATGATCGTTACCGCGGGCGCGATCGACACGCACATCCACTTCATCTCGCCGCAGCAAGTGACGGCGGCCATCGGCAGCGGCGTGACGACGATGATCGGCGGCGGCACCGGGCCCGCATCGGGAACGAACGCGACCACGTGCACGCCGGGCGCGTGGCATCTCGACCAGATGCTGCTCGCAACGGAACTGCTGCCGGTCAACGTCGGCTTTCTCGGCAAAGGCAATGCGACCGGACTCGCACCGCTCCACGAACAGATCGACGCGGGCTGCCTCGGTTTGAAATTGCACGAAGACTGGGGCTCGACGCCGCGCGCGATCGATGCCGCCCTCACGGTAGCGGATGCGACCGACGTCCAAGTGGCGATTCACACCGATACGCTCAACGAGATGGGCTTTCTCGAAGAGACGATTCGCGCGATTGCGGGCCGCACGATCCACACCTATCACACCGAGGGCGCGGGCGGCGGACACGCGCCCGACATCATCCGCATTGCGGGCGAACCCTACGTGCTGCCTTCATCGACGAACCCGACGCGGCCCTACACCGTCAACACGCTGGCCGAGCATCTCGACATGCTGATGGTCTGCCATCATCTCGATCCGTCGATTCCCGAAGACGTCGCGTTCGCCGACTCGCGCATTCGCGGCGAGACGATTGCCGCCGAAGACGTGCTGCACGATCTCGGCGCGATCAGCATGATGTCGTCGGATTCGCAGGCGATGGGCCGCGTGCACGAAGTCATCACGCGCACCTGGCAGACCGCGCACAAGATGAAAGTGCAACGCGGACCGCTGCCCGGCGAGAACGAGGGCAGCGACAACGTGCGCGTCAAGCGCTATGTGGCCAAGTACACGATCAATCCGGCGATCGCGCACGGCATCAGTTCCTACGTGGGTTCGGTGGAAACGGGAAAGATCGCGGATCTCGTCGTCTGGAAGCCGGCGTTTTTCGGCTTCCGGCCCGAACTCATCCTCAAGGGCGGCACGATCGCCTATGCCGCGATGGGCGATCCGTCGGCCTCGATCCCGACGCCGCAGCCCGAACGGATGCTGCCGATGTGGGGCGCGTTCGGCGCCGCGCCGACGGCCGGCTCGTTCACGTTCGTCTCGCGCCGCGGGCTCGAATGCGGCATGGTGGAACGCGTGCGCTCGCGCCGCACGTTCTTGCCGGTGTCGAACTGCCGCAAGATCGGCAAACGCCACATGGTGCACAACGACGCGCTGCCGAATATCGAGGTCGATCCGAAAACCTACGCGGTACGGGCCGACGGCGTGCTCATGACGTGCGAACCCGCCACCGTCTTGCCGCTCGCGCAGCGCTACGCGCTGTTCTGATGCACCGCCGCATCGAGACGCTCCTCGGCAACCTGGACGACTTTCCCGTCGGCGCGCGCGCGGTCGAACGGCTGCGCGTGTCGAGCAGCGCGATGACGCATCGCGTGCTGCGCTTGCCCTCGAGCATCGGCGATCTCGGACTCATGCTCGCGGGCGACGTGCGCGTGCGGGACGGCGACGTCTTGGTCGCCGACGAAACGCGCGTGATTGCCCTCGAAGTGATCCCGGACGACGTGTTGATCGCCTATCCCGATTCGATCGCACAAGCGGTCGAGATCGCGCACGCGTTCGGCAACCGGCACATCCCGGTCATTCGCGACGGCGACGCGATCGTGGTCGGTTACGCCGGGCCGCTCGAAGAACTGCTCGAACGCAGCGGCGTGCGATACGAGCGCACCGCGCGCGTCATGGAGCGGCCGTTCGTCTACGCGCATGCGCCGCACACGCATGATTGACGCGCGCTTTCTGCAGCTGTGCGACAGCGTGTTCCCGAGCGGTGCGTTTTCGCACTCGTTCGGCCTCGAAACGGCGATCGCCGAGCGCGGGTTGGCCGGCGCCGCCGGCGTGCGCGCGTGGATCGCCGACTACCTCGAACGGAGCTTGGCGACGCTCGATGCGCGCGCGTTCGTCTTGGGCATGCGCGGCACGGTAAGCGTCGACGAACTCGACGCGGTCCTCGCCGCATCCGTATTTCCGCGCGACGTCCGGGCGGCAAATCGCCGTTTGGCGCGCGCTACCTTGGAGGCATATCTCGCTATGGGAATCGTAGACGACACGATCGCGGCGTATCGCGATGCGATTGCCGGCGGCGCCGCGAGCGGTCAGCACGCGCTCGCGTGCATGCTCGGCTATCGCGCGATCGGTGCGCCGGTCGAAGACGCCGTTTGCGGTTACCTGAGTTCGGCGGCCGCGGCCCTCGCCGCCGTTGCCGCGCGAGCCGTGCCGCTCGGTCAACGCGACGTCGGTGCGCTGCTGTGGTCGCTGCGCGCGCCGATCGCGGATTTTGTGCGCAGCGCCTGCGCCGCGCAGGCGCTCGACGATCTGACCTCGAGCGCGCTGATCTGCGAGATCGACGCGATGCGGCACGCCGGCCTCGACGCCCGGCTGTTCGCATCATGAGCGCGGTGCGCATCGGCATCGGTGGGCCGGTCGGTGCCGGAAAAACGGCGCTCGTGGAGCGCTTGGCGCGAGCCTTCTATCCGCGCGTCGACCTCGCGGTCGTGACGAACGACATCTACACGCGCGAAGACGCACTGATCCTCACGCGCAGCGGCTGTCTGCCGGCCGAACGCATCGTCGGCGTCGAAACCGGCGGCTGTCCGCACACCGCGATCCGCGAGGATGCATCGATGAACCTCGAAGCGATCGCCGAACTCGAAGCGCGCTTCCCGCAACTGCGCGTCGTGATCGTGGAGAGCGGCGGCGACAATCTCGCCGCGACGTTCAGCCCCGATCTCGCCGACGTGACGATCTACGTCATCGACGTCGCCGGCGGTGACAAGATCCCGGCCAAAGGCGGCCCGGGCATCACCAACGCCGATCTGCTCGTGATCAATAAGATCGATCTCGCGCCGCACGTCGGCGCCGATCTCGAACGCATGCGCCGCGACGCCGGCGCCGCGCGCGGAACGCGCCCGTATCTGTTCACGGATCTGCGGCACGGTACGGGGCTCGAACCACTGATGGAATTTGTGTCGAACGCCGCATTACTCGACGCCGCGACGTGAGAGCGGCCGGCAGCATCGCGCTCACCTGCGATGCGGGCGCCGGGCGCACGCGCTTGCGCGCGATTCGCTGCGAGGGACTTTCGCGTTCGAGCCGCGCCTTCGCCGTGCCGTCCGGCGCAATTCGCCTGGTACTCTCGACGCTCGGCCCCGGCGTGCTCGCCGGCGATCGCTTCACCGTTACCGGCGACGTTGCAGAACGCGCATCGCTTATTGCGTGCGGTCAGATGGCAACACCCGTGTTTGCGGGCACGTCACCGTCGCAGACCGATGCCGGCTGGCAAATTGCCGACGGTGCGACGCTACTGGTCGCGGGCGAGCCGCTCTTGCTCGAGCCGGACAGCACGCACGCGGCGGGCGCGACGTTCGCCGTGCTCGGCAGCGGTACGGCGATCGTCGTCGATACGTTCGGCCTGCGCGGTTCGGCACGCTTGTCGATGCGCACGCGCGCGACGCTCGACGGTAAGCTCGTCTATCGTGATGCGTACGACATCTCGGGCGACCTCGCCGGCGCATTCGGCACGGTCACGTTGATTGCGGCCGACGCCGGCGCACGCGCCGCGTTCCTCGAACGCGCGCATGCCGTCAGCGCGAACTTCGCAACCGCCGTGCGCGCCGGTTGCGGCGAAACGGCGGCGGCGGCGGTCGTGCGCCTGCACGGCGCGCGCGTGTGGGACGTGCGCGCCGCGGCTCTTGCAATAGCGGGCGCTACTTTGCCGTAAGCGCTCGCGCGGTGTTCACGCGGATGAATTCCGCCAGCCGGTCCGAGAAGAGCCGGTCCTCGGTGCCCGATGCGTTGAGATGGGCGATCTGCGAGATGTGGTTGTGGCGCGGCAGATACAGCACGTTCGGGAAGCGCTTGGTTTGGGCGTAGAGCGCATCGGTGAGCGCCTTCGCCTGCTCGTGGAACATCGGCGGGTCGAATTCGGAAATGCCGTACATCAGCGGAATGCCGGCCGTCGCGAGCGCCGGCAGGGCGGAGCCTCGTGCCGCCGCGTCGGGTGCGTCGCCTAAATACGCGCGCGCGTTGCCGGCCAATTCCATCAAGGTGAAATCGTACACGCCGGAGAGCATCGCGATCGCACGCACGCCGCCGCCTTTGCGCGGGTGCAATTCGGGGCGCGCAGCGTATGTCGCAACGTGCGTCGAACCTGCCGACTGCCCGAGCAGCACGACGTTCTCGGGGTCGCCGCCGTGTTCGGCGATGTTCTCGAGCACCCACTTCACCGCACCGCCGACGTCGGCCGCAGCGGCGGGATATTGTGCTTCGGGTGCGAGCCGGTAGGTGATCGTCACGCCGACCATGCCGTTGCGCACCGCCCACAGGCCGACGTTGTCGTAATACGCCGTCTCGCCGATGCGCTTGTCGCCGGCGACGAAGCCGCCGCCGTGGACGTAGACGAGCACGGGTTTTGCGCCGCCGCCCGCAGCGGTCGAGCGGAAGACGTCGAGCCGCTGCCGTTCGTGCGGGCCGTACGTGTGATCGCGCGTGACGGTTACGTCGCGATAGGGCACGGTCTCGTGTTGTGATTGGTAGAGGTCTTGCGACGCGGCGATCATCTCGGGGGAAATCGGGATGCCGATCCCGGCGATCGCGCGAGCGGTATCGTCACGCATGGGTTGCTCCTGCTCTCGAGCGGTGGGGCGGACGCTCTTTGCGATGCGGCGCCGCGGTTACTCCCGGCGCGGCGGATCCCGCGGGTCGCGTTCGAGCGCAGCGTATTCGCGGTCCCAGCCGCCGCTATCGATGTGACGCTTCGCGCGCATCGCGAGATGCTCGAACGCGCGGCCGAGATATGGTCCGAGCGCGTTGCGCCGCAGGAGGATGGCCGGCCGTAAGATTTCCCATATGTCGACGAAGGTGTCGGCGTATTCGGCCAGCACGAGGCTTTCGGCAACGCCGCCCTTCGTAACCAGCACCGAAATATGTTCGAGGAAGCGCAGCATCTCGCCGGCGTTCCGAAACTCCTCGGGAAAGAGCCCTGGATTCTTCAGGTCCTCGCAATACGCCGGATCGGTAGCGAGGCGTTCGGCGATCGCCATGAGGCTGATGCGCGTGGCCGACGTTGCCGGCGAATCCATGAAATCGATCAGCCGCAGATAGACCACGATGTCGTTGGCGTTGCGCCCGTGACGCAACTGGCGAAACGCAGCGACGGCCGTGCCCGCAACGATGAGCGCGGTGATGATTGCGGCAAGTGCCGCGGCCCAGCCCGAGTCGAACATCGCCGCTATGGTAACACGAGGGTACGGCAGAGCGAGGGTCCGCTCGCGGGCCTGGATAAGTATGTCGACCTCTCGTTTTGCGGAAGGCCCAGCGCGTGCTTTTTCAACGCCGGTTTGTTCCCGTTGTGATGTTTCTGGCTGCTGCGGCCATTGCCGGGTGTGCCGGCGGGAGCACGAGTTCGGCGCCGAGCGTACAACCGAGCAATTCACCGAGTCCGGGACCTTCGGGCGTCCAACTCGTCGCAATCCCCGGTACGGCCGGAACGGTATCGCTGCAAGCCCTCGGCTTTGTCACCCCGGCCTTCGGCGTCGGAACCGGCGCCCCGTCGGGCTTGACGATGAGCGCGTTCGCAAGCTTCAGCGCCCCATCCAACGCGCCGTCGCCATCGGCACTCGTCCGCAAACCAGCAGCCGCGACGACCGGGATCGCGCCGTTCTTATACGTGACGGCAACGTTCTCGGCGAACGTTCCCGCCGGCGTGGTCGCATCGGAAGTGCTCACGTTCTCGAGCACGACGGCGACCAGCGGCCTCAACTTTTTCTGCGAAATCGATGACATCACGGCGACCCCGGCCAGCAAGATCGCCACCTTCGGTCCCGCAGTCGCATCCGGCCAAACCGTGACGATCTCGAATTCCATCCCGGGCAATCCCGGCCCGTCGCTCACGGCCGGCCACACGTATCTCTTCCAGTATTACGATCTGGCGATCCCGGGACCGACCCCGACGCCGACGGCCACGCCGGTGCCGACGCCGACCCCGACGCCGACGGCCACACCGTTCCCAACGCCGACGCCGAGCGCGACGCCGTCGACCTCGCCGACGCCGGTGCCTACGCCGACCGGCACGTCATCGCCGGTCCCGGCCTTCACCTTCTCGAGCGGTGCGACCGCGACGACGGCGAGCGTGACCCCGCCGACGCAGCCGGGGCCCCTGGTCGTTCCGGCCTCCGGCGGCTACGGCACCTACAGCGCGCACGTCACGATCCAGTTCGGCGCGGAGACGACGAGCGGTGCGTTCACCATGACCGCGGCGCTCGGCAGCACCGCGGCCGATATCAGCCCGGCCGGCTCGTTCCCGTTCTACACCGGAAGCGCCGCGACGCCGCTGTTCTACGTGCTCCTCACCCCGAACGCGCCCGTGTCGTTTTCGCAAACGCCGGCCATTACGGTCACGACCAGCAGCTTCCCCAGCAGCAACACGTGCAGTCTATTCATCTACGCCAACGGCAGCGGCGGCGGACCGTTCTCGTGGCTGCAGGTCCCCGGCGCTCAAGCGAACGTCGCCGGCAACAGCGTGACGATCCCGGCGGTCGGACCGCCGCCCGGATTCACCATCGACTTCTACCCGACGAAAACGCAACTCGCTTTCGTGGGCTGTTAGTCGGGAGGCGTCCCTTCACCGGACGCTCAAAATGTGATCATGTCCATATTGTGGGGCCGGCAGCGTTGGCCGTAGCGCTCGGGACCGAACCGTTTATCGACGTCGTCCGGCGCGTGGCCGCGCAGCGGACGAATGCCCTCGCGGTCGACGAACTCACGTATGGGGAACTCTGGGGCCAGACCGCCCGGGTAGCGGGCAAGCTTTCGGCCCGGGGCGTGGTGGCCGGCGACCGCGTGGCGATCTACTCGGAGAACCGCCGCGGCTTCGTGCTGGCCTATCTTGCGCTGCAGCGCCTCGGCGCGATCGCCGTGCCGACGAACGTGCTCTACCGCGCCGCCGACCTCGGCAATATTCTGAGCGACGCAAAACCGCGGCTCGTCGTGGGTTCGGCGCAAACCCGGCCGCACGTTCCGGCGGACGTGCCGTTCGTTGACGCGGCCGACGTCGAGGCGTGGGCGACCGATGCATCGCTCTCGACCGAACACGACGACGCGCGCGTCGAGCCCAACGACATCGCCGTGATGATCTACACCAGCGGCACGACCGGCCGCGCCAAAGGCGCACTGATCACGCACGGCAACCTCGCCGCGATCGCCGCGCAGTTGAACGAAGCGTGGCGCTGGACGAGCGCCGACACTCTGTTGATCACCTTGCCGCTCTTTCACGTGCACGGACTCTGCGCGGGCCTCAACGGCACGCTCGCCGCCGGTGCCCACGCGCTCATTCGCGAACGCTTCGACGTCAACGAAGTCGCGAAGCTGCTGCAATCCGGCGACGTGACGATGTTCTTCGGCGTACCGACGATGTACGTGCGCTTCATCGAGAAAATTCCGCCGCAGAAGTTCGAGCACGTGCGTCTGTTCGTTTCGGGTTCGGCAGCGTTGCCGGCCGACGTGCACCGCGCGTTCGAAGAAAAGTTCGGCGCCTCGATTCTGGAGCGTTACGGGTCGACGGAGTTTGGCTTTGCGCTGGGCAATCGGTATGAGGGTCCGCGCGTCGTGGGCAGCGTCGGCGTGCCGATGCCGGGCGTCGAAGTCACGATCGTCGTACCGAAGACGACCGATCGGGTCGCGCCGGGCGAGGTGGGTGAACTGCTCGTCTCCGGCCCGAACGTGTGCATCGGCTATTGGGACCGGCCCGAAGCGATGGCCGACGCGTTTGCCGATTTCGACGGCCGCCGCTGGTTCCGGTCGGGCGATTCGATGCGCTTCGATCCGGTTGACGGCGTCTACGTCGTGATGGGCCGGCTCAAAGAGCTGATCATCAGCGGCGGCTTCAACGTGTACCCGCTGGAAGTCGAAGCGGAGATGCGGCTGTATCCCGGCGTGCGGGATGCGGCGCTGGTGGGGATTCACGACGCCGCGCGCGGCGAAATCCCGGTTGCATTCATCGAGGCCGACGCCGGGTTCGATAGCGATGCGTTCGTCGCAGCGATGCGCGACCGGTTAGCGAGCTTCAAACTGCCGAAGGCCGTCCGGATTGTCGATGCGCTGCCGCGCAACGCGATGGGCAAAGTCGAAAAGCAACGTTTGAAGGCGAGCGAGGAGAAGCCGTGAGCACCGATCAGCACGTCAGCGACGCACGCGTTCCCGACTACGATGCATCGGTCCGTGAATATCACGCGTCGCGCGCGCGCTACATTCGCACCGTGACGACGGACACCGAGAAGAAGCTGATGGAGACGGTCGCCAAACGGCGCGACCCGCTCAAGGAAGAGATCAATAACCTCACCGCGCTCGCCCGCTCGCGGTTCGAGGCGCGTCAAATGACGTTGCGCGCCTACGCCGCGAAGGCGCCGGGCCGCGTCAGCGCCGGCGGACTGCTGCCGCCCTCGCCTGCCGAACGCATGATCGGCGGGATCGACAAACTCTACAAAGCCGCGGTCAAGGCCGCCGAAGAGTTCAACGAGGTCAACGACATCATCAAGAAGCGCAAGGAAAAACTCGACAAGATCGACGACGAAGTGCGTACGGTGCTCGAGCAGCACGGTCGCGACCTGATCGCGCAGTTGGAGTCACCTACCGGGCTCGAAGGCGCATTCAAGCGCGATCCGCTCCTCGCGCGGGCGCACGCGCGCATGCTGGCCGCCGAAGCGCGGCGCGAATCCGTACTCGAGTCGACGCCGGCCGAAGCTCCGGCGAGTCAGGCCCCGGTTAGTGAGTAGTTCGGATGAGTTCGGTTCTTCAGGCGAGTTGCTGCCGGGCCAGCCCGGCTTCGATGAAATGTTGGCCCAGGGGAACTACGATTTTGCCAAGACGCGCTTCGTGCGCACGCTCACGGGCGACGGCGTCGCGCGCATCGTGGAACACGCCGCTGCGCGCCGCGCGAAACTCCGCGTGGAGATCGACAACTTGCGCGTGCTCGTGCGCGCGCGCCATGAAGCGGCGGTCGAACACGCGCGCGCTTATGGCCAGATTCTTCCGCATCGCGTCGGCAAGACGTGGATTCAACCGCCCGCGCACACCGAGAAGATCGGTGCGGGTTATGGTTCGGAGCGCTTCTATAAACTCGCCGCGCGGGCGGCGAAAGAATACGTCGAGATCCGCGATTTGCTCGCGAAGCGCCGCGATCAGCTGATCACGATGGAAGCGGATCTCCGTACGGCGCTCGACGAACGCGAGGCGGCGCTGATCCGGCAAATGGAATCGCCGCGCGGCCTGCAGTCGGCGCTTCAGCGCGACCCGCTGCTCAACGTCGCGTATCAGAAGCTCAAAGCGCTACGCGCAGATCTGCAAAAGCAGCCGGCCGACGGAATCGGCGACTTATAGATGCAAGAACTAGCGAAGCGTAGCAGCGGCGGGACGTCGGGTTACGTGCGCATCATCGTGAGCCTTGCCTCGGCGGTGATCCTCACCTTTTTCGCAAGTCAGATCTACAGCGCGCACGACATGAAATTGCCGGTCAAGATCGGCGTCATCTTGGTCATCGCGGCGATCGGCTTCGGCGGGATTCACTCGATCCTCACCCCGGAGCCGGACGAGGAGCCCGTCGCAACCGAACGCCTTTACACCGCCGATGAAGTCGCGGCGCTCGTCGCAGCGGTGCAATCGGGCCGCCTGGTTGCGGCCGCACCGGATACGTGCAAGTTCTGCGGGGATGCGCGGCCCGACGTCACCGGCGTGGACGGCTCGCACTATCACCAGCGCTGTTTCCAAGCCGCCTACAAAACCGGAAAGACCTAGGCCGGTAATCGCAGCTCGTCGATAATACGGTGGTAGCGAACGATGCCCGCGTCGACGCTGAGCGGGGCAGGACGCAAGTCGCCGTTGCTGCGTGAGATGTTGCGTTGTTGCGCCTCGATCATCGCGCGATCTTGTTCTTCAAAAGCTCGATGGCGAAGTTCGGAGAGCTGGCCACGGATATGTTCGTCGGCGGCGGGGTCTCGCTGCACCGTGTTTTGGCGCACCGCACAGAAATGATAGTGCGTCGTTGTCGCGGTTTCCGGCGTGAGGAGATGAATGCCGTAGAGACCGGTCCCGGTGCTCCGATCGGTGTTGGGCGCGCAGGCGCCCGTGTCGTTCAACAGACAACCCGGTGCGTTCCACCGGATGCGGGTCCAAATGTCGACGTTGCGTCCGTCCTGCCGGAACATGAGATCGTAGAGTTGCGGTACCGGGACGTCCGGCGTGAAGCGGGAGACCCAGAGCGTGTTTCCTTGACGCTCCACGTCCGTGCGCGTGTCGACCATCGCGTCATTGCCCAACAGTCCGGCGTGCAAATACGATGCGTGGCTGAGATCGAGTAAATTGTCGGCGATGAGTTCGTAGTTTGCCGCCATGAGCAAGTAGTCGCGCTTGCTGACCTGATCGGCCGGCGCCGTATCGATCAGCCCGTAGTCCGGAAGTGTGCTCGTGTCGGGTTGGCTATCGCCCATCCATATCCAAACGATCGAGTGGCGTTCTAGCGCCGGATGCGTTCGCGCGAACGTTCCCGGCGGCACGGCGCGATTGGGATGCGGGTTGTTCACACACGCGCCGTTAACGTCGAACTCGAGGCCGTGATATCCGCATTGCAGATGGTCGCCGAGTATGCGTCCCATACTCAAGGGAGCGAAGCGATGCGGGCACCGATCTTCGAGGACCGCGACCTCGCCGCCGCTCGTGCGCCAAAAGACGAGCGGCTCATCGAGGATCGTGCGCGGAACGAGCGCTCCCGCCGGAAGATCGGCGGACCACATAGCCGCGTACCACGTGTCGAGCAGATATGGTGCGATCATGATTTTGCCCCGATGAGGATGAGTGAGATCTGCGGAAACGCTGCGATGATGACGAGCGCGACCGTCAGCGCAAGGATGTACGGGATGACGTGACGGGCAGCGTCGTCGGCGGAGGCCTTCCCGATCGCGCACGCGGCATAATACCCGACGCCAAGCGGTGGCGCGAAAAGGCCGATGCCCATTGCCAGGACGGCGACGATTGCATAATGGATCGGGTTGATCCCGAGTTGGATCGCGATGGGAAACAGCAGTGGCCCAAAGAGCACCATCGCCGGAATACCTTCCAGAACTGAGCCGAGGACGACGAATGCGACGACGGACGCCGCAAGGAAGCCCGCTCGTCCGCCCGGCGCCGTGGCCAGCGTCGCGGCGAGTTGCTGGGCGAAGCCGGACTGCGTGAGCGCCCATGCCATGGCCGTTGCAGTGGCGATGATCAACATGATGGCGCCGGTGAGCGAGGCCGTTTCGCGCAGCATCGGGTACAGTCTCCGCCAATCGAGTTCGCGGTAAATGAAGATGCCGACGAGCAGCGTGTACACGATGCCGACCGTGCTGACCTCGGTCGTCGTCGCGATTCCGCCGATGACGAAGGTGCGGATGATCAGCGGCAGCGCAAGGCCCGGGATCGCCACGAAAAAGGCGCGCGCGATCCGTTGCAACGTTGCGCGCTCGGCGAGTTCGGTTCGACGCGATCGCGCGAGTGCGACGATGACGAGCGCGATCGAGGCGACGGCCGCGGGTAGCAGTCCGGCCGTGAACAGATCCTTGATCGAGAGGCCGACGACCGTGCCGACGATGATCAACACGATGCTAGGCGGAATCGTCTCGGCCATTGCCGCCGACGTCGAGAGGAGGGCGATCATCTCGCCGCGGTCTTGTCCGCGCCGTTCCATCTCGGGAAACAAGACGGGCGCGATGGCGGCCATATCGGCGGTCTTCGAACCGGAAATGCCGGAGACCAGATACATCGTGACGACGAGGACGATGTTGAGGCCCCCGCGGACGTGACCCACCAGCGAGGCGATCGCGTCGACGAGCCGCCGAGCCATCCCCGAACAGTCGACCAACAACCCCAGCAAGACGAAAAGGGGAATCGCGAGCAAGATGATGTTGGCGATACCTTCGTTCATGCGATCGGCAACGGTGCTGAGCGGAACGTGTGTGGTGAGCGCGAGATAACTCAGCGTTCCGGTGCCGAACGCAAACGCGATCGGGACGCCGATCGCCACCACGATGCCGACGAAAAAGACGAAGAAAACGAGCAAGTTGAGATTGCCGAGCGCGGCAAACGCGTCGCGGCCGAGGTAGGCCGCTAGCGAGAGAACGACGCCGCCGAGCGTCGCGAGCATGGCATCACGCGGTTTGCTCTCGAGTAGGCGCAGCACCGCGAGCACGAAGATTAGGCCCATCGGCAGAACGATGCCCGCGACGATCCACGAGCGGGGAATGCTCAGTGCGGCGGTGACTTGTGATGACTCCTGGACGAGCAGCCGGTACGAAGCCGGCAGCATTTCAAGACAAAACAGCGCGACGACAACCGAGGAGACGGCATCGAGCAGCGCGCCGGTAGCGGGCGACACCACGCGCTCGAGCGCCGTGATCCGGATGTGCTCCCGCCGCCGGTACGCGACGACGGCGCCGAGCATCGCGAGCCAGAGCAGCAGCACGCCGGAGAGCTCATCGCTCCAAATGAGCGCGTTGTGAAAACCGTAGCGGAACAGAACCCCCGCGGCAAGGATGATCACCTCGGCGACGATTAAAAGCGCGCAGAGCGGCTCGACGACGGCGCGGATCAGCCGGTCGACCTGCTTGCGCATCCTCAGGTCAGGCGGCCGGTCGTTTTTTCGAGTAACGCCCACGCTTCCGGTGAAAACGCCGATTTCATGTCGGTATAAAACGGCCTCAGCTTGGCGCGGAACGGCGCGAGGTCTGCGACCTCGTTCACCGTCAGCCCCTGTCCTTGCAGCTTCGTCCGTAGCGCAGCGTCCGCGTGCAGCATATCCTCGCGCTCGAGCATCCCGGCGCGATCGATTTCTCGATTGAGGATCGCCGCAATATCGGGCGGCAGCGACTTCCACGCGTCGAGGTTCACGACGGCAAAGAGGTTGCCCCAAATGTGATTGGTGATGCTCAAGTATTTCGTCGGTTCGTACCACTTGGACGCCTCGATGATAGCCATCGGGACTTCTACCGAATCGATCACCTTCGTTTGCAGCGCCGTATAGACGTCGGCGACATTGACCGGTGTCGGCGCCGCTCCGAGCGTCTTGAACATATCGACATACAGCTTGGCGCCGGGCGTGCGCACTTTGAGGCCGGCGAGGTCGTCGACGGTCTTGATCGGTTTCGTGCTGGTGACGATTTGCCGGAATCCGTTCACCCAGCACGTCGCAAACGGGTAGATCCCCTTGGCGACCATCTGCTTGCGCACCAGATCGCCGAGTGGCCCATCGATTGCCCCGAGCGCCTGCGGCTGAGACTTAAAGGCGAATCCGACGCCTTCGATCGCGGCATCCATGACGATGGTCGAGAGCACGCCGTCGCTGCCGATATACATCTCCATCGCACCGGAACGTAATTGAGCGACCGACGAATCGTCGCTCCCGAGTTCGCTGTTCGGAAAAAGCTGGAGCTGCAAGCGCCCATTCGTAGAGGTCAATATTCGCGCTGCCGCCTCGACCATGCGAATGTGCTGGGGGTGACCTTGCGGCAGCGGATAGCCGACTTTGAAATTGAACTGCGCCGCGCGCGCGGGTGCGCGCACGATGGCAACGCCGGCGAACGCGGCGGCCGCACCGGACGCGAAGCGGCGGCGATTCATCGTGGAACGGGGGTAATCGGTCATTGGGGCCTCCGGGAAGAAGATGCGGAAACGGCGTGAAGCGGTCGCGGAACGGTGTTTTCCGCGGTCATCGCGTCGGCTAAGAGACGCCGCGCTTTTAGCGCGGCCTCGTCGGCCTTACAACTGAGTTCGTGAAAGTGCGGATCGCGCTGAAGCGAGCGCTCTTGCGCCTCGAGTGCGACGCCGTCTTGTGCGAAGACGGTGCGAAATGCGTCGAGCATAAACGCACTGGTCTGCGCGTCTTTGTGTGAGGTGCGCGCGATCGACCAGAAATAGTAGGTCTCAATCGCGGTCGACGGCGTGATCAGGTGCGCCTGTTTGAACTCGCCGAAGTAGCCGGGTTGGCCGAAGCGTGCGTTCGAGCCGGGCGCGACCATCAGCACTTGCGTGACGTGCGCACCGGGTGGAAAGAAGAGCGAGCGCGTCGTGCGGTCCATCGAACCATCGATGCCGAGCGCGCGCTTGTGGAGCGGCGTCGCTTGGTCGCCGTGGATCGTACGCGTCGCTTCGATCATGTGCGGGTGCACGGTCGTGACGACCGGCGAGGCCGCCACGTTCGGCGTGCCGATCGTGCCGAGGTGCAAGAACTCGATATGTGAGAGGTCGAGCAGGTTCTCGTTTATGAGCTGGTAGCGATTGCGCCACGTGTTGACACCGCCGACGTCGACGTGGAAATTCGGATCCGTGAGGCCCAGCTCGTGCAGATCGGGCAGGGCGGCCTCATCGGCTGCGTTCGGTTCGCCCATCCATATCCACACGACGCCGCCGCGTTCGAGCGTGGGGTAGCGCCGTACCCCGTAGGCCGCCGGAACGTGCTGCTGCGAGGGGATTGCGACGCAGCGGCCGTGCCCGTCGTAGGTGAAGCCGTGATAGCCGCAGCGCACCGTATCGCCCAGGCGCGTGCCGAGCGAGAGCGGATACGCGCGGTGCGCGCAGCGGTCGGCGAGCGCAACGGCTTCGCCGGCGCTCGTTCGATACAGCACGACCGGTTCGTCAAGGAACGTCCGCGTGAGCAGAGCCTCGCCGAAGTCGCCCGACCAGCCAGCCGCGTACCAGCCGTTACGGACGTAATCGAGACCCGGCCCGAACGGATACATGGGGTATTACGCGCCCCACTCAACTTTGGCCGGGGCCGGCACGCCGTGCGCGTGTTGCCACGACACGATCGGATTGCGCAAGATCCCGACTTTCTCGATTTCCGCCTCGACGACATCGCCGGGTTTCATGTAGAGCGATGCAGCATCGGGGCTGAAGCCGGCGACGCCCGAGACGGTGCCGGTGGAGAGAATGTCGCCGGCGCTATAGCCGAGTGGCGAGTAGTGCGCGATGATCTCTTCGATCGAGTACGACATGTGGCTCGTATTCGAGCTCTGGCGCTTTTCGCCGTTGACGCGCAGTTCGACGTTGAGATTATGCGGATCGGGGATTTCGTCGGGGGTAACGATCCACGGACCGATCGGCACGAAGGTGTCGATCGCCTTGCAGAATGAGAACACGCCCGAGCGCATTTCGCGGCGTTGAATGTCGCGCGCGGTGATGTCGTTGAACACGATGAAGCCGCCGATGTACTCGTGCGCTTCCTCGGCGGTAAAGAACTTGCCGGCCTTCTTGATGATGACGGCGAGTTCGAGCTCGTAATCGAGTTCGCTCGTCAAGTGTTCGGGGTAGACGATTTCATCGCCCGGGCCGATGATCGCATCGACGTTCTGGAAGAAGACGATCCACGGCCGCACCGGGTGCGACCAGCCGACGCGCAGCGATTCCTCGTGATGTTCCTGATAGTTGCCCGCGGTGTGGAAGAACTTCTTCGGCACGATCGGCGCGCGCAGGCGCACGTCGTCGAGCAGAAACGTCTTGCCCGTGGGCTTCGCGCTCTCGCCGCCTTCGAAATATTCGCGCATCGAGGGAACGTCGAGCTCCTCGATCGTTTTGCCGTCGCGGATCCGCCCGACGCGGCCCTCATTGAACGTAACCAGTTTCATGCTGTTGTGCTCCTAAGCGCCGATCATGCTGTAGCCGCCGTCGCACATGATGAAGTTGCCCGTCATGTGCGCCGCATCGTCGGTAGCGAGGAACAGCGCCGCGGCAGCGAGCTCCTCGGGGGCGGGTACGCGCCCCATCGGGGTTTGTGCGAGGACGCGTTCCTTGCGTCCGTTGTTCCAATCGTGCCGGGTGAGGATCGCTTCGGTTTCCATGAAGCCCGGACCGAAGGCGTTGACGCGCACCGTCGGCGCGAACGCGTAGGCGTAGGATTTCGTCAAACCGATGATCCCGTATTTTCCGGCGGCATACTGCGGCGCGCGCGGGCTGCCGCGCACGACCACCGTCGAGGCGATGTTGACGATGTTGCCCTTGCCCCGCTCGAGCATCCGGGTGCCCATCTCGTGGATCATCAGCATCGTGCCCTTGATGTCGACGGCGAGCACGCGATCGATGATCTTCTCATCGATCTCTTTCCAATCCACTTGATCGGTTGCGATGTCGCCTACGTTGTTTATCAGCACGTCGATCCCGCCGCTGTGTTTCCACGCGGCGTCGATCATCGCTTTGATCTGGTCCCAGCTCTTGATGTCGCCCTGCACGATGAAGGCTTCACGGCCGAGCGCACGCACGGCCTTTGCCGTTTCATCGGCGCCGGCTTTGGAATTGTTGTAGTGGACGACGACGTTCGCGCCCTCGGCGGCGGCGCGCGTTGCAAGCGTGCGGCCGAAGCCGGTGCCGGCGCCGGTAACCATCATCCATTTGTTTTCGAAGCGCGGAAAAACGCGCGAAACCGTTGCCATGTAAACGTTCCTAAATGAGCGTGCGGCCGCCGTCAACGTACATGATATGTCCGGTGACGAATGCTGCGTGGCGTGAGGCAAGGAAGAGCGCGGGGCCGACGACATCCTCGACGACGCCGAGCCGGCCGGCCGGCACCAGCGCTTCGAGTGCGGGCCGCACGCCGGGTTTCTTGAGATGTTCGGCCGTGAGCGGCGTTTCGATGTAACCCGGCGCGAGCGCGTTGACCGTGACGCCCGAGTTCGCCCACTCGTTCGCCATGACGCGCATCATCTGGTTGATGGCACCTTTGCTGGCTGCATAGGGACCGTGGTGTTTATGTGCGAGCGAACCTGCGACCGATGAGAAATAGATCTGGCGGCCGCTGCCCTGTGCGCACATGATCTTGCCGGCCGCCTGGCCGAGCCAGAACGCACTATTGAGGTTCACGTCGATGAACGTGCGCCAATCCTCGTCGGTATAGTCGAGGATCGGGCGACGATCGTTCATGCCGACGGCGTGGATGAACACGTCGAGCCGGCCGAGCCGCTCATGGGTTTCGGCGACGATCTTCCGTGCGCGGTCGGGATCGCGCAGATCGCCGACCAGCCCGTGCCCTCCGCGGCGTTCGAGTTCGAGTTCCTCGACGGCGGCGCGAACGCGGCCGGCATCGCCGTCGACGGTCACCACCCGGGCTCCGACGTCGGCGAAGCCCTCGATCAGCCCGCGGCCGATGCCGCCGGCGCCCGCGATCAGCACTGCCGCGTTATCGAGCCCGAGCCAAGCGCCTGCTGAAGCATTCGGCGCGACCGATACGTCCATCCCCACTCACTTTCACATCGTGAAATTAACTTTCCATTTCTATAATTCCGGCAAGGATGTTTCGGGACCTGCGGCCGGCGGCGGTCGCCGGTTGCGTACTACGCGCGTTCGATCCGGTTGCGCAGATCGCCATGACGGTTCTCGACGTACGCGCGCAGATTGTGCACCAGCGTCTCGTTCATTTGCTGAATGTAGGTCGTGCTGTTGCCGCCGACGTGCGGCGTGATCGCAACATTTTCCATTGTCCAGAGCGGGCTCTCCGGCGGCAACGGCTCGCTCGCGAACACGTCGAGTCCGGCACCGGCAATCGTTCCGTTTTGCAGCGCCGCGATCAGCGCCGGTTCGTCGACGACGGCGCCGCGAGCGACGTTGATCAGATACGCCTGCGGCTGCATCGCCGCGAGCGCGGGCGCATCGATCAGGTGATGCGTCGATGGAACGTGCGGCACGAGGAGCACGACGAAGTCCGCTGCGGCAAGCGCGACGTGCAATTGCGCCGGCGGATAGATACGGTCGACGAACGCCGCCTCGGTCACGCGGTCGTCGACGCCGATGACGTTCATCTCGAAGGCTTTGCAGCGCGGCGCAAATGCCGAGGCGATCGCTCCCACGCCGATGATGGCGACCGTTCGTTTGTAGAGCGGCGGCTGGCGCCAATGGTCCCACGTGCGGCGGCGCTGGTTATCGACCATGGCCGGAAAGCGTCGCGACACGGCGAGCATCAGCAAAAACGCGAGTTCGGAAACTTGCGGCCCGTGGGCGCCACGCATCGAGGTGAGCATGACGCCCTTGCCGACGCCGGGGAACGTGAGCACGCGTTCCATGCCGGATGTTAGTGCTTGCACCCAGCGCAAATGCGGGCCGGTAACGAGATCTTCGGTGATTTCCGGATCGAGCGCGACGAGGGCGTCAGCCCGGGCCGATTCTGCGCGTGCTTCTTCGAGGGTCGCGGCCAGCAGAAACTCGGCATCGATGTTCGCATCGCGCACGCCGGTCCAGATCTCGGCGACTTCCGGATGGTAGATGAGGATGACCGGGCGCGGCATTATCGCGCGACGATGATCTCGCCGATTTGGCCGGCGTCGTGCTGGCTGAAGAACGCGCGTCCGCCGGGTGTCACGAGCAACGCGCGTGGCCCGCTGCCGGCCGTCGGAATTGGATACTCATCCGCAACCGTTCCGTCGGCCGTCATGCGCGCGATGATGTTGGTGAAGTTCTCCGTGATCAGAAAGTCGCCGTGCGGCGTGAGGGCGATGCCGCGCGGGCTCGTATGCTCGCGCGGAATCCGAAACGATGTCACGTTGCCCTCAAAGTCGATCCGGCCGATCGCGTTGGCCGTGGATTGCACGAACCAAAACGCCCCGTCCGGTCCCTGCACGATCGCCCGGGGTCCGCTATCGGGCGTCGGGATCGGATACTCGACGATGCGCCCATCGGGCGTGATGCGGCCGATATTGTTGCCGTCGGCTTCGCTGAACCACACGGCGCCGGGCCCGGTCGTGGGTGCGAGCGGTTTGCTGCGCGGCGTAATGCCGAGGTGGTATTCGGTCACGTCGCCGGCGGGGGTGATCTTGGCGAAGCGGTCGATATCGGTTTCGGCAAACCATACGTTGCCGTCCGGTCCGAGCGTGACGCCGTTCGGTCCGGCATTCGGCGTCGGCAAAGCAAACTCGGTGATCTCGCCGTCGGGCGTGATCCGTCCGACCCGATGGCCGGCATATTCGGTAAACCACAGGTTCCCATCGGAGCCGCCGACGATACCGATCGGCTGCGAACGCGCATCCGGTAACGCGAACTCGGTGATCCGGTCATCGCGCAATGAAAGCCGCCCGATCTTTCCGGTTCCGCTCGAACAGAACCAGATATTTCCATCGGGACCGTAGGCGACGATGTACGGCTTGCTATCCGCCGAGGGAATACGGTATTCGCGGAACGTTGCGATCACATGCCCAGCTTTCGCGGTAACCAAAGTGCGATGTCGGGAAAAACCGTCAGTAAAATCAAGACGCACAGATCGGCAATGATAAACGGGACGACGCCGCGATAGATCGTCTTCATCGGGATATCGGGCGCAAGTCCGTGCAGCAAGAATACGATCACACCGATCGGCGGGTGGATCATCGCCAGTTCCACTTGTACGACCATGATGATGCCCCACCAGACCGGATCGTAGCCGGCGTGCAATATGATTGGCAACACGAACGGCAGCGTGACGACGATTGCCGATGTTTCTTCGAACACCGTGCCGAGGATGATGTACGCGACGAGTAAGAGCGCGATGATCGCCAGCGGCGCGAGGTGCATCGAACCGATCGCTGCGAGCAGCGTGTCGGGGAGCCGCGCGACGGTGATGAAGTAGGTGAAAATCGACGCGCCGATGAGGATCATGTAGAGCATCACGGCCGCCCCGGCCGACGAACGCAGGCCGTCGATGAGGCTCGTCCACGTCAAGCGGCCGCGCACGATGGCGAAGGCGAGCGCCAAAACGGCGGCCACCGACGCCGCTTCGTTCACGGTGAAAATACCGCTGTACAATCCGCCGAACACCGCGACGATCAACACGATCGCGGGCGTTGCGGTGCGCGCTTCGCGCCAGCGTTCGTTCCAGGGCAGGCGCGCGCTCGTCGGCGCCGCCGCAGGATTCAGCCTCACCATAACGGCGATCGCGAGCATGTTCAAGCCGATCGTGAGCAGCGCCGGAAAGATCGCCGCGACGAAGAGCTGGAAGATGAACACCTTGGCAATGATCGCGTAGAGAATCATCACGAGCGAAGGCGGGATGAGTGACTTGAGCGTGCCGCCGCCGGCGATGCTGCCGGTGGAAAATGCGGGCGAATAGCCGCGCCGCAACATTTGCGGCAACGCGACCTTGGCGAACGTCGCGGCCGTTGCGGTGGTCGAGCCGCAGACCGCGCCAAACGCGGCGCAACCGCCGATCGTCGCATACGCCAAGCCGCCGCGTTTGTGACCGACGAAGGCGGCCGCCGCGTTGTAGAGATCTTCCGAGAAGCCGGCGGCGTTCGCGAACGTTCCCATCAAAAGGAACAGCGGCAGCGTGGCCAGATCGATGCTGGCCAGCGAACCCGCCGGCTGACTGGCGAGAAACGTCAGCGCCGGCGACCAGCCTTGCTCGAGGCCGAAGCCGATGACGCCGACGATGATCATCGCGAACGCGATCGGTACCTGGCAGAGAATGAGGATGAAGAGTCCGGCCAGGCCGAGCCCGCCGATTTCGAGCGGGCTCACGTTGGCGCGCGCGGAGCGAACGCCGTTCGCATCTGTTGCACGACGACCACCGCCTGCGTGGCGACCGCGATCCACAGCACCGCCGAAACGACGAACCAAAATGGTGCGGTCCGGATCGAGAGCATCGTCGTCGTGTCGCCGGTACGCGCGAGCGCCGAGGCGTAGATGAAGAACTGCCGCGCGATGAGCCCGAGCACGATTTCGATCGCGACCGACGCGACCGCATCGAAATAACTGCCCGCGCGTGCGCCGAAAAATGCTTGCACGAACTTGATCGTGATATTGGCGCGCTGCAGCAGGGCCAGCGGCATGCAACACACGACGGCGATGGCGACCACGAGGCCGCCGACGTCGCGCACGGCTTCGATCGGGCGGCCGGCGAAGCGGCGCAGCAATCCGTCGCCCAGCGTGCCGACCGCAAACGCCACCAGGAGCACGAGGCCGACGACGGCGCAGGCTTGTGCGACGATCGTCGCGACGCGATCGACCCTGCTAATGGCTCGCGCGAACCCGGGCGATCTCGGCCTGCACGTCTTTAAGCAGTTGCGGGTTGCGCGGATCCTTGGCGAGCCATGCTTCGAAGACGGGCTTGAACGCCGCTTGCGCCGCGGTATCGTCGGCCGGTGTCGGGAACGTGACCGTGCGGCTGGTATCGGCCTTGAGTTTCGCCATCAGCGAATCCGTATAGACGCTGTAGCCCTTGATGTACGTGGTCGCGAACCATTCGCCGCTGTATTTGCGGATCGCATCTTGACCCGCTTTCGGCAGTCCGTCGAAGACTTTCTTGTTCATAAGCAGATTGAGCGGCGAGAAGCCGAAGCCGATGAAGTAGTCGTACTTCGTCACCTTGTTGATGCCGAAATCGAAGAGCGGCCCGGGATGGACCGTCGCTGCATCGATCGTGCCGCGTCCGATCGCTTCGGGAACCTCGTTGACCGGCATCAGCACCGGAATCGCGCCGAGCTCCTTGAGCGTTTGGGCTTCGGTCGCATTGGTTGTGCGCACGCGCAAGCCGCGCAAATCCGCCAGCGACGTCACCTTCGTCTTCGAGTGCACGCTGAACGGCGGCGTTCCGATGGCGCCGATCACATCGTAGTTTTCGAAACCGCGCAGGCGGTTCGCGGCAACCATGCGCGTGTAGACGAGCGAGGACTCGCGCAAATTGCGGAACAGGCCCGGCAACTCCATGACGCCGTTGTCGGCGAAGCGCCCCGGCGTCACACCCGGAATGCAAAACGCGATGTCGGCGACGCCGTCGAGCACCATCTGCGGCTGATCGGGTAGCGCGCGTCCGAGCGCGCCGTTGAGGAAGGCGTCGATCTGAACGGCGCCCTTCGCATCGCGGTTCACGTTGTCCACGAACGGCTTGATGACGGTAACCCACGTCATCTCAGCGTCGTCGGCGAAGAAGGCGAGCTTGAGCTTAACCGGGTCCGCCGCTCGCGCTGCGAGCGGTGGTGCGACCGCGGCCGCTGCCAGCAGCGCGGAAAACGAGCGGCGGGTTATCCGATGCGTCATAGAAGACTTTCATATCGTGAAAGCGAGTTTACGATCTACCGCGTGATTTGCGCGTCGCTGAAACTCTCCTTCGCCGAAGATGTGCCTACGTGAACGGCGCTTCCGCGCCGGCGGGCAACGGCGTGCGCCAAACGCGCAGGCTCAGTGCGAGCAAATCGTAGTAGCCGACGAGTGCGATCAGATCCATCAGCACGCGCTCGCCGAGTGCGCTCACTGCGGCGGCAAACGCGCTCTCGTCGAGATCGCGCTCGCGTGCGAGCGTGCGCACGAGTTCGCGCACGAGCGATTCGGTCGCATCGAATGTCGGTGCCGGACCGCCGTCCCGCAGGGCCGTAATTTCCGCATCGCTCAAACCGGCTTGTTTGCCGACGCGTTCGTGCGCGTACCACTCGAACACCGACCGGCGCAGGACGGAGAGCTCGAGAATCGCGATCTCTCTCGCGCGCGGCGTGAGACCGCTCTTATAGCGGATCGCGCTGCCGAGTTCTTGCAGCGCCGAGCCCACGTCGGGACTGACGAGCATTGCGTTAAACGGGCCGTGTAAGCGGCCGGCTTCGTCGGTTAGCGAGAACGCTTGCGGCCCTTGAGCGCGCGGCCCGCCGGCGATGCGGTCGTAGAGTGCCCGCGCGCCGGCATCGAGTTCGTCCGGCGCGAGCCAGGGCAACCGGCCATGCGTCTTCATACCGGCGCTCCGAGGCGGCGTGAGATTTGCGCGCAGGCGGCCAGGAGCGGCTCGCGCACGCGCTTGCGAAGATCGTTCACGGTAAACTCCCGGGCGGGAACCGCCACGTTAACGGCCGCAACAACGCGGCCGTCATTTCCGCGCACGGGCGCGGCGATCGAGCGTAAGCCCGATGCTAATTCTTCATCCTGTACGGCAAAACCGGCGGCGCGCACACGGGCGAGCTCCGTCTCGAGTGCCGGCATCGTGCGCAGCGCGTTCGGTCCCCAAGCGCCTCCGAACGAGGCGGCCGTAATGCATTGCGCGAGTTCTGCCTCGGGCATGAAGGCGAGAAGCACTTTGCCCATCGAGGTCACGATCGCCGGCAGTGTCGAGCCGACCGTTACGTTTGCGGTGACCAGGACGGTATCGCTTTGCAGACGTGCGATGTAGACGACGCGGTCGAACGAGCGCACGCCGAGATTCACGGTTTGCTGCGTCGTTTGGAAGAGTTCGCCGAGGATCACCGACGATGTTTCCACGAGATCGAGTCCGCGCAACGCGGCAAATCCCAGCGTTAATACGGCCGCGCCCGGACGAACCGAGCCGTCAGGCATGCGTTCGAGATAGCCTTCACCTTCAAGCGTGGCGACGAGACGAAAAGCGGTCGGCATCGGCATACCGGTCAGCGCGACGATTTCCGTGAGGCGCATAGACGAACGGCGTTCGGAGAAAAGCGCGAGCACGCGCAGACCCTTGGCGAGGGCCTCGACCGTATATCCGCCCGACGCCCGCGGCCCGTGCGACTTCATTTATGTAACGAGGTCGTTCACGCAGTCGCGCCAATCGACGCGCGCGGGATGCAGCACGCCCTGGCCGACGATCCGCCGGTACGGTTCGTTGCCCGAACACCCGCGCGGCACGTTGCCGTCTTCCTCATCGCGAATCGCTTCGATAAATATGCGGCGGAACCGCGCGACCGCCGCGTCGCTCGAACCGAGATACTCGCCGGTGCGATCGGCGATCGGCCCCATCGTCTCGGCAACGAGCATGTCTTCCGTGAGCAGGTTGTTCACGCCGGTCATGTGGCCGGCTTTCATCTTCGCGCGATCCTGACCCATCAGCGGCTCGTCGATCACGGAGATGTATTCGTCGTTCCATACGGTCCAGCGCGCGTCTTCATACGAGATCGGATGATCCGGATGCCAATTGATGTACCACACGATCGTGTTGGTATCGTCGACCGGCGTTTGGTGCACGACGAAGCGCGGCATGGCGTCATATTCGGCGGTGCCCGGCGAGGTGGGGCGAGGGATGAACTCCCAGCTCGGCATCACGAACTCGGTCACGCGCGTGTAGCGTTCGTCGGGGCCGATCGTGCGCGTTGCCGCAGCGTGCATGCCCCACGAGGTGATCTCGACGTCGAAGAGCGGCGCGCGGTCCGCGAGCGAGAGCCGGGTCAGGTTCCCGGCCGACGCCGACGCGTGCAAGTGCGAGATGTGCGCGGAGTCGAGTTGTCCCTCCGCCAACTGCACCCAGTTGCAGCGGCCGGGGACTTCGGCGATCTGCACGTGATCGAGCGGCAGCGCGGTGAACTCGAAGTCGGGAAACTGCGGCGGCTCACCGGGGCCGATGTAAGCCCAGATCAGCTTGCTGCTCTCGCGCACGGCGACGCTGCGCGTGCGCACTTTGTTGACGAACGAAACGCGGTCGGCCGGCTCGCTCGGCGCCTCGACGAGCTTACCGTCGAGATCGAATTTCCAGCCGTGGAAGAGACACCGCAGCGCGCAATCCTCGTTGCGCGCGAGCACGAGCGACGCGCGCCGGTGCGGACAGAGTTCCTCCATCATGCCGACGCGGCCGTCGCCGCTGCGAAACGCCACGAAGTTCTCGCCGAGCAAGCGAACCTTCTTCGGCGCGCCGTCCGGTTCGAGCGCGTCTGCCTTGAGCACCGGATACCAGTAGCGCCGCAGCAACGCACCGCCGCGCGTGCCGGGGCCGACCCGCGTGATCAGTTCGTTGTCTTCTTTACTCAGCATTCGCTTCTCCGAACGGCCGGCAGCATGGCGCGGGCCATTTGCATGGAATGGTGGGGCATGAAAAAGCTTTCCTGCCGTTCCGTCGACCGCCGCGGCGCTCTCGCGCTGCTGGGAGGTGCTGCCGCACTGCCGCTGACGGGCGCGCCGGCCGCAGCGCAGAGCGACATGACGATTCGCGTCGCGTACATCCCGTTCGAGGCGAGCGCGCAGTTGTTCTATGCCAAAGAGTTGGGATTGTGGACCAAGGCGGGGCTCAACGTCGAACTGCAGCCCAACCCGTACGGAGCGGCGATCGCCGTGGCGGTGGCATCAGACGCCGTCGATATCGGCTACGCGACCGTAATGACGCTGGCATCGGCGCACGCGAAAAAGCTTCCGTTTACGATCATCGCGGCGGCGAACGCGTTCGACGTAACGCAACCGCCCGGCGGCATGCTGATGAGCGCGAGCAAAGACGTGCGCAAAGGCGTCGACCTCAACGGTAAGACGATCGGCAGTCCCGGCCTCAACACGCTCGGCGAATACGGCGTGCGCGCCTGGGTCGATGCGGGCGGCGGCGATGCAACGACGCTCAAGTTCGTCGAGATTCCGTTCTCCGAAATGCCGGCGGCGCTCGCAACCGGCCGCATCGATGCGGCCTTTGTTGCCGAACCGTTCCTGACGCCGGCTAAGAAAGTGGCGCACACGGTTGCCGTGGAGTTCGACGCGATCGCCAACGCGTTTCTCGTTGCCGGCTGGTTCACGACCGACGATTGGGCGAAGAAACATCAGAAGGCGGTCGCGCTGTTCGCCCAGTCGATGCACGATGCGGTCGTCTGGGCGCAGGCGAACCCGGCGAAGTGTCCCGAGATCCTCGCCAAGTATCTGAAGGTCGATCAGGCGCAAGTCGCCGCGAGCCCGCGCACGTATTTCGCCAAGTCGCTCGACCCGGCCAACGTTCAGCCGGGCATCGACCTCACCGCGAAGTACGCCAAGTTCACCACGTTCCCGGCGCAGGAGCTCATTTATACGCCGCCGCGCCGGAAGCTGTTCTAACCTTGGGCTGCACTTCGGTTGCGAACAACTCGAGTGAGTGCAGGGCGTCGGCGAGCGTCATCGTGCCGAACATGAAGTACCCGATGACGTAGTTGATTCCCAGCGCGTCTTGCTGCTTCTCGATCTCGGCGCGCACCATGTCGGGCGTGCCCACGATCGTCGAACCCTCGGCCACCGCCAAGTCGAAATCGGCCGCCGACGGCGTGTTGCCGTAGGCGGGGTCGCCCTTCATCGAGGCACGTTTCGCGGATTCGCGCCGCAGGTACGTTTGGTTCGCATGGATATGGATATGTGCGGGCTCCGCGATGCGGCGCGCTTCGGCCAACGTATCCGCGACGACGATCTGACGCGAGATTCCGATCGCTGCGCCCCCCGGAAATTCGGCGTGCGGAACTTCGACGCCGGTTCCGCGCTGCGCGAGCGCCGCCAGATACGCGTCGATGTTGCCCTTGGCACGTGCGCTGGGTCCGTTGGATGCGAAATGCAACCCGCGCTCGCCGGCCCAGGTGGAGCCGACGGTGTTCGATGAGCCGTACCACATCGCGGGGTGCGGCTGCTGCAGCGGACGCAGAATCATCGGCACGTCATCGTAGTTGTAATACTTGCCGTGATGCGTGAGCCGATCGTGCGTGAGGCCTTCGATGAGGCAGTCATAGCCCTCGATGAAGATGTCGCGCGACTTCTCCGGGTCGACGTTGTGAAAGTTCAGCTCGAACGGCGACACGCCGCGGCCGACGCCGATCTCCATGCGGCCGTGGCTAAGATGATCGAGGATCGCGATCTCTTCGATCAGACGCAGCGGCGAGTAGAGCGGCAGCAGATAGACCATCGGTCCGAAGCGGATGCGCTTCGTAAGCCGCGCGGCGGCGCCGAGGAAGACGCCGGGAATCGGTGTGGTATTGAGCGGCGTCGCGTGATGTTCGGCCAGATGATAGGCATAAAACCCGGCGGCATCGGCGGCTGCAATCAATTGCAGGCGTTCGTCATATTGTTGGGCGAGCGGCCGATCGCCGGCGAGGTCGATGTGGTCGAAGAGTCCGAACTGCATGGGGAAGGCTTCTCTATGCGCGCGCGGAGTCTGCTTTTCCAACCCTCGGTGGTGGAGCGCCGGCAGGCAGCGAAGGAGGAGCACATGAAAACGATCACGCTCGCACAGGCCCAAGCCATCATCACCGGCGCGCTCGCGCACGGGCGGAAAAATGACTTCAAGCCGCTCGGCGTGGCGGTGCTCGACGTGCGCGGCGCGTTGACGGCGTACGGCGCCGAGGACGGCGCGACGCTCGGCCGCGCGCACGTTGCGATCGGCAAAGCCAGCGGCGCGATTTCGATGGGCATGGGTTCGCGCACGCTCGCTAAGCGCGGCCGCGAAGCACCGCAGTTCGTCAACGCCGTCGGTCAAGTGTTTGCGAACGGCCTGATCCCCGTTCCGGGCGGCGTGTTAATCCGCTCGGGTGACGACGTCGTCGGCGCGGTCGGCATTTCCGGCGACAACTCCGACAACGACGAAGCGGCGGCCATGGCCGGCATTACGGCTGCCGGCCTGACCGGCGATCCGGGCCAAGACTAACCGTCACGCCGCACGGGCATGAGAAAACTTCCGCCCGTGCGAAATAACCTCGCAATATGCGGAATGCGAGAATCGCGGGATGAGGCTATCGTTCTCATCTTTGCGTACGCTCGCCGGAGCGACTTCGGTCGTCGTCCCGTTTGCGATCGCGGTCCATCTCGTGGCCGAAGCGCTCGCACTCGGCGCGGGCGCGATCGATCCCGACTTCTGGCTACGGCACGCCTACTTGGTCGTGCCGCTGGCCCTCGCGCTCTGGTCGTTTAGCAAGACAGTTGGCCTGGGCGTGCCGCGTTCGGAGATGATCCGGCGCTGCGCGCTCGTGCGCGCGCAGCTGCGCCGCGCCGGCGGCGGCTCGACGATCCTTGCTTTCGCGGCGGCGAACCTGGCGTTTTTCGGCCTGACCCAAGTGCTGGAAGGCGTGCCGATTGCGTCGGCCTCAATCGGCACCGGTCTCACCGCCGCCGTCATCGGCTCGCTGCTCTCGGCGCTGGTCATCTACTTTTGGGGCCGCTCGCTCGTTGCCGGCGCACTTGCGGGCGCCGTTGCGCGCCCGCGCGTGCCCGGCCGGCTCGCCCTTGCGTGCCGGCGCATCGTCACGATTCCGCGCGCGGCCGCGGCCGCGTTCTCACTCTTCGTTCCGAACCGTCCCCCACCGTGCGCGTCCCGCGCCTGATTCCAACTTAACTTTTTTCTCGTAAAGGGACGTTTTCGTGGGTTACTTTCAACGTGCGGCGCGCATGGCGCCGACGTTTTGCCTTATTTTTCTTTTGGCCGCTTCGTCGTTCGGCACGGCCGTAGCGCAAGCGACCACCTCGCTGAGCGGTATCGTGACCGCCGCCGGCAAGCCCGTCGTGGGCGCGAACGTTACGGCCGTCGGCAGCAACGTGGCACTGCACGTGCAGACGGATGCGCAAGGCCGGTTCGTCTTTCCAGCCGTGCCGATTGGGACGTATGACGTCGATGTGATCGCGTCCGACGGCAGCGCCGCGCTCCGCGTCGACGTTCCGTCGGCCGGCGCGTCGGTTACCGTCGCGCTTACCGGTCTCAAGGAGATCGGCCGCACCAGCGTTGCCGCGCGGCCGCCGCTCGGCGGATCGGGCACCGATCTCAACCTCAGCGGCGATCTGCTCAAGCGTTCGCCCGCCAACGGCAGCCTGCCGGCCTTGCTCTTGCAGCTTCCCGGTGCGGCGCGCGGCGCGAACGGCGTGGTGCACATCAACGGCGATCACGGCGACGTGAACTACATCGTCGACGGCGTGCCGATTCCGCAAGAACTCAACCGCAACATCGGCACGGAGTTCGATCCCAACGACATCGCGTTCATCGAAACGATCGAGGGCGCGTATCCGGCGCAATACGGCGAACGCTTCGCCGCGGTCATCAACGCCAACACGCGCAACGGTGCGGGCCCGGCGGGTTTCACCGCGCAACTCGACGCCGGCTCGTTCACCCATCTCGACTCCGACATCGCTTATCACGCGACGATCGGCATCGGGTCGCTGGTCGTCGCTACGCGCAACGAGCAGAGCACGCGCGGCCTCGATCCGCCGAATCTCAACTCGCCGCACGACAACTTCAGCAACACGAACCAGTTCCTGCGCTACACGCAACCGATGGGCAACGACTTTCTCAACCTCACGCTCAGTCACGCATACCAAACCTACCAGATTCCGAACGACGTCGCCGGCGGCGAACCCGCCTCGACCGACGATAACGAAACGCAGAACGACTACTTCGGCACGCTGCAGTATCGTCACCCGATCGGCGATCACGGTTCGCTCTCGTTCGGCCCGACGTACAAACGCTCGGAGATCCGCGACTTCGGCGATGCGAACAACGACTTCACGTACGGGATCGCCGGTAACCCCGGCGCCCCAACGGATTGCGCCGATGCGCTGAGTTCGACCGGGCCGATCGTCAACGGCATCGTTACGAATCCCGTTGCGAATCCGGGCGTCGCCTATTCCAACGCCACGTGCGGATTCTCGCTCTTCGGCGATCGCGTGGCGATCGACGTCGGCGGCGTGCTCGACTACGACAACCACAGCAACGTCCACGACGTGCGCTTCGGCGGCGTGTACGATGCGACGACCGTCGCCAAGAACTACGCGATCACGCTGCAGCCCGGTAACTTCCTCGCCCCGGTCTTCACGCCGCTGACGCCCGGCGCGCCGTTCACGGTGGTGGACAACGCGCCGAACGTGGGTCATCTGGCCGCGTTGTATCTGCAAGACTCGTGGAAGATGGGCAAGTACCAGCTCGACTACGGCCTGCGCTCGGACACGTTCCTCGTGTCGTCCACGCAGTTCGCCGCCGGGTCGGCTCAACTGAGCCCGCGCATTAAACTGACGCGGAACTTGAACGCGCGCGACAGCGTCTACGTGTTCTACGGCCGGTACTTCACGCCGTTCTCACTCGAGAACGTCTCACCGGTCGCAGCGTACACGCTGAATCTGCCGCTGCAAACGTCGGTCGCGCAGTTCGATCTCAAACCCGAACGCGACTCGGCCTACGAGATCGGCGGTCACTTCGGGGTAGGGAAGGGCGATCTCGGTCTGCGCGTGATGCAGAAGGACGCGACCGACCTCATCGACGACACGCAAGTCGGCGCGACCAACCTGCACCAGGACATCAACTACGCGCTGGGCCGCATCGCCACGCAATCGGCGTACTATCAGGTCGGCTTCGCGCGCGCCAGCCGCTTCTACGCCTCGGTCACGCATACGTACTCCGTGAACAAAGGCTGCGAGACGCAGTTGCTGGCACCCTGTTTCGGACAATCCGACGATTGGACGCCCGCCGATCACGATCAGCGCATCGACATCTCGTCGGGCGTGATCGCGAACGACCGCCGCGGGGGTTGGTTTGCGGTGGACGGTGAGTACGGCAGCGGCCTCTCAACGTCACTCGATCCCACCGGCGGCATCACGTGTGCCGGACCGGGTTACGCATCGAACGTGGGCGGCCCGTGTAAGTTCACGCCGCACGTGACGTTCGACCTCGAGAAGGGCATCGCGCTCTCGCCCGCCGTCGTGATGACGTTACGAATTCAGAACCTGCTCAACGATCAGTATCTGGTGACGTTCTTGAACGCGCAAGGCAACCACTACGCGCCGCCGCGCACGTTCGAGTTGGGCTTCCGGCTTAGCGGGAAGTAGCTTCGGCCCCGGGCTAAGGGGAGACGATGGGATTACTCGAAGGCCGCGTCGCCGTCATCACCGGCGGCGCGGCGGGTCTCGGCCGCGCGATCGTGCGGCGTTTCATCGCGGAGGGCGCGCAGGTCGCGATCTTCGATCGCAACGCGGATGCGCTGGCAGCGGCGAGCGCCGAATTCGGCGCGAACGCGGTCGCGGTGCACGGCGACGTGACGCGGTTCGACGATAACGAGCGCGCCGTCGCCGCCGCCGTCGAGCGCTTCGGCTTCGTCGACGTGTTCGTCGGCAATGCCGGCCTCTACGACGACAAGGCGACGCTCGCCGATATTCCCGCCCAACGTCTCGGCGCCGCGTTCGACGAGCTGTTCGCCGTGAACGTGAAGGGGTATTTGCTCGGTGCAAAAGCTGCGCTCGCGCAGCTTCGCGAGCGGCGCGGCTCGCTGATCTTCACGGCGTCGATCTCGAGTTTTTACCCGGGCTTCGGCGGCGTGCTCTACATTACGGCAAAGCACGCCGTTGCCGGTCTCACCAAGCAACTAGCGCTCGAACTCGCGCCCGACGTGCGGGTGAACGCGGTTGCACCCGGCTACATCGAGACCGGATTGCGCGGCCTCGATGCGCTCGGGCAGGGCGCACGGGAGCGGCCGGCGCCGCCGCCCGCCGGGACGTTTCCGCTCGGTTTCGTTCCGCAGCCCGAAGACTACGCCGGCCTCTACGTCTCGCTCGCGTCCGACGCCCACGGGCGGATGGTGACGGGACAAATCGTGCTCGCCGACGGCGCGGCTTCGATCGTACGCTAGTGCAGCGGTTTGCCGCCGGGTTCGCTGACCGTGAAGACGTGCTTCTTGGCCGGGTCCCATTTCACGATGACGAGCGCGGTCAGTCCCTGGCCGCGCTGGTCGCCGCCGCGATAATCCGCAATGCCGTTGACGCCGGCGAAGTCGTGCACGCTCTCCATGTAGGCGAGGAGCGACTTCGCATCGGCCTTCGTACCGAGCTTACGTAAGCCGGCGATGACGATCACGGTCGGATCCCATGGGAACCCGTTGCCGACGTCGGGGTCGATGCCGCCGGCATTGAACGCTTTATAGAACGCACTCTGCGCGTCGCGAACCGGGCCCTTGCCCGAGACGTCGTGCGCATAGAAGCGCGGTGCGGTCGAATAGAACTGATCGGGCATGAAGCTCGCATACTGCGCGAGGGCGGTGTTGATGATGTTCCCAAGATTGGACATCAGCGGCACTTTTTCAAGGCCCGCGTCGCGCAGACTGCGCAAGAGCGTGCCGGTCGCGGTTCCGACGGTCATGCCGAGAATCGCATCGGGGTTCGCCGCCTTGACGTTGGCGAGCTGGGCGGCGATGCTGACGTCGGTCGGGTTGTAGTGCTCGGTGACGACGAAGCTCATCCCGCCGAAGCGGCGGTCTTTGATCGCTTCTTTGAACTGCTCTTCAATGTCTTGGCCCGTCGCGTCGGTCGTCGAGACGACGGCGAGGCGCTTCCAGCCCTTCGCTTTGGCGAACACGAGCGACTCGATCGCTTGATCGTAGCTCGATGCCCCGCCGGAAAACGTGTAGCTCCCGGCCGGCGGATGGATCGTCGGTGCGAAGCAGTACTGCACCGGCCCGTTTGCGCGCACCAGCGGCGCGACGGCGAGACAGGATGCAACGTACGTCGGTCCGAGCATCACCGGCACGTGCTTGGCGATGATCGCGTTCGCGAGCTGCACCGCGACCGCGGGCTGCGATTGATCGTCGGCAATGTTGAAGTGCACCGGCTGCCCGTTGATGCCGCCTTGCTTATTGATCAGCGGCTCGAGCGTGCGCAGCGACGTCGCTTCGGCGTTGCCGAGAAACGCGAACGTGCCGGTGAGTGAAAGAATGGCGTTGATCTCGTAGGGTTCGGCAGCGCCGGCGGGCCCCGGCGTAAGCGGGCCGGCGACCAGCGCGGCAACGGCGATGGCGCCGATGAATCGATGCAGCATACGATTTTTCACGTCTGCCGCATTCGGTGGGTTCCGGCGTGTTTCCCAGGTCAGGTACGTACGCCGAGGTGAGCAACCGCGGTGCGCGCGAACGAGCCGTCGACGACCTGACTCATCAGCGCGGGCTGCGCGAGCATCCCTTGGCGCACGAAGAATTGCTGGATGTCGTCGAGCACGTCGGTCGTGACGTGCTGGTTCGGATCGAGTCCGCATGGAAACGAGCTGCGCACGATGGCCGGTGCGAGCTTCGCATGGCGGGCGATGATGTCGATGACCCGATCCTTGTCTTTGCCGCGCTCGTAGGCATCGTTGTAGACGCGCACACCCCGCACGTAGGCCGTCATGAAGCCTTGCGCGAGCGCTTTGTTCCCCGCGAACGTTTCGCTGTAGATCAGCGGTACGTTGGTCATGTTTCCGCCGGGCGCGAACTCGATCATGTCGGAGACTTGCTTGGCCGCGCCTTGCTGCAGCATTTCCGTCAGCGCCGGTTCGATGACGATCGCCGCGTCGATCGCGCCGGTGGTAAACGCCGGAAACATGCTTCCGTACGGTAACTCGACGACCTTGACGTCGTTCAGGGTGAGCTTCTGCGAGGCGAGCACGCGGTCGAGCAGGTAGTAGGTCACGCCGGCCTTCGTGCTCAGGCCGATATTCTTCCCCTTCAGACCGGCAATCGTCGCGGCTTCGCTGCCGAGGATCACCTGCGGCCGGGCGACGAGGCGCTGGCCCGAAAACCCGTGGCGATAACTCTGTTTGTCGCCGACGATGCGCAGGTTGATCTTCAGCGCGACCGAGGCGAACAAGCCCGGCGTCACCGAGATGCCGCCGACGTCGATTTGGCTCGCCGCGATCGATTGCACGAGGGTGGGCGCCGAATTGATCTGCAGCATCTCGACGGCGATGCCGGCGGCGGCGAAGTAGCCGAGTTCGTCGGCCAGATAGATGCCGGCGTCGCTGAGACCGCCGACCGACCCGAAGCGCACGGTCGTCACGGCCGCGCGGGCGATGTGTGGCCAGCCCGTCGCGGCCGCCGTAGCGGCGAACGCCGCCAGTGCCGTGCGCCGATCGATATTAGGCATGGTGTGCGACCTCCGGAGTGCGGATGTGCTCGGGCCGTACGCCGACCCCGACGAGGTAACCTGGAATGCGGCGCAGCAGCGGAACCGCCGCGATGAGCCGCACGGCGAGCGGCGGCTTCATCTTGGTCTTGATGTCGAAGATGCGCCCGAGGAAGCCGTTTTGCACCGCGACTTGAATGCCTTGGATGATCTTCATCGGAAACGTGCGGCGCCGCTGTACGGCGGCCAGATCGCTCGTCGTGGGTAGGCCGCGCACGAACGCCGGGTAGAGTACGTTCGCCGCAGCGACCGCATCTTGCACGGCGAGGTTGATGCCCACTCCGCCGATCGGCGACATCGCGTGCGCGGCATCGCCGATGCACAGCAGCCCCGGACGGTACCATTCGCGCAGCCGGTCGACGGTGACGGTCAGCAGCTTGACGTCGTTCCAGTCACGCAACTCCGCGACGCGCTCGCCGAGCCACGGTACGAGCGAGAGGATCTCGCCGCGAAATGCATCGATGCCCGCGCTTTGCATCGCATCGAAGGCGCCTTTACGAATCGCGTACGCGCATTGCCAGTAGTCGCCGCGGTCGAGCATCACCATCATCTTGCCGTAGTCGATGCGGCCCAAGACTTGGGCCGGATCGTCGGGCCGCCGCGATACGCGCATCCACAGCACGTCCATCGGCACGCCGATTTCGAGCACTTCAAGCCCGGCGGCCGCCCGCACGGTGGAGCCGCGTCCGTCGGCGCCCACGATCAGTTCGGCGCGGATCTCGCCCGGGACGTCGCCCGTTTGCGTGCGCACGCCGCGCACGACGCCGTCTTCGATGATGAGATCCGTGACCGTCGTTTCCATGAGCAGCCGGAACGACGGATATCGACGGCCGGCCTCCGCCAGGAAATTGAGAAACTCCCACTGCGGCATCAGTACGAGAAACTTGCAGAACGTGGGCACGTGCGTCATGTCGGCGACGGTGAGCAGCGTGTCGCCGATCTGGGCGCGGAATTGCCGGATCTCTTGATGCGGCCGCGTGAGAAATGCGTCGAGCAAACCGAGTTCGTGCATCAATTGCAGCGTCGATGGATGGATGGTGTCGCCGCGAAAATCGCGGAAGAAGTCGGCGTGCTTCTCCAAGACGACGACATCGATGCCGGCGCGGGCGAGCAGAAAGCCGAGCATCACGCCTGCCGGACCGCCCCCGGCGATGCAGCAGCGCGTGACGGTGGGTACGGGCATTTTGCGTCGTTTCGGTATGGCGCGAGCGAAGGACTCCCCGGGAAGACGAAGCCGGCGGACGGAACGAACAGTGCCCGTCGCCCGAGCAGCAAGGAGTTCGATTCGCGTGGAACGACCTGTAATAACCGACGCGGCCCTCACCTTGCCGCCGGAAGTCATCGCCGGCCATCTCGCGCTTCTGGAAGATGTCAGCCTTTCCGCTCTCATCAAAGATAAAGTCGGAAGCATGCTGGATTCAGACGGGCGGCGGCTGCGAGACGTTATCGCGAGCAACACGGCTGAATTGGTGCGCACGAATGACGGCGGGGACCTCACGCTCCGATTGCTGACAAAGTTGGCGCGTATTTTTGAACTCGGACCGATCGCGTTTGTGGCGCCGCGCAGTTTTTCCGACGCCAACGATGCCATCGCGGCGGCCGCGGTCGCCTCGTTGCGCGCGTCCGACCGTGCTTTCAAGGGGGCGACGATCCAAGATGCGGTGCAGCATAGCGTTGAGGCGATGTTCGGCCAGGTCGGAAAGCGGTTTGACGATTTAAGCGCTAGCGAACAATCGGACATTCTTTCGGAAGTGCGGCGCTTCATCGAACAACTGCCGCACGCCGAACAAGAGGCGATCCGGGCGCGCTTGGGTCTCGACTCACTCTCGGACGACTATCTCAAGAAGGTTTTGGTGAGCGGTGCCCTCGCCAGCGCATTCGCCGGCGCTGTAAGCATCGGCGGATTTGGATTCTACATGGGCGCAGCATCGCTCGTGGCGACGATAGCGGGCCTAGCTGGACTTACGCTGCCGTTCGCGTTCTACACGACGATGTCATCACTGGTCGCCGTCGTGGCCAATCCGTTGTTTTTCTTACCGCTCGTTCTGGGCGGCGGGGTGTGGCTATTTCATGGCAAGGACTCCGAACTCAAGCGTAAGCTTGCTGTGAATGCGGTCGTGCAGCTCGCGCTAGCCGGCGCGGCGGCCGAGTCGTGCACCGACGGGCGAGACGCGCGTGTCATCGAGGAATGGCGAGAGGCCCGCACGGCGGCGCAAGGTCTACTCCGGACCCAGCGTGACGTAGAGCGCGAAGCAACGAACCGGAAGGCGTCACTCGGAGCGTTGGAAAGCGCGCGGCATACGGCCGAAGATGCGGTGAGTCGAAGCGAAGACCGGCGCAAACAGCTCTTTACGCAGCTGACGGACGCATGCAGAACGGATGCCGAAGGCTTGGCGGCGGGCCGGTGGGGTTCCGAACTTTGTGCGACGGGATTGAGTTTACGGGCTGCGCTCAAGGCACATGAAAAAGCTGTCGAAGCCCCGCTCGGTAAGGGTTTCATCCGTGGGCTCACCGGTCATTTCAAGCGCGCAGTCGGAGGTGGTGCAGCATGGGTCGCCGTGGTCCCCGCTTCGGAGGAAGCAGCGAATGCCGCGCTGCGGCTCGAGCTTGCAGGCACACTTACGGCAACGTTCCCGGCGGTGGAGATCGTTCGTACGCTAGGGCGCACCGAAGAGCGGCTCGCAGTGGATCGCGCCGCTCGCGACGACCTCAACGTGCAAGTGAAGCGCGCACAATCGGAGCTGCACGCATACGAACAACAGGTGTTGCGCGCGAAGGAGAGCACTCTCGCGGCCCAGAGCATCTACTGGGGGCTTGAAGACTGATGGACTGCGATCCCTTGATTTCGAACCCGCGCGCACGCGCGCTGTTGGCCGATGGGCGTTTTGATGAAGCAATGCGGGAGCCGCTGCACGCCCGCTCGACAGCCGCGGATCCCCTACGCGCAATGCTTAGCCGAGACGGTGCGACGGAAGACGGAGCGTTCGCGGGCATGACGGTCGGCGAGCTGATATACGACTACGTTCATCTCAATCCGATGGTTCTCGCCGCTGCCGAATTTTCTCATCGAGATGTTGACGGACTCTTCTCATTCGCGGTCTGGGCCGGCAAGTTCGACGACGTCAACGACGCGGCCGGACGGGGTGCGGTGAACGGCCTACAGGGCTATGTCGGCGAGGAACTGATGAGCCTGCATCTCGAGGAGCAAGGTTTTACCGTCGAGGCGCCGGCGGCCCCGAACAACCCTGAATTCGACCGTTGGGTTGACGGTGAAAAATTCCAAATGAAAACGCTCGGTAGTATGTCGGGAGTGCACGAGCATTTCAGGGACTACACCTGTCCGATGATCGTTAACGCCGATCTCGCGGAGCAAACTGAGGGCATGCACAACGTCTTTGTCGATTACGACGTTCATCGCGCTGATGTTCGGGACATGGTGCAGAGCAATATCGTGCACGGGCATGGCCTAGCCGAAGGGCACGTGCCGTGGATCTCGTTCCTCGCGTCGTCACCGTTGCCGCTCTATCGGCTGTACAAACGCGAAACGGATCTCGTGGGTGCCGTCACGGTCATCACGACGAATACCGGCGGACGCCTGGCCGGAGGATCGATCGGCGGGAAGAGCGGCGCCGTCGCCGGCGCGATGTTGTTCGGGCCGGCTGGAGCCGTTATCGGCCTTGCACTCGGTTCGATCGCGGGTTCGGTCGCCGGGCGGCAAGTGGCTGGAGTGGCGCGCCGTTCGTTCACGCGCGACGAGGAAGATGCGCTGCGGGACGCCGCCGCAACGACGGCGACCCTAGCACTTGAAGCGCTGCCGATGAAGCGCGGCGCCTGGGAGCGGAAACGATCGCTGCTCGCCGATGTCGTTCGCGAGGATCCGCAAGCGCGAGACGTCGGATCGTACGTCGCGCGTTGTCACGACGAAAATTGGACGTATATGGAGCACAATGCCGAGTTGCTCGATCGGTCGCGGAGCGAGATGCGCTCGATGCCGGCACTAATCGTTTGGCAACGCACGCTCATTCTGTTAAAACGCTCGGCGATACACCCGTACGCGTTTCAAGCGGGGCTCGCGGAGCTAAACGCGCTCGCGGAACGACTGATCGGAAGCCGCAAGCGCTGGATGGTGAAGTAACGCCGATTACTTCGGCGCTCGCAGCGCCGCCGGGCTGATCAGTTCGGCCGCGGGAAATCCGTGGTCGATCGCCTTGTACTTGGCTTCCGCATCGATGATCGGCTGGATGTCGCGCGGATCGAGTGCGGCCGGATACGTCGGCCGCACCATGCCCGCGATGACGGCGGCATCCATGCCGGTGAACTGCGCAACCAGATCCAGCGTCTCGGCATGGTGGTTGTTGGCGTAGTCTTCGGCTTGCTGCATGACGCGCGCGAAACGCGCCACCACGTCGCGATGTTTCGCAACGTAGTCCGCACTGGCAAACCAGCCGGAGATCATGAAGCGGCCTGCGATCGCGTCGAACACCGGCGCGACGACGCGTGCTTTGCCGCTGTTCACGAGCCCCGCGAGGACGGGGTTGAGCACGGTCGAGGCGTCGATGCGATGTTGCACGAGCGCGGCGCTCACGGCCGATTCCGGCAATTCGATGAAGTGGACCGTTGCCGGATCGACGCCTTGCTGCTCGAGCCACGCGCGCGCCGCGACGACGTTGATGTCGTTGAGCGCCGACGCCGAGATCGTTTTCCCCACGAAGTCGCGCGCCGTTTGTATCGTCGAATCGGTCGCGACGACCAGTGCGCCGATCGGATGCTCTTTGACGTAGAGTCCCGACGGTGCGACGAGCGCGAAGTCGACGCCGCGCAAGTGCGCTGCGATCAGTCCGGTGAGGCTCGACTTGCCGATCTCGAGCGCGCCGCCGGCAATTGCGACGGCAACGGCCGAGCCGCTGTTCATCTTGGAAATCTGCACGTCGAGTCCGGCTTTGCGGAACAGACCCGCCTTGTCGGCGTACAGCAGCGGGGCGGCGTTATCGTCGCCGGCGGAGGCCACGCGGATCGTATCCGGCGGAGCGGCGCCGGCCGGCGCTGCGAACGTGATCGCGAATCCGAACGCCGCTGCACCCAACGCGAACCCGAGCAGCGCGCGTTTCATGCCGCGGCCAAGGGTGCGGTCCAAGCGTTGTAGGCGTAGACCCAATCGGTGTCGGTCTTGTTTTTCAGCCACGTGTTCGTGCGCGAACTCAATTGCACGCGCGACGTGCGTTCTTTGCGGCTGGCTTCGAACCGGCGCAACGCTGCGGCGACGCCGTCACGCTCAACGCCGTCGAGGCAGCGCGACAAGACCGCGGCGTCTTCCATCGCCATCGCGGCGCCCTGCGCCATGTACGGCGTCATCGGGTGACACGAATCACCGAGCAGCGTGATGTTGCCCTCGGTCCAGCGTTCCATAGGTTCGCGTTCGAGCAACGCCCACTTGTGCACGTCGGGACATGCATGCAACACGGCTTGGACTTGCGGGTGGAAACCTTCGAACGCCGCGCGCAAGAGCTTCACGTCGCCTTTTTCCGACCACGACTCGATGCGGAAGCCCGGTTCGGGCTGGCTCGTGACGAAGTATACCTCGCTGCGATCGGGCTTGACGAAGTAGATCACGATATGGCGATCCTCACCCCACCACTTGGTGCAGTCGTCGATCGCATAGCCGTTCAGCAGGCTCGCGGGAAACGTCGTGCGGTACGCGATCTTGCCGGTGAAGTTCGGCGCGGTGTCGCCGAAGAGCGTGCTGCGCACGAGCGAGTGGACGCCGTCGGCGCCGACCACGGCGTCCGCCGTCACGCGAACCCCGTTGGCAAACGCGAGCTCGACGCCCTTCGCCGTTTGCTCGAGCGCGGTGAGCTTATGTCCGAGCTTCACGTCCTGGGCCGGAACCGCGCTGGCGAGCGCGGCATGCAAGTCGCCGCGATGCGCGAGCAGATACGGCGCGCCGAACTTCTCCTCGGCCGATTCACCGAAGATCATATCGAAGCGAACATCGCCGGTTTGCCAGTCTTTGTTGTTCCACGAGCGCGGATAGAACGCGTCGCCGCGCAGTCGCGGCTCGAGGCCGAGCCCGCGCAGCACCTGCATGGCGTTACAGCCGATTTGGATCCCCGCGCCCAGCCGCGCAAATTGCGAAGCTTGTTCGTAGACCGTGGCGACGATGCCGACGCGGCAAAGCGCGGCCGCCGTTGCCAGGCCGCCCATGCCCGCGCCGACGATCGCGACCGAGGGTTGATTCGCCACTCAGAAGCCGTCCGCGCGCTCGAGCATGATGCCTTTGAGGGAGGCCACGAGCGGGCCGTTGCGTTCGCTCGCCGTCCGGGCCGCTGCCCAGTCGGGGTCGGCTTGGAACGCTTTCCAGGCGGCGTCGCGGGCCGCGCCGTCGGCGTAGCGGCAGAGGTAATAGAGGGTGTCGGGCTCGTCGCGAGCCGTCCAAAACGCCGTCACTTCGATGTTGTGGCGCGCGAAAAGGCTCATCGTGTCGTTCTTGAAGCGAGCGAGCAGGGCATCGCGATTGCCCGGCGTTGCCACGTAGTGGCGCAATTCTTCGATCATTCGTCCTCCGATAGCGTCGGGGTTCCGCCCGGCGGAAGGGCACCCTCCAGCGTGGGGAATCGCCGCGCTCCGGCCCGAAGCAGACCCACGTGAAGACTCTGTTTCTCAGTCCCCCGTCGTTCGACGGTTTCGACGGCGGCGCGGGCGCGCGCTATCAGGCAAAACGCGAGGTTACGTCGTTCTGGTACCCGACCTGGCTGGCCCAGCCGGCGGCCCTCGTCCCGGGGAGCACGCTGGTCGATGCGGCGCCGCACGGTCTCTCAACCGAGGACGTGCTCAAGACGGCCGTCGGTCACGACCTCGTCATCATGCACACCAGCACCCCGTCGCTGCCCAACGACGTCGAGTGCGCGCGCCGCGTGAAAGAGCAGAATCCGAACGTGAAGGTCGGCTTCATCGGCGCGCACGTCGCGGTGCTGCCCGAGCTGACGCTCGAGATGAATCCGGTCATCGATTTCGTCTGCCGCAACAATTTCGATTACACGTGTAAGGAACTCTCGGAAGGCCGTCCGTGGGAAGAGATCCTCGGACTTTCGTACCGCGATGCGAACGGCGAACTGCACAAGAACGCAGAGCGCCCCGACATCGCCGATTGGGATGCGATGCCGAGCGTGCTGCCGACCTACGATAAGTTCCTCGACATCCGTAAGTATTACAACGGCTACTTGCTGCACCCGTACGTCTCGTGGTACACCGGCCGCGGCTGCGTTGCGAAGTGCACGTTCTGCCTCTGGCCGCACACGATCGGCGGGCACAAGTTTTTCCACAAGTCGGCGGAGGCCGTCGGCCGCGATCTCGATGAAGCGGTGAGCATCTTCGGCGACCGCGTTGCCGAGTACATGTTCGACGACGACACGCTGACCGGTGAAAAAGAATACGCGATCGCGCTGAGCAAACACATGAAGCGGCTCAAGCTCAGCTGGGCCTGTAACGCCCGCGCGCACGTCGATTACGACACGCTCAAGACGCTGCGCGACAACGGTCTGCGCGTACTGCTCGTCGGTTTCGAATCGGGCAATCAAGAAATTCTGCACCGCATTCGCAAGGGCCTCAACCTCGGCATGGCGCGCGAGTTCATGAAGAACTGCCACAAGCTCGGCATCAAGGTGCACGGCACGTTCATCATCGGCTTACCGGTCGAAACGCCGGAGACGGTTCGGGAAACGATCGAGTTCGCCAAAGAACTCGACCCGCACACGATCCAAGTGTCGATCGCTTCGCCCTATCCGGGCACGGCGCTCTACGATCAGGCTCTTGCGAACGGCTGGTTCGCGCGCCAGGATCTCGTCTCGGGTTCGAACGGCATTCAAACCTCGACGCTCAGCTACGATACGCTCTCGACCGCCGAGATCGAAGACTCGGTCGAACGCATGTATCGCGAGTTCTACTTCCGCCCGAAGAAGATTGCGAAGATCGTCGGCGAGATGATGACCAGCCGCCAGATGATGGCGCGCCGGCTGCGCGAGGGCGGCGAGTTCTTCGGCTATCTCAAAGAGCGCCACATCTCGACGGCCAAGCGCCGCGGTGAGGCCGTCACGGCGTAATGAAACCGCGGGTCGGCTCGATCGCGCACCGCGATCTGTTCTGCAAAACATTCATCGAGACGCATCTGCCCTTCGAGCCCGAAGGGTTGCCGTGGCCGAAGCTCGAGCCGCGATATGTCGACCTGTTGCGCGCGTTTCCGTTCTGGAGCTTCGCGCGCAGCATGGAACAAGAAGCGGACCGGATGATCGCTACGTTTTCCAAGACGCTCGCCGATCCGGTCATCCGCGAGGCGGTCGAGCTGCAAGGGTACGAAGAAGGCCGGCACGGCCGCCTGCTCAACCACATGCTCGAACGATACGAGATCGACGTGCCGTCGGTGCCGCTCTCGAATCTACCGGTGACGCGCGACGACTTCGTCGTGTTCGGGTTCAGCGAGTGCACCGATTCGTTCGTCGGCTTCGGCGGGTTTGCGCTCGCGCGGCAGAAGCAGATTTTCCCCAAAGGCTTGCTCGACATCTTCGAACACATCTTGTTCGAAGAAGCGCGGCACATCGTGTTCTTCATCAACTGGTGGCGCTACGAAGAAGCCCTCGCCGGCAACACGAGCGCGATCGCACGCACGGTTAGCGCGCTGAAGTATCACGTTCGAGCGGTGATGCACACGGCGCAAGGCGCGCAAGGCGCGGCCGTGGTTCCGGCGCCGCTCGACCTGACCGGCGGCGGCTCGCAAGCGATCCTCGAGGGCGTCTCGCCGAAAATGTTTCTCGAGATCGCGCTCGCCGAAGAGCGCGCGATGATGGCGCGGATCGACCCCCGCCTGCTGCGTCCGCGCATCGTGCCGTTCCTGGCAAGCGCCGCACTGCTCGGTCTGCGGATGCTTCCGCCGCGCGCGGAAACCCTCAAGCGGCCCTTGGCGGTTGCATCGTAGAGACGATGGAAAAAACGATCCTCCTTTGCCAGCCGCGCGGTTTCTGCGCGGGTGTGGAACGTGCGGTACAGATCATCGACGAGCTGGTGCGCCGCTCGGGCGAGACCGTGTACGTGCGCAAGGAAGTCGTGCACAACCGCGTCGTCGTGGATGAGTTCAAGCGCCGCGGCGTGATCTTCGTCGATGACGTCGAAGACGCGCCGAAGTCGTCGCTGCTGGTGTTCAGCGCCCACGGTATCGCCCCCGCGGTCCGCGAGCGCGCGGAGGCGCGCGATCAGCGCACGATCGACGCCGTGTGTCCGCTGGTCGTCAAAGTGCATCGCGAAGTCACCCGCTTCGTCGGCGAAGGCTATCACGTGCTGCTCATCGGTCACGCCGGTCACGAAGAAGTGGACGGCACGATGGGTCAAGCCGGCGGCCACGTGACGCTCATTCAAAATGAAGCCGAAGCCGAAGCGTATCAACCGACGGCCGGGCAACCGCTCGCGCTCGTCTCGCAAACCACGCTCGCCGTGAGCGAAGTGCAGCACGTGATCGACGTGCTGCAGCGCCGCTTTCCCGGCATCCATCTGCCGGCGAAGAGCGATATCTGCTATGCGACCGAAAACCGGCAAGCCGCGGTGCGCGCGATGGCGCCGGATTGCGACGCGATTCTGGTCATCGGTTCGAACAACAGCTCGAACTCGCGCAGCCTGCGCGACGCGGCCGGTGACGGCGGACGCCCGGCGTACCTGATCGACGACCCGGCCATGATCCAACCGGCGTGGCTCGCCGGCGTTACCACCCTCGGCGTCACCGCCGGCGCATCGACGCCCGAAACGCTGGTGGCCGACGTGATCGAACGCGTGCGGCAACTCGATCCGCACTTCGTGACCGTGCAACCGGTCGGAACGGGCGAGCCCGCGATGACGTTCCGCCCGCCTCGCGAACTCGCGGCGATCCTAGGCCCGCTCGAGTAACGCGGCCGCGGCCGCAAGTTTCAGCACGGTGTTCCAGTTGCGTGCCGTGCCGGATTGGCCGAGTTTGCGTTCGATGACGGCGTTGGTGAGTTTCGACGTTCCGATGCCGTCGGGATACACGAAGTAGGCCTGTTTTCCGTTTGCTTCGACCGTTTCGCGTCCGGTGACGGCGGCTTGCAGCGCGGCGACGTCTTTGGCGGCGACGGCCGACTTGAAATACATCACGACGAGATGACTCGGATCGTTGCGGGCGGCGTCGGGATACGGATTGTTCGCGACGATCGCGTCCCACTCGCGCGCGGTGCGCACGTAAAACGTCGCCGGCACGCCCAGCTTCTTTGCGACGGCAGCCTCGAGCTTGGTCTCGAGCGCAGCGCCGGCGGGTTCGTTTGTGCCGAAGACCACGTTGCCGCTGTTTAGCAGCGACTTCACGCCGGTGAAGCGGAGGGCGGTGAGCAGCTTGCAGAGTTCGGGCATCGCAACCTTACCGGTGCCGCCGACGTTGACCGCGCGCAGGAGCGCGATGATGGGCGTCACGCGAGACGCGCTGCGGCGGCGAGCGTTTCTTCGAGCATGTTGCGCTGAAAGGTTACCATGTCGGCGACGTGCGGGAAGCGGGCGTCGGCGCGCGTTTCGGTGAGCCGGTAGCGCGCGCCGTCGGCGGCGAGCATACGCAGCCGCACGAGCACGGTCAGCGCTTCCGTAACGACGGCATCGGGATCGCTGCGCAATTCGGGATCCGCGAAGACGTTGGGCGGCAGCGCCGCGAGTTGCGCGCACACGTTCGCCAGCGCGTCCTCCGCGGTGAACGGCCGGTCGATGCTGCACAGAAACGTCGCAAGCAGTGCGCTCGTCGTCACGGCGCGCGCGGCGGCAAGCGACGTGCCGAGGTCGTCGCGATTCGCCGGCGGAACGACGCGGTAGAGCATCGAGAGGCGGCGGCCGCGGAACGGATCGTAGGCAATCGCGCAGAGCCACGGCTCGGCGACCGGCAGGACGGCTTCGGTGAGGCCGTTGCGCATCGGGCGCATGCGGCCGTCGTGGCTGAAGTCCCCCTCGGGAGTCACATAAAACGTCGCGCCCTCGCGCACGCGCTCGACGACGAGCGCGATGTCGGCCGTCATCGTCGCGCGGAAATTTTCCAGCGCTTCACGGCGGTACGGCTGTTTGAGGTTCGCCAGCTTCACCGTTTCTTGCGCGCGCGCGAAGTATGCCGGTGTCCAGAGATCGGCTAAGCGCCGCCCGCTCAAATCGAGCTTGGCGAGAACGTCGTCGGGGAGAATCGATTCGAGCGGCAGGTCGCCGTGCTTCGCGCGCACTTCTTCGGCGAGGCTGATCAGCGCGCGCGAGTGCAGGTGGTTTTCGATCGGCAGCAGCCCGCAGCGCAGCCAGAGTCCGGTCGGATTGAGCCGGCGTGTCAACGGTGCGGTCCACGGTAAGCGCGCGGCGAAGAAACCGGTCTCGAACGTGCGGCGTGAATTGACGGCGATGATCGGGATGTGCGGATGCTTCAAGAACGTCCGCGCGAACACGATCTCGCCTTCGTCGACGTGCTGGTGGTTGGTGATCAGGACCGTCGGTCCGCGCGGCGCGGGCAGTGCACCCCACTGGCGAATCCGGATCTTCGACGGCAGATAGATGCGGCGCGCGGCGCTGGCCGCAAACTGCATCAGCGGATTCGTTTTCACGCCGGTTTCTTGCCGTTTGCGTTGCGGACGGCGAGCACGGTGAGCGATCCGAGCAAGAAGCTCGCGCTGGCGGTTGCAAACAGCCAGCGGTAGCCGTCGCTCGGCGTCGCGCCGTGGGCGATGATCACGGCGCCGAGCGCCGGCGCGATCACGACCGGTGCGTTCGAGAGCGTGCTCCAAATGCCGAGGTCACGCGCAACGTCCCCGAGTTCCGGCACGGCGTCGAGCGCGAGCGCCCAGCCGACGGAGAACACGCCGCCGTAACCGAGACCGAACATCGCCGCGAAGATGAAGATGACGCGCGGATCGGGGAAGAGCGCGAAGCCGAGCGCCGCGAGCGTCATCGGCAAGCCGGAGAGGCATACGAGGAGCCGGCGATCGATCCGATCGGCGTACACGCCGGCCGCGACACTCGATGCGACGGCGCCGACCAGCGCCGCACCGGCAACGAGGCCGGTATTGAGCGACGCGTTGTAAATGCCGAGCACGTCGTGAAAGAAAAACAGCACGTAGGTATTCAGAAGCGTCATCCCCAGCACGACCCACGCGCGGCCGATGAGGGTGACGAAGAAATCCCACCGGTCGCGCACCTGCGCGCCCGAACGCACCGTTGCGACGAACGGGGGCGAAGCGGGGACGAAGAAGAGCGTGGCGGCACTCAGGGCGACGCCGGCTGCGTCGGCGAGCAACGCCTGGCGTGCGGGCAGCAGTGCCGCGAGCGCGAGGCCGACGATCGTACCGACGAGCGTCAGGCCGCCGCGGAAGCTGGCTGCCGTGCCCCAAAACGGGCGCGGAACGATCTCCGGCAGCAGCACTTGGTACACGGTCGATCCGCTCATTAGCGCGACGGTGGCGACGACGACGGCTCCGGTGAGTTCGAACACCGTCGAGACCTGCGCCATTACGAGCAGCGCGACCGTATCGATGGCTAAGATGACGGCGGTCTGCACGCGCCGGTCGCCGCCCTTGCGCCGGGAACGATCGGAGAGCGCACCGGCGAATGGTGGGACGATCGCCGTCGCGATGGCGGCGATCGTCGATAGGACCGCCAGCACGTTGAGGTGGTTCGCAGGTGCGAGAACGAGCAGGAGGGCCGGGACCAAGATCGTCATCAACGCGGCGTCTTGAAAGTGCACCCCGACCCATAACGCGTTGATCGCAAGGTGATCGCGGTTGCGAAAGCGCTCCGTACTCGTACTCTCCATCGACCGGTACCGCTTCGCGCAAGCGGCGAGCGGGCCCGCCTGGCGCTATGAGGAAGGCGGGCGGCGTGGGATTCGCAAGGTCGCTGCGCCGGGCCGCTGCGCTGACGGTTGAGCTCGCGGCGCTCGCGGCGCTCGGGTATACGGCCGCGGCAATAGCAGCGTCGGCGCATTTCGGCCGGCGCGAACGCGAGCGAGCCGAGGCGGCGCCGCCGGTCACGCTGCTGGTGCCGCTGCGCGGCGCAGAACCGCTGCTCGAAGAAAACTTGCGCGCCTTTGCCGAGCAAGACTATCCCGAGCTGCAATTGGTGCTCGGCGTCGCGCGCGCCGACGATCCGGCGCTGCCGATCGCGCGCCGCGTCGCCGCCGCCCTGCCGGAGCGCCGCATCGACATCGATATCGGTGAAGATGCGAGCGCGCGCAATCCCAAACTCGCCAACGTGCTCTCGATGATGCGCCTCGTGCGCAACACCACGCTCATTCTTGCCGACAGCGATACGCGCGTCGATGCGGATTACGTGCGCGCGGTGACGGCGCCGCTGCAGTCGCCGGAGATCGGCGCGGTGACGTGCCTCTTTGCCGGCGTGCCCGACGAAACGTTCGCCTCGCAGCTCGGCGCGATGTTCATGAACGAACAGTTCATTCCGTCAGCGCTGGTCGACCGGCTGTTTGGCCCGTTGCGTCACTGCTTCGGTCCGACCAACGCTTTTCGCGCCGCGGTGCTGCAATCGATCGGCGGGTTCGAAGCGCTCGCGCCGCATCTCGCAGACGATTTCATGCTCGGCCATTTCATCGCGCAGCGGGGCCTACGCGTCGTCATTTCCAAGTACGTGATCCGCACGATGGTCTCCGATTCGACGCTGCCGATATTGTGGGAACACGAATTGCGCTGGCACCGTACGATTCGCGGCCTGCAGCCGCTCGGTTACGCCGGTATGTTCCTTACGTTTCCGGTGCCGCTGGCGCTGCTCGGATTCATCCTGGCGCGGCGCCGCGTTCCAGCCGGTACGTTGCTCGCGACGGCCATCCTCGCGCGCGTCGCATTGCAGCGCGTCGCCGCACGAGCACTCGGCGTGCCACCCGCGCCGCTCTGGATGATCCCCGCGCGCGATTGCTTCGGCCTCGCGGTCTGGGCACGGGCCCTCACCGGCCACAACGTACGCTGGCGCGGCGCACCGCTGCAAATGGCCGCCGGAGATTTCCTCGAAGAGCGCCCATGATGAACCGACGTACCGCAGTCGCGCTCGGGAGCGCGTTCCTTGCCGCACCGGCGGCAGCAGCCGCACAAAGTCTCGCGCAAATGACGCTGGGCGCGGTACCGGAGGAGTCCGTGACGCCCGCGCTTTGGGCGCAGCAAAGCGGGATCTTTCGCCGCGCCGGGCTCGACGTCGACGTGCAGACGGCGAGCAACGGTACGGCGATTGCGGCCGGCGTTGCGGGCGGCACGTATGCCGTCGGCAAATCATCGCTGGTCTCCGTGATCACGGCGCACGCCAAGGGTTTGCCGTTCGTGTTCGTTGCCGGCGGCAGTTTGTACGACACGAAGTTTCCGTACTCGGTGTTGGCTGCCAAGGCCGACTCGCCGCTCAAGAACGCGGCCGATCTCAACGGAAAGACGCTCGCCGTTCCGGCGCTCAACGATCTCACGACGATGGCGACCAAAGCGTGGGTCGATGCCCACGGCGGTGACTCGGCGACGTTGAAGCTCGTCGAATATCCGTTCGCGCAAATCCCCGACGCGCTTGCGGCCGGCCGCGTCGATGCCGGATTCATCGCCGATCCGATCTTGCAGCAGGCCCTCGACGCAAAAAAAGTGCGCATCTTCGCACACGCGTTCGACGCGGTCGCGCTGCAGTTCATGGTGACGGGCTGGTTCGTTACCGCCGACTATGCCGCTAAGAATCAAGCCGTGCTGGAAAAGTTCGCGCGCGCTATGCGCGAAGCGGCGAGCTACGTTGTCGCGCATCCCGCGGATGCGGTCAGCGTGCTCGCGAAGTTCAGCAAAGTCGATCCCGACGTGATCGCCAAGACGCATCGTATCGGCTACGCGCCGCTCGAAACGAAATACATTCAACCGGTGATCGATATCTGCGCCAAATACAAGGTGATTCCGGCGGCGTTCGATGCCAAGGACCTCATCGCGCCGGGATTGCGCGTCGGATGAAGCGGCGGAGCGCACTCGCAGCGGTCGGCGCGAGCGCCCTAGCGTGGGGCGCCGTTAGGCGCGGGGCGGTGGCCAAATCGACGCTGCGCGTGGCGTACATCCCGATCGAGAACTGCGCGCAGGTCTTTTACGCGAAAGAGCAGGGCTTCTTCGAGAGCGCCGGACTCGACGTGCAGTTGCAGCCGATTCCGTACGGTTCGGCGATCGCGTCGGCCATCGCGGCGAATTCCATCGACGTCGGTTTTGCCGCAACGGTAACGGTCGCAACCGCACACAGCCGCGGCCTGCCGTTCGTCTTTATCGCACCGGCAAACGAATTCTCGGCGCGCGCGCAGCCGACGACCGGCATCGTCGTGAATGCGACCTCGACCATCCGTTCCGCGCGCGATCTGAACGGAAAAATCTTCGGCACGGCGGGCTTGGGGTCGCTCTCGGAATTCGCACCGCGTGCGTGGATCGATGCGAACGGCGGCGATGCTTCGACGGTGAAGTTCGTCGAACTGCCGTTCTCCGCGTTGCCGGAAGCGCTGGCGTCGGGCCGTGTCGATGCGGCCTTTATCGCCGACCCGTTCTTTTCCAAGGCGAAAGAAACGGGCCGGGTACTGGGCATCGGACTCGACGCGGTCGCCAAAGAATTTATCGTTGCGGGGTGGATCGCGACGCCTGCGTGGGCGGCTGCCAATGCATCCGACGTTGCGGGCTTCGCGGGTGCGATCGCCCGCGCCACGGCCTGGGCGACCGCGAACCCGCTCAAGGCGGCCGACACGCTCGTGCGCTACCTGAAAGTCGACCCCGCAACGGTGGCCGCAACGCCGCGCTCGATCTTTGCCGAGAAACTCACGCCGGCACTCTTACAGCCCGGCATCGACAACGCTTCACGCTACGGAAAATTCGCACACATTCCGGCGCAAGATCTCGTCTACGTCGCGGGACGCTAAGCGCGCTTCAGCCGTTTCCGGCGTCGATCAAGGCGATCAGCGAGCGCTGCGAGGGCTCGGTGCGCTTCGGCAGACGGCGCACGCGGCGATACGTCGCGATCGCTCCGGCGATGTCGTCGCCCCCGAGAGTGAGCGCGTGATGTTCGGCGATCGCTGCCGCATAGGCATAACCGCGAATCGCGCGCTCGAGATCGCCGTCGCTCAGCCAATGCCGATGACGGCTACGATCGCGGTGAGCCATCGCGGTTGCGAACGCTTGCAGGCGCGCCGGATCGATGCCGGTTTCCGGCGCCCGGTTGGTGAGCGATTGCGAGCTCATACTTCCCATATACCCCGCTTTCGGGCGCCCCATCGCGCCGAAGATAGGTCCCTCAGGTAACGCGAAGAAGGGTCGATTAGTCGCTCACTCGAGGGTTTTCTCATGTTTGCCAAGCTCAATCACGTCGCGCTCATCTCCGATAATTACGGCGCGCAATCGATCTTCTACAAAGCGCTGTTCGATCTGAAAACCGCGTCGAGCGCGAAGTTTGAATCGACGGCGATCGCGATCGGCGACGGCTACGTGGGCATGAACATCATCCCGCGCTTTCCCGGCCGCCAGGGTGGTTTCGACCACTTCGGCGTTCAGGTCGACGACGTCGATGTGGTACGCGAGCGCGTCGCCAAGAGCCATCCGCAGATCGAGATCATCCAGCGCCCGAGCAACCGGCCGTTTGCTGCGTTCGGCATGTACGATCCCGCCGGCAACTACTTCGACCTCTCGGCGAAGGGCCTCAAAAACCGCGATGGCGTCTACGAAAAGCCGGCCTGGGAACAAGATCGCGTCTTCACCCACTTTGCGGTGCGCGCGCTCGAACCGGAACGGCTTGCCACGTTCTATCGCGAGATCTTCGAACTGGACATCGCGCAAGACGGCACGACGTACCGGCTCTCGGACGGTCGCATCACGTTCGTGATCATCCCGTGGCGCATCTCCGATTTCTACGGTTCGGGCATCGAGAAGCCGGCCTTGGACCATCTGGGTTTTCAAGTCGAAAGCCTGGCCGCGTTCAAGGCCGATCTCGAGGAGATGACCACGCGCAACCCGTCGATGATCCCGAAGGCGCTCGGTTCGGGCGATGAGGGCAAAGTGCGGCTCGCGCTCTTCGAACGCACCAAACTCGGCGATCTCTACATGTCCGACCTCGACGGCGTGCTGCTTGCCGTCAGCGAACGGAAGGCCGCATGAACGCTGCGCGCATCGCCGCTGCCGCGTTGCTCGTCGCACCGCTGCTGCTGATGGCGCCGGGAACGCGCGCGGCGGCGCAAACGGGGGAACAGATCGTCGTTGCAACGCCGCCGAACGATTCGTCGGGCGAAGTCTTCTACGCGGCCGACATGGGTTTTTTCGCGAAGGCCGGCCTCAACGTGAAGGTCATGCCGATGAACAATGCCGGCGCGGTTGCACCAGCAGTCGTTTCGGGCGCCGTGACGATCGGTGGCTTGACGGTTCCGTCGGTGGCCATCGCGCGCGAGAAGGGCGTCCCGATCACGATCATCGCTCCCGGTTCGATCTATTCGAGCGCCGCGCCGACGTCCGGCATCATCGTGCTCAAGAATTCACCCCTGCGCAAAGCAGCCGACCTCAACGGGAAGACCTTGGCCACGCGCGATCTCTCGAACATGAGCTTCTACGGCGCCAACGCGTGGATCGATAAGAACGGCGGCGATTCGAAGTCGGTGAAGTGGATCGAGATCTCCGATACGGCCGACATCGCGGCGATGCAGCAGGGCCGCGTCGATGCCGCCTCGGTCAGCGAGCCCGCACTCGATGACGCACTTCACGGTGAGGGCCGCATGTTGGGCCCCGTGTACGATGCGATCGGCGACAAATTTCTCATCGCGGCGTTCTTCACCACCGACGACTACGCCAAAGCGCACCCCGACGTGATGCGCAAGTTCGCCGAGGCGATCGTTGCGGCCGGCAAGTGGGCAAACAAGAATCAGGCTGCGAGCGCCAAGATTCTCGAGAAGTATGCGGGCGTGCCAATCCCCGCCGGTTACACGCGCGTCACCTACGCCGAGCGGCTGCGCGCCGCCGATGCGCAACCGGTGCTCGACATGCTGGCGCACTACGGGGTGCTCAAGCCCAATCCGCGCGCCGCCGACCTGTTCTCGCCGACCGTCTACGCGCCGTAGTGCGGCTGGGCCAGAAAACCGTGCATGGCGTGCCAGAATAGCTGACGATTGATGCCCCACACCACGGAGTGCGCCATTCCCGGCAGCACCGCGAACGCGCGGTCCCCGTTCGGCAGTTTTTGGTAGAACGCAACGAGATCTTCCATCGTCGCGATGCCGTCGTACTCGCCGCGCAGCATGAGCACCGGCACGGTCAGCTTGGCCGGCTCGACGATCGGTAAGTTCGCGACCATGTCGAGATAGGTTCCGGTCGGCACTTCTTGACCGTACTGCAGCTCGGCCTTGCCGATTGCCACGGGCACGCGCGGATCGGCGGTACCGGTCTTGTCGCGCGTGAAGATGCTGTCGATCATCGCCTGCGTGCGCGGCCGCCGGTTATGCGATTTGTAGAAATCGAGATCCTTGGCGCGGGTCGCGAGCGTCGGCGAACCGGCTCCGGTGTAGGTATAAGCGGCGAGCACGATGCGGCCGGTGCGTTCGGGATACCGCGATGCGAAGAGCGCCGTGCGCAGCGCACCCGACGATTCACCGAAGAGGTGATACGTCGTGACACCGGTTTCGTGCGCGATGACGTCGGCCGTTGCTTTGAGATCGTCCGAGCCGCTCGAGATGTCGGATGTTGCCGCGGTCCGCGACGAACGTCCGTAGTTCTCGAAATCCACCGCCCACACGTCGTAACCGAGCCGGGCGAAGACGTCCAGCACCGAGTATTCACCGGCGCCCGGAACGGAGAGATCGTAGGTCGCTTGGGCCGCGACGGACGAGCCGTGGGCGAGCAGCAAGACCGGCCGCGGCTTCTCGCCGGCGCGCGGCGCGCCCAGACGCTTGCGGTACACGGCCAGTTGCACGGCGCCTTTGGCGGCGGTGTAGTCCTTGCTCCACACCGTGGGCGGTCCGGACGCGCCGCTTTGCGCGAGGGCGGCGGCGGGCGCCAGCAGAGCGGCGCCCGCGAGTACCGCCGCGCGGGAGATGCGATGATCAGACAACGAAATTCCCCTTTAGGATCGATTGAGAAGTATCTGGAGATCCGCATGCGAGATGCGGTCGGATGCGAAGTCGTAGGTTCCGTGGTCGCGCACTTCAAGTGCGGCGCGCCGGAACGCCGCCAGCAGGTGCGCCGCCGGCGCCGAACCGAGGCTGATGCGTTTTACTCCCAAATTCGCGAGCGTAGCAACGCCGGGCGACGTGCCGCCCGCGAGGACGTTCAGCGGTCCGGGAATCGCCGCCGCGAGCCGCCCGATCAGCCCCTCCTCGGCAATGAACGGCACGAAGATGCAGTCGGCGCCGGCGTCAAGATACGCTTTTGCGCGCGCGATCGTTTCCGTGAAGCTCGCCTCGTCGCTGCCGCTCAGATGGTAGACGTCGGTGCGGGCGTTGATGACGAAGGGCACGCCGAGCTCGTCGCCCGCGCTGCGGATCGCCGCGATGCGCGCGGCCTGCGCCTCGAGCGGCAAGAGCGGCGCGTCGCCGCCGACGCTGTCTTCAAAGTTCATACCGGCCGCGCCGGCGGCAATTGCACCGCGCGCCGTTGCCGCGGCGTCCTCGACCGTCGGGCCGTAACCACCCTCGAGATCGGCCGTCACCGGCACTCCGACGGCGCCGGCGATGACCGCAACGTGAGCGAGCATCTTTTCGCGCGAGATCGCTTGCCCGTCCGGAAAACCGTCGACGTAGGCGATTCCGGCGCTGGTCGTCGCGATGGCCGGAAAGTCGAGCGACTCGACGATGCGCGCGCTCGCGCCATCCCACACGTTGACGAAGACAAGCGGTTGCGGCTGGTGGTGGAGCTTGCGCAGCACCTGCGCTTTATCGTGCAGGTTCACGCCGACCGCGCTTGCCACGGCCGATAGGCACGCCGTTCGACCACGAACGAGCGGAACGCCGTTGCGTTAGCGGCATCGAATTGGTCGCGCACCCACGATAACCCGACGGTGCGTTTGCGGCTATCGCGCACGCGAACGGCTGCGGCGCGGCCGCGATTGGCCTGAACGCTTTCCGGCAGCAGCGCGATGCCCAAGCCCAAACTCACCAGGCCCAGCAACGTCGGAATATCACCCGCTTCGTAGACGACGTTCGGGGAGAAGCCGGCGTGCTGGGCCAATTCATCGACTTCATCGCGCAAGCGTTCGCCGGCCTTGAACGAGAGCATCGGTTCGCCCGCGAGTTCGCGCAGGTCGACGAGGCGGCGCCGCGCGAGCGGATGCGCGGGCGGCAAAAACGCCAGCAATTCTTCGTCCCACAGCGGCTCCCACGCCAGCGCCGCATCGGCGAACTTGTGGCAAGCGATGCATGCATCGAGATCGCCGGCCAGTAGCGCAACGTGCAAGCGTTCGCGCGGCGCTTGCACGAAGCGAAAGTGTGCGCCGGCATTGTTGCGCTTGAACGCGGTGACGAGTTCGGGAACGAAGTGCATGCCGAGCGACGGGACGAAACCCAACCGCACCGGCTGCGGCGCCGAGCCGCGCAGCTCGCTGATTTCCCGCGTCGCATACTCGAGTTCGGCCAGCGCTCGCTCCGCATGTGCGAGCAGCACGCGCCCGCAGGCGTTCAAGCGCACGCGCCGGCCGACGCGATCGAACAGTGCGCCGTAGCGTTTCTCGAGACGCGCGATGCTACGGCTCAGCGTCGATTCATCGATTCCAAGTTCGGCGGCAGCCAAGCCCATGTGCTCGTACCGCGCGGTCGTCGTGAAGTACCGGAGACCTCGAGTTTCCATGCTGCCCTCCGTATCCCGAAACGATGGTCAAAAGACATTGGAATCCTGTACATTGCGGCATTGATCGAGCGATTCCCGCGGGCGTACCGTCGGTGCATGAGTGAACTCTACGTCGGCAAGGTCACCGATTTTGCCGATATCGACCACCGCACCGTCCGCCAAGGCGAACTCGAAATCGGCGTGCTGCATCGCCACGGCACGTTTTACGCCTACAACAATTTCTGCATCCATCAGGGCGGCCCGGCGTGCGAGGGCATCATGATGGGCCGGGTGATCGACGTCCTCGCTCCCGATAAGACGTCGCTCGGACTACGGTTTTCCGACACGGAGATCAACTTCGTTTGTCCCTGGCACGGTGTCGAGTACGACATCGCCACCGGCCAATGCATCGCCGACCGTCGCAAGCGCTTGCGTAAATTCGACGTCGTTACCAAAGGAGACAGCGTTTATGTTATCGTCTGACATCGTCGATCGCGACATGGCCATTCTGGCCTGCATCGAACGCCTCAACGCCGGCGACCCGGCCGATATCTGCGATGCGAGCCTGCAGCAGTTGATCGCCGCCGCAGTGCGCGTCTACTCGAACAAGGTCGAACGCTTCGGCGGTTTTCCGGCCGTCTCGGGCGGCTCCATCACCGCGACCGACGCGATGATCGCGACCACCGCCCTGCTCAAAGCCGTCAACGTGCAAGTGTTCGAACTTGGCTGTTGGCAGAACTGGGCCGGCTAGGAGTTCTGCGATGATTACGCTACCCACCAGTGACTTCCAGGGCATGACCGTAGCGGAGTTCGACACGACGACGCTGCTCGACCACGCCGCCCAGCAAGCGCGTCAGCGCCAATACGAGAAGCTGTTCATCGTCGATGTCGATTGCCATCATTACGAATCGGCCGCCATGAACGACATCATCACGTTTATCGAAGAACCGGTGATGAAGCAGATGGCGCAGTCGGCTGCCGGCGGCGGCGCTCGCACGTCGGGCGTGCTGCCGCAATCGATCGGCTATCAGGACCAGAGCGGCCGCGTGACGCGCTATCCGCTGCGGCCGCATGAAAAGACGCCGAAGGACAAAGAGCGCGACGTGGTGCTGACGACGCGCTGGATGGATAGCATGGGCGTCGACATGGCGATGCTCTTTCCAACGCCCATGCTGCAGTTGAGTTTCCACCCGCTCGTCGAAATGCAAGTCGCGCTTGCCCGGGCCTACAACCGCTGGCTCGTCGAACGCGTGCTGGCCGTCGAGCCGCGCATCCGCACGCTGCTCTACTTGCCGTTGCACGACGCCGATGCGTCCTACAAGATGATCGAGGAGTTCGGCGATAAGCCGGGCGTCTCGGGTTTCGTGGTCGTTGCGACCCACGACGTGCCGGTTCACTCGAACGCGTTGATGAAAGTCTACGCCGCGATGGAAGAGCGGAACCTGCCGATCGCGTTTCACGCGCACTTCAACTGGCGCGATAGCATGTTCAAGCAGTTCAACCGCTTCATCTCGACGCATGCGCTGGGCTTCACGTTTTACAACATGGTCCACCTGACCAACTGGGTGATCAACGGCATCCCCGAGCGCTTCCCCAAGCTCAAGACGATTTGGATGGAGTCGGGGTTGGCGTGGATTCCGTTCATGATGCAGCGGCTCGACAACGAGTACCTGATGCGCAGCAACGAGTGCCCGCTGCTCACGAAGAAGCCCAGCGATTACATGCGTGACTTCTTCTACTCTTCGCAGCCGATGGAAGTCGGCGACGACCTCGAGGCGCTCAAGAACACGTTCCGCATGATCAACGCGGATACGCAGCTCTTGTATTCCTCGGACTACCCGCACTGGGACTTCGATTTGCCGAGCACGATCTACGATCTGCCGTTCCTGAGCGACCAGTCGCGCAAGAACATCCTCGGCGAGAACGCTGCCCGCGTGTTCAACCTTGAGATTCCAAAGACCAAGCTGGCGCAGATTCCGGCGGCGGCGCATGGCTGAACCGCGCGCCATCGTCAAGCCGTTGCGCAAACTCGCCGCGCTTGGAGGCGGCGCTGCGCTCGCGCTTGCGCTGATCGCGACCGGCCGCCTCCCGGTTGTGGCGCAAACCGCGCCGGATGCGGTCGTCACCGTCGGCATCACCAACAGCACGACCGACGTACCAATCTTGCTGGCCGCAAAGCTCGGGTACTTCAAAGAAGTCGGCATCGACGCAAAGCTCTTGCCGTTCGATGCCGCCGCGAAGATGATGGCGCCCGCGGGCGCGGGGCAACTCGACGTCGCGGCCGGCGCACCATCGGCCGCGCTGTATAACGCGCTTGCGACGAAGGTCAACGTGAAGATCGTTGCCGACAAAGGATCGTCGGCGCCGGGATACGGCTTCCAGCCGATTCTCGTGCGCAAGGCGCTGGTGACGAGCGGTGCGTACAAGTCGCCGAAGGACCTCAAGGGAATGCGGGTTGCGGAAGGCGCGCAAGGCACCGCAGCGGCAGTGTTCGTGGCCAAGTTTCTCAAGCTGGGCGGGCTGTCGTACAACGACGTCAAGCACGTCTACCTCGGCTTTCCGCTGATGATCGCAGCGCTCGACAACGGCGCGATCGACGCGGCGGCGTTACCCGAGCCGAATGCGACGATCGCCGAACGTGCCGGCTATGCCGTGCGCATCATGGGCAACGATCAAATCTATCCCAACCAGCAGCTGACCGTGCTGATGTACGGCGGTCCGTTTATCGCGAGCCGGCGCGACGTGGCGCAGAAGTTCATGCTGGCGTATCTCAAGGGCGTGCGCTTTTACAACGACGCCTTGGTAGGCGGTCACCTGCGGGGCCGCACCGCGAACGACGTGATCGCCGTGCTCACCGAAGTCACCGGCACGAAAGACCCCAGCGTCTTTCGGGACATGACGGCGAGTGCCAACGACCCGAACGGCCACGTGAGCGTCGCGAGCCTGAAAGAAGACTTCGCGTTCTTACGCGATCAGGGTTTGCTGACCGACCCCAACGTCAGCGTTGACGACGCGGTCGACACGTCGTTCGCCGAGAACGCGGTGAAGACGATGGGCGTCTACCGTCCGCACAAATAAAAAAAGAGCCCGATGGTAAGTCGGGTCTTTGGTGCATCCGGGCCGGCGAGTTAGGTGCCGGCCGGCTTCGGGGCGGATCCGGAGTACGAAGCGGATCCGGGAACCACACTATTCGGATTGTTGTGGGCGGTCGATTTCCGTTTCATTTGCAGGCTGTTCAGCGTCGCTTTCGGCGAACCGGCTTTGCCCGGCAGTTTTCCCGAGCCGCTGTAGCCGTTTGAACCCGGTACGGCACTGTTCGGCTGATTGCTGCTGCTGCCGGTATGGTTCAGCGCCATGTTCTGTTTCTTGGTGATAGCCTTCTTCGAGGCCGTTTTGGTCGTTGCCGACCCCGAATATCCGGCCGAGCCCGGCACGGAACTGTTCGGTACCGTCCCGGCGGTTTGTGCGAAGCCGGTAGCGGTGGTGAATGCAAGAGCGGCGATCGCCGCGCCTACGCTAATGAAATGTTTCAAGCAAGATACCTCCGGCTCTCTGATCCCCCGCACCTCGGAATCCGAAACCTGCCAAGCGCCCGCTTACGGCGCGTGACCCGGCCGCATTCCCTGGACGTCTTGAAAACCGAGTTGCGGCGCGGCCGGATGCGGGTTTCCGGTCTCGCATATGTCGATCAGGTGTGCGACGTGGTCGCCTGCGTCGATGCGTTCGAGCACGCGCCCGAAAATGTAGTCGCAGCCTGCAAGAATCGGCGTACCGCCACCGGCGGCGCGCCATTCACAACGCTGGAATTTGAGCTCCGGCACAACGTCATCGGTAACGGCGCCGAAGAGTTGCGCGAGCCCGAGCTGGTCGCTGCGTAAGAAGTGCAGCGCCAGCCACTCGGCGCCTTGGGCGATGCCGTAGGTGTGGTTCTTCTTCGAAATACAGACGATCCAGCGGCTCGGTGCGATGCTGCACTGCGTGTGAAAGCCGACCAGGCACCCGCTCCGTTCGCGGCCGTCGAAGGCGGTCACGATGGCCATCGGTCCATCGAGCGATTCGCAGAGATGGGCAAGCGCATCAGAACTCATTACGTCACTCCTTGCCCGCGCTCGCGCGGCCGCATGCGCACGATCGGCCCGGAGGTACGCGTCGACGGATCTTCCGTTCGGCCGTGCGCGACGAGTTCGACGACGATGCGGCCGACTTCGGCAGCCGCCAACCAATCGGGCCCGGCCAGGTGCTCGGAATCGCGCGTCCGGACGGGTCCATCGACGACGAGTTCGAGCACGTCGACCGCATCCTCGGGAATCTCTTGGCGCAGCGCCCGCGTGAGCATGAGTTGGGCCGCGCCGGCGATCGAGACGAGGCTCGAGTTGCGGATCGGATGGTAGGCCGCGCCGCCGCCGATGCCGATGTAGCGTCCGCCTTCCGGCTGCGCACGGATCACCGGCACGAAGACGTGCGCGAATACATAGTGCGTGCGCACCATCTCGTCCATGACGATATCCCAAACGGCGGGCGTGGCATCGAGAAGACCGCCCTCCCACCATCCGCCAAGCGAGGGGATCAATACGTCGAGCCGGCCGACGTCGCGCGCGATGCGGTCGCGTATTGCTTGCGCGCCGCCGATCGTGCCGATATCACCGGTGATCGTGATGAGCCGATCGGAGCGCTGGCGATCGGCGGCGACGTCGTTCCGGAGACGCTCGAGACGCGCGGCGCTGCGTGATGGAACGACGATGCGGTGCCCGGCATCGAGCAATGCGCGAACGATGGCCTCACCGACGCCGCCGGCACCGCCGGCAACCAAAATATGCTTCATTCGTGCTCCCGGCAGCCGCATGCTTAGCAATTCGCTCGTGCAAAGTGTATCACCAAATCGCGAATGTTCGAGACGGTACGGTCGTTATTGACGGGTTCGTTTTTTGCGTTGCCGGCCGCTCTTGAAAAGCACAATGACGCCGCCGTGCTGCGCATGTCGATCGGCGACTTCCAGCGAGCAGTGTTACGGCATGATGCGCGAGGCGATACGCCTGGAATGGACGCCGAACCCATAAGCAAAGGTCGACCCCGGAACTCTTCCCAATCACCCTGGCAATGGCGTCGATTCTCATCGCGCGGGACTTGGTCAAGACCTACGCCGGCTTCACCGCACTCGATATCGCCGAGCTGGCCATCGGTGAGGGCACGATTCACGCCGTCATCGGACCCAACGGTGCGGGAAAGACGACGCTGTTCAACGTGCTCTCCGGCTTCGCGCCGGCCACGCGCGGGAGCGTGCAGTTGGCGGGCGAGGAGATCGCGCGCCTCGACCCGGCCTCGATCGCGCGGCGCGGCATGGTGCGCAGCTTTCAGATCAACTCGATCTTTCCCAGCATGACCGCGCTCGACAACGTGAAGATCGCGCTAGCCGCACTCACGCCGTTGCCGCGCCGGGCGTTGGCCGGACCGGCGGCGACCGCCGTGCTCGACGATCCGGCGCGCGAATTGCTCGCGAGCGTCGGGCTTGAGACCGAACGCGAGAGCGTTGCGGGAACGCTGCCCTACGGCGCAAAACGCTCGCTCGAGCTGGCCATCGCGCTCGCGCAAAATCCGCGGGTGCTGCTGCTCGACGAACCCACGGCGGGCATGGGTATGGAAGACATCGAGCGGACGATCGCGCTCATCCGCCGCGCCGCAGTGGGCCGTACGGTCGTGCTGGTGGAGCACAACCTACGCGTGGTGTCGGATCTGTGCGAGCGGATTACCGTGATGCAGCGCGGAGGGGTTCTCACCGAAGGCACCTACGATGAAGTGCGGGCGGACGAGCGCGTTATCGCAGCGTATTTGGGCGGCGGCAGCCGTGCTTGAACTGCGCGACGTTCACGCCTATTACGGTGAGAGCCACATCTTGCACGGCATGTCGCTGCGCGTCGAGCAAGGCGAGGTCGCGACGCTGGTCGGGCGCAACGGCGCTGGAAAAACCACGACGCTGCGCACGATCATGGGCATCGTTCCGGCGCGCAGCGGCACCATCGTCTATGGCGAGACGCCGATCGCCGGCCTGCGTTCGGATCGTATCGCGCGCTTGGGGATCGGTTACGTGCCCGAAGAGCGCGGCATTCTCTCCACGCTCACGGTGTTCGAGAACCTCACGCTGGCGCCGATCGTCGCCCCGGGCGGTTGGGAGCTGGAGCGAATTTTCGAGACGTTTCCGAACCTCAAAGAACGCGCGAAAGCGCCCGGCACCACGCTCTCGGGCGGCGAGCAGCAGATGCTCGCGATCGCGCGCGTCTTACGCACGGGCGCGCGACTCATCTTGCTCGACGAGCCCACTGAGGGTCTCGCGCCCGCGATCGTCGATCAGATCGGCGCGCTGATTCGCACGATGAAGGCCGACGGTGTAACGATCTTGCTGGTCGAGCAGAACGTTCGCTTTGCCACGTCGGTCGCGGATCGCCACCACATCGTCGCGCACGGCACGGTGGTACAAACCCTCGCCAACAGCGAGGTCATCGCCCGCGAGACCGAACTCTTAGATCTGCTCGGCGTTTAAGACGACCGCGGCCGCGCGCGGGCGAGGATTTCGCCGACGATGCCGCGGCGCGCGACGAGGATAACGATCGCAAAGAGCGTTCCCATGATGAGGTTCGTCTTGTTGCCGACGAGCGTTTTTGAGACGAAGTATTCGAGCGTCTCGAAGATCGTCGCGCCGACGATCGGCCCGAAGATCGTTCCCATGCCGCCGAGGATCGACATCATCACGATCTTGCCCGACGTATGCCAATCGACGCCGTCGAGCGACGCGAGCCGGTTCCCCGCAGCGAAGAGCACGCCCGCGAGACCCGCGAGCGTGCCGGAAAACACGAACGTCGCGAGCTTGAAGCGATTGACGTGGTAGCCGAGCGAGATGGCGCGCTGCTCGTTATCACGCGCGGCTTCGAGCGCAAAGCCGAACGGCGAGCGCACCACGCGAATCACCAGCAGCACGGCCAGCGTCGCGATCGCAAGAACCAGGTAATAGAAAAGACGGTCGTTGTTGAGGTCGATGCCGAACAGGCTGCCGCGGCCGGAGACTTGCAGTCCGTTTTCACCGCCGGTCCAATCGCTGAGCTGATAGGCGAAGAAATATTGCAGTTGCGCGAGCGCCAGCGTGATCATGGCGAAATAGATGCCGGCGGTGCGAATCGCAATGCCGCCGACGAGCAAGGCACACACGGCGGCATACGCGACGGCGACTGCAGCGGCTGCAACCAGCGGCACGTGCGCTTTTGCCATGAGAATCGTGACGACGTAGCCGGCTCCGCCCCAAAAGAGTGCGTGCCCGAATGAGAGCAACCCGGCAAAGCCGAGCAGCAGATCGAAGGCCACCGCAAAGATCGCGTACGCCGCGATGTCGATCGCCAGCACGGGGTACACGACGAACGGCAGCACGAGACCGCCCAAAAACAAGAGCGCACCGACGATCGTACCGCGCCGGCTGCCGATGAGCGCGCGGGTCACCGGCGCATCGGGCTCCCGAAGAGTCCGTTCGGCCGCACCAGCAGTACGACGACCATCACGATGAAGATCAGCGTGTCGTTGATCTGCGGATAAAACACCGCGCCGACCGTCTGCAGCAAGCCGAGCGCGAAGCCGGTGAGGATCGAACCGCCGATCGACCCGAGCCCGCCGATGACGACGATCGCGAACGTGTTGATGATGACCTTATCGCCCATCGCCGGCTCGACGTTTTGGTTAGGCGCCGCCAACACGCCGGCGAGCGCCGCGAGCGCCACGCCGCAGCCGAACACGATCGTGACCAGCCGCTGCGTGTCGATGCCGAGCGCGCGCACCAGCACCGGCGCTTCGGTGGCCGCGCGAATGCGCGCACCGATCGGCGTGCGCTCGAGTATGAGCCAGACCGCGACGGAGACGAGCGCCGCCGTCACGATCACGAAGAGCCTGTAGGTGGGGAACGGGCCGAAGCCGATATCGATGGCGCCGGCGAGTGCGTCGGGAATCGAGTACGGCGAGCCGAGCGCGCCCGCGACGAGCCGAAGCCCGTCTTCCAAGATCAACACCAGTGCGAACGTGAACAATAAGTTGTAGAGCGGATCGATGCCGTAGAGCCGCCGCAGGAACACGATCTCGATGAGCGCGCCGAACAACCCGACGAGCACCGGCGCGACGACGAGCGCGGCAAAGAACGGCAAGTGCACGAGCGTCGCGCCGTAATACGCGACAAACGCCCCGAGCATGAACATCGCACCGTGCGCGAAGTTTACCACGCGCAGCAGTCCGAAGATCACGCTCAGTCCGAGCGCGAGCAGCGCAAAATACGCTCCGTTGACGAGCCCGTTGAACGCCTGGCTAAGGAAGTAGGAGAGGTTCAGACTCCTACCAGTCCTTCTTGCACTCCGTTTGCGTGGCGGGCCGGAAGGCTTGCGCGGCGGTCATCGTTTGCAGAATCTTGAACCACGCATGCGGTTCTTTCACGTCTTCCTTCGGTAGCACTTGCACGACGTACATGTCGTGCAGCACGCGGTGGTCGCTGGCGCGAAATTCGCCGTTGTGCGCGTAGAAGTCGTTGAACTTGCGCCCGTCGAGATACCCGACGACTTTGTCGGCGTCGGTCGAGTTGACGGCTTTTACCGCAGCCAGCCACTGCATCGTGGCCGAATAGTCGGCGGCTTGCACGTCGGTCGGACGCAGACCGTTCATCCGTTTGGCGTAGCGATCGGCCCAAGCGCGTGCCGTCTTATCTTCATTCCAATACCACGATGTCGTGATGCGCGAATCCGCGAACACGTCGGGCAACGCATCGACGTCGGAGAGAAACAGCAGCCCCACCGCGATCTTCATCGATTTGTCGACCGCAAATTGCTTGGCTTGTTTCATCGAGTTGACCGTATCGGCGCCGGCATTAAAGAGTCCCAGCACCTGAGCCCCCGAGGCCTTTGCCGCGAGCAGATAGGTCGAGAAGTCGGTGGTGGCCGGGAACGGATACATGTCCGTTTTGACGATCTTGCCGCCGAACGGTGCGATCGCTTCACCGAAGTCGTTGGCCATCGACTTGCCGAACGCGTAGTTGGCTGCGATCGCGTACCACGTCTTGCCGGTCGGCCCTTTGGCGATATACGCGCCGGTCGAGTGCGCGAGCGCGTAGGTGTCGTACGCATAATGATAGGTGTACTTGCTGCACGCAACGCCGGTGAGGTCCGAGGAGCCACCGCCCGTCACGATGGCAAGTTTTTTCTTTTCTTTCGCGACCGCGGAGACGGCGAGCGCTGCGCCCGAGTTCGTGAGGTCGAGCGCGAGATCGGAGCCGGAGTCGAACGCTTCACGCGCTTTCGTCGCCGCGTCGGCCGCATTGTTGCGGTGATCGAGTGCGGTGACGGTGATCGTACGGCCGAGCACTTTGCCGCCGAAATCTTCGATCGCCATCTTGGTCGCTTCGAGCGCACCGTTGCCGCTGAGCGATGCGTACGCGCCGGACATGTCGGTGATCAGCGCGATCTTCACGGGACTTTCGTCCGCCGCACGGCCGGGGCCGGCTTGGAGGACGAGAAACGCCGCGGCAATGAACGACGCGGTAACACGATTTCTCATGCGAGGGATCCTTCGGAGACACGTTGGTTGCCCGCCTAGCGGGGGCGTGTGCAGCGCGGTTCCCCAGGGCGCCTGATGTCCCTGTCGCGAAAACCGCTCGATGCTGCTACGTTTCCTCGCACTGACGTCCGCGCTCGTTACGGCGGCGACCGGCGTCAGCGTGCATCGCACCGACGTGCCCACCGGCGCGGGTGACGCGATCTTTGCCGTCGGCCAAACCGGCGCACTCGCGCCCGTTGCCGTCCGGCTGCACGGCACGTTTCGCGCAGCGCCTCCGGGACCGGACGGTCAGGACGACCGGCTTCGCATGGACGCACTCGCGGCGATCGCGACGCACGGCAATCGCGTACACGTGATTTTCGGCAATCGCGTCGTGGCGACGTTGCGGGCGACGGTTGCGGACGGCGTCGCAACGATCGCCGTGCCGCCGGCGCTCCGGCTCGGCGGCTTCGTGACGGCGCTGGCGTCGCCCACGCTCGGCGCGCGCGCGAGTAGCGCCCGGCGCGCCGCCGCGCCGGCCGAACGATCCGGCGCGTTGGCCGTGGCCGCTGCGCGCCTCGGCACGACGCCCGCGCGCCTCGAGGTGCGCAATCTCGCCGCCATCGATCTCGGCCGCGGCATCGCCGTGGTGGGAACCCTGAACCTGCGCGGCCGAGCGAAACCGCGCGTCGATCACCGCCTGTGGTTCATCGCCGAGCAGATGCTGGGTCGCTGGACGCTGACGCTCGCCAACGTGCAGACGATTACGGTGAGCGAACCGCTGCTGGAAGAGCCGTCCGAATACCTCATCGACGCGCTCGACCTCGGCGGCGGCTCGGTCGGCGTGGTAACGCGCATCATCGGCTACGACGCCGAATCGTATGCGATCTATACGCGCCGCGGCGCCGCGTGGAAATCCGTTTACACCGGCGGCGGCGGCGCGAACTGAAAGGTGCCGCTCAATGCGGCGTGTAGAGCATATCCGCCGCCGGAAAACTTGGGAACGAGCGAAACTTCGCCGCAACGTCGATGACGATCTGGTGCGTCGCCGGCACCATGCGGTCGGCATATTGCGAGCGCGACATCGTTGCCACGAGGGCCGGATCGATCTTTGCGTACTTCTGTAAGATCGCCGCGCTGGCCGCCTGATTCTTGTTGGCCCACGCGGCGGTGTCGCGCATCGCCGCGATGAAGCGGGCGACCGTGTCGGCGTGATCCTTCGCCCACTGCGCGTTCGCAACCCAATCGCCGAACGCGAACTCGGGCGCGATTGCGGCGAACGGCGTCGCGGCGAGGACGCGTTCGGTTTTCTTCGCCTGGGTCAGGAACGGTTCGGTGATCATCGCCGCATCGACGCGGCCGCTGTTGAGCGCGTCCGGCATAATCGGAAACGGCACCTCGAGAAACTTGACGCTCGCGACGTCGCCGCCGTTCTTCTCAATCCACGTGCGCGCGCCGTACTCCGCGATCGATGCGAGGCCGGGTACCGCGATCGTCTTCCCGTTTAAGTCGCTGGCTTTGCGAATCGGCGATGCGGGCGCGACGAAGAGCGACGTGATCGGGCCGGCCGGCGTGTACTCCGAACCCGGCGCGATCGCAACGAGCGGGATGTTTTTGCTGTGCGCGATCGCCAGCACGATCGCGGGCAAGAAACCGATCTCCACCGAATTCGATGCCACGGCGGTCGAGATTGCGCCGGCGTTTTCCATCGGCGTCAACTCGACGTTCAGTCCGGCCTTGGCAAAGAACCCGGCGTCCTTGGCGTACATCGCCTCGGCTTCATCGTCGACCGCAATGTACGCGACGCGCAGCACCGGTGCGGTTTGGCTTTGGATCGGCGCCGGCAGGACGAGCACGAGCGCCGCGGCGAGCGCGAGTGCCGGCGATTTCATTTCGTGCCGGGCCACGGACGGTCGGAGATGTCGAACACGACGCCGTCCGGTCCGCGGAACTTGATCTCCAGGTGTGCGCCCGGCGGGATCGCGTCCCGGCCGGCGATGCACGGCGCGCCCAAACCTTCGAGGATGGCCGTGTGCTCGTCCATGTCATCGACCTGCACGCCGAAGTGGTGGATGCCGTTGTAGTCGAGTCCGACCCCGGTTTGATCCACCGCGAACTTGATGAACGTGAGGTTGAGTTCGCCGTCGGTCAAACCGACCGCAGCTCCCACGCGGGCCTCGCCGGTGACCGCATCGATGCCGTTACTGCGCACCTCTTGCAGCCCGAACGCTTCTTTGAAAAACGCGGCCGCCTTGCCCGGTTCGTTGCTCGCGATCGCGATGTGCCGAATTCTAGCCATAGCACTTCTATGATACGCTTCGGGTATGTCAGACCTTCCAGCGGCGTGGCCGCGTGGCCGCGCGATCGCGGTGTCCGTCTCGGTGATGCTCGAGGGCTGGAGCGACGGCGCGGCGCCGGGCATCGGTCCGATGGGGAACCCGCTCAAACCGGGGGTGCTCGATCTTCAGGCGCGATCGTGGGCCGAATACGGCCCGAACGTCGGCGCGTGGCGCTTGCTCGATATCTTGGACGGCGCCGGCGTGAAGGCGGTGTTCTATACCAGCGGTATCGTGGCGCAGAATCACCCGCACCTCATGCGTTCGATCGCCGGCGCGGGGCATGCGGTCGCTGGGCATAGCTGGGCGCAAGAGATCATCCCGGCGACGCAAACGCGGACCGACGAAACGCGCGATTTGCTGCGCTGCATCGAGGTGCTCGAAGCGGCGAGCGGAGGGCGCGTGCGCGGCTGGCTCAGCCCGCGCTGCACGCCGAGCATCGACACGGCCGAACTCCTGGCCGCCAACGATTTTACCTGGCATGCCGATTATTTCGATGCGGATCTGCCGCGGCGGCTCGACACGCCGGGCGGCTCGCTCGTTGCGGTCCCGTTCACGATGGAGGTCAACGATATGCCGCATTCCGTGCGCTACGGAAACGAACCGGCAGCATTCACATCGACGTTCGAACGGATCGTCACCGAGTGGACGGCACCCGATGCGCGGCCGTACTGTCTCGATATCACCGTTCACGCGCACGTTTTCGGCCGCCCGTTCGGCGCGATCGAATTTCAGAAAACGCTGGCGATCGCACGCAGGCACGCGGCTCACGTGTGGCTTACCGACCATGCGAGTCTCGCCGCATTGTATGCCGAAACGAGTGCGGTATGATCGATACGAACGCGGCGCGCACGGCGCTGACCGGCCGCTGGAACCTCACCGAATTCAAGCGTGAATTTTCCGATACGGGCGAAACGGTCGACGTGATGGGACCCACGCCGCGCGGTACGCTCAGCGTGTCGCCCGATGGATACGTTTCGGTGCTGATTACGGCCGCCGAACGTGCGGCCGACGCCCCGCCGGAGAAGCTGTTCGCGACGCTGATGGCGTACGGCGGGCCGTGCGTGGTCGACGCGCAGCGTTTCACGACGCAGGTCGAAGTTGCGTGGCATCCGGCGTGGGTCGGTACGCAACAGGTGCGTAACTATACCATCGCAGGCGATGAGTTACGCATCATGACCGACGAGCAAACGCATCCGGCGTATCCCGGCCGGCTCGGCCGCGGCATTCTGGTGTGGCGGCGGAGCGTCTGACGATGTCTGCGCTCTTTTCGCCGCTCCGCCTGCGTGAGGTTACGCTCCGCAATCGCGTCGTTGTCTCGCCGATGTGCGAATACTCGTCGGTCGACGGCTTTGCGAACGACTGGCACGTCGTCCATCTCGGCAGCCGTGCCGTCGGCGGTGCCGGCCTCGTTTTGACCGAGGCCATCGCGGTAGCGGCCGACGGCCGCATCTCACCGGAAGACCTCGGCATTTGGAACGACGCGCACGTCGAGCAGCTCGCGCGTATCGCCGCGTTCTGCAGCGGGCGCGGGGCGGCGTGGGGAACGCAACTCGCGCATGCCGGGCGCAAGGCGTCGACCAAAGCGCCATGGATCGGGACCGGCGCCGTCGCGCCCGCCGCCGGCGGTTGGATCCCGGTCGCGCCGGGCAGTGATGCGTTCGATCCGTCGTATCCCGTGCCGGTCGCGCTCGACGAGAGCGGCATCGCGGCGATCCTGAACGCTTTTGCGGCTGCGGCGCAGCGAACGCTCGATGCGGGCGGGAGCGTGATCGAGATCCACGGCGCGCACGGGTACCTCATCCATCAGTTTCTCTCGCCGCTGATCAACCACCGGACCGACCGCTGGGGCGGTTCGTTCGAGAACCGCACCCGGCTCGCAATCGAGGTGGTACGACGTGTGCGGAGCGTGTGGCCCGAACGGCTGCCGCTCTTCGTGCGGATCTCCGCGACCGACTACGTTGCCGGCGGCTGGGACCTCGAGCAGTCGGTCGAGTTGGCGCGGGTGCTGCGTGAAGAGGGCGTCGACCTGATCGACGCCAGCTCCGGCGGGGCCGTGCCGCTCGCGCCGGGTACGATTCCATTGGGGCCGCTCTACCAGACGCCGTTCGCCGAACGCATCCGGCGCGAGGCGGGCATCGCTACCGGCGCGGTCGGTCTGATCACGGAACCGGCCGATGCCGAGGCGATCGTGGCCGAAGGCCGCGCGGACCTCGTGCTGCTGGCGCGCGAACTTCTGCGCGATCCCTATTGGCCGCATTATGCGGCGCGCGCGCTGGGCGCCCAAACGGACTGGCCCGAGCAATACGGCCGCGCCGCGGGTGAACGAGCAACGATGCGTGTTCCAGCGCGCACTTGACCGGCCATCTGTCGGAAATCGAGGGGAACGCTTTGAGCAAGGTAAAGCGGTAAGCGGAGCCCGACGTCGTAGGGGTGGACTAGCGGGACTTCACGGTCGGACCAACGCCACCAACTCGGGGTGACAACGGCGTGCTCGAACTGATCTTCGGGAACAAAAATAAGGATAAGCGCCGGCATACGCGTCGTGAAAAAGCGTTTTCTGCCGATTGGACCCCCGCGCCCGAAAAGCCGCCGATCCCCGTGATCGGTCTCGACGTGAGCGCAAGCGGGGCCGGAATTCTCTCGCGCGATCCGATCGATCCCGAGGAGTACATCCTCCGCTTAAAGCTCGACGAACGGGTGATCCCGACGCGCGTAAAGCGCGCGCGCACGTTGCCGGGCACGCTGCAGGGCGCGAAAGCCTTCCGGTACGGCGTCGAGTTCGTCAGCATCTCCGCCGACGATTGGGACGCCGTCGTGCGCTGGTCGAAGGGCGGCTCAGCTGCCGAGGCCGGCAATAAGGTGAAGTCGGACCTCGAGATGGTCCGTATGAGCGCCGACGACGCCGACCGCTTGATGCCGGTGGCGCTGCAAACGCGTCTGCTCAACGGACTCTCACGGCGCGGCCGCCTCGCGCCGCTCGTCCCTAACCAGCAACCGCTGGTTCAATATTTTTACGGCGGCACCGTGAAACGCAACGGCATGCTCATGCATCGCTTGGCAATTGTGTCGCGCGTTCCGGATGTCAACCAAGGCGCGCCGGCCGAATTCCGCACGCTGTTTTACTTCGATGAAAACGGCGGCCACGTCGAGATGGGCGACTAGCCGCAGGTCTCGCCGCCGGGCGTTATCTGCCCGGTTTGTAGATGATCGCGTCGGCCGCAAACGGTGGAAATTTGCCGTACTTTGCGGCCACGTTGATGACCGGCTGCATCAGCGCCGGGCTCAGCCGTTCGCCGTAGTGAATGCGCACCATGTTCGCGGCGAGTTCCGGATCGATCTTCGCGTACTTGAGCAGAATTTCGGCGCTCTTGGCGTGATTGGCATTGCCCCACACGGCGGCTTCGTGCATCGCGGTCACGAAGCGGTTGAGCAGATCCGGATGGTCTTTGGCCCAGGTCGAGGTGGTGAAGAACGCGCTGATGAGAAATTCTTTGGCGACCGCGTCGTACGGACTCGCGATGATGCGATCCGTTTTGCGCGCGATGCTCAGGAACGGTTCGGCGATCGCAACGGCATCGACGCGTCCGGCATCGAGCGCCGGCTGCATTTGCGGAAACGGTAATTCGACGAACTTCACCGCAGCGACGTCGCCACCGTTCGCGTCGATCCAGGCCCGCGGTGCGTAACCCGAGATCGTGCCGAGACCCGAACCGGCGACGATCTTTCCGGTCAGATCCTTAGCCGTGCGAATCGGCGAGTTCGCGGCGACCAGCAGGTAGTTCGTCGGTTCGGTCGCTTCGTGCAGCGCCGCCGGTGCGACGACGACGAACGGCACGCCGTGCGCAAAGCCCGATGCGATCGAGACCATATCGGAATAGCCGATGTCGACCGCGTTGCCGGCGACCGCTGCTGCCGCGGCGCCGCCGTTGGCCGCCGTCTGAACGTCGACGTCGATGCCGGCCTTCGCGAAGAAGCCCATGTCTTTGGCGTAGAAGATTTCCGCGCCGGCGTCGATCGGGACGAGCGTCACGTGCACGACCGGTAACGTTTGTGCGCGCGCAGCCAATCCGAGGGCGAAGAAGAGCGTCGCGACTGCGCACATTTGCTTGACGAAGAACGACATGTCCGGGTCTTAATATGGAGCGGCGGATGAACCTTCCGTGGTTAGGGCAGTGCGCCGCCGGGTTTGCTGACGCCGGCGAATACGCCGCGGCTTTCATCCCAGCGCGTCATCACCGTCCCTCCGTGCCCGAGTCCCCGCTGCGGATAGCGTGGGAAATCGTACGGACCGTTCACACCCACCCAGCCGTGCAAACCGGCGATGTACGCGCGAATCTGAGCCGTGGTCGCGCCGGGGCCGATCTTGCGTAAGGCGGAGACGACGATGAGCGCCGGATCCCAGGCGGTGATGTGCAGATATTCGGGTTTGATTTGCTTGGCGCTGAGTGCGGCAATGAAGTCGTTCACGGCGGCCTTCGCCGCTTTGTCGGCGATTTGATCGGGTTGGGTTTGCGGCAAACCGCCGAAATACAGTTGCTTGGGCAGAAACGCCGCGTACTGTTTCATTTGCACGTACGTCGCGTTACCGGCGGAGGTAAGGATCGGCAGATCGAGGCCCGCATCGGAGATGCCACGCAGGATCGTCGCTTCGGGTGCGCCGTTGACCCACTCGATGAGCACTTGCGCGTTCGATGCTTTGATGTGCGCAATTTGGGCCGCGACCGAGACGTCGCTCGGATTGAAGTGTTCCTGATCGACGATCGCGAGGTTTTTATTTTCGGGCAGCGCGAGCGCCGCGTTGATGCCCGCTTCGACGTCTTGCCCGCTGGCGTCGGTGGCCGTAAGCACGGCGATGCGCGTCCAGCCGCGTCGCGCGAAGTAGTGCAGATCATCGACGAGCAGATCGTTCGTGGAGTAGCTCGTCGAGAAGACGTACGATCCGGCCGCCGGATGCACGCCCGGCGTAAAACAATACGCAACGGGTCCGTCGGTGAGGAGCGGAATGACGGCGCGGCACGATGCGGTTGCCACAGGTCCAAGAACCACCGGAACGTGCTTTGCGATCAGGCCCGACATCAATTGAACGGTGAGCTCCGGATTGGACTGATCGTCGGCGATGTTGAGCCGCAGCGGACGTCCGGCGATTCCGCCGCCGGCATTCGTCGCCTCTTCGACGGCGCGCAACGTAGCCAGAATGCCGTTGCCGATGAACGAAAAGCTGCCGGTTAGCGGCAAGATGACGTCGATGGTGTACGGATCGGCCGCGCTGCTCGCGAACGGCGTTGCGAGGACGGCGAGAACGAGAGCAGTCGTCGCCAGGCGACGGGTGAACGCGCGCAGATGAAACATCGTGCCTCCGGTCGGACGGGTGCCCGTACGATGCCGCGGCGGAGGAACCTTCTCCCGTGCGCGATAGAGCGTGCGCATGAACCGAAGCGCGATCCCCACCATCGCCGCGGCGCTGGTCCTCTCCCTCGGTGTGCCGAGTGCGGCCCAAACGGTGCTGCCGGTCGTGACGATTGCGGGCCCGGCCAACGATACGGCCGCCGCGTTTCTCTACGCCGCCGATATGGGTTTTTTCGCCAAAGCCGGGCTCGACGTGCGAATCAACGTCCAGAGCAATCCCGGTACGATTTCAGCCGCGGTCGCGTCGGGCGCCGTCGACGTCGGCAGCTTGACGGTGCCGATCGTTGCGCTGGCCGCCGATCACAACGTCCCGCTGAAGATGATCGCCGCGGCCGGCATCTATAGCAGCGACAACCCGACGTCGGGGCTCGTCGTTCTCAAGAATGCCGCGATCCAAAAGGCCGCCGATCTGAACGGCAAGACGATCGGCGTGCGCGACATCAACAACATGAACTACTACGCGGCTAAGTTGTGGATCGACAAGAACGGCGGCAATTCGAGCAGCGTCCATTTCGTCGAAGTTCCCGAAACGCAGGCGCTCGAGGCCTTGAGCGCCGGGCGCATCGATGCGGCCGCGCTCGCGAATCCCGGTTTCTACGATGCGGTGCACGGCGCCGTCGCGCGCATGCTCGCGCCGACGTACGATACGATCGCGAAGAATTTTCTGATCGGCGTGTACTTCACCAGCGACGCGTATGCGAAGGCGCATCCGGATATCGTACGTAAACTGGCCGCCGTGCTCAACGACACGAGCAAATGGGCGAACGCCAATCGTGCGCAGAGCGCGAAGATCCTCGAGAAGTATTCGGGCTCGCCGGTCCCGGCCGCCATTCCGCGCGTGATCTACGGAACGTCGCTGCGTATCGGCGACGTGCAGCCGGTGCTCGACGTGCTCTACACGGTGGGCGCGATCCGGAAGCCGATTCGCGCGGCAGATTTGTTTGCGGGAGAAGCTACCTCGCCGTAAGGAGGGGTTCGGCCCAATTCCAGAGCGCGAGCGGGTCTTCGACGTGTACGTTGTGACCGAGTCCCGGAAATACGTGCGCCGCCGGGTCGACGGCGTGCATCGCATCGACGCCGACGAGCGGATCGCGGTCGCCGGCGGAAAAATACACCGCCGCCCGCGCGGCAGCGAGCATTTCCGGTAATTCCGGACCGAGCACGAGGTTCGCCGCCGGATCCATGGCGATGCGGAATTTCCCGGCATCTTCGACGATGCCGATCGCAGCGCGCGGATCGTCGGGCGCGATCAGGCCGCGCAGGCCGGCGACGGCGATTTGCCGTTCGATCGCCGCTGCGCGGGTGTCGAACCAGCGATGCCCTTTGGCGGCGACGCTGCGGATGCCGGCGACTTCTTCAGCATTGAAATCGGGCTTCACGGCGAACGCGGCGACGGCGCGCACGCGCACGCCGAACCACTGCGTCGCGAGCGCGAGGCCGACCGGACCGCCCATCGAGTGCGCGAGAACCACGATGTCGTCGTCCGTATCGAGCAGCGCGGCCACGTCGGCCGCGTGACGTCCGTAGCCGTACGGCGCGGCATGACTCGAACGGCCGTGTCCGCGGAAGTCCGGCGCGATCCAGCGGCCGCTCCAGCGCTCGGCCAGAATCGGCAAGAGTCCGTCCCACACCGCGGCACTCGCCCCGAGTCCGTGTAAGAGCACGAGGAGCGGTGCGCCGGATCCGCCCCGTTCCGCATACAGCAGATCAGCCACGCGCGTTCAGTCCAGCTTGGATTTCGCACCGTCCGGCAATTGCTGCGCGAACACGGCGAGCGACATGGCCGTCGCCGCGTACGATCCCATCAGCGCGACGAGGTTGACCAGCGTCTCGGCTCCGAACAATTCGATCGCCTTTGCGTAGGTCGAGCGGCGCACGCGATGCCGGCCGATCGCTTCGCGCCCAAGCTTGATGATCGCCGCTTCCTTTTCGCCGATGCCGCGCACGCCCTTACGGTGCCGCACGATGTCGATCAATTCGTCTTCGAGACCCTCGCGTTTGGCCACGATCTCGTGGGCGTGCCATTCGAAGTGCGAATCCATCTCGCGAGCGGCGACGAGGATCATCAACTCGCGCAGCCGCACGTCGAGGCCGGACTCGAACCGCAAGAACTGGTTGACGCGGCGGTTGATCGCGTAGAGGCGCGGACTGTGGAGCATGATCCCGGCCGGACCCTTGAAGCCGACCAGAGAGCGCGTGTCGCCCGCGACTTCGTCGTAGAGGGCTTGCCCCGCGGCATCGAGCGCGTCGCGCTCCACCGGCGGCAGGCGGCTCCCCGACTCCGGATAGACGTCACCCAATCGCATAATCGGCCCCTCATTCTAAAGCGGATCGAACGCCGTTCTTCCCGTCCTCCCCGGCCGGTGACTGCCTGCACGATATTGCTTGCAGTTGGAAAAGAAGTGTATTAAAATGCAGCATCCCCTCCTGGAGGCGCCGATGCTCACCCTTCCGGCCGGTCGCGACGACGTGCTCTTCGAGACGTCCCCCGCGCGGTATCGCCATTGGAAGCTGGCCGTGGACGGCCGCGTCGCGACCCTGACGCTCGACGTGGACGAGACGGCCGGTCTGCGCCCGGGCTACGCGCTCAAGTTGAATTCCTACGACCTCGGCGTCGACATCGAACTGCACGACGCGCTCGAGCGGATTCGCTTCGAACATCCCGGCGTCGCGAGCGTGGTCATCACGAGCGGCAACGAGCGCTCGTTTTGTGCCGGCGCGAACATCTATATGCTCGGCACGTCGTCGCATCGCTGGAAAGTGAATTTTTGCAAGTTCACCAACGAGACGCGTAACGGGATGGAAGATTCCTCACGCCACGACGGCTTGCGTTTTCTCGCCGCAATCAACGGATCGTGCGCGGGTGGCGGCTACGAAGTCGCGCTGGCGTGCGATGAGATCGTGATGATCGACGACCGCTCGACCGCCGTGAGTTTACCCGAAGTGCCGCTGCTCGGCGTGCTGCCGGGAACCGGCGGCCTGACGCGATTGGTCGACAAACGCGGCGTGCGGCGCGACATCGCGGATGTCTTCGCCACTAATGCCGACGGCGTGCGCGCCGTGCGCGCGAAAGAATGGGGCTTGGTCGACGCGATCGCGCCGCCGTCGACGTTTGCGGAAACCGTCCGTGCGCGCGCGCTTGCGCTCGCGGCGGCATCACCGCGCTCGGCCGGCGCGGCCGGTATCGCGCTCGGCGACCTCGATCGGACGATCGACGACACCGGCTTTCACTACACGCACGTCGATGTGACGTTCGATCGCGAACGCCGGCTTGCGACGTTGACGGTGCGCGCACCGCGCACGGAGCTGCCGGCCGATGCGGCCGGAATTCACGCGCAGGGCGCGGCCTGGTGGCCGCTGGCGTTCGCGCGCGAACTCGATGATGCACTCTTGCTGCTGCGCACGAACGAACCCGAACTTGGCCTTTTGCTCGTGCGGACGGAGGGGGATGCGACGGCGGTACTCGCCGTCGATCGCGTGCTCGAGGCCGAGGCGGGCGATTGGCTCGTGCGCGAGACCACCGGTCTCTTGCGCCGCACGCTCGCGCGTCTCGACGTCACCTCGCGCAGCATGTTCGCGATCGTCGACCGCAACAGCGCATTCGCCGGTACGCTGTTCGAGCTCGCGCTCGCGGCCGATCGCATCTACATGCTGCAAACCGATGATGACGATGCGCCGCAGATCGTCTTGAGCGAGCGTAACTTCGGCGCGTATCCCACCGTTGCGGATCGCTCGCGCTTGGAGACGCGCTTCGGCAGCGGCGCCGCGCAGCTCGAGGCGTTGCGCGCCGCGGCCGGCACGGCCTACGGCGCCGAGGATGCGCTTGTTGCGGGCCTCGCGACGATCGCGCCCGACGATTTGGATTGGGACGACGAACTGCGGCTGGCGATCGAAGAGCGGACCGCGCTCTCGCCGGACGCCCTGACCGGACTCGAGGCGAACCTGCGTTTTCCGGGCGCGGAGACGCTGCACTCGAAGATCTTCGCGCGTCTTTCGGCCTGGCAGAATTGGGTTTTCGTGCGTCCCAACGCCACCGGTGAGCGCGGCGCGCTCAAAGTCTACGGCAGCGGCTCGAAGCCGCATTTCGATCAGGAGCGCGTCTAGCAGCATGGCCATCGACTATACCGACCGCATCCCCAACAACGTCGAGCTCGCGTCGAGCCGTTCACTGCAGCGCGCGCTCGAAGCGTGGCAGCCGGAATTCCTGAATTGGTGGAAAGACCTCGGCCCGACGGATTTTCAAGCCAGCGAGGTGTATTTGCGCACGGCGATTTCGGTCGATGCCAAAGGCTGGGCGAACTACGGCTACGTGCAGATGCCCGAGTACCGCTGGGGCATATTTCTCGCCGAACAGCAGGCCGATCGCACGATCGGATTCGGCGATGAGATGGGGAACGCGGCGTGGCAGCAAGTACCGGGCGAACATCGCAGCACGCTGCGGCGGTTGATCGTCACGCAAGGCGACACCGAGCCCGCGTCGGTCGAACAGCAACGCCTGCTCGGCCACAGCGCGCCCTCGCTCTACGACCTGCGCAATCTCTTCCAGATCAACGTCGAAGAGGGCCGGCACTTGTGGGCGATGGTGTATTTGCTGCAGGCGTACTTCGGCCGCGACGGGCGTGAAGAGGCCGAAGGCCTGCTGATGCGCCGCTCGGGCTCGAGCGACAACCCGCGCATCCTCGCCACGTTCAACGAGCCGATCACCGACTGGCTCTCGCTCTTCATGTTCACGTTCTTCACCGACCGCGACGGCAAATTCCAACTCAAGGCATTTGCCGAATCGGCCTTCGATCCGCTGGCGCGCACGTGCAAGTTCATGCTCACGGAAGAAGCGCACCACATGTTCGTCGGCGACACCGGCATCCAGCGCGTCGTGCGCCGCACGCTCGAAGTGATGGAAGAACTGCGCACCGACGATCCGGAGGCGCTCCGGCGCGCGGGCGCGATCGACTTGCCGACGATCCAGCGCTACTTGAACTTCTGGTTCAGTTCGTCGCTCGATCTCTTCGGTGCCGATGCTTCGTCCAATGCGGCGGCGTACTTCGCAGCCGGACTCAAAGGGCGCCCGGATGAGGAAAAGTATGCCGACCACGTGATGCGCGACGCGCTCTACGACCTCGAAGTGCCCGACGGCAACCGCGTGCGTATCGAGTCGATGCCTTACCGCAACGCGATCAACGAGGTCGTGCGCGGGTCGTACGTCGAGGATTGTCTCAAAGGCTTGCAACGCTGGAATAAGTGGATCGAGCGTGCCGGCCACGCCGTCCGGCTGCGCTTACCGAGCACGCGCTTCCGGCGCGGTATCGGGAGCTGGGCGAATCTGCCGGTGGATCTCGACGGCAACGTCATCACGCAAACGGCATACGATGCAAACGTGGCGTCGTGGCTGCCGAGCGAAGACGACCGCGCGTTTATCAAGAGCCTGATGCAACCAGTCTATGAACCGGGCAAGATGGCATCGTGGATCGCGCCGCCGGAAACCGGCATCAAGGGGCGGCCGGTCGATTACGAATACGTTCGCTTCGCCTAAGGGAGCGTAGCGAGGAAGTCGCGGGTTCGATCGAGCACCTGCGCGGTTTGCGCGCGGTGCGGGCTGTGGCCGCAGTCAGCCAACAGCACGGTGCTGGTGTGTTTGACCGCCGCGGCGATGGCATCGAGCTGGGCGATCGTTCCGTATTCGTCGTCGCGCCCTTGCAGCAGCAGCACCGGGATTGCGACCGAAGGCAAGAGCGCGGTGATATCCCACTGCGCGAATTCCGGGTGCAGCCAGATATCGTTCCAGCCGCGGAACGTCGCTGCGGCATCGGCGTGGTAGCGGCCGAGTTTCTCTAGCAGGTCGGTCTGCGCGGCGGTATCGCGCGCCAGTTCGATGCTGCGAATGGTGAGCGGTTCGACGAACACGTGCGGCGCTTCGAGGATGAGCGCCGTCGCACCGGCCGGAATGCTCGCCGCGTAGATCAGCGCGATCGAAGCGCCGTCGCTGTGGCCGAAGAGCACGGGCGCGTCGAGTTGGAGTGCGCGCAACAGTTCGGGCAATACGATGCGCGCTTCGTCGTGCATGTACTCGGTAGTGCGCGCTTCGTGCAGTTGCTCCGATCGCCCATGTCCGTAGCGCGAATACGCGATGACCTCGCGGCCCGTCGCCGCCGCGAGTTGCGGCGGGAAATCGCGCCACAACTCGATCGACCCGAGGCCCTCGTGCAAGAGCACGATCGGTTTGCGAGTCGCGGCTCCGGGGAAGCGCGCGACGTCGAGCCGGCGTCCCGCGACGACGACGTCCGCTATGCGCGCCCCGCCGCTTCGCGCGCGCGCAGCACGTGGCGCTGAATCTTGCCGGTCGCGGTCTTCGGCAACTCGTCGATGAACTCGATCCAGCGCGGATACTTATACGGTGCGAGGCGCGCCTTCACGTGGTTCTTGAGCGCATCCGGCAACGCCGCATCCGCGGTGACGCCGGGCATGAGGACGACGAATGCCTTGGGCTTGATCAGTTCGTTTTCATCCGCGCAGCCGATGACGGCGCATTCCAGCACGTGCTCGTGAGCGATCAGCGCAGCTTCGACTTCCGAGGGCGACACCCAAATGCCGCCGACTTTGAGCATGTCGTCGGTGCGCCCGCAATGGACGTAGTTGCCGTCCGCGTCGACGTAAAATTTATCGCCGGTGCGCGTCCATTCGCCGGCAAACGTGTGGCGCGATTTCGCGCGGTCGTTCCAATAGCACATCGCCGCCGTCGGGCCCGCGACCTCGAGTTCGCCGACTTCACCGCGCGCCGCTTCGGCACCGTGCTCGTCGATGATGCGCGCGCGATATCCGGGCACCGGCGTGCCCGTGGTGCCATAGTGCACGCTGCCGGGGCGGTTCGAGACGAAGATGTGCAGCATCTCGGTCGAGCCGATGCCGTCGATCACCTCGACGCCCGTGCGCTCGGTCCACGTGCGGCCGATCTCTTCGGGCAGCACCTCACCCGCCGACGAGCACAGGCGCAGCGCGTGTTCGCCCGCCTTGGGCAGCGCCGGGTTATGTAGGCACGCGTTAAAGAGCGTCGGTACGCCACAGAAGATCGTCGGCTTACGGCGCACCAAGATGTCGCACACGATGTCGGGCGTCACGCGCCCGGAGAAGAGCACGCTCGTCGCTCCGGCAGCGAGCGGAAACGAAAGTGCGTTACCCAGACCGTAGGCGAAGAACAGCTTCGCGGCCGAGAACACGACGTCGTTTTCCGAAAAGCCGAGCACGTCGCGCCCGAAGAGTTCGGCCGTGTCCATCATGCTCGTCTGCACGTGTACCGCGCCTTTGGGCCGGCCGGTCGAGCCCGACGAATACAGCCAAAAGCACGCGTCGTCGCGCCGCGACGGAAACGCGGCCGCGATCGCGGGCGAGGTTGCGACGAGGTCGCCGAAGCGCAGCGCATCGCCGTTATCGCCGTTGCCGTCGGGATCCGACACCACGAACGTGCCGCTCCAGCCCGCCTGTGCCGCCGCATCGCGGAGTTTCGGCAGCAGTTCGATCGATACGACGACGGCGTGCGCGCGGCTATCGGCGAGGATGTAGGCATAGTCGCCGGCTGGGAAGAGCGTGTTGACGGGAATCGGCACGATGCCGGCTTTTATCGCGCCGAGAAATGCGATCGGAAAATCGACCGTGTCGAGCAGCGCGAGGACGATACGCCCTTCGGGTTCGATGCCGAGTCCGCGCAGCGCGCCCGCGGCTTTATCCACCCGAGAGGCGAGTTCGCCGTACGTGAGCGTGCAGCGCTCGTCGATGAACGCCGCCCGCTTCGCGCGCGCCGGCAGATGACGATCGATCAGATCCGACGCAGCGTTATACCACTCCATAGATGGTCGCGTTGCCCCCTAGACGCTGTTGGCTTGCCAGCATTATAATGCATAAGGAGAATAGATCAAGAGTGATAGTGCAGGACGACGACGGCGAGACCTTCCTGCGGACGCTCGGTGAGCGCGTCCGGGAATTGCGCGCCCGGCGCGGGATGACGCGCCGCAGCCTCGCGCGCGAGTCGGGCGTCTCGGAGCGCTACCTGGCCCAACTCGAAGCGGGTCAAGGCAACGCGTCGGTGCTCGTGATCCGCCATCTCGCCCAAGCCTTCGGCATCGACCCCGAGGCGCTCGTCGCCGCGAGCGATCCGGCGCCCGAGACGGCCGGCGTGATCGCGGCGATCCGCTCGCTCTCACCCGAGCAGTTGCGTTCGGTGCAGCATTTCGTCGGCTCGATGGTCACGGCTGGCGATGCAAACGCGCGCCCGCGGCGCATCGCGCTGGTCGGTTTGCGCGGCGGCGGGAAGACCACGCTCGGTACGCTGCTCGCGCACGAGCGCGGGATCCCGTTCATCGAACTCGACCGCGAAGTCGAACGCGAAGCCGGCATAAACCTTTCGACGATCTTCGAATTTTACGGTCAAGCGGGGTATCGCCGCCACGAACGCGCGTGTCTCGAGCGGCTGCTCGACACCGAACCGCGGTTCGTGCTGGCCACCGGCGGCAGCATCG